>Ga0070717_10002969_pt1 | contig 12062 bp, 10 predicted proteins | sample LARL113metaG_FD_71366 | JGI IMG/M metagenome (GOLD analysis project Ga0070717, IMG submission 71366) | Corn, switchgrass and miscanthus rhizosphere microbial communities from Kellogg Biological Station, Michigan, USA - LAR L11-3 metaG | ecosystem: Host-associated > Plants > Roots > Rhizosphere ...
GCTATCAAAAGGGCAGCATCATCCTGACCAGTAATAAATCCTATGGCGCATGGGGCGATGTGGTCTCGGATGATGTCTTGGCCACCGCCATGCTGGACCGCCTCTTGCATTACTCGACGAAAATGACAACCAAAGCAATCAGCAGGGCAGTCAACCAAAGCCGCTGTCAGCCCAAGCCACACAGCTGCCGGATGCAGCAGCGGAAACATTCGTGGTGCTACCCTCTCACCCGCTCTACGGGCAAAGCGTTACCATCGTCGCCCGTCGTGTAAGAACGACCTATGTGGATTGTACCATTGAAACCCTGGCTCGTCCGGGCTTTCCCTACCATATCCGTGCGTGCTGGCTTTCTTCAACCGCTCCTCCTGCTTCCCCTGGTGCAGCTTCTCAGCTGAATGCCATTTGTGTTCGGCTCTCTGCACTGGATAAAATGGTTCAGCAACTACTGACCACCGCATACTTCAGGAGGATCAGCTACGATGAACCAGCCGACACGCCATCCACTCTTCCCGATCGAGTCACCAGATCGCTTGCGGCAGATTTGGAATCAACTGCCAGCGGAGAGCCTCGCACGGCTCCAACAGCACCTGTTCTTCCTGGTCCTTGCAAAGATAGGAGGAATCTGCCGTGAACACCACCCACCCCAAAATTCTGGAAATCCATCTCAAACGGCTGGCAGTCGTCTACATTCGGCAGTCGTCCCCCCTGCAGGTCGAGAACCACCTGGAGAGTAAGGCGCGCCAATACCAGTTGACGGAGCGGGCACAATTCCTTGGCTGGAAAGCCGCTCGCTGCGTTGTCATTGATGAGGATTCGGGGATTTCTGGCGCTCAGAGTTTCAATCGCCCCGGCTACCAACGTCTGGTGTCCATGGTGGCCTTACGCGAAGTCGGGATTGTCTTCGGGCTGGAGGTATCGCGCCTAGCTCGCAATAGCCTGGATTGGTATCAATTGCTGGAACTCGCTGCGGCCTTTGATGTGCTCATTGCCGACGAAGATGGCGTCTACAATCCGGCAGAATTTAACGACAGACTTCTGCTGGGGTTGAAAGGAACCATTTCGGAGGTCGAGCTCTACCAGATCAAAGCACGCATGGTGCGAGGGAGACTCAATAAAGCCCAACGAGGCGATTTGATCTGGAATATGCCGGTCGGTTTGGAGTATGATGTCCTCAGTGGGCAGATCCGGTTGGATGCCGATCAGAGTGTGCGACATGCGGTCGCACTTGTCTTTCGCCTCTTCCGGCAGCTCGGTTCAGTCCGCGGAGTTCTCACGTACCTGGCACGCGAGGGTCTCGAATTGCCCTCACAGCGGTTGGTGCGAGGAGTGGGACGGGTCATCACCTGGCAGAAGCCGCGCTACCATGTGATCTATCTGATGTTGACCAATCCGATGTATGCGGGGATCTACGCCTACGGTCGCCGGCAGGTGCAGGTGGATCCCCTCGCGAAGAGCAGGCAGATTCACCGCAAAGCGCGAGCCGACTGGGAGGTTTTTCTGCCCGAGCATCATCCAGGCTACATCAGTCAGGAGGAATACGAAGCGAACGTGGCCACGCTTGAAAACAACTACCAGCAGTTTCCCGCCAATCAGGGAGCGGTCAGGGAGGGGCCAGCGCTACTCCAGGGGTTGGTGTGGTGCAAACACTGTGGGCGCAAGATGCGCGTCTGCTACCATGATGGACAGCCGTACTACACCTGTGATGGCGCTCACCGCACCTTCGGCACCGCGATTTGCAACCGGGCCAGTGCTGGCCGCGTGGATGTGCTCGTCGAGGATCTGTTCTTGACGCTCATGAATGTGGCGACGCTGGACCAGTCGATAGGGGCAGAGCAAAAGCTGCAAGAAGAAGCTGCGCTTGTCGACCGCCAGTGGCAAGAAAAGCTCCAGCGACTGAGCTACCAGGCGGATCTTGCCCGCCGCCGCTATGAGGCGGTTGATCCAGCGAATCGCCTGGTGGCCCAAACACTGGAAACGGACTGGAACGAGCGCTTGGTCGAGTTGGAGGCGGCACAACACACCTATCGGCAGAAGCGCCCGACTCAGGATCAGTTGAGCAGCACCCAGCAAGAGATGGAGGATGTCTTGACGCATCTGCGCGACTACTGGTATCAGGATGGGGTCAGCAACCAGGAGAAGAAAGACCTCCTGCGGTGTGTGCTTGAGCGCGTGACGCTGGAGACGCACGCCAGCGGCAAAGTCATCCGAGCGGAAATTGGCTGGCAGGGCGGAGCCATCAGCATCGTCGAAGTTCCCAAATATCTGTTCAGCGCTCCGCACCTCTTTTACCGGATTACGGAACTGGCGCGTAGCCTGACAGACGGGCAAATCGCCGACGCGCTGAATGCCCAGGGACTGCAGACGGTGAAAGGGCGAGTCTGGTCAGCCCGTCGCGTGATGGATTTCCGTCTTTCCAATGGCATCCCATCTGGCTTTACCATCAATCCTCAACTGCGACTCACAGACAATGGCTACCTGACCACCGCAGAAGCCGCGGCTCGACTGGAGATCAATCAAACGACCGTGCAGAAATGGTACAAGCTGGGCCTGCTGCAAGGAAAACACGCGGGTGGCCAGAAAGCCCTGTGGATTGCTTGGACAGAAGAGGTAGAGCGGCGGCTGGGAGGGCAGGCTAGCTTTGATCCGCGTATGACTTCCGTGAAATCACTGTGTAAGGTCCAGGGGAAAACCTGGGAGCAGGTGCTTCGCTGGTGTGTGGAGGAAGGGCACCAGGTCTATCGTTTACGCCGAGGAACCACGTTTCGTTTCTACGTGCTTCCATAGACCCATCCTTTGCCTTGTTGACGGAGGCGCTTCATTTTCGTCCAGGAAAAAGAGGAGAAACCAAGATGATCATCAAGCAACAGCCGAAAGAACTCGATAGGAAGCCGCTCATCAGCGAGAAGGATCCCCGCAAGGGGGATTCTGAGGTGTACATGGGTCGAGCGATTGTTGAGTTCTGGTGCGAGGAATCGCAGGAGTGTAAGGAACCAGCCTTTGCCTGGTCAGTTGACGATCCAGATCAGCCCGATGAGGACTGGCTCAAACTCCTTCTGAGTGCTCTCAAGGGGGCAACGAGACATATCGAAGACGTGTATCGCTTTCGGATGACAGGCTCAACTTCGTCTGGAGAGTGAAAAGTTTCTGTGCTCTCTTTTTGAGTTCATTACTTCAGCCTTCGTGGAGAAAGGTACTGAGTATGTTAGACGCAATTCATATAAGGCAACGGAGAGAAATGCGAAACATTGACGCATTAATGATTGCTACATCATTTTATGCTGAGCAGTAGTACTTGTCAATACTTTTTGGGTGGAAGCAGACATTTGGAGATACTGCCTGTCACCCTGAGCCCATTCGCTGCGCTCAGGGGAAACTCCGCGAAGGGCCTGGCTCGATGGGCGCAGAGATCCTTCGCTTCGCTCAGGATGACATCCGAGGGCTGCACACAGACCCTTGAAGAAAGTACCTATTTACAAGTGATGCTGAAGTTGTTGTGGAAGGAAGTCACCGTACCATTAGGGTGGACCGTCACATGCAGGTTATCATGCACCAGGAGGTTGTTCCCTGGCCCACTGCCAATGATACGGAAGTTATTCACAAAGGTGAACACAGATGTGCCGCCAGCTCTACCTTGGGAGTCGGACCGAGTTACGCCTGTTCCTTGATACTTGTCCCCGGTCGTCAGGCCGACACCGCTTACTCCCTGTGGGTTGTCATGAACGTCGAGATGGAAGCCACCCCTGCCATCAAACGACACGTGGGAAAGATCGTGGAGGGTTCCACTGAGCGCGACGCCTTCACCGGCTCCTCCTACTGCACAAGGAACGAACACAGTGAGACTGATGGGAGATTTGGTGCTCGTCGTCACAGTGGAAGCACGCGCTTGGACCGGCATCGCTAGCAGCAAGCTAAGCACGACTGTCACTACGGACAGTACTACGAGTCTCAATCGTCGCCGGTGCCCAATTTTGATGTTCTGGCTTTTCATCGCTTTCCTCCCTAGCTTCTATTGGTCGTTGCAACTCAATCTAAGGCTGAAGTTATATGCTACGGGATGCGCTACTACTTGGTGAATGAGACAAGGAACTGTCACACAAGGAAGCTTCCCTTGTGCAGGGAGTCGCGTAGAACCTTTTTTAGTTTACACTTGTTTACACTCGCTGTCAATGCAGATATGAGACTGGTAGGGCCATTTAAAAGTCGAAAGAATGCGTGTAATTATACTGTGATATTACCTGTCTTTTAATCTCACTTGCCTCGACTTTTAAATGGCCCTGCCGAGGGAGTCTCAGCACTTGACTCTCAAGTGGCTTGAGGGTGTATGCTTCGATCAGAACGGAGAAATGGCGACAGAGCGTCGCCAAGGAGGAAGATATGCTCAAGATCGGGGAATTCTCAAAGCTGGTGCAGGTTCCGGTTCCCACCTTGCGCTATTACGATCAAGTTGGCCTGCTCAAACCTGTCGAGGTGGATCGCTTTACCGGCTACCGCTATTACTCTGCCAGCCAATTACCCCGGTTGAATCGCATCCTGGCGCTCAGGGGCCTCGGCTTCTCTCTGGAGCAGATAGCCGTGGTGCTGGCGGAAGGATTAGCACCGGAGCAGATGCGCGGCATGCTCCGCCTGCGTCACGCACAAATCAGCCAGCAGCTTGCCGAGATGCAAAGCCAATTGGTTGAGGTGGAAGTGCGTTTACAACAGATCGAACGGGAGGAAACCATATCCACCTATGATGTCATCTTGAAGCAAGTCGACCCGCAGCTTGTCGCCTCGGTCCGGGCGACTCTTCCAACGCACAACGCGATCAGTCCACTGTATGCTGAAGTGTACGCCGCGCTTGGCCCGCATGCAAGCGAAGCCGGGCAAACGTTGGCCGTCTGGTACGACGAGGAGTACCAAGACCATGACATCGATGGGGCCGCTGCGTTTCTCTTGCGGAGCCGCGTTCCGGAGAGCGGACGGATGCGCGTCCACGAGTTACCTGCCGCCACCATGGTAACCACTGTCCACCAGGGAAGCTATAATACGCTCATCGAAGCGCATGAGGCAATCCTCAAGTGGATCGAGGCCAATGGCTACCGCATCGTCGGGCCGTCGCGGGAAATGTACCTGCACAATACGATGCCCATCCGTCACGACGACCCCTCGTATGTCACCGAAATTCAATTCCCGGTGGAGAAGGCGCTCCAGGGCACCTGACATGAAGGTATCTCTGGCGTTCCCAATTGGTCTGGTTTGGACGCAACAAGAGCTTTAAAGAGGAGGAACTACCATGCTGCCATATGTCGGAAGCGGCGATTATTGTTTTTCCAACGGCCTGCATATGAGTCTGCTCGGAAGCGGAGCACCCGCCGAGAGTCTGCCCTCAACTGGTTTTCTCGAATGCCTCACCACGATGCCATTCGGCTATACGTACCTCAAAGAAGCTGAACTCTTCTTTTTCAGTGGCCCCAACCCCGATCTCGGGCTGACGCGTGCGATAGAGACGCTTGGCTGGACGTGCCAGTTGGAGCGCGGCGGCGACGAGGGGGAGGCGTTTGCACGTCTGCGCGCAGCAGTCCAACACGGTCCGGTGCTGATCGGTCCCCTGAATATGGGCTATCTTATCTACAATCCCAATCATGCTTATCTGCTCGGCGCGGATCACTATATTGTGGTGCTGAGCGTGGAAGAGGATCACGTCCTGGTTCACGACCCCAAAAGGTTCCCTTGCGCTGCCTTGCCGGTGGAAAACCTGCTCAAAGCCTGGCGCGCCGAGGGGGTCGATCTCGTGTATACCGATGAACCCTACACCATGCGCACAACCTTTCGACCCATTCAGGCAAGCAGCCGCCAGCAGATGATCGAGCGAACCTTGCCACAGATTGGCGCTAATCTGCGACAAGAACGCTGGAAGCCAGGGTTGTATGGCGGGGTTGCTGCCTTGCGCATGCTCGCTCAAACATTTCACACCCAGGTGCCGGAGCAGCTTGCCGTGCATCTTTTCTACTTTGCCTTGCCCCTTGGATTAAGGCACAAGGTGGATGCCCAGCTCTTTCTGAGAGAGGGGAACCAATGCGAGGCCGCAGGACTGATCGAAGAGCAGGCAAGCTTGCTTGGTCAGGCCCAGTATGCCGGGGTGCAGCGCTCCTGGTCATCGGTCGCCGCCTTGATCGAGCAGGTTGCCACGCTAGAGGAGCGCTTGCTCATCGTCTGTCAGTCCTGGTAGAGTTCTCCCAAAAATCGGGGACTGGATGCCAGGACGGGGGCAAGCAGGGCTGGATACTAGGACAGGGGCAAGCCCTGTCCCTACTATAGACGGTCTTGCTCTCTTGCTATGAACATTCTCGCCCCCGATTTTTGGGAGAACCTCCTGGTAGCGAGCCTTCCAAAAACTCCTGTCGTCCCAGGAGAAACGAACCTAACAAAGTAGAACGAGGGCAGGGTGTATGGGTTACGATGTGAATAACGCATACAGGTCTGGCGCGACGGGCGCGGAGATCCTTCGCTGCGCTCAGGATGACAGCCAGGCGCTCAGGATGACAGCGAGGACCCCGCTCACGTCCTCTCACGGAAAGTTTTATTTCCAAATGTCTAGTGGAAGCAAATCTCAGCAACGCGAACCTGACACAAGCTATCTACAGGCTGGTAAATAAGGTGAAGAGTAAGCAGGTTTTGAGGTAAAGACAGCAATATACGAGTAATACGGGCATCCGTACATCGAAATAGCTAATAATTAGTCATGAATGAAGGTCGCTCATTGAGAATGAGCGACCTTCGAAACACATACTACTTTTGGAATGATCAGCTGGACGGGGTTATACGGCGAAAGGGATGGTGGCTAGTTTCTGCCAGGTTGCTCCACCATTTTGCGTCTCATATACCACCTGGGTTGTGCGATCAGCACTGATGACACTATCAAACAGGAGACGGTTGGTGACGATGCTGAACTCGGACTCCGCCGGGGTTGGCAAGGTGAATCTCTGCACCCTCCATTCTCCTTCATTGAGTGAAGCCATTGCTATCCCCGGTGCGAAGGTGGGGATGGCGGTCGTTATCTGCCAGCCATTAACCTGAGAAATGGCCTCGGTGTTTGCCGGGACTGCAGGCCCATCGATCTGCCAGGATTGCCCCCCATCTGATGTGGCGTACACCTGAGTAGAATCGACTGCGCCCGTGGAGGGGTCCGAGAATTGCCCCGTCAGAAAACCAGTCTGGGAATCGCCAAAGCCCAGGAACTGGAAGGAAACCCCATCGGTTACTGGCACATTGCCAGGCAATGGCGGCGTCTGCGTCGTCCAGCTCTGGCCCCCGTCGCTGGTCATGTGCAGGACTTGTGTCGAACCATCCGCGCTCGTTGTGACGACCCAGCCTACCGTCTGGGACAGGAACTGGATCGTCGAGACCTGATCCTGTCCGGGGAGGGTCACCTCTTGCCAGGGAGTGCTTCCTCCCAGCAGATACAGATGAAACACCGGCTGGGCCCCACTGGTATCGACCGTGTTGATCCAGGCAAATTGCTGGTCGAAGAGGCTGATACTATTGAGGAACTGGGTCGGGCTGATCCAATCAAAGCGTGTCCAGCTCTGGCCCCCGTTGCTGGTGAGCACAATGGCGGTGGTGGTAAACGTCTGGGTCTCAGTCAAGGTATACCAGGCGGTTTGCCCATCGAAGACAAATAATGGCCTGATCACTTGATTGGCGGGAGCCTGAGCGACGACCTGCCAGCTCCGGCCACCATCGCTACTATGTAGCACATTATTTGCGCCGAACGCCCACCCTACTTGCGCACTCGTCATGGCGATCCCACCAGGGCCGGCTACTCCCAAAGAGATAATCAGCCTGTTGAAAAGCTCCAAGTGGTAGGGGTAAAGAAGATCAGATCTACATCCAATTTCATTGAAGTCTGAGTCCAGTTCGTAACGTTTTTCGTAACGATTTTAGGACGGTGTTTGTGGTAAGATGGGAGTGTCTCTGGGAACAGCGGAGGGGATGAAGACGCCTGTTTTCGAACGAGAGACGGAAGAAAGCGCCTGGGAATCATGAGAGCCGGCAGAACCATCCACCACAGGACCATGACAGCCAACAGGGAGCGAATGAACGTTCAACATGCGCCAACCGAAGTGACTGAGAGCCGTGAACGGCACAGCTACGCACGCTTGCACGGGCGCTGGCTTGTCCTTGCGCGGGTCGTATGGGTAGCCGTGGTGGTGCTGGCCCTGGGCCTCTTCATCGCCAGCATCCCGACAAACTTTGCAGACCTCCATATTCTATGCACTGCCGCTTCATGCAGGCAGCTCACTGCCGACTATGTGCGAGAGCTTCAGGCTTGGGGCCTCTCCATGGACTTCTATGCTACCTACATTGTTGTGTTCATCATTGTCTTTGCGTTCGGCTACTGCGCCGTCGGCGCAGTGCTCTTCTGGCGTAAGTCAGACGACCGCATGGCACTTTTTGCCTCATTCTCTCTCGTGATGTTTCCAATGGCTTTCACCGAGGTGCTGGCGACGCTTCCTCCATCCTGGTGGTTGCCAGTCCAATTTGTGAGCTTTCTCGGTTCGATCTGCTTCGTCTTCTTCTTCTACCTATTTCCGACTGGACAGTTTGTACCGCGTTGGATGCGTTGGCTCTCGATTGGCGTGATCGTGTATTGGGGTACTAAAAATTTCTTTCCCCTTTCACCCCTCAACCCATTCACTCGCTTCCCCACGCTCGATGTTTTGACGTTGATAGGTTTTGTAGGTACTATGGTGGTCGGGCAGATCTACCGCTATCGGCGCGTGTCCAGCCTACTGCAGCGACAGCAGACCAAATGGGTCGTCTTCGGTATGTCGGTGGCAGTTGGATGCTATGTCGGGTTGGGCTTGCTTTATGGCGTCTTTTCACTTCCCCCGAAGGGTCCCTTTGCTGACTTGATCATCTTCACTGCCACCTACTGCTTGATGCTCCTCATCCCGCTCTCCATTGGCTTCGCCATCCTGCGCTCCCGGCTCTGGGATATCGACATTCTGATCAACCGCACGCTGGTCTATGGCACGCTGACAGGCACACTGGCGCTGCTGTACGTGGGCCTGGTGATTGGACTGCAAGCGCTGCTGCGAGGCATCATCAGCCAGGACAGCAGCGTGGCCATCGTCATCTCCACGCTGGCCATCGCTGCCCTCTTCCAGCCGCTCCGTCGACGCATCCAGCGGATGATTGACCGGCGCTTCTATCGCAGCAAGTATGACGCCGCCAAGACGGTGGCAGCTTTCAGCGCCACCTTGCGCCAGGAGGTGGACCTGGAGCAGTTGCGCGAGCACTTGCTGGCTGTGGTGCAGGAAACCATGCAGCCGACGCATGTCTCGCTGTGGCTGCGTCCACCTGCACATGACGAGAAACGTAAGCCTTGGAGAGCCACTCCTCCTGGTTCTTCCGAGGGAAGATGAAGCGGCGCAAGGGTGGAGGCGAACATCCTCATTGCCACGCTTAGCGCATGAAAGGCTACCACGATGATGGGCAAGAAAGAGCGGCACTTTGCCCCGCTCATCCATGTCTCAGTCGAAGAGTTAGTACCACAAAATCACTTCTATCGCCATCTGGAGCACACCCTTGATCTCTCGTTCGTGCGCGAGTTTGTGCACGAGACCTATGCAGTTGGTGGTCGTCCGTCCATTGATCCAGTCGTGTTCTTCAAACTGCAACTGGTGATGTTCTTCGAGGGTCTTCGTTCTGAACGGCAACTGATGCGGCATGCCGCCGATCGGCTCAGCGTGAGGTGGTATGTGGGGTATGATTTGGGCGAACCGCTCCCTGACCATTCCAGTCTGACGCGTATCCGTGAGCGCTATGGCGTGGACATCTTTCGCCGCTTTTTCGACGCGATTGTGGAACAGTGCCAGCAAGAGAAGCTGGTTTGGGGTCGAGAGTTGTACATTGATAGCACGCAAGTCAACGCGAACGCTGACTTGGATTCGCTCACCCCTCGCTTTGCGGTAGAAGCACGAGCAGCTATCCAGACCCATCTGGCCGTCCTGTTTTCTGATGAAGAGAGTCAACAGGAGCAACAAAAAGCAGCGACAGAGGTCGTTGCCACGTCGATAGATGCCACTTTTACAGAGGGTATGCTGTGTGCCATGCCGACCCCGCTGCCAATTCCCCTCTCCCAAGCAGAGCACGAGGAACTCGCGCAAGACAATGCCATCCGGCACGACTGGATCGCACAGGAAGGTCGGCAACAACGGGAGGTGCATGGTCTCTACCAGCGGACGGCGGACTTCAAAGTCAGCAGCACTGATCCTGATGCGACGCCGATGCGGCTGAAAGGGGGAGGCACGCATTTGGGGTATCATACCCACTATGTCGTCGATGGTGGGAAAGCCAGGATCATTCTCCAAGTGCTGGTGACGCCCTCTGAAGTGATGGACAATCACCCCATGCGCGACCTGATCTTTCGGACCCGTTTTCGTTGGAAATTGCGACCTCGCCAGGTGACGGGTGATACCAAGTATGGCACCATCGAGAACATCAAAGCGCTGGAAGATGCAGGCATCCGAGCCTATGTTCCCTTACCCGATTGGGAACACCAGCGGCCCTATTTCGGACCCGCGCAGTTTACCTATGATGCCGAGCATGACCGCTATCTCTGCCCAACTGGCCAACCGCTGCACCTCTCCAAGATGGAGTATAGCGGGCAGAAGGCCGAGTACCGTGCCGACCCTGCCACCTGTAATGCCTGTCCCCTCAAAGCGCAGTGTACTCCCAGTGATCAAGGTCGTCAGGTGCATCGCTCGTTCCATGCCAGCTACCTTGAACGGGTGAGGAGCTATCACCAGACTGAAGCCTATCAGAAGGCCATGCGCAAACGCAAAGTGTGGGTGGAGCCGCTGTTTGCCGAAGCCAAAGACTGGCATGGCCTGCGCCGCTTCCGCTTGCGGCTGCTCTGGCGCGTTAATATTGAAGCCGTGCGGATCGCGGCTGGACAAAATCTCAAGCGACTCCTCAAGAAACGAGGCTGGGGACGGCGTCCATTCCCAGTGGAGGCCCTGTGTGCCTCTTTTTGGGGTCTTTTGCGTGAGGTGCTTGTCCTCATTTTGGAGAAGGGTGATTTCTGGTGCCGATTGGTTCAGTTTCCTTAATACTGAGGACACCATGTGTCTCTCTTTGCTGATGAGCTTACTGAGGACTTTTTCAACAGGCTGATAATGTTTTTGAGAGTGGGGAGCGAACGTGTCGCTGAGTTCATAGCCGCGCTGCTGTGTACGGGTGAACTGGCCAGAACCACCATGGTGGTCACCATAGTACAGAGAAGCAGAAGGCCGAACGCGATTGGACCTTTTTTCAAAGACAGAATCCAGGAACGTTTTTTCTCAGGGTTTGTAGTGGATAGCGTTTCTTCTACCGAATTGCTCATGAGGAATCCTTTCTTGATTGATAACGGTAATGGAATATTTCATGCTATTCTTGTTGACGAAGTAGAATCCGGAAAACTGGACCAATTGACCTATTCATCCTACACAGAAGCTCCCGTGAGAGGACTTTGAGCGGTGTCCTGGCTGTCCCTTCGCTTCTCTCAGGGCAGGCTCTGAGCGCAACGAAGGAGCTCTGCGCCCGGCGAGCCAGACCCTTCGCTGCGCTCAGGGTGATAGGCATGTCTATGCCCTGTGGGAACTTTTTGTGAGCTGTAGCGTCTCTATATATACCAGGAGTAGGAGAAAGTGCCGCTGTTGGACTTCGATGAGCAAAAAGGAGAGTTGCATGTCACGAGCACGAAGGTATGTAGGGTCAAAAGAAAACAGGGTGTTGATACTCTGTTCAGCCTCGATAATGGCATTGTTGATGCTTGTATTGTCTGCATGTGGTTCTCATCTGGGCGGGCTGGGGCAAGGACCGGCCCCCACATCTACACCCCCTGCACAAGTACAGAAATGCGGCACTGTGCATACGCTACACTCACAAATCGTTCCTGCCGATCAAAAGACGGCCAGGCAAGCTGAGCAGTGTTTCTGGCAGGCCTTTCAACGGTGCCAGCCAGCTACCCTTACTTATGCAGAAAATGGACTTGATGCTGGAACAGTGAACACGTTCACGCTGAAAAGCGCCGG
>Ga0070717_10002970_pt1 | contig 12062 bp, 14 predicted proteins | sample LARL113metaG_FD_71366 | JGI IMG/M metagenome (GOLD analysis project Ga0070717, IMG submission 71366) | Corn, switchgrass and miscanthus rhizosphere microbial communities from Kellogg Biological Station, Michigan, USA - LAR L11-3 metaG | ecosystem: Host-associated > Plants > Roots > Rhizosphere ...
CGATCATAGGAGCCCAACCCAGAGGAGGGGGACTATGAGTTCACGGCGTACGTTTATAGAAAGTGCGATTACTGTGGCGGCTCTTGCCGGCGCCTCTCCGTTGCTCGGCATGGCTCGACCGCGGGTATCGGATCGCCCCAAAAATTTGACACCGATACCAGTGGTTACGCCTGACGTGAAGGACCTGCCCTTCACAATCGAGAATGGCGTGAAGGTGTTCCAGCTTACCGCGGAGCCGGTAAAGCGAAAAATTGCGCCTTGGAAGACGATTGATTGCTGGGGCTTCAACGGCTCGTGCCCCGGCCCCACGATCCAGGTGACTCAGGGAGATCATGTCCGCATCGTGCTGGAAAACCATCTGCCGGAATCGACTGCGATCCACTGGCACGGCCTTGAAATCCCCTATGCGATGGACGGGATGCCGTACCTTTCACAGAAGCCGATTTCGCCGGGATCACGGCTCGCGTACGAGTTCAGAGTTCATCAGAACGGCACCTTCTTCTATCACTCGCATTCACCAATGCAGCAGATGATGGGCATGCTCGGTTTGTTCATCCTGCATCCCCCGCGAGCGCATGCTCCTACCGTCGATCACGACTTCGGAATCGTGCTCCAAGAGTGGGCTGTGCTGCCGAACAATACCGTACCGAACACCGCCAACATGGAGTGGAACTGGCTGACGTTTAACGGCGCCGTGAGTCCAATGACCACACCACTGGTCGTGCGACTCGGCAGTCGCGTGCGCATTCGGTTCGTTAACATTGGCATGGACCATCATCCCATCCACCTGCACGGCCACACCTTCGTAGTGACGGGAACAGAGGCCGGGCGACAACCCGAAACTGTCTGGGGACCTGCCAACACGGTTCTGATCGGTGTCGCACAAGCTCGTGACATTGAATTCGTGGCGAACAACCCAGGAGAGTGGATGCTACATTGCCATATGCCACATCACAACATGAACGCGATGAGCGACCTACTCGGCGATCGCATGATAATGACTGCCGAGACGGAGGACAAGCGGGCGCTGAGCCAGATGCAAACGCTCGCCGACCGTGTTGGCTTCGAGCATGTCCATCATGCGCCCATAGCGCCGGGTGCGAACCAGGTACCCGGTTTTCCCCAGGATGCGTTCATGGACATGGGCATGGATGAAGCCGTCGCCAAGCCCGAAAACAACGGCCTCCCGCGGAACTGGAGCGCCATGATGATGGGCATGATGACCTTGGTGCGCGTGCTGCCACCAGATCTGTATGAGCGTGTCGTTCCACCGGCCGCGGTGCACTCGTCCCACCACCACGAAGGAGGTGCGGAGTGAGGTTGCGATTTGCCGTGTTCACCTCCCTGTTGGCGTCATCCCAGCTTGTCTCAACAACTACGTTCTCGCAAGAGCCACAGCGTGACGCACATCGCCAACACACGCCGACGAGCGCGGCTCAGCAGAACTCTGGGCAGCAACCATCGACAGCCGCACCGCAGGTCTTCTTCCCCATGGCCGATCAGCCGGAGATGGAGATGCACCATCACGGCGAGATTCCTGAGGTGATGCCCCAGTTTCCGCGCCTGGGAGACTCGCAGCGCGTCGCCCCTGGCCCTGTGTACCAGCTCGACGACTTGGAGCGCATGGCGACTGCGCACAACCCGACCCTCGGCCAGGCGCAACGCGCAGTGGAAGCGGCACGTGGCCGTGAGCGGCAAAGTGGGCTATATCCAAACCCAACTGTCGGCTACGAGGGTGAAGAGATCCGGGGTGGAACATACGGGGGTGGCGAACAAGGATTTTTTGTCGAGCAACCGATTATCCTTGGCGGCAAGCTTAGTCTCAATCGCAAGGCGGGTGCTGGCGAAGTAAAGCAGCGTCAGGCTGAAGCCGAGGCGCAGCGGCGCCGCGTGGAGAATGACGTGCGCATGGCATACTACCGTGTGCTCGCAGCCCAAGAGAGGTTCGCGATTGAGCGTGATTTGGTGAGCATCGCCCAGAGCACGGTGCGAATCGTTCGCCAGCTCGGCAATGTTGGTCAAGCAGACGAGACTGAGATTCTGGAAGCGGAAGCAGAAGAGCAGCGCATGGAGATCGCCGCTGCCGTCGCTCAACATCTGCTGCGGCGTCAATGGACAACACTCATTTCCGTTGTCGGTGTTCCGTCCCTGCCCGAGGGGAGCGCAGCCGGCCGGATCGACGCCGACTTGCCTTCGCTGGACGAGCGCCAGTTGCTGACTTCCCTCCTCGCAGCCAGCCCCGCCGTGCAGTCTGCGCAGGCCGGTGTGGAGCGTGCAGAAGCTACTCTGCGCCGCGCACAGCGCGAGCCCATCCCTGACCTGACATTCAAGGGCGGATTGCAACAGAATTACGAACCGCTCGACGCTGCCGGAGGCCGTCAGGTCGGTCTCCAAGGCTTCGTCGAAATTGGCGTGCATCTTCGTCTCTGGGACCGCAATCAGGGTGGCATCACGGCAGCGCGTGCCGATCTCGAAGCTGCACGGGACGAAGTAAGCCGTGTCGACCTCACGCTTCGCCAGCGCTCCGCGATCTACACCGAAGACTATCGCAGCGCATGTTTAACGGCGGACCGGTATCGAGTCGAAATTCTTCCCCGGCTGGAGCGCGCCTATACGGTCATGACCGCGCAATACGGTGAAATGACCGCCTCGTTCATCCGCGTCCTCAATCTGCAACGCATGCTTTATGAGAATGAAACCGGCTACATCGATGCTCTCGAACATGCTTGGACAAGCAGCATCGCTCTGAACGGATTTCTGTTGGAGGGCGGGCTCATGGTTCCGGCTTCGATGGAGATGGATTTGCCTGCAAGCGGGATGGGGCGCATGCGATCGATGGATGGGGGCTCCAGAGTGTTTGACAAGCCCTCCACACGGAGCCAGTAGCTCGGTTCCGTAACCTCCTATCAAGCCGTTGCATCTCACTCAAGTGCTTCTTTTTTCATCCTGGAGACCCAACTGTGGAAACCACTGGAACTCGAGAACTTGAGCAGCGTCCAATCACTAAGAAGTCATCAGTCAGGTTCTGGGAGCCTCAGCGGTTTCTTGCCGTTGGGTCGCTCGGTTTTGCGATAGTCCAAGGCGTCTGTGCTACGGCAGTATTTGTCAGCGGGATAAGCACTGCGCTCGGGCTCTCCACCGTTGCTGCTGCAACCGCCGCCGGACCAGCGACGGGTTTCCACGCCAACAGGTTCCGGATTCCAATGCTGGCTCTCGCCGGGGTCGGTGCATTGGTCAACCTTTTCCTTTTTTGGAATGCAGAACGTATGCGCAGAAACCCGTCTGCTCGCTGGCGAATGCGTCCTCTTACTCGAAAAGAACGATGGGAGAAATGGATCCAGGTCGGTGCATCCGTCCTTACTCTACTTCTGATCGCAGGGGAACTTCTTGCGCATCCGCTCTTTCATCACGAACTGTAAACACCATTATCGGCTGGCTGGCTCCGACTTCTCAAGTTCGCTTTCAAGCCTCGCACGCAACCGCTCACTGAAACCGATCGGCAAAGTGAACGTGCGCTCATCCGCGATCAGATAAAGGATGTTGTGGGTCGAATCCAAAATGGCTGCGCAATGGCGGCAGTTGGCCAGATGTTCTTCTACGCTCGCACGCACCGAGGGATCGAGATCTCTGTCGATGTAATTAGAAATCTGCCGCCACACGTGTTTGCAATCAAGCACCATAATCAGCCTTTCGTGTACCTTTTGCCCTGGGCTCGCAATTCAGGCGCCACGATTTTCTGCATCATCAAACGCGCCCGAAATAGCCTTGTCTTCACCATCCCCTCGCTGATGCCGAGCAATTCAGCGGTCTCCGCTATATTCATCTCACGCACGTCACGCGAGATCAATACCTCGCGATACTTTTCCGGCAGCTCGTTTACCGCTCGCCGCAGAGTTTCCCGTAGTTCTTTCCTCTCCAGGGATTCTGAAGGAATCTCGCGCCAGTCAGTCAGAACTGCCGGAGTGTAATCGCTATCGCCATTATCCACAAAATCTTCAAGCGAAACCTCGGGCTCCGACCGTGAGCGGCGAAGCTTCATGCGCGCTTCATTCAACGTGATCTTAACTAGCCAAGTACTGAACTTCGCCTCTCCCCGGAAGCTGCCAAGAGCCTTGTATGCCTTAAGGGCCGCTTCTTGCACAACCTCTTCAGCATCAGCCTCGCTCTTCAGTACCGAATAAGCGGTCAGGAAGACTGCCCGCTCGCACGGCTTTATCAAATCATAGAACAGATCCCGCTCGCCCGCGAGAATACGAGAGATCATCTCCGCTTCGGTGAGCGGCTGCGGGCCTGTCGTGGTCGACGACTGCGTCTCGTAGTAATTCAAGCGGCAACCTGCGAATTACGAGCCAAGTACGCAGTAACATTTTGGACCCGGACAGATTCTACGGTAACCGCGTGTCCCGGTGTGTCTGTGAACCTATCCATCTCCGCTCTTCTGTGATCTGCTCGCTGGTACTTTTGTCCCGACGATCTCTTGATGACATCTTGAGGAAGAAAGTTACAGGCGCGCGGCGTGATGTGGTGTGGGTTTCAAGTTGTCCAGGTGTGCTACGAGGTTGCGTCTGAGCGGGCTTTTGGTGGTTGTTAACCATTCGAACAAAGCCATCACGCTCCTCGCAAGCCAAGAACAAGGCGGCGAGTCACACAAGGAACGCCTCGTAACTTTTCTGGAGCGCCCTCATCTGAATGGCAGAACTAAGACCTGATGTATCGCCTTCTTAGTAAGGTGTCTTGACCGTTCCCGACGTTTTCGGGAAAGAAAAGGAAGGAAATAAATATATGAAGCTATCAACGATCTGCAAGAATCTGCTGCCTGGGCTGGCCCTGCTCCTGGCTACCAGCGTATTCGCGGCAAACAACGTCAACAAGGGTTCATTCGAAGTGTTTGAGCCTCTAACCGTCAGTGGACATCAACTGGCGCCGGGGCAGTACAAACTTACCTGGGACGGAACAGGGTCCAGCGTTGAGCTGATGATCTTGTCGCAAGGGAAGCTGGTGGCGACTGTGCCCGCTCGCTTGATTGAACTGGGTCAAGCCGGCCGTGAGAACGCGACCGAGTCATACAAGAACGATGATGGTAGCCAGTCTCTGACCCAGATCGATTTTGCCGGCAAGAAATACGCGCTGGCTTTCGGCATGGAGTCGGCGGCAACTGACTCGACATCTCAGGGCGGCAGCCAGTAATAACACTTGGATCGCGCAATCGGCCACGGTCCAGCTACCTCCGGCGCACACAACGGCCTACGGTCGTTGTGGCGCCTGGTGCCTCGGCAGATTCGCCGGTTGCAAGAGGCGAACTACATGCATCGTTCGTCGCTTTTCAGCGATGGTTCCCAGAAAGAAGGAGACTTCTAGAGTTTCATGTTGATGGTTTTTCCACCGAGGTTCGGGTCATCACGCGCAGGCTTGAGGGCTGCTTTGCTTTCTTTGATTGCGATCATGCTGCTCTGCGGAGGTGTTCAGCTGCTGGCCCAGGACCAGCCCGCACCGACTACGAGTGTAAATAGCCTGGAACCGCCTCCAGCCGCGGGCGGACCGCAAGCCAATGTGGGGCCCTATGCTGTTCCCAAAAAGAAAGATCAGCCTCCGCCCGCTCTACCGCCGGAAAAGCCCAGTAAGATCGAGGGCCTGCCCGACTACTCGATCCGCGTGAATGTGCCTCTGGTGGAGATCCCGGTCAGCGTCACAACCAAGGAGGGACAATTTATCTCCTCCTTGCAAAAAGATAACTTCCGCGTGTACGAGGACGGTGTTCCGCAGACAATCAGCAATTTCGCTGTCTCACAAGCGCCAATCACCGCCGTACTCCTGGTGGAGTTTGCATCAACTAATTATGCCTTCGTGATCGATGCCCTGCGCGCCTCTTACAGCTTCGCCAATACCCTCAAGAAAGACGACTGGGTGGCAGTCGTCTCCTATGATATTAAGCCGCAGACGCTACTGGATTTCACGCAGGACAAGGGAGCGATTTTCGGCGCCCTGAAGCAGTTGCGCATACCTGGCTTTGCGGAGACCAACTTGTTCGATGCTCTTTATGACACGCTCGACCGAATGGATCGGGTCGAGGGGCACAAGTATATTATTCTGGTCAGCACCGGTTTCGATAGCTTCAGCAAGATTAACCTGAATCAGATCACGAAGAAGATCAAGTCCACGCATGACGTAACCATCTTCCCCATCAGCGTCGGGTGGCTTGCACGGGAAAGGTACGAGGCGGCGGGGCGAGCGGCGCCGCATGGATTAGGCATTCCGATTTCGCGGATTGACTACCTGCAGGCTGACAACGAACTGCAAACCTTTGCCCGCTTGACTGGCGGCCGCTTTTACCAGCCGCGCTTTGAGGCTGAATACCCGGAGGTTTTTCATAACATCGCCGGCGACATCCGCAATCAGTACGAAATTGCCTTTCGCCCCACCAACTCTAAGCTGGATGGCAGTTACCGCAAGTTGAAAGTTGATGTGGTTACGCCGGATGGGAGTGCACTAAGAGTGCGCGACCAGAAGGGTAAAGATGTGAAGTATCAGGTCATCGCCCGGGAAGGCTACACTGCGAAGCAGACGGTGGAATAGGGGCCATTATGCAGTCGCACGAATGGAAAGCTAACTTGAGGTCCGAGCGATAGCCGCTAACTTTAACGACCGCGCACTGGAGGATTTGGCCAGATTCCGAAAGAGAGACTCCAGCATTTACCAAAAAAAGGAGGCAGCATGCCGGCAGCAAAACTTGTAGTCATCTACCCGGTCCCGACGGATATTGAGAAGTTCGAGCGTCTTTATCTTGAGCAGCACGTGCCCATGGCCGTTGCCAAACTGGCGGGCAAGACCAAGATTGTGGCGACGAGGGTGTTAAGTTCGGCGAAAGGTGGCTCCGCGCCGTTCCATCGGATTGCAGAGATCCATTTCCCTTCGATGTCCGCCCTACAGGCGTGCGCCGCTTCTGAAGGAGCACGAGAGACCCTGGCGAACGCTGTTTCCATTTCGACCGGTGGTCCACCGATTTTCATCGTGGCAGAAGGAGAAACGTTCACGTTCTAAAGTTGAGTGTGAGTTAGAGGCATTTCTGAGGGACAACTCTCGCGTCTAATCGCCATTGACACGTCGCCCCATAATTTCGGTAACCTGGCTCTTCGGCTTTAAGGGGCTGCCGGCCAAATTTGTGCCGTGCTTCATCGACTGAAGTATGGCGTTAAGTTCGAAGGGTTCTGATTAAGTGTGTGCTGATTCGCACACGCGCCGATCTTGGCCAGCACTCTGCAAATAAACAATCGAGTGAATCACCCTTTCCCTAGGGCCTAGGGCCACCCACTCCACCTGAATTTCCTGACCCTCCGTAGCTCGGATGTGCGGACGATAGCCCTTGCTTCGAGCGGTGTACAGGGCTTTCTTGTAGGCGATATCCGCCTGCCGGAGTTCCTCCGTGGTCGTGGCCGTGCCAACCGAGGATAATGCGGACAGAATCTCCGCCTTCAACACTAGGAGACTAGTTCCACCAGAGTGCGCAGGGTTTTCTTCGATTGTTTCCATTGAGGGATCCATCTTCCCTTTCAGGCCAGCACTAGTGCGCACTATGACAACTCGCGCAGCGGCGTTTTTCACCAAGTTCGATGTGTTTCAATCACCCAGAGTTACACACGCGAACTTCGCTACTGAATCGCCGGGCGGCCAAAGCAGCCCGGAGGTCTTCGGCGTATCTGCAGAGGGACATGACAAAGCGCCTAACTCGAAGGCGCGTAATATCCTGCCTTGGCATGAACTTGTAGTTGCGGTAAGCCCTTAGGTGGCACAAGTTTCACTCTCACCCTATGCCATTTGCCATCGGCTACAAGATTCTTCGGGCGGTATCCGAGCACATACTGGTTGCGGAGTTCAATACCAATCTTAGTAGCAATGTCTGCCAAGTCGTTGGGGTTGTCGACAGTAAAGGCGCGACCGCCTGTGAGTTGGGTAATATCATCTAACAACTGCGGACCGAGACGCTCTTCTTCAGTCGGAAAATACTGATCATAGATGCCAATGGCGTAGATCAGCGTGTCCCCTTCTTTTACCAGACTCTTGATCTCTCCTTCTATATATCGGCTGCGATTGTCTCCGCCATCCGAGATGATCAGCAGCGCTTTCTTTTGGTACTTGGCGTGCCGCATTTTGCTCATGCCGAAGTAAATGGCATCCAGCAACGCCGTTCTTCCCTTGGGCATCGTATACAGCAGCTTTCCCTGAATCTCATCGACTGAGCTTGTAAAGTCGGACAGCTCTTCTGGTCTGTCAGAGAACGCGATCATAAAGAACTCGTCTTGTGGATTAGCAGTCTTGAAGAACTCCACGATCGCCTCGCGCGCCCGAGCGAATTTGCTGCTCATGCTGCCACTGGTGTCGAGGATCACGCCCAGTGAAACCGGCACATCCTCGCCCGAGAAGTGCCGGATATCCTGTGGTTCCTTTCCCTCAAACACCTTGAAGTTGTCTTTCTCAAGACCTGTGACAGGATGGTTCTGGAGATCTGTAATTGTTACCGGCAGAAGAACCAGGTTCGCGACCGCTTTGAGGGGCTTGTTGAGCGCTGTCAGCGATGGGTCCTTCCGGGACTTGTCCTGATCCCGCTGCTGCCTTGGGGCAGGAGTCACGTGCACATCATCGGTCAGCGTCTGTGCGTACAGAACCGAGATGAGGGAACAGCCCACGGCCATCCCTATTGCCGATAGCACCCACAGTAAACGTGAGAAGCGGTGGGTCACGAGTTACCCCTATCTCTGGGCTGCACCGTAGGCCTCTGCGGCTGTCCAAAACGAAGCGCCTAGCAGCACTAAGTCCTTAATCAGAAACTGCCCGGCGTCTCCCAGAACTGGAAAGCCGTATCTCAATTGCGCGGCACCCGGCGTGGAGAGGAGGAAGCTGACGGTGAGGAGGAAAGTTACGACCGCTCCGAAGCTACCCACCAACGACGCCTTGGGGGAGAGCGGGCGAAGTGCGATGAGCGCTGCAATGGCGATCTCAATGGCGCCGATGACGTTGGAAACCCCTTGCACGCTCAGCAGGCCATACATCCACGACATTAGCGGGCTGTGCGCAACCAATGGCTGAATGCCCGCTGCTTCTCCAGCAGTGAACTTCACCGCTCCAATCAGCAATAAGACCACGACCAATCCGTATCTCGAAATCGAAACTCCTGCTGTTTCCAGCCTCAACTGCACGCGCGTCGAGCGCACTCCCAACGTTGCATGATCAATATCTGCGCTACTGGCGGTCACAATATCCATCCTAGTTCTCCCCAAAATGCACTACGCACCACCTCAGATTCTGGCAGCGTTGGAAAAGTTACATCGGCACTTTTCAGACCGTCTTAGGTCGAAGGTAGAACTCTGAGACTCGCAATGGACACCTGTGCGCCAGAGAGAGCTTGGCACAGATGCGACCAGGAATTGGCATTCCCGCCGATTTCGAAGTCACGGCGCCGGTGTCGTTCGTTCTGAACAAATCTGCCATTCACGCAATTGCCAGATTGAAATTAGTTGACGCGGCTTCTGCTCGGCCATAAGCTTCCCCCGATTGTTTTTCCCACTTCTTCGCGGGATTGGAAGATGCGCATATTCTTACTAACCTTTCTCTGCTTGAACTCGTGCACCTGGGCGCAGTCAAAAGCAGAGCCATCGGGGCAAACGCTCGTTTTCACCAATGTGAACGTCGTGGATACGCGTGCTGGGCGGATCCTGCCCGGCATGACTGTGGTTGTAAGGAGCGGCCGAATTCAAGGGGTCGCCAGGGTTGGCTTGATCGCCGAGAACCACAATGTTCGCATGATCAACGCAGCCGGCGAGTACGTGATGCCGGGTTTGTGGGACATGGACGTGCGCACTGCGAGCACAGCGGCGGCTTGGGACGAGCACATCATTTATCCGCTGTATGTTGCCAATGGTGTGACCGGCGTGCGTGACATGGGCGGGGATCCTGACCTGCTTGATCAGCGGAGCCAGCGAGTTGAAGATGGCACGTTGCCTGGTCCGCATATTTTGGTCGCAGGCCCGATCTTGTCCGGTGGGAAGAGCAACACGCAAGCCGTCGCCTTGAACAATCCTACAGAAGCTCGCGAGGCCGTCGCAAAACTGAAAGAGCACGGAATGAATCTGCTGACGATGCGGTCCGATATTTCACGTGACTCTTATTACGCCCTCGCGGACGAAGCAGCGAGACTGAAGATTCAGTTCGCTGGACCTGTCCCGGATTCAATTACTGTCGCTGAAGCTTCGGCCGCGGGACAGAGGAGTATCGAACGTCTGAGTGGAATTCTACTAGCATGCTCGTCCAAAGAAGATGCGTTGAGGCAACAAGGGTCGCAGGCGCTGGCGAACCAGGATGTCAGGCCTCATGCAATCGTCACCACTCTAGCCATGGCGACCTATGATCCAGAGAAGGCTTGGAACCTGTTCGTACAACTTGCAAACAACAACACTTGGCAGGTGCCGGCGCTGGTATGGTCGCAGACGATGGCGAGCATGGATAATACAAATTTGACGGTTGATCCAGGACTGAAGTATGTGCCTATTTCTGTTCGGCGTGAGTGGGAACTAAAAAACGAGTGCGGGCGTTGCCGGAAGTATTGGAACTGGCGAAGAAAGAATCCGCGCGCGAGCTCGAAATGGTCAATAGCATGCGGCGCGCCGGAATACAGTTCATGGCCGGGAGCGACGGTCCAGAGCCTTACGTTTTGCCCGGTTTCAGCCTGCACACGGAATTGGAGTGGTTGGTAAAGAGCGGCTTCAGCCCAACACAGGCCCTACAATCAGCCACGTTCAATCCGGCTCTGTTTCTGGCCAAGCTGGACAAATTCGGCGTGCTCGAGACAGGACACGCGGCTGACCTGGTGTTGCTGGAAGCGAACCCGCTGGAGGATATTCGGAACACGCGCAAGATCGCGGCGGTAGTTAAGGCCGGAAAATACTATTCGCGACAAGAGCTGGACAAGATGCTGGCACGGGTGGCGGAAGCAGCAAGAAGCAAGTGAATTGTGCCAGGGCTGTAAATCGCGAGCTAATTCAGATTCATGAACCTGGCGGTACATCTCGACCATGAGCCGTGTTGTCGAAGAGCGTAAGGTCATCGGTCAGGTTCTTCAATTTCGGAAGTTGCCTCAATTCCTGGGTGTGGGTGCAGTAATACAGCGAAACCTCAAACTTTTCCGCACCGCCTGCTCGAGCGTTGTGCACACGCGAAATGAAGGTACGCAGGATGTTCGGCCACTTCTGAAGATCTTCGAAGTCACTGCTAGTAGTTCTGAGGTGATAAAATCAAAGCGGCCGGCCATGCCGAGCCAAACTGCGCACCATTCCACGACAGTTGCGTTTTCTTGATCCAGATCAAGGGCAAGGCGAAATTCCCGTTCGGCCCCCAGAAAATCGAAATCATGGAAGAGCAGGCTTCGATTATGTCCCCAGCGCAGCCGACAATGTTAGGAGCCGTAACCTCATGATCCACTCTTTCTTCGGTTCCGTACTTGGCGTAACCCAACGCGAGCTGCCAAGGTTCGTAGGTACTGCCACTGTAGATGCGATCTGCGCGCCGCAAGTTACAGGGCATGGGAGTTGAGTTAGTAGAGAAATTCTGCGCCGGCACCATTATCGAGGTTTGCCAGGCGGTGCAGGAGCAGGATCTTCGCCGGGACGGCGCAGAGTAGGCGGGCTGATCGGATGGGCTTGGAGTTCTTGCTCCTTGGCAAGTGTCGGTTGCTCTAAATTCACTTCCTTTTCGGTGCGTATGATCTTTTCACCACTCACATTGATGGACTCAACACGCACCACTTCGTCACCCACGAGTCGGACGAAATCGACATCCTGCGGCGGCTCACCATAAATCCACTCTTCGTAGTCGGTCTCGCCATCCTTCTCGCGGACCTTCTTCGGCGGCCGGCCCTTAGCGTAGATCACCATCTCCCGGTTCATTCCGACCAGGACGCGGTGATTCTTGATCGCATCTTTGACTTGGGGCGGAACAGTCTCCAGATAGGCCTCTACTGCCGATTTCGCATTAAAGTCGAAAACCGGACGGAGGAGATCTTTAAGTTGCTGCGG
>Ga0070717_10002975_pt1 | contig 12054 bp, 8 predicted proteins | sample LARL113metaG_FD_71366 | JGI IMG/M metagenome (GOLD analysis project Ga0070717, IMG submission 71366) | Corn, switchgrass and miscanthus rhizosphere microbial communities from Kellogg Biological Station, Michigan, USA - LAR L11-3 metaG | ecosystem: Host-associated > Plants > Roots > Rhizosphere ...
CCGCTGCACGAGCTCGGCGGCACCGACCAGCTCGCGATCGGCTCGACGTTCAAGCTCTACGTCCTGCTCGCGCTGGTCGATCGCATCATCGCCGGCAAGGCGGCGTGGACCGACGAGCTCGCCGTGCGCGACGACTGGAAGAGCCTGCCGTCGGGCGTGACCCAGAACGAGCCGCCCAAGACCAAGCACCCGCTGCAGCTGTTCGCCGAGCGCATGATCTCGATCAGCGACAACACCGCCGCCGATCACCTGCTCTATGCGGTCGGCCGTCGCGAGGTCGAGGCCGCGGTGCGCGCGACCAAGCACGCGCAGCCGGCGCTCGACGCGCCGTTCCTGTCGACCCGCGAGCTGTTCGCGCTCAAGCTCGGCGCGCCCGCGGAGCTCGACCGCTACGTCAAGCTGCCCGAGGCCAAGCGCCGCGAGCACCTCGACAAGACGCTCGCCGGGAAAGTGCCCAAGCTCGACATCGCCGGCACGTGGAAGACGGCGCGCGTGGTCGACAAGCTCGACTGGTTCGCGAGCGGCGAGGATCTGTGCCGCGCGATGGGCACGCTGTGGACGCGCGCGCAGAACCCCAAGGCGGCGCCGCTGCTCGGCATCCTGTCGAAGAACCCCGGGCTGCCCCTCGACGCCAAGGTCTGGCCGTACATCGGCTTCAAGGGCGGCTCCGAGCCCGGCGTCATCAACATGACGTACCTGCTCAAGCGCGACGACGATCAGTGGTTCGTCGTCACGCTCGGGTTCAACGCCGCCGAGGGCGGCACGCTCGAGGACGAGAAGATCTTCGCGCTCGCGGTCTCGGTGATCGATCTGCTCGGCAAGAGCCGCTGATTGGCGAGCTCTCGCTAATTGTCACTCTTGATCAGCAGAAACGCGACCCGGCGATTCTGCTTCCACGCGGATTCGTCATGGCCGCGCGCGATCGGCTGGGTCTCGCCATAGCCTTGCGAGGTCAGGCGCTTCGCCGCGACGCCGTGGCCGACCAGATAGCTCACCACCGCGGCGGCGCGCCGCACGGACAGGTCGAGGTTGTAGGCGTCGTCGCCGCGCTCGTCGGTGTGGCCCTGGACCTCGATCAGCGCGATGTCGGGGTTGCCGTTCATCGTCGCGACCACGGCGTCGAGGATGACGAAGCTGTCGCGCTTGATGATCGCGCTGTTGTACTCGAACTGGATCGGCTCCATCGTCACGATCCCGGACTCGACGCGGTCGACCAGGCCGCGGTCCGGACAGCCATCGTCGTCCTGGAAGCCATTGTAGTTCTCGGGCACGTTGGGGCAGCGATCGAGCGTGTCGGGGATGCGATCATGGTCATTGTCGAGATCGGGGCAGCCGTCCTCGTCCTCGAAGCCATCGACGTCCTCCGGGGCGTTGGGGCACAGGTCGTCGACGTCGAGGATCTTGTCACCGTCGTTGTCCGGATCGGGGCAGCCGTCCTCGTCCTGGAAGCCGTCGTAGTCCTCCGGCTCGTCGGGGCACTTGTCGATCTCGTCGGGGATCTTGTCGCCGTCGCGGTCGCCCACGTTGCCCTCGGGGCAGCCGTCTTCGTCCTCGATGCCGTTGAAGGTCTCCGGAATGTCGGGGCACTTGTCGTCGATGTCGGGGATCCTGTCGCCGTCGTTGTCGAGGTCCGGACAGCCGTCCTCGTCCTGGAAGCCGTCGAAGTCTTCGGGCGCGTCGGGGCACTTGTCGAGGTCGTCCTTGATGCCGTCGCCGTCGCGATCGCCGACGCTGGGCTCGAAGACGATCGCGATGAACGCGCGCACCGCCGGGTTGGCGCCGCGATCGGCGATCAGGCCGCGGCCGGCGCCGAGGGTCAAGAACGAGTTGCGCGCGAGGTAGAGCTTGACGCCGGCGAGCGCCTCGAGCGGCTGGTAGCCCTGGTGCGCGCCGAGCGGGACGGCGCCGAACACCTCGCCGACGAGATCGAAGCGCTGCTTGGCGAGCGCGTAGGCGACGCCGACGCCAAACGGCAGCTCGCTGCCCGCGGTGATCGACGCGCCGGTGACGGGCGCCATCATCGGGCCAGGGTCGTTGTTGGTGAACGTGGTCGAGCGGCGCAGCCGGACGCCGCCGTTGAGCGCGATGCGCAGCGCGTGCTCGCGGCCGAATTCCTTGTCGAGCACGCCGACCAGCTGCGGGACCCACTGGTCGTCGCCGAGGAAGCGGTCCTTGGGGCTGATGGTCGGCAGGTAGACGCTGGCGATCAGGCCCAGGCCGACGTGCGCGCCGCGGCTGGTGCGCAGCAGGCGGGTCTTGAGGTGGAAGCCGACGTTGCCCAGGCCCTGGCCGTCGACGCCGAAGGTCTTGTCGTCGTTGGGGGTGCTCGGATCGCCGAGGCTGCCGGGGCCGCGCGAGCCGCTCATGATGCGCAGCGGCAGCGACGCGCCGACCTCGAGCTCGGCCCGGCCGAGGCGGAGGCCGTACGCGGCGATCAGCGTCGCGGTGAGCATGTCGTCGATCGAGTACGAGTTGCCGTTGGCGTCGAGCCGCAGCAGGTGGTGGCCCCAGTCGAGCGAGCCGAGGCCGAATGACACCTCGCCGTCCGCCAGCGTCTGCGACGCGTTGACGGTGAGGTAGCCGCGCGAGTCCATCGCGGGACGAAACGCGTCCAGGGTGACATTGCCGGCCGGCTGCGCGCGCGCGCTTCCCAGCCAGCAGACGATCGCAGCGCAGACAGCGGACAAAACTCGGCCAATCGCCAGGCGTGGCATGACGGTCCTTCCCCGATCCCGGCGAGACCTACGCCGCCGGAGTCAGCACGGACACTGTGCGCGGCCACCGCCTGCCGGTTACATCGCGCGATCGATCAGCGGTGGTGCAACGAGGTCGCCGCCGCCAGCACCAGTTGCATTCGGTTGCATTCAGTTGCATCGCGCCAATCACGCCAGCCGGCCTTTGCCTTGCACGCGTCCACCCGCGAACCCTCAAAGGAGAACCCCATGCGAAAGCTGATTCTACGCATGACCAGCTCGCTCGACGGCGTGGTCGCCCCGGACGCGAAGGACGTGTTCGACTTCAACGACAACGACGTCTGGACCGAGCACTTCGCCGCGGTCGAGACCGTCGATACCATGCTGCTCGGCGCCGGTATGCACGCCGAGTATCTCAGCCACTGGCACGCTGCCCTCACCGACCCGAAAGCCGGCGCGAACGAGCGCCGCTACGCCGCCATCGCGGTCAAGACGCCGCACATCGTGCTGTCACGCACGCTGCGCGCGGTCGAGTGGCCCAACGTCACGATCCTGCACGACGGTGTCGACGGCATCGCGGGCCTGAAGTCCCAAGCCGGCGGCGACATCCTCCTGTGGGGCGGCGCCACCGCCGCCGCCGCCGCGATCAACGCCGGCGTCGTCGACGAATACCACCTCGTCACGCACCCGGTGGTCGCCGGCCCGGGCAAGAAGCTGTTCGCCAACATCGCCGCCACGCACCGCCTGCGCCACCAGGACAGCAAGACGTTCCCGTCCGGGATCATCCTCCTCAAGTACGCGCGCGCCTGACCGCGCGCCCTACCGCTTCGCCGGCTTGCCTGCCGGCGCCTTCGCGCCGGTCAGCCACGCGCGAATCTCCGGCTCGAGGATCGCGCGGCGCTGGATGCATTGGTCCATCTGCTCCAGGCTCTGCGCGACCGTGCGCTTGCCACCCGGCATCGCGGCGAACGTCTTCGTCACATAGACCGTCACCTCGTCGCGCTGCTCGGCGCGGCAGCTCGCCGTGAACAGCGCGCTGATCCGCGCGAACGGTCCCGACGTCCCGTCCTGCGGCAGCGCCTTCATGATCTCCGCCTGATGCGCGCGGAAGAACGCCTGCGCGGCGGCGACATTGGCGTCCTGGCCGTCGCCGAGCACGATGTTGCTGCGATCCCCACGCCCGCCGGCGAGCATCAGCAACGTCTCGCGCGCATCGAGCCGGCGATCGAGCATCAAGCCGAGCGCCGTGGTCTGGCGCTGCGGATCCCGCACGCTGGCGAGCGCGTGCAGCATGTCCTGGCGCTTGCTGCGATCGCTCTCGAGCACGACGTCCTTCATGATGCGGTCGAAGATCTCCGGCCGCGCATCGACCGCGAGCTGCAGCACCGTCGCGCGCGTCGCCTGCGGCAGGTCGCGCCACTTGTCGGCGAGCTTGACCGCCTCGGCGATCAGCTTGGGCTCGCGACCGCGCCACGCGACCGCGTGGACCATCGCATCGCGCGTGAGCTCGAGATCGAGCGTGTCCGCGTCGCGCGGCGCCAGGCCCGCCTTGAGCGCGCCGGGACCGAACGTCTGCCGCATCCACGCCTCGTACTTTGGCATCAGGTCGCCGGGCACCAGGCGCGCCAGCCTGTCGACCAGCGCGATCGCCGGCGCGATGCCGAACCGATCGCCACCCGCGAGCATCTTCGGAACGATCGACAGCGCGAGCGGCAGCGGCAGCTGGCCGGTCGCCACCGCGTCGGTCATGTCGAACAGGATCGCGCGCCGCTCGGTCCACGACAGCTGCGGCCAGGCCTCGTCGCGCAGCGCGGTGATCTGCGCCGCCGTGTAGTGATTGCGGTAGTAGCCGCGCCCGTTGACGTTGGGCATCACCCAGCGCGGGCAGGCCTTGGTGTCGAGCGTCAGCGCGCCCGTCGCGGCGTCGAGCTGCGTGCACGCCTCGCCGCGCTTGCCGCCGTTGTCGAACGCCACGCACACCGGGACGATCCACGGCTTGGTCGCCGTCGCCGTGCCCGACCCCGGCGGCAGGTAGCGCTGCTGCGCGAGCGCGACCGAGACCTTGCCGCCCTCGCAGGCAAGCGTCGCGGTCAGCTCCGGCGTGCCCGCCTGCTCGAGGAACGTCGCGAACGCGGCGCTGACGTCCTTGCCCGCGGCCTTGCTGATCGCCGCCGCGAAGTCCGTCGACGTCGCGTTGCCATACGCGTGCGCCGCGAGGTGCTCGCGCACGCCGCGCTGGAACGTCTCGGCGCCGAGGTAGCTCTCGAACATGTTGAGGATGCTGGCGCCCTTGTCGTACGTGATGCGATCGAACGCCGTGAAGATGTCGTCCTGCGCGGCGATCGGCTGGCGGATCTGGCGCGCGCTGACCACGCTGTCGCTCTCGAGCGCGGTGTCGCGCGTGGTCAGCTCCCCTTGATCCTCGTGCCACGACGGATCGAAGCGCGCGACGATCTTGCGGCCCATCCAGCTCGCGAAGCCCTCGTTGAGCCAGATGTCGTCCCAGTACGCCATCGTGACCAGGTCGCCGAACCACTGGTGCGCGAGCTCGTGCGCCGCGACCGAGATCCAGCGCAGCCGGCGCTCGTTCGAGGCCTTGCCGTCCATCAGCATCAGCGTCTCGGCGTACGTGATGAGGCCGGCGTTCTCCATCGCGCCGAACCCGACGGTGATCGGGATCGCAAGCATGTCCATCTTGTCGTACGGGTACGGCGTGGCGAAGTAGTCCTCGAGCAGGTCGATCACCTTCGACGACGTCTTGGCCGCGTACGCCGCGTCGGCCGCGCGGTGCGCGAGCGCGACGATGCGGACCGGCGTGCCGCGCTTGGTCTTGCCGGCATCGATGATCTCGAACGGCCCGACGCCGAACGCGACCAGGTACGACGGCAGCGGCTTGGTCTGCGCGAACTCGACGCGCTTCTTGTTGCCCTCGAGCGGCGCCTCGCTGGTCATCGCCGTGTTCGACACCGCGACCAGCGCCTTGGGCACGTCGAGCGTCAGCTTCCACGGGACCTTGTTGTCGGGCTCGTCGAAGCACGGGAACACGCGGCGCGCGTACACCGCCTCGAACTGGCTGTAGACGTAGCTGCCGTCGCCGACCGTCTGCTTGAACGCGCCGGTCGTGGCGAGCGCGTCGAACTCGCCCGCGTAGTCGATCGCGAGCGTCCACGCGCCGGTGTCGAGCGGCTGCGCCGCGCGGAGCTCGAGGAAGTCGCCGCCGGTCGCCGTCGCGGTCAGCACCACGTCGGGCTGGCCCGGGCGCTGCGCGACCGCCTTGTGCACCGCGAGCTTCTTCGCGTTGAGCCAGATCACCGACGAGCGCTCGGCGAGATTGCCGGCGATCTGGATCGCGCCTTCGAACCCGGCGGTCGCCGGATCGATCTCCAGCCGCGCCGCGTAGCCGGTCGGCAAGAACGTGCGCGGCAGCCGCAACGTCGGCGCCGGCGCGCTCGCCACGACCGGCGGCGGTGCGCTCGCCACCGGCTCGGCCTTGGCGACCGGTGCAGGAACCGTGGTCGCCGGCTTCGGCGGTCCACAACTGACGAGCACGGCGAGCCCAACGAACCAGCGCTTCATGCCGCGCAGCTTACACAGCCCTCCTCGCGCCGGTCGCGCTTTCTCGACGCAACGTCCGCGACACCGTGCGACAGCGGAAGCTAGGGCTGCAGTGCGATGCCGAAGGTGATGCCGTCGAGCGCGGTCGTCCCGCTGTGAAAGGCGATGACCTCCCGGTAGGCCTCGCCGTAGAAGGCGAGCGGGCCGAGCTGGTATTGCGCGCCGCCGCCGAAGCGCAGGCCGTTGCCCCAGGTGCGATCGCCGGTGTTGCGGTCGAGGAGCATCATGCGGGCCGGGCCGGCGGCGACCGAGGGCGACAGGTTCTTCCAGTGGAACATCAGCCAGCGGACGTTCACGCCGAGGGTGGCGGCGAGGTAGCCCGCGCCGGGCGTGAACGTCGTCGAGGTGACGTCGTGGACCGCGGCCACGCTGTTGACCGTGAAGATCTTGTTTCCGAACCCGGCCTCGAGCGAGTAGTTGTTGCCCTCGCTCGGCGGCAGGTTGATCACGCCGTCGGTGCGCGACACGGTGGCTTGCGACATGACGTCGTGCAGCGGACCGGTCGAGCGCGATGTCGCGTCGAGGCCGGCCCGGAGGTGACAGCCGGCGAGGACAACGACCACGAGCCCCAGGCGTGCGCTGCGCATGTATGAGTGGTCGACCGACACGCCGCCACGTTGAGAGCCAACGTGGCGCGCGTGTACCGGGGCGCGGCGCGGCGATGTGTGGCTTGTGCGGTCCGCGCGCCCGGCGTACATCGCAACCATGCACAAGTACCGGATCGTGAACGTGTTCACCATCGACGGCGATCGGTTCTCGGGCAACCCGCTGTGCGTGTTCGAGGACGGCACCGGGCTGTCTGACCAGGTCATGCAGGCGCTCGCGCGTCAGATGAACCTGTCGGAGACCACGTTCGTGCTGCCCAGCGAGCGCGCCGATGCGCGGGTCCGGATCTTCACGCCGAGCTACGAGATGCCGTTCGCCGGCCACCCCACGCTGGGCACCGCGAGCGTGATCGCCGGCGAGCGCGACCGCGTCACCCTCGAGCTCAAGGCCGGGCTCGTCCCCGTGACCCGCGGCGACGACGGCTGGACCCTGCGCGCCGCCGTGGCGCCGACGACGCGCCCCGCCGAGGCCACGCGCGACGAGCTCGCGCAGATGCTCGGCCTGCCCGCCGGCTCGGTGTGCGACGAGCCGCTGTGGGTCAACACCGGCACCGAGCAGCTGGTGATTCCGATCGCGAGCGCCGCGCTGGTCCGCGCCGCCAGGCCGGTCAACGAGCTGATGATGCGCTGGGGGTTCTCGAAGGCGCGCGACTACGCGATGGCGTATCTCGTCGCGGCCGACGGCCCGGAGTGGACCGTGCGGTTCTTCTTCTCGACCGACGGCGCGCTGCGCGAGGATCCGGCGACCGGATCGGCGTGCGCCAACCTCGGCGGCTGGCACATCGCGCAGCGCCGGCCGCCGTTCACCGCGACCTTGCTCCAGGGCGCGGCGGTCAGCCGGCCGTCGCGGCTCGGGCTGCGCGTCGACGGCGACGGCGGGATCTTCGTGTCGGGCGCGACGATCGAGCTCGGCCGCGGCGCCGTCGAGCTCGGCTAGCAACGCGATCCGAAACAACGCGCGAGCGCGCGCGATCATTTCGCTTGCGAGCGCGCGGTCGATCGCGCATCTCCAGACGGATGCGCAGTCGAGCCGTGATCGCGAGCGTCGTCCTCGCCGCTGCGCCCGCCGCCGCCGCGCCGACGCTGGTCGCCGAGCGCGTGGTCATCGTCGGCCGGGTCGACGACGGCGCGTGGAGCGACGCCGCCACCGAGGCCCGCCTCGACCAGAAGGCCGAGCTCGCCGCGATCGTCGTCGGCCACCGCGGCGCGCACCGCGCGGTGCTCGCGCCCGACGGCATCGCGCGCGTCACGCTCGCCGGCCAGGCGATCGCGACCGAGCTGCTCGCCGGCGCGCGCGTCCAGTGGTCCACCGTCGAGCCGCACGGGTTTCGTGCCCAGCGCGCGGAGAACGGCGCGACCAGCGAGTTCTACTCGAACGTCTCGACCGAGCCCAAGACGTTCGGCCGCTGGCTCGGCTTCGATCACATCGACTACTTCGAGCGCGTGATCGCGCCGTGGGGCGCCGCGCCGCGGATCGCCGCGACGATCGCACCGGGCGAGCCGACCAGCGAGCAGCCCGCCGGCCTCGGCACCCTGCGCTTCAAGGTCGAGGTCGAGCTCGACGGCGCCACGCTGGCGAGCCCCGGCGCCGACGCGACCGACACGTTCGGCGTGCTGCCCAGCGTGCACCGCGTCTCGATCCGGCGCGGCGACGATCTCACCGGCTGGCTGTCGAGCTACCTGCTCGTGCCCGAGGTGTTCGGCTCGGCGGGCGGCGGCAAGAACCACCAGACCGAGCGCTACACCGGCGCCGACTGCGCCGACGTCCTGGTCGGCGCGATGCGCCGGATGGGCCGGACCGATCTGGCCTACACCAACGTCGCCGGGCTGCCCGCGTACACCCGTCCGGTCGCCGGACCGACCGACCTCGACGAGCACGGCGTCGCGGCGCACCCGATCACCGGCGTGCGCGAGGGCGACCTGATCCGGATCGACTACGGCGGCGCGCTGCGCCACCACACGCCGCGCGACTGGGACCACGTCGCCGCGCTGTGGCAGGACCGCAGCGACCCGGCCGGCCCGCAGCACGGCGGTCCCGACGGCCAGCTCGACGGCTTCGACCTCGTGATCCACATGGGCCACCCGCGCCTGTTGATCGAGCCGCTCGCCCGCCAGGCGCCAGCCACGGTCGACGTCCTCCGCCTGCGTCAGAAGTAGTAGCTGAGGCCGATCGACAGCGAGCCGCCGCTGCGCGCCTCATCGCTGCGCGTCGGGACCTCGACGACCGGCGTGCTGCGCGCGCTGACCGGCGTCACGTCCATCGCGTCGTGGTCGTCGCGCTTGCCGAGGCCGACCGCGCGCGCCTCGGCCTGCAGCGCGAAGTGGCGGAACCGGCGCTCGACGCCGATGCCGAGCATGCCGAGCGGCTGGGTCGCGTCGTGGCGCTGCTCGTCGGTGGCGTCGTGGCGCGTGACCGCGGCGGCGCCGATGCCGCCCATCACGAACCAGTTCCACGCCGCCTCGGGACGGAAGCGATAGCGCGCCGCCAGCGTGACCTGGGTGATCTCGCGGTCACCGTCCTCGTTGTCCGCGGTGCGCTCGCGGCCGCCCCCGGCGGCGACCTCGAGCTCGAGGTGGCGGGTCGCGCGGAACCGCAGCGCGAGCTCGCCGATCGCGAAGTCGGTGCGGTCGTCCGGCGTGCTCTCGGGCGCCAGGCTCATCGAGCCCAGCGACAGGCCGACCGCCCAGCGGTTCGCCATCACCGAGTCGCGCGGCCGCGCGCTCGCACAGGCGACCTGGACCGGCGCGCTCGCCGGCGTGACGATCTGCACCGCGACCGGCGCGGGAGCCGGCGCGATCTGGACCTGGGCCTGGACCTCGACCTCGGCCGCGGCGGGCGCCTCCGGCGGACCCAGCACGGCGTCCTCCGGAGCGTCGCCCGCGGCTTGCGCGTGGGCGACCGAGGCGAGCGAGGCGAGCGAGGCGAAGAAGACCGGCGCGAGCGAGAGGACGAGGGACCGAGCGTGCATGACGTCGGGCAGGTCCACGGCGCGTGCCAACCCAAGTCGCGGAAACGTGGTGCGCGGAAACGTCGCGAGAACCAACACCGGCTCGTGATTGTCTCGCGTTCCTACACTACGATGGCGGCGTGGGAGGTCGGACCTTCGCGATCGGCGACATCCACGGCGATCTCGCGGCGTTGACCAAGCTATTCAGCCGCTTGCCGCCGCTGACGCGCGACGACACCGTGGTCTTCCTCGGCGACTACCTCGATCGCGGCCCCGACTCCGCCGGCGTCGTCGCCTGGATCCGCGCCCTGACGGCGTCGAGCGCCGCCCGGATCGTCACGCTGCGTGGCAATCACGAGGACGCGTGGCTCATCGTCGCCGACGTCGGCTGGCCCGAGTTCGTGCTGCCGCGCGGCAACGGCTGCTTCGAGTGTTACCGCTCGTTCACGGGTGGACCTGTGCCAGTGGTAGACGAGTTCACACCGCCCGAGGAGATGAAGGCGATGTTCGCCGGCTCGTTCTTCCCGCCCGATGTCCTGGCCTGGATGCGCGCGCTGCCGTTCTTCTTCGAGGACGAGCACGCGATCTACGTCCACGCCGGGATCAAGCGCGGCGAGGCCGGGTTCCCGCACCCGTCCGAGGTCTCCCCCCAGCGCGCCCTGCTGTGGCTGCGCGACGCCGACTTCTTCGAGAACTACCGCGGCAAGCTCGTCGTGTTCGGCCACACGACGACCGACACGCTGCCGCACGAGCTGTCGAGCTACACGCCCGATGATCCGGCGGACCTGTGGGCGGGGCCGGCGTGCGTGGGGCTCGACACGGGAGCTGGCAAAGGCGGGTTTCTCACCGCGGTCGAGCTCCCCGCGCGTCGAGTCTACGAGTCCCGTGACTGAGCTCGTCCCACGGCGCCGTGTCCGCGTCGCCCGCGCGCTCGCCTCGCCGCTCGGCGTGCTGCTCACGATCCCGGCGCTGGTCGCCGGCGTCGGCGTCGGCATCTTGCTGGTCGGCCGCGACGCCACGCGCACGACGTCGAGCCAGATGGCGCGCCGCCTGCTCACCAGCAACGCCACGAGCGTCCAGACCGACGTCACGTTCGCGCTCGACCAGGCCGGGCCGGTGCTCGCGCGGCTGCGCAGCCTCGCCGATCCGGCGCGCGCGGCCGACGACGTGCTGGTCCGGATCCACGACCTCGTCGTCGGCCGGCCCGGCGTCGCGTACGCCAGCATCAGCTTCCCCGACGGCACGTTCCGCGGCGCCTACCTCGACGGCGCGCGGGTCAGCGTGCAGGAGAGCCGGCTGACCGCGAGCGGTACCGACGTCCAGCGGTTCACCGTCACCGGTGGCGTCGAGGGCGCCGGCCTGGCGCCGCTGCGCCACGAGACCACCGACTACGATCCGCGCCAGCGCGGGTTCTACAAGCTCGCCGAGGCCACCGGCGCGCGCGCGTGGACGGCGCCCTACACGTTCTTCGCGACCCACGAGACCGGCATCACGTGCACCGAGCCGGTGTACGGCGCGGGCCACGCGCTCGCCGCGGTGCTCACCGTCGACTTCGACGTCGGCGCGCTCTCGCAGTACGTCGCCCGCCCGGTGCTCGAGCAGGCGCGCTCGCTGGTCTACACGCGCGACGGCATCGTGCTCGCGTACCCGGCGGCCGATCAGCTCGCGCTGCCGGCGCGCGACCAGCTGCTGCGCCACGAAGATCTGCGCGACCCGGCGCTCGAGGCGCTGTTCGCCACGCCGCCGCCGACCGCGCTGCGCGTCGCCGAGCTCGCGGCCAGCGACGGCACCTACCTCGCGGCGGTCGCCCCGGTCGGCGGCCGGCGCGCGGGCGTCGCGGTCCCGCTCGACTGGTACGTCGCGACCATCGTGCCGACGCGGACCTTGCTCGGCCCGACCCACGCGCTCGAGCGCTCGAGCTTGCTCGCCAGCGCCGCCGCGCTCGCGATCGCGGTCGGCCTCGCGCTCGTGCTGGCGTGGAACCTGGTCCGCATGCGGCGTCAGGTCGCGCGCTCGCGCGAGGAAGCGCGCAGCGCCGAGGCCCGCGCCCGCGAGCTCGGCAGCTACCGCCTGGTCGCGCGGCTCGGCGCCGGCGGCATGGGCGAGGTGTGGCGCGCCGAGCATCGCCTGCTCGCGCGCACCGCGGCGATCAAGCTGATCCGCCCCGAGGCGCTGCACGATCCGGCGGCGGTC
>Ga0070717_10002977_pt1 | contig 12053 bp, 9 predicted proteins | sample LARL113metaG_FD_71366 | JGI IMG/M metagenome (GOLD analysis project Ga0070717, IMG submission 71366) | Corn, switchgrass and miscanthus rhizosphere microbial communities from Kellogg Biological Station, Michigan, USA - LAR L11-3 metaG | ecosystem: Host-associated > Plants > Roots > Rhizosphere ...
CCGGGCGATCGCGTGCGCGTTTCGCAGATCGGCCCCCGCGAACACCACGATCACCGAGCCGTCTTCCCGTGCCGCGCCGAAATCCATCTGACGCAACAGGCGACTGAGAATCCGCGCGCCGTCAAGCTGCGCGCGTGCATGGTTTTTATCGAACGCAAAGCGCGCCACCGACAGGCCACCGCCGCGCGACTGCGCTTCGCGAACCGCGGTGGCGAAATCGCGCTCGAATGCGGCCCTCGTCAACAATCCGGTCAAGGGATCGAGCAAACCGCCCGCGTCGATCGAACGGAGCGTGCGGCTCAAATGGGTTTCGAAGGCGTGCTGGCGGATCAACGACAAGGCATTGGCGGCAATATGGGCGGGATCGCCGCAGATGATCTCGAGGTTCGGCAAATCGTAAGCCGGCACCACGCCATCCAGCGTCACGATCACCGGCAGGTTGCGAAAGCGCGCATCCTCGCCAAGCACGGTGAGGAATGCATCCACCACCCGTGCGCTGAAACCTTCGCCTAGCACGATGCCGTCGATGTCGCGGGTGTTGAGATGTTTTGCAGCGGCTTCGATGCTCAGCGCGCCCACGATTCCCATCCGCTCACCGAGCGCAACGGAAAGCGCAGCGTAGCCGGCGCCCCGCCCGATCAAGAGCGCGGTCGCGTGGCGAACCGGATCTGTCTGCGCAACGGTCGGATGGGCCTGCGCCTGATCGTTACGCCGGCGCATGACGGTTGCATGCAATGCGCGAACCCTGAGTGCCGCGCGCAAACGCGCCGTCAGGCGGTCCCAGCTTGCCTTGCCTTGCGAAAACGGGATCGCATTTTCGGGCAGTGCGGCCTGGGGATCGATTGCGATGAGGGGCAGGTAAGGCTCGATTGCGCCGATCTGTTCGGCAAGCCTGGAAAACTCTCCTTCCGGGGCCTGCGACATCGCAACGACGATGCCGGCCGGCTGGAGCCTGGCGACCGCGCGTGAGACCTCAGTCCAGGTCGCATCGATAATCGGAAACATGCCGGCGCGGTCAAGCGCGACCGCGAACGCCGGCTGCCTTGTCGACGACACGACGATGATGGGGCCTTGCAGGGACATCGAAAATTCGGACCAAAGCGCCTGAATCGGAGGCGCGATCCTAGTGGGCGCCGTCTTAATGCCCCGTCAACGAAGCCATCCGTTTGCTGATCAGCCGAGGATGTTCCGATCGTGAAATGCTTCGACCATCAGAGGGTTGAGGCCAAGCTGGCTCAGCGCCTCGCGGCCGCGCGCGTGATCCTGGGCGCGCCCGGCGAGGCGGTAGCCGCACAATCGATCGGGCAAGGCCGTCAGAAGTGCGCCGTGACCGAGCCGCCTGGCCCATTCCTGGAGATCGTGCGACAAAAACCGATAACCGCCGACTGACACGATTCCAGCAGGCGGCGCGGTAATGCAGATCGCGCCGGTCGCACGGTCGAGCCGTGCGGCGTAGCCCGTGTCGGCGTAGTCCTGCGGCGGCTGCGATACCAGGGAGTCGCCGGCTGGCGACGGCGGCGCATAGGCCGGAACGGGCACCATCGCGCCGCGCAAGGCCAACGTTCCCTTCGGTGTGAGGAGGGTCTCGACAGCACTCGACGTTCCCGGGACGTCGCGCGGCGCGCCATGCGCTCCCGGCATGATCGGCACCGGCGTCCCTTCCGCGGTCCGGCGGGCGCCGAACAAGCCGACCTCGCCAAACAGATAGACGTCGGTGAAGCTCGCAGCCTCGGAGGTCCACTGCGCACTCGATGCGACCTGTTCCGGAGTACGCCATAGCCCGATCACATGACGCAGCGTCGGCAGACGCGCGGACGAATCGATCTCGGCCAACCGCAGCGCCATTGGAGCCGGTGTCACCAGCGTGTCGCAGCAATCGTCGTCGATCTGCCGTTTAAGAACCTCGCCGTCGAAGGGGTGATGCAGGCTCAGCGTGCCCGCCGACAGCAGCCAGACGACAAGCGAAGAGGTCAAACCGGCGAACGAGGAGGGGGCGAATGCCGACATCAGGGTCGCCCCCTGCTTCAGGCGGCTTTCGAGGAAAACCGCAAGTCCGCCGGCTATCAAATTGAGATGGGTCCGCGGTACCGGGCGAAACCCGTCGGCCGTCACGTCGAATGAGACGGCCGCTGCCTTGCGGCCGTCGTGTATGACCTTGCGCTTGGTCGCCGATCCGTTGGACATGGCAAGATCCAGCGAAGCCATGCCTTCAGGCAGGTCATCGCCGAAGCCGCAGACGTGGCGAATGGAAAAGGCTTCGGCCGCCGCATTCATGGCCAGATCGGCATGATTGACGCCGTCGATCCTGGCCATGGTCACGATCGCCCGCGCGCCCGTGCGATTGAGTGCCATGGTCAATTCCGCCTGCCGCCAGAGTTGCGGAAGCAGCGCGACGATCAACCCGGCACGATGGGCGGCCAATACTGTGAGCACGAACTCCACCGTATTCGGCAACTGGATTCCGATGACGGAATTGGCGGGAAGTCCGCTTTCGATGAAGTGGGTCGCGAGCGCCGAGATGGCCCGATCGGCTTGGGCGAAGGTCATCCGCCTCGGCGCCAGCCCGGTGATACGCTGCTTGTTGAGCGGATCGAGCAGCGCCGGTGCGTCAGGCTGCCGGGTCAGAACCCGCTGAAACAGTCCGTCAAGCGTCGGCGATTGGCTGGTCTGGATCACGGGTCCACTTAATCTGACGTCGGTTTCGATTTGGGTCGGAATTGAGATCACTTGCAAGAGGTCATTGGAAGAAATCACCGGGATTTCGCTTCACGTCTCAGCCACCAGGTCTCTGGAAGATACCCGGTCAGCGCCGTTGTAGCGGGACGCTCAATCCGGCTCCAGCGCGCGATCCATTGCTCCTGGATGTCGAATAACGGGATGCCGTAAAAACCCGACATCAGCGCGCGATCGAGCGCCCGCACCGCCGAGACGAACGCACCGCGCTCGCGCGCTTCCAGCATGTTGGCGATCATCGCGTCAATGGCAGGGTCCTTGGCCCCCATGTAGTTTCGCGTCCCCTGATTATCCGCCGCTTCGCTTCCCCAGTAAAAATACTGCTCATTGCCCGGCGAAAGCGACTGGTCCCAGCGGTTCTGGATCATGTCGAAGTCGAAGCCTAGGCGGCGCTGGTCGAACAGGACCGCGTCAACCGCGCGGACCGTTGCTTCGATTCCCGCACGCTTGAGGTCGCGGGCACAGGCGAGCGCGATGCGCTCCTGATCACGCGTGGTCACCAATATCTCGAAGGTGAGGGGTGCTTTGGTCGCGCGATTGCGCAACACCGTGCCATCGAGATCGTAGCCGGCCTCGGAAAGCAAATTCAGCGCGCTGCGTAGTGTGGTGCGATCCCGGCCAGAACCGTCGGTCACGGGAAGGCGGTAGGTGCCTTCGAGGATTTCTGCCGGTATGTGTGAAGCGAAGGGTTTAAGCAATTCGCGCTCACGCTGGTCGGCGGGGCGGCCATAGGCCGATAGCTCCGAGCCGGCAAAAAAGCTCGGGGACCGGCCATAGAGCCCAAAGAAATAATTGTGATTGATCCACTCGAAATCGAACAGCAGCGTCAAGGCCTGGCGCACGCGAATGTCCGAAAACACCGGCCGTCGCGTGTTGAAGACCAGGAATTCGGACGGCTGCGGCAGCCCTGTCTTGATGCTGTCGCGGATCACCTCGCCGCCGCGCGCGGCCGGAAAATCATATCCATCGTGCCAGCGCAGCGGTTCGGTCTCGACGCGGAAATCGTAAAGTCCGCGTTTGAAGGCCTCGAACTGGGCATTGGACTCGCGGTAGAAATCGAGCCTGATCTCGTCGAAATTCCACAGGCCCTGGTTGACCGGCAGATCGCGTCCCCAATAGTCGGGATTGCGGATCAGCGTGACGTTCGTGCCTGCCTTCACCGCTCCGACGCGGTAGGGACCCGAGCCGATCGGCGCGGCCAGCGAGGTTTCCTCGAAGGTTGCCGCGTCGATGGCGTGCCGCGGCAGCACCGGCAGCAGGCCGAGGATCAGCGGCAGTTCGCGATCCTGCGTGCCGCCGAAATCGAACTTCACCGTGAGCGGATCGAGTGCCTCCGCCTTGGCGACCTTCGAATAGTACTGACGGTGATTGGGGCGGCCCTTGTCGCGCAACAAGGCCCATGAGAACAGAACATCGTCGGCGGTGACTTGCCTTCCATCGGAAAAACGCGCCCTCGGATCGAGGCGGAACGTGACAAAACTTCTGGCGTCGTCGGTTTCGACGCTTCTGGCCAAGAGACCATAGAGCGTGAAAGGCTCGTCGTTGCCACGCGCCATCAGGCTCTCGACCACAAAGCCCCTGATTTGCTGGACCGCAATTCCCCTCACGATGAGCGGGTTGAGACTGTCGAACGTCCCCAGGATGCCCTGAACCAGCCGGCCTCCCTTGGGCGCCGCAGGATTGGCATAGGGCATGTGGGTGAAGTCGGGTGGGAGCGCGGGCTCGCCGTGCATGGCGATGGCGTAGCTTTGCGCCGCGGCACCATCGGCAATTCCTGCGAACAGCAAGTTGAGAGCCAGGAAGGCCGAGACGAAAGAGGCAACATAGCCCCATCCGGGAACTTGCCATCTGGTGGAGGGCATTATTCGCTGCCGTACCGACCGCGAGTTCGAAAAGCGAATGTCAAATCCAAAACTCCACGAGGGAACCTGCATTTACCGGTGCTTCCGACGCTAGAACCTGGCGGTTAAGGTGGCTGAGCCACCCCAAGGGCTTCAGATCGAAAGCGGTACTGGAAGCATAAGACTATTTGGTGCCCAGAACCCTCTGGTCTTGCGAAACGATGTTGTAGGAAAATCTTCCGACAGGATGCGAAATCTTTCAATTCGGCAGCCGCGGCTTGTTTGATGCGGAATGATTCACTGCGCATTTTACCATAGGCGAAGGCGTCCGTTGGCGCTGACCGGAGATGCCCTCGGCATTGATCTTTTCGCCCGTGCCTGTATGAAGGCGTGCGATCAACCGATGGGCAGGCCGGTCACGCATCCGCCTCAATTGGCAAGGAGACAGCCCCGCAAAGGGCTACGTGTCGGTGTCCGCAGCGGTTTCGGTACTTCCGTTCAGAAGGGGTTTTCTGCAATGAATTTCCGTATCTTGGCCGCGCCTCTCTGGCCGCGTGGGCGCCTCTTCGCCCTGATGGCGGCCACGGCTTTGACCGCCACATTGCTTGCCCCCGACCTTCAAGCTCAGACGCCGGCTCCATCGCCGGCGGCGCCAGCGGCGCCGGCGCCGGCGACACCCGCGCCGAAAGCGAAAGCTGCTCCCAAGGCAGCACCGAAGGCGGCGCCAGGAGCGCCCGCCTCCTCAGCGCAGCCAGCGCCCCAGGCACCCGCGGCGGCGGCTCCGGCGCCTCAGCAGCCCGAGCAACAGGTTCAGCTCATCTATTCGCCCTGGACCAAATTTTGTCTCAAGCCCCAAGATCCCAATGCCAAGCAGATCTGCTTTACCGGCAAGGATGGGCGTATCGAGTCCGGGCAGCCGGTCATCGCGGCTGTCATTATCGAGCCCGAAGGCGAGACGAAGAAGGTGCTCCGTGTGACGCTTCCTCTGGGCATGCTGATCGCCCAGGGCACACGGGTCATCGTCGACACCAACACTCCGGCGCAGGCGCCCTATGCGATCTGTCTGCAAAACGGCTGTATGTCGGATTACGAAGTCACGCCGGACTTGCTCGCCAACCTGAAGAAGGGGCAGAACCTTTATATTCAGGCGATCAGTTCCAACCAGCAGCCGATCACGCTGGCCCTGCCGCTGGGCGACTTCGCCAAGGCCTATGACGGTCCTCCGACCGATCCGAAGGTGTTCGAGGAGACCCAGAAGAAGCTGCAGGAAGAGCTGCAGAAGCGGGCCGACGAGGCGCGCAAGAAGCTCGAGGGCAACCAACCGACGCCGAATCCGGTGGCCAAGTAGGGCCGTAGGTTATGCAAGCATAGCTCAAGACGTCACTTGAGCTTACCTGCAAAGAAAAAGGCGCTCTGTTCGAGCGCCTTTTTCTCTTTTCTTCTTTCCTTTATCTCTCGCGTTCACCGAGCTTGCACGGCGGGGTATGTCAATTCAACGACGGATTTCGCGGACGGTAACCGCCCGATTTGTCCTTGACGAAGATTTCGGCGACCTGCGAATGCCGGATCGGCTCGCCGGAATTGTCAGGAAGCAGGTTCTGCTCCGAGACATAGGCGACGTATTCGGATTCCGAATTCTCGGCGAGCAGGTGATAGAACGGCTGATCCTTATGGGGCCTCACCTCTTCGGGGATCGACAGCCACCACTCTTCGGTATTGTTGAATTCCGGATCGATGTCGAAAATCACGCCCCGGAAAGAAAATATCCGGTGGCGCACGATTTGCCCGATCTGAAATTTGGCGGTCCGAGCTTTTATCATGTCTCGTCGATAGACCATGATTGTGGCCGATGCTAGAGGCAAACCGCTGAATTAACCTTGCTGTGGCCGGTTCATCCCCGATGTCAACGCGTCCGTTCAGAATCGGACGCCAAATCGGGCCCAAACGAATCTCGAGAAATGTTCCAAATGCTCGCTCGATTATCCGAGAACAGGTGAAATCCGACAGCTAACTAGCTGACGTGCCGAGAAGATCGCCACGATGGCGCCAAACCTTCCCGCATCGCAAGGCGCCGCAGCGGCCCGAACGAGCCGATCAGGTGCAAGCCCGCGGCGCGAAGTGTTTGCATCGGCACGAATGCACTGAGCAACGAACGGTTGGCGATATCGATGGCGAAGGTGCGGCTCACGACATCGGCGCGCCGAGCCGACGCATAGCGGTTCAGCGCCGCCGGCGCGCCGGGATCCTCGCCGAGCGTCAGCGACTCTCGCACGACATCGGCAATATCGGCAGCGTCGCGCAGCCCCATGTTGAGGCCCTGCGCCCCGATCGGCGGCAACACGTGCGCGGCCTCGCCGACGAGCGCCACACGCGCTTTGGCAAATTGCCTGGGTTGCTCGATCGCAAGCGGAAACAAGTTGCGTCCCGGTTCGACCTGCAGGCGCCCCAGAATCGAATGCGCTTGGACTTCGGCGGCTTCCGACAGTTCCTCGTCGCCAAGCGCCATCAGCCGCTCGGCTTCCCTTGGCGATGACACCCACACCACGCTGGAGCGGTCGCCGGGCAGGGGAACGAAAACGCAAGGCCCCTGGGGGGTGTGAAATTCAGTGGAGATATTCCCATGGGGTCGCGAGTGGCTGACGTTGAAGGTCAGTGCGGTCTGATGGAGTTCCCGACGTTTGACTCCGATGCCCGCAGCCTCACGGCAAAGCGACTGCCGTCCGTCAGCGCCGACCGCCAGCAGAGCAAAAAGGGATCCGCCACCGACGAGGTGAATCGCCACCAACCTGTCTTCGGGGGCAACGGTGGCCGCATCGTCGTCGAACCGCGTCAGGTTCGAAAGCTCGGCGGCGCGTTCTTCCAGTGCCGATACCAGAACGCGGTTCTCGATGTTGTAGCCGAACACGTCGAGCCCGATCTCCTCGCAGCAAAAGCGCACCTCAGGGGCCCGGATCAGACGGCCGGTGTCATCGACGAGACGCATGACGCGCAAGGCTGCGGCGTTGTCCTTGCAGCGCGGCCAGACTAGCAGTGCCTGCAGAAAATCGATCGAACCATCCAGAAGCGCGGTGGTCCGGTTGTCGGCGTAGTGCGCACGCCTGGCAATCAGGGCCGTGCGCGCTCCGGTCTGCGCCAACGCAATCGCGCAGGCGAGTCCCGCGGGCCCGCCACCGACCACGACCACGTCATAGGCGATGGATGCGTCGTTCATATCAGAACAGATGACATTCCCGGCGGCAATTTCAAGCCCGTCGCCCGGCCGGCTTTTCAACGAAACGGCAGTCAGAAAACGCGACAACTGCGCATGTACAAATGACGGCGATTTCTGATAGCACTGACCGGAACCCGGCGACCAGCAGTCAACATGGATCACGCAACCAGGCAGGATTCCTCTCATGCGCCGCTGCTGCGCGCGGCGGCATTTTCAGTGCATATTTTCACCGCGTTGGGCGCCGGCGTCGCCCTGATCGCCTTGCTTGAGGCGGTACGCGAACATTGGGCTGCAATGTTCTGGTGGCTCGGGGCAGCTCTCGTCATCGACGGGCTAGACGGTCCGGTCGCGCGCCGGCTGGACGTGGTGCATCTGCAGCCCAATTGGTCGGGTGACGTGCTCGACCTCGTGGTCGATTTCGTCACTTACGTCTTCGTTCCGGCTTACGCCATCACCGCCAGCGGTCTGTTGCTGCCGATCGCAGCGCCCCTCCTGGGCATAGGTATCGCCGTTTCCGGCGCGCTGTATTTTTCCGATCGCCGCATGAAATCCACCGATAATCACTTTCGCGGCTTTCCCGGCTTGTGGAACATCGCGGCTTTCTATTTGTTCCTGCTTCGCTTGCCACCGGTCTGGTCGAGCCTTGCCGTCGCCATCCTGATCGTTCTGACCTTCGCTCCGTTTCATGTCATTCATCCGGTCCGGGTCGTGCGCCTGCGCTGGTTGACGTTATCCCTGATCGGTGCCTGGACGGCGCTCGCGATGGTGGCGTTGACGAACGATTTTCAGGCCGGCACTGCCGTCAACCTGGCGCTCTGCGCAATCGCCGTCTACGTGGTCGGATGCGACGCGGCCATCCGGTTCGTCCGATCGCTCAACACATGATCGAGTTGTTGACCAGCACCGAAGCGTGGGCGGCGCTGTTGACGCTGACGGCGCTCGAGATCGTTCTCGGCATCGATAATGTCATCTTCCTGTCGGTCATCGTCTCCGGCATCCCGCCGGCGCAGGCGAAGCGGGCGCGGCAGATCGGGCTGGCGCTGGCGCTGGTATTCCGGATCCTGTTGCTCAGCATTCTGGTATGGCTGATCGGTCTCACCGAAGCCGTCTTTACCGTGAGCGGCTCACCATTCTCCTGGCGCGACATCATCCTGATTGGCGGCGGTCTGTTTTTGATCGCAAAGGCGACCCACGAAATTCACAACGAGGTGGAGGTAAGCGACGAAACGAACGGCGAGAACCGAAGATCGTCGGCGTTTTTCTTGGTGATCGTCCAGATCATCATCGTCGACATGGTGTTTTCACTGGACTCGATCATCACCGCGATCGGCATGGCCCAGGATCTGGCAATCATGATTACAGCGGTCATCATCGCCTGCATCGTGATGTATGTGGCGTCCGGTCCGGTGGCACGATTTGTCGGGGAGCATCCTACCACCAAGATGCTGGCGCTCGCCTTTCTGGTGTTGATCGGCGTCGCGCTGGTGGCGGACGGGTTCAAATTCCATATTCCGCGCGGCTATATCTATTTTGCCATAGCGTTTTCCGCGGCGGTTGAATTCTTCAACGTTCTTGCCAAGCGTAACCGAAAGAAGCGGACGTTAACCAATTGATTCTAACGCGACGCGCTTGAGATCAACGAGTTGACATTGCGGCCTTGATGGCTTTCGCTCACCTTGGGTGAAAAATGCCGGAGAGGACCGCAAGATGGCCAAGGCCGTGCGCGTGCACAAGGTAGGGGGCCCGGAGGCCCTGGTCTACGAAGACGTTGACGTGCCCGCGCCCGGCCCCGGCGAGATACGCATCCGCCAGCACGCCGTCGGGCTGAACTTCATCGACGTCTATTTTCGCACCGGTCTCTACAAGGCGCCGGGGCTGCCGTTCATCGCCGGCAATGAAGCGGCCGGCGAGGTACTCGCCGTAGGCGCCGGCGTGACGAATTTCCATCCCGGCGATCGCGTCGCCTACTACACCAGCCTCGGCGGCTATTCCAGCGAGCGTAACATGCCCTGGGAAAAACTGGTCAAACTGCCCGATCACATCACTTACGAGCAGGGCGCGGTGTTGATGCTGAAGGGACTGACGGTCTGGTACCTCCTGCACAAGACCTTCAGGGTCGAGCCGCACCATCGGGTATTGATCCACGCCGCGGCCGGCGGGATCGGCCTGCTCGCTTGCCAATGGGCGAGCGCGCTGGGGGCACACGTCATCGGCACGGTCGGCTCCAAGGCCAAGGCCGACCTCGCGCTGGCCAATGGCTGCGATCACGTCATCCTCTACAATGAGGAGGATTTTGTCGCGCGCGTCAAACAGATCAGCCGGAACGAGCTATGCGACGTGGTCTATGACGGCGTCGGCAAGTCGACCTTTCCTGGCTCGCTGTCCTGCCTCAAGCCGCGCGGCCTGTTCGTGAGTTTTGGTAACGCGTCGGGGCCGGTGCCGCCGTTCGCGATCGCCGAACTCAACAATCACGGCTCGTTGTTTGCGACCCGGCCCAAACTCAATGACTACATTGGCAAGCGCTCGGATCTGCTCGAAGGCGCCGACACGCTGTTTGCTGCCGTCATCAACGGCAAACTGCATGTGCCCATCAACCATGCCTATGCGCTCAAGGACGCCGCCAAGGCCCATGTCGATCTGGAAAGCCGGGCGACGACGGGTGCCTCGATCCTCAAGCCGTGACCCACCTCACGCTGTGCCAGAGATCGCGCCATTTGCCGCTAAGCGACTCCAAGTCGCCCGGCATGATCTCGAAGCATACGGTGTTGTTCGGAATCCGCTGCCAAGCCTGTGCATGACGAAGGTGAACATGCGCGATCGGCCGCATCCAGGAAGTATCATCGAGCGTCCCCGCATGCACCGCGGTAATATCGGGAAGGGAGCGTTTTTCGCAGGCGATCCCGCCGCCGCAGATCCCGCAAAACCGGTGCCTGCTTTCGGTAGCGCCGCCACCAATCTGATGCCAGTACTTTGGCGTGCCGCAGGTCACCGTGAAGCCTTCGGTTTTGACCAGCATTGACAGGCCGAAAGCACTTCCTGACCGGCGCTGGCAGTCAGTGCAATGGCAGACATAGACAAGAAGCGGCACGGCTTCGATCGAAAACCGCACCGCCTTGCAGGGACAACCTCCGCATATCGGCAGCTCCGGCGGAAACAACCTGCTCATGGCTATGCCACTCTTCGCGCAATCCCGGCCTTCATCACCAGGGCGTCAAGACAATTGATCATCAGGTCAATCTCCTGATGCGTCACGTTGAGAGCCGGCATGAAGCGCAAGGCGTCAGGCCTGGGAGCGTTGAGCAGCACGCCTTCCACGAACGCCTGTCCGACGATCGAGGCGGCGATCGGCATTTTCAGATCAAGCGCGAGCAAAAGACCTCGGCCGCGAACCTCGCCAAGACCATGCCGCACGGAAAGCCTCTGCAGCTCGCCTTCGAGATAGAGACCGGTATCAGTCACCGATTTCAGGAAAGCGGGCGCTGAGACCTGCTGCAGAACGGCAAGCCCCGCCGCGCACATCAAGGGGTTGCCGCAGAACGTGCCGCCCTGGTCGCCGTGCTCGAAGCAGGCGGACGCTTCCGTCGAGAGCAGGGCGGCAAGCGGGACGCCACCGCCAATGCCCTTGCCGAGCGTCATGATGTCGGGCGTGATGCACGCGTGCTCGTAGTGGAAGAGCTTGCCGGTGCGGCCATAGCCGGTCTGGATTTCGTCCAGGATGAGCAGAAGGCCATGCGCCCTCGTCAATTCGCGCAGGTCACGCAGGAAGCGATCCGTGGCTGACCACACGCCGGCTTCGCCCTGGATCGGCTCGAGCATCACGGCGACCGTCCGCTCGTTGATCAGCCGCTCGACCGAAGCGAGGTCATTCAGTCGGGCCTTGGGAAATCCCGACACCTTCGGCTCGAACAGAGGTTCGAACGTCTTTTTTCCCGATGCCGACATCGTCGCCAGTGTCCGGCCATGAAAGCCGCCTTCGAAGGTGATGATTTCGTGCGCACCGTTTTTATGCCGCGCGCCGTATTTGCGCGCGAGCTTGATCGCGCCTTCATTCGCTTCCGCGCCGGAATTGGCAAAGAACACGCGATCGAAGCAGCTCTGTTCGACCAGCGCCTGTGCCAGCTTGAGGCTGGTATCGTTGTAATAGGCGGGGCTCGGCGTGACCAAACGCTTCGCCTGCTCGGCGAGCGCCTCGGCCAGAAGCGGCGGTGAATGGCCGAGACAGTTCACAGCCCATCCCTGGACAAAATCGAGATAGCGCTTGCCGCTAT
>Ga0070717_10002978_pt1 | contig 12053 bp, 13 predicted proteins | sample LARL113metaG_FD_71366 | JGI IMG/M metagenome (GOLD analysis project Ga0070717, IMG submission 71366) | Corn, switchgrass and miscanthus rhizosphere microbial communities from Kellogg Biological Station, Michigan, USA - LAR L11-3 metaG | ecosystem: Host-associated > Plants > Roots > Rhizosphere ...
TTCGGTCGGGGTTGGCTGAACGGTGGCAATCGGTTCGAGTATTTCGCGGCGGTCCTGATCGGTGACCGGATCACGGCCAGGACGCACGTCGCCGACGTGTACGAGAAGGTGGGCGCGGGCGGGGAGATGCTGTTCATCGTGTTCGAGACCGACTACGTGAACCAGCACGGCCGGACCGTGGCCCGGCTGCGCGGGACGGCGATCCGCCGGTGAACATCACCGTCGGTCAGGAGCTGCCAGATCTGGTCAAGCATCCGACCACGCGCCAGCTGGTGCAGTACGCCGGAGCGCAGGGGGACTTCTACGAGATCCACTACGACCAGGGTTATGCCCGAAGCGTGGGCCTTCCCGGCGTGATCCTCCACGGACTGCTCAAAGCGGCGTTCATCGCCCAGCTCGTGACCGATTGGCTCGGCGACGGCGGCAGGCTCGAGACCTTCGAGGTGAGCTATCGCGGCATCGACGTACCGGGTAGGCCGTACCGATGTCGCGGCGTGGTCAAGAAGGTCGAGGGCGACCACGTCGAGCTCGAAGTCTGGGGCGAGGACGCGGACGGCAACCGCACGACCATCGGGTCGGCCAGCGTGGAGATGACCGGCTGATGTTCTCGTTCTACCTGCTGCTCAAGTACATCCACATCCTCGCGGCGATCGTCGCTGTCGGCTCGAACATCACCTATGGGGCGTGGAGCGTGCGGGCGCGACGCGATGCGGCCCACCTCGGATTCGCGCTCAAGGGCATCAAGTTCCTGGACGACCGCATAGCGAACCCCGCCTATGGGTTGGTGCTGCTGACGGGCCTCGTGATGGTCTTCATGGGGCCCTGGTCGATCACGTCGCTCTGGGTGATCGTGGCGCTGGTGCTGTTCGTCGCCGTGGCCGTGATCGGCTTCGCCTACTTCACTCCGCTGGTGCGAAATCAGATCAGGTTGGTCGACGCGGGAGACACGAGCTCGCCGGAGTTCGAGCGGCTGTCCCGCCGGAACGCGATGATCGGGCCGATTCTCGGGGTGATCGTGCTCGTGATCCTCGCCATGATGGTGTTCAAGCCGAGCCTCTGAAGCGGCGCGCCGGCGCGCATCACCAAGAGCACCGAGGCGTCGATCACGCAGTAGCCGCCCGCGATCACGGACGGCGGGTTGCCGGACGGGATGTGCGTCCACGGGGCGACGGGCAGCCAGGCCCAGTTGCCGAAGCTGGTGCCGAAGATCTCGAGCTCGCCCGTGGCGATGAAGATTGCTGCGAACAGCGACCAGCGCGGCGAGCGCAGCACGAACCAGGCGAACACCGGCAGGCACATAGCTCCCTGCAGGTCGAACCGCCCGGTCAGGGCGGGGAGGACGGTAAGGCCCGCCAGCGCCCACAGGCCCGCGCCTCCGAGCACCACGTGAGCCACGCGCTTGCCGTGCTGCTTGACGATCGGCGTGCCGGCGGCGAGCAGCCCGAAGAGGTACACGAGCCCGTGCCCCGGAGGCACGAAGAGCGGCACGTTGTGAAGCCGGTAGCGGTAGACGCCCCAGATCAGCGACCCGAAGATCTCGAATCCCGTCGCCACCACGACGCAGATCCACACCTGCGTCCGTTGCTCCCGAGGCGCTTTGAGCGTGCACAGGTAAAGGACGGCGAACGTCAACAGGCCAAGTCCCCACTGCTGCCAGAGCGCGCCGATGCGGCTGTCGGCGAGCAGCAGGAGCGGCGTGTAGGTGAGCAGGTAGGCATGAAGCCAGTACGGCTTGAGTCGTGCGATCAAGGACGAGCGAATGGTAAGGCGTGGAGGGACCCGATCCCCCCACGCCTTTGCTTGCTATCCGAGCGTGCCTCGCTCGCTGATGATGCTGCCCTGGAGGTGCCAGGCGTCGTTGGACCAGGTCTCGACCTGCTCCTGCATGATCGGAAAGTGATCGGTGTTGGAGGTGGTCACGGTGATCCCAGGAAGGAGGAAGGGGTTGGTCTCGTTGAGCTTGCTCGAGGCGATCGCGATGATGTTGGCCCGCGTCAGGTTCGAGCCCGCCTGCCTGAGGACGTCGACCATCGTGTAAGCGACGGCGACCCCGTAGATGTTGAACCCGTCGTTGGCGTTGCAGGTCGAGCAGTTGGCGATGACCTGCTTGTACAGCTGCATTCCCGCGTCGTTGGCCCACTGCGGGTCGGTCGGGTCTTTGATGTAGCCGACGCTCGTCACGTTCTTGAGCGCCGCGCCCGACTTCTTGGCGATCAGCATGTAGACCGCCGGCCCTGAGACCGAGTTGAGGTAGATGGTTGGCGCCCAGCCGAGCTTGGTCACGATCACGAGAGCCGGGATCGAAAACCCTGGCGTCGCGAAGATGAACAGCGTGTCGGCCCCGGCGGCCTTCAGCTTCGAAAGCTGCGAGGCGATTGACGAAGAGGCCGCGGTGACGTCGTAGCTCTCCTTGTCGACGATCATCGAGGCGTTGGAGCCCAAGCCGTCCGTCAGACCCTTGAGGTAGTCCTGACCGTAGTCGTCGTTCTGGTACAGCACGCCGATCTTGGCGTTGGGGTGATTGGTGATCACGTCCTTGGCGTAGATGCGCGCCTCGCCCTGGTAGGGCGGCTGCCAGCCGAGTGTCCACTGGTTCTGCTGGTAGTCCTTGCCGAATGTCGTGGCGCCCGTGGCGACGAACAGCTGAGGCACCTTCTGGGCGTTCAGGTAGTCGCGCACCGAGGTCTGCGTCTGAGTCCCCAGGCCGCTGAACATCGCGAACACCTGGTTCTGCTCGACGAGCTGCTTGGTCAGCGGCACGGTTTGAGCCGGGTTGTAGCCGTCGTCGAGGATCGTGAACTTGATCTTCCGGCCGTTCACCCCTCCGTTGTTGTTGACATACGTGAAGTACGCGTTCTCGGCGTTGCCGATCGTCCCGTAGGCCGCGGCCGGCCCGGACTGGGCGATGGTGTTGCCGAGCAGTATTGAATCGCCGGTTATCCCGGTGTCGGTCGCCACCGTCCCGGAGCTGGAGCTCCCACAGGCGGCAACAATGACCATGAAGGCCGCCGCCGCGGCCACCCTTGATGCGCTACCCGCCATACCACTCCTCCTTGATGCTTCGAGGTTTGCTTACACAGTCTGGGCGTCAGGCGGCGCATGTCCAGTCCCCCGTTCGGCCGCCCCGCGGACCCGGCCCTGCAGCCACGCGTAGCCGGACACTATCAGGCCGACCAGCCCTCGGGGCGCGAAGATCATGATCAGGATCAGCAGCACCCCGTATGACACGGCCGGACCGGCGTTCTTGAACACCGACACGACCTGGGCCGGGATCCAGTCCTGGCTCCCCACGAACTGGTTGGAGACGATGGGCAGCCAGAAGGTGAAGATGCCGCCCAGCAGCGGCCCAGGGATCGAAGCCAGGCCGCCGATGACCGCACCCACGAGGACCTGGAAGGAGAGCGACACGGGAAACGTGTCCGGGCTGACGTACCCGATGGACAGGCCGTACAGCGAACCCGCGATGCCCGCGTAGAAAGCGGACACGGCAAAGGCAAGCGTCTTGTAGCCGGCGACGTTGACGCCGAATGCCGCCGCCGCCACCTCGCCGTCCCGGATCGCCCGCAAGGCCCGCCCCGGCCGGTGGCGGACGAGGTTCCAGGCCAGCCAGAACAGCGCGAGCGCGATGGCCAGGCACAGGTAGTAGAGCCACTGGTCGCTCGTCATCGACGCGGTCCCGGTCACCGCGGTGAACGCGTCGTTGACGAACTGAGGCGGCTGCGGTGGGAGGAGCTCGATGCCCCGAACGCCGCCGGTCAGCTGCTCCGGCCGCTTGATCAGGCTCGGCGTCACGACTGCCAGCGCAAACGTTGCGAGCGCCAGGTAGAGGGCCGACAGGCGGAGCGCGGGTATGCCGAGGAAGAAGCCGACGATTCCCGTGAGCAGCCCGGCGATGGGGATGGTCGCGAGGTAGTCGAGGCTGTAGCGGTGGACGAGGATGGCGGTGGTGTACGCGCCCAGGGCCATGAGCGCGCCGTGGCCGAGCGAGATCTGGCCGCTGTACCCGACCAGGATGTTCAGGCCCATGATCACGATCGCGAAGATCAATACCTGTGTCCACTCCGAGCTCTGGAAGCTGGTGACCACGGTCGGCAGGCCGACGAAAAACACGATCACGATCAGAACCAACGCGTAACGAGCGGGCGCCTGCCGGAGAAACCTCATACGCGGCGCACGGCGGCCCGCCCGAACAGGCCGTTCGGCTTGAGCACGAGGACGGCGATGATGATGGCGAAGGCCACGGCGAGCTGAAGGTCGCCGCCGACTCCCGGCACGTAGGCGCCCGCGAGGTTGACGGTGACGCCAACGATCAGCCCGCCCACCACCGCGCCAAGCGGGCTCTCGATCCCTCCGAGGACGGCGGCGGCGAAGGCGTAGATGATGACCGTCTGCATCATGTTGGGCTGGAGCAGGAGGATCGGCGCCGCCATCATCCCGGAGACCGCCCCGACCGCCGACGCGAGCCCCCATCCCAATGCGAGCATCCAGCTCACGCGGATGCCCAGCAGGCGGCTCGCCTCAGGGTGGTGCGAGGCCGCCCTCAACGCAAGCCCGAGCGTCGTTCTCTGCAGCAGCAGGTAGATCAGGACCAGCACCACGCCGGAGACGGCGATCACGCCCAGGTCCTGATAGCTGGCGAGGGCCCCGAGGATGTTCACCGTCTGAGCGGAAAACGGGCTCGGGAAGGACCGCGGCACGTAGCCGAACAGAAAGCCCGCCATCCCGTTGACCAACGTCGCCAGACCAAGGGTGACGATGACGAGCGTCAGCACGGGCGCACGCTCGACGGGCCGGATCACGACTCGCTGGATGACGACGCCGCCGGCGAACGCGATCGCCAGCGTGAGCGGAAACGCGATCCAGTAGCTCACGCCGTGGTCGATTAACACGAGTGCGAGAAAGGTCGCGAACATGGCCATCTCGCCCTGGGCGAAGTTGACCAGGCCCATCGCGTTGTAGATCAGGACGAGGGCGAGCGCGAGGCTGGCGAAGATGCCGCCGGTCGCAAGGCCGCTGACCACCTGCTGGAGGAATTCCTGCATCTCTCCCCCTCAGTAGCCCAGGTAGGAGCGGCGCACCGACTCCTCGCCCTTCAGCTGTGAGCTCGGGCCCTGGACCGCGACCCGGCCGACCTCGAGCACGTAGGCCTGCGTCGACAGCTCGAGCGCCATGCGCGCGTTCTGCTCCACGAGGAGGATCGCGACGCGGTCCGTCTGGTTGATCTCGCGGATCACGTCGAAGATTCGGCGCACGACCAGCGGGGCGAGGCCGAGCGACGGCTCGTCGAGGAGCATCAGCTTCGGGCGCATCAGCAGGGCGCGTGCGAGTGCGAGCATCTGCTGCTCTCCGCCCGAGAGCGTGCTCGCGGACAGGTGCCTGCGCTCGCGAAGGATGGGGAAGAGGTCGAACACGCGGTCATAGTCCCGGGCGACCGCGGCTGCGTCGCGGCGCAGGTAGGCGCCCACGCGCAGGTTCTCGTCGACTGTGAGCTCGGTCAGGACGCCGCGACCCTCGGGGACGTGGGCGACGCCCAACCGGATGACGTCCTCGGTCGTCAGGCGGCGCAGCGAGCGGCCGCCGAAGGCGATGGAGCCGTCCCAGTGGACACCGCCCGTGATGGCGCGCAGAGTGGTGGTCTTGCCTGCGCCGTTGGCGCCGAGCAAGGAGACGATGTCGCCTTCGCCCACGCTCAACGACACTCCGTGGAGCACGCGCGTTTGGCCGTATCCGGCGTGCACCCCCTCCAGCTCCAGAAGAGCCGTCACGCGGCGCCCAGATAGGCCTCGATGACGCGCGGGTCACGCTGGATCACAGCCGGCGTGCCTTCAGAGATCTTGCGGCCGAAGTCGAGCACCACGACGTGGTCCGATATGCCCATCACGAAGGCCATGTTGTGCTCGACCAGCAGCACGGTCACGTCGAGCTCGCGATGGATGCGCTGCACCAGCGCCGCCACGCCGCCGACCTCCTCATGGCTGATGCCGCCCGCCGGTTCGTCGAGCAGCAGCAGGCGAGGACGCGAGGCCAGGGCGCGGGCGAGCTCGACGCGCTTCTGCGTGCCGAAGGGCAGCCCCGCCACCGGCACATGCGCGCGCGACGCAAGCCCGACGAAGTCGAGCATCTCCATGGCTCGGGACCTGGCCACGGCCTCGGCGCGCACGGCCGTCGGCGCCGGCAGCGCCGCGCCGACGAACGTCGTGCCCATGCGCGAGTGATAGCCGACCAGGACGTTGTCGAGCACCGTCATCGAGCGGAACAGCGCGAGGTTCTGAAACGTGCGTGCCAGCCCGCGGCTGATCACCTGGTGCGGCGCGAGGCCGAGGACGGGCTGCCCGTCGAGGAGGACCGAGCCGGAGCTCGGCCGGTAGACGCGAGTGATGACGTTGAACAGCGTCGTCTTCCCGGCTCCGTTGGGGCCGATGACCGCCGCGACCTTGCCGGCGTCGACCGAGAAGGACACGCGGTCGAGGGCCACGACGCCGCCGAACCGCACGCTGAGGTCGCGAACTTCGAGCAGCGGCATCGCGCCGACAGTCTATTCAGCCCGTCGGCCGCTCGCTATTAGTCCCCGGGTTCGGGCGAGTCGGGAATGTCCTCGATCGGTGGCCTCGGCGAAGGCCACGGTGGCCGCGGCTCGTCCTCGGCCGGCGAGGCCGGCGGCGGGATCTCGATCCCCGGCTCGCCGGCATCGGGACGGACGCTGCGGTGGACGATCGAGGCGGCGGGAAACGGGCGGGGCCGGCGCGAGTAGCTGCCGAAGGCCCAGTAGGCGATGGCGCCGATCAGGCCAAGGGCGGCGATGAACGGCAGGAAGATGAAGGGCGGGTGCAGCAGTACGTCGAGGTTGTTCGTGTTGCTCGAGTCGCCGGGGAGAGGCAGGGGTGTCGGGGTGGCGGTCTCGCTCGCGGTGGCAGAGGGGGATTCGACCGGCGATGGCGACTCGGATGGGGAGGGAGGCGGGGTCGGCGTCGGCGTGGGAGCGCCCTGGAGCTCGAACTGCGCGCAGGGGTTGGGCGGCACGCTGGCGCAAATTTTGTGCAGACCGGGCGGGTCGCCCGCGAAGGGCTTGACCTTGACGTTGGCGAAGTTGCCGCTGCCGTCCGCGGTCGCCGACCCGATCACCTTGGTCTGGGTGTCCCAGTAAAGCGACATCTGCTCGCCAGGCAGAAAGGAGTTGCCGCTGACGTTGATCACCTGGTTCGGGCCGCCGGCGCTGACGTCGAGCGTGAGGTAGGCGTTGACAGGGGTTGGGGTGGGGACCGGGCTGGGGCTTGCGGCTTGGCTGGGACTTGGGGTTGCAGGTGGCGGTGAATCAGCCACGAGAACGAGCCAGAGCGGGAGGACGACCAGGACCTTGAGAAACCTCATGCCGAAGTGCGAAAGGTTAACGGATCACCCGCGATTTGGTCACGGGCTCACACCGGGGGCCAGGGCAGCGACCAGGCCGAGGTCGGGTCGGGGAAACGCCAATCGGCCGCGAGCACCGCGCGGAGGCGCCGCTTCAAGGCCCGATGCTCGGCAGGGCTGAGGAGAGGTTCCAGGACTTTGGCCAGCGAGCCCTTCTCGAGCTGCACGAGCGCGCGCTCCACGTCGCCGCACAGGTCCGGCGGCAGCGGCTGGCCGGCATAGTCCCAGATCACGGTCCGCAGCTTCTGGTCCGTGTGGAAGGTGAGGCCGTGGTCGATGACCCAGACCCTGTCGTCCTCGTCGAACAGGCAGTGGCCCGACTTTCGGTCGGCGTTGTTGGTGATCACATCGAAGAGCGCAACCCTGACCCAGGTCTCCCGGCGTGAGGTTTGCTCGCCGAGGAAGTGCCGGCGGTCCGCTTCGATGAAGAGCTGTACCGCGCCGACGCCATGCGGACCATCGCGTCTGACGACTGTTGGCGGGATTGTGGGCCAGCCAAGGACCTTGCTCAGCTCGTAGGCAGCGACCTCGCGGCGGTACAGGGTGCCGGCGGGGAAGTCCCACAGCGGGGACTCGCCGCGGGCCGGCTTGTAGACGACGTTGAGCCCAGACGGCGGGTGTGGCTCGAGCCGGGCCAGGAAGGTGTAGTTCGAGGCGCCGCGCAGGATGCCGAGGAGCTCCATCTGCGGGAGCTCTAGCAGCAGCTTCTCGCTCTCAGAAGATGGGTCGGGCACCGTTGGACACCGGGCAAGGATGGCCGGCGGGATCCATGGGCAGCCCGCAGCGCGGGCACAGCGGCCGTCCGGCCGACATGACCGCTTCGGCCTGCTGCGAGAAGTCGGCCGCCTGACGGTGGCTGAGCCAGAAGCGAACCGAAGGGGCTTCCTCGGAGGCGGCCGCGGCGGCGCCCTCTTCTTCGGGCTGGGCGGCCTCGCTGGCGACGAGCACGAACATCTGGCGGCCCTCGTGGTAGCCGAGGCCCATCTCGCCGACCTGCCACTCGGGCTCGCCGGGCTGGAGCTCCGGAGCCGCGTTCGGGTGCGCCTCGGTCTCGACCCCCTGCGCCTCCATCATCTGGTGCAGCCGCGCGACCAGGGCCAGGACCTGGGACTTCTCGCAGGCGAGCGTCAGGGTGCGGCCCTGGCCGGACGCGAGCAGGAAGAAGCGCCGGCGGCCGGGCTCCCCGATCGCCGCGATCGAGATCGCGTCCACCGGGTCGAGCTCGTAGATCACAGGTCTAGCCTAGTTGGGAGAGGCCATGGAGGAGGGTTTTGAGCCTCAGGCGGCGGGGAACAGTTCACAGGTAGAAATTTGAATCCGGCGCACTGGCGCCTGGGAGGGACAGCTGACACATGCCAAAGACCGTAGGAATCGACCTGGGAACGACCAACTCCGTCATCGCCGTCATGGAGGGCGGCGAGCCGGTCGTCATTCCTAACTCCGAGGGCTCGCGCACGACGCCTTCCGTGGTCGCGTTCACCAAATCCGGAGAGCGCCTCGTCGGGCAGCTCGCCCGCCGCCAGGCGGCGGTGAACCCGGAGAACACCGTCTACTCGATCAAGCGTTTCATGGGCCGCAAATACGGCGAGGTCGCGTCGGAGCGGAAGATCGTTCCGTACGAGGTCAAGCCGGGCAAGGACGACCGAGTGGTCGTGCGGGTCCCGAACGCCGACAAGGAGTTCACGCCCGAAGAGATCTCGGCGATGATCCTTCAGAAGCTGAAGAGCGACGCCGAGGCCTACCTCGGCGAGAAGGTCACCGACGCGGTCATCACCGTGCCGGCCTACTTCAACGACTCGCAGCGGCAGGCGACCAAGAACGCCGGCCAGATCGCGGGCCTCAACGTGCTCCGCATCATCAACGAGCCGACCGCGGCCTCGCTGGCTTATGGGCTCGACAAGAAGGCCAACGAGACGATCCTCGTCTTCGACCTCGGAGGCGGAACGTTCGACGTGTCGGTCCTCGACGTCGGCGACGGCGTGTTCGAGGTCAAGGCGACCAACGGCGACACCCACCTCGGTGGCGATGACTACGACCGCCGGGTCGTGGACTGGCTGGCCGAGGAGTTCAAGAAGCAGAACGGCATCGACCTGAAGACCGATCGGCAGGCGCTCCAGCGGCTGACCGAGGCTGCGGAGCGGGCCAAGATCGAGCTCTCGAGCCGGCTCGAGACGACGGTCAACCTGCCGTTCATCACCGCGGACCAGACCGGACCGAAGCACCTCGAGATGACGCTCACCAGGGCGAAGTTCGAGTCGCTGACGGCCGACCTGACCGAGCGCTGCCGCGGGCCGTTCCTCGCCGCGCTCAAGGACGCCAACCTGACCCCGCAGCAGATCAACGAGGTCGTGCTGGTCGGCGGTTCGACCCGCATGCCGGTGATCCAGCAGCTGGTCAAGGACCTGCTCGGGGGCAAGGAGCCCCACAAGGGCGTCAACCCGGACGAGGTGGTCGCCGTCGGCGCCGCCATCCAGGCGGGCGTGCTGAAGGGCGAGGTCAAAGACATCCTGCTGCTGGACGTCACGCCGCTTTCGCTCGGCGTCGAGACCCTGGGCGGGGTGATGACCAAGCTGATCGACCGCAACACCACGATCCCGACGTCCCGGTCGCAGGTCTTCTCGACCGCGGCCGACAGCCAGACGTCGGTCGAGGTCCACGTCCTGCAGGGCGAGCGCGAGATGGCCCGCGACAACCGAACCCTGGGCCGCTTCCACCTCGATGGCATTCCGCCCGCGCCGCGGGGCATGCCTCAGATCGAGGTCACGTTCGACCTCGACGCGAACGGCATCCTCAACGTCAAGGCGCAGGACAAGGGCACCGGCCGCGAGCAGTCGGTCACGATCACCGCGTCCTCGACCCTGGGCAAGGACGAGGTCGACCGGATGGTGAAGGAAGCCGAGATGCACGCCTCCGAGGACCGCGCTAAGCGCGAAGAGGTCGAGCTGCGCAACCAGGCGGACCACATGATCCACCAGGCCGAGAAGGTCATCAAGGACAACGAAGACAAGATTCCGGCCGACGTGAAGGCTGAGGTCACGACCAAGCTCGAGTCGCTGAAGACGGCGGCAAAGGGCTCGGACACCGCGCAGCTCCGCAAGGAGATGGACGACTTCAACGAGGCGCTTCAGAAGATCGGGCAGCACATCTACCAGCAGGCAGGCGCCGCGACGGGCGGAGGCCAGGGCGGTGGAGGTGGTTCGTCACCCGATGGCGAGGCCGAGAAGAAGCGGGAAGACGTGGTCGACGCCGACTACCGGGAAGTGAACTAACCCGACCAACCGAAAGGCGATCGAGGGCTCGGGCTTAGGTCCGAGCCCTTAACTTTGCCCCGTGGACTGGCGCGCGTTCTTCGACAGCCGGCGGAAGCTGTGGGCGGCGGCGGGCCTGTGGGGCGGGATCCTGCTGATCGCGTTCGACGTCTACGCGGCGGCCATCACCTACATCCCGCAGTACCGAGTGCGCAACGACTTCCGGCTGATGTACGGCGCGTCGGTGGACACGCTGCACAACGGCTACGGGCACCTGTACGACCTGGCGGCGCAGAAGGTGGCCGTCGAAGGTCTCGGGTCCGGCTTCTACTGGTCGCCGTTTTTGAACCCGCCGCCGCTGGTCTGGCTCGCGACCCCCTTCACCGCGTTGCCGTTCGACGTCGCGATCGTCCTCTGGTCGCTCGTGATTCTTGGCGGTCTGATCCTCACCTGGTATCTCGTCGCGCCGGGGAGCGCGCTGACCCGCGCGGCGTTCGGGGCGATGTGGCTGGGGCTGTTCCCAGTCGCGTTCGGGCTGATGGTCGGCCAGCCGGTCGCACTGGTGGCGGTGGCGGTGGCGGGGTGCTGGTGGCTCGCGGAACGAGACCGGCCGGGCCTGGCGGGTGTGGCCCTGAGCCTGATCGCGGTCAAGCCGCAGTTGGCCCTATTCGTCCCGCTGTGTCTGGTCGTCGCCGGCCACGCTCGGGTGTTCGGGGCGTGGCTGGCGGTCTCGGTGTTCATCGGGCTCGTCTCACTGGCCCTGCTGGGGCAGGAAGGGCTCGCGCGCTACCGAGACGCGCTGGCGCTGGCGGCGGGTTGGCCTATTACCCGGAGTTACGCGGTCTCGGGCCTGATCGGCACCGGCCCGCAGCTCTACGTCGCGGAGGCGCTCGCGCTGGTGGCGGCGGTGGCTGCGGCATGGCGGTGGCGCCATGCGGGTACGGCGGCGCCCATTGCCGCCGGCATCGTCGGGTCGCTTCTCTTCACGCCCTATGTGGGCTTCCAGGATTTCGCGATGCTCGTAGTCGCCGCATGGCTCGTGCTCCGGTCACAGCCGTCCGCCGCGCAGGTGGCGATCCTGGTGGTGGGCTTCTGCCTGCTCGAGCTGGCGCTGCTGGTCCTGGCGGTGCCGATCCTCATCGCCGAGGTGCTGCTGATGGCGTCGCTCATATGGCACGCGCCGACCCGCGTGACTACGCGGCCCAGCGAACTCCCGGTCCCCGCGCCAGCCTGAACACCTGACGGTCCGGCGGCAGGAAGCGGAACTCCCGCCCAGCCTTGACCACCTGCCAACCGCCCTCGTGGACCTGGCGATGGTGGAAGTGGCAGACCGAGACCAGGTTGGGCAGGTTGGTGGGCCCGCCCCGGATCCAGAACTCGATGTGGTGCGGGCTGGTC
>Ga0070717_10002979_pt1 | contig 12051 bp, 12 predicted proteins | sample LARL113metaG_FD_71366 | JGI IMG/M metagenome (GOLD analysis project Ga0070717, IMG submission 71366) | Corn, switchgrass and miscanthus rhizosphere microbial communities from Kellogg Biological Station, Michigan, USA - LAR L11-3 metaG | ecosystem: Host-associated > Plants > Roots > Rhizosphere ...
CGTGACCGGGAACTCTCAGCAGCAGAGGAGCAGACGATGGGACTGATCGGTGGAATGGCCCGCACGGCCGTGGTGGCCGGCACGGCGACGGCGGTGTCGAACCGGGTGTCGCGCCGGCAGGCGGGCCGCTGGGCGGCGCAGGACCAGCAGCAGTACGAGCAGGAGCAGGCATATGCGCAGCCCGCGCCGGCGGCGCCCACGATGGACGACCAGCTCACCAGGCTGAAGCAGCTGGGTGACCTCAGGGACCAGGGCATCCTCAGCAACGAGGAGTTCGAGGCGCAGAAGCGAAAGATCCTCGGCACCTGACCGGGCAGCGAACCGAACGAGTCGCCTTTGTCGACGAGCGCCCTCCCCGTTCGTTCCTATGGAGTGGGCCGCCGGCGGACGGCGACTCGCTTCGTTTCGGAGGATGCGCTGATGGCGTCACACGAGAGAACCCTGGAGGCCAGCGCCAGCCCGGACCGGGTGTGGCGGATCTGGTCGGATGTCAGCACCTGGCCGGGCTGGAACCCCGACGTCCTCGCGGTCGCCATCGAGGGGCCGTTCGTCAGCGGCGCCCGCGGCCAGATGACCACGAAGGCGGGCGGGACGCACGACATCACGCTGCGCGACGTGGATCCGGGCCGGTCGTTCGAGCTGGAGACGTCGCCGATCCCGCTCGGGCGGTTCCACTTCGCGTGCCGGGTCCAGCCGGCGGGCGAGGATGCGTCGACGATCAGCCAGTCCATCACCATCCGCGGGCCGCTGGGCCCGCTCTACTCGGCGATGATGGGGCCGCGGATCGCGCAGGGCTTCGAGCCCATCCTCAGCGGGCTCAAGGCCGCCGCCGAGGCGGAGGCGGCGCCGTGAAGTACGTGCTGATGCTCGTCCGCTCCGACGAGGAGTGGGAGGCGCTGAGCGACGAGGAGCGCGACTACGGCGCGATCATGCGCTGGTTCGGGGAGCTCGCCCAGCGCGGGGTGCTGGCCGGGGGCGAGGAGCTGCAGGCCGCCCGGACCGCGACCACCGTGCGCTGGGAGGGCGAGCGGGCGATCCTGACCGACGGCCCCTTCATGGAGGCCAAGGAGACGATCGGCGGTTTCGCCGTGCTCGACGTGCCCGACCTCGACGCCGCGCTCGACGTCGCGCGGACGTGGCCGGCGCGCAGCCACAAGGTGGAGATCCGGCCGATCGTGCAGCATTGACGGATCGAAGCAGCATCGAGGGTCAGCGCGGAAGCCGCGCTGACCAGGGTGGTTCGCGACGAGGCGGGCCGGCTGACGGCGGCCCTGGTCCGTCTCCTGGGCGACTTCGCCCTGGCCGAGGACCTGGTCCAGGACGCCGTCGTCATCGCCCTCCGCCGCTGGCCGGAGACCGGGGTGCCCGACGACCCGGCCGGCTGGCTCCTGGCCACCGCTCGCCGGCGCGGCATCGATCACTGGCGGCGGCGGCGGCGCTACGAGGAGAAGCTGGCCCTGCTCGTCCGGGACGGCCCCTCGCCTGACCGGGCCGACGAGGTGGACGACCGGCTGCGGCTCGTCTTCACGTGCTGCCACCCCGCCCTGGGCCGGGAGGCGCAGCTCGCGCTGACGCTGCGGGCGGTCGTCGGCCTCACCACCCCGGAGATCGCGCACGCGTTCCTGGCCACCGAGACCGCCGTCGCCCAGCGCATCGTGCGGGCCAAGCGGAAGATCGTCGAGGCCGGCATCCCGTACCGCGTGCCCGATCCCGACCAGCTCGACGAGCGGCTGGACGAGGTCCTGGCCGTGATCTACCTGATGTTCAACGAGGGCTACCTGGCGACGGCCGGCCCGACCCCCGACCGCCGCGACCTGGCCGACGACGCGGAGTGGCTGGCCCGGCTGCTCGTGCGGCTGCTGCCGGACCGCCCGGAGGCCGCCGGCCTGCTGGCGCTGCTCCGCCTGCACCGGGCCCGCCGGGCCGCCCGGTTCGACGCCCGCGGCCGCCTGGTCCTGCTGAGCGACCAGGACCGCTCGTGCTGGGACCACGAGGCGATCGCCGCCGCCGGCGCGCAGCTGCTGGCGGCGATGGCCCGCGGCCGGCCGGGGCCGTACCAGCTCCAGGCCGCGATCGCCGCCTGTCACGCGGAGGCACCGTCCTGGGAGGCGACCGACTGGCGCCAGGTGCTGCTGCTGTACGACGCGCTGCTGGCGCTGACGCCCACCGCGGTGGTGCGGCTCAATCGGGCCATCGCGCTGAGCCACGGCGTCGGCCCGGCCGAGGCGCTGGCGGAGGTGGAGCCGCTGGAGCCGGCGCTGCGCAGCTACCACCTGTTCCACGCGACGCGAGGGGAGCTGCTGCGGCGGCTCGGGCGGCCGGGCGAGGCGCACGACGCGGACCGCACGGCGCTGGCGCTGACCCGCAACCCGGCGGAGCGAGCGCTCCTGCAGGACCGGCTGGCGGAGCCGCTCTGAGCGCCGCGTCCGCCTGTCGAAACCGGACCGTGCGGCGGTCGAGATCGAGTCGATCAGCGTCTACCGCGTCCAGGACGGCAGGGTGGTGGAGCACTGGGGTCAGAACGACGTCGGGCGGCTGATGATGCGGCTCGGCGCCGCCCCGCCGATGCCGGGCGCGCAGGGCTAGCCTGTGCTGCGAGATCGCTCCCGGTGGGAGCGGTCTCGTCAAGTTTCATTGACTTTCTTCCTCCCGTGAGGCATAACGGGCGGGAGCGCTCCCAAGGCGCCCTGAAGAAGGAGGTGTTGGTGAAACTACGGATCTGGCTGGTGCCGCTGGTCGCGCTCGTGATGGTCCTCGAGGCCGTCGCCCTGGTCGCCAGCCCGAACTTCTCGCTCTGGGCCACCCCCTCGGTCGTGGGCACGGGCCCGGGCGAGGTCGCCACGACGACGATCACGGTCGCCCCCTCCGGCGGGTTCAACGCCGAGGTCGCGCTGAGCGTCAGCGGGGTGCCCGCGGGCGTGACCGCCGCGCTCGTTCCGGGGGTCGTGGCCGGCACCACCGTGCTGTGGCTGACGGTGTCCAACGCGGCGCGGTCCGCGAACGCGACGCTCACCGTCAGCGGTGCCGGGGGCGGCGTCACGCACGCGCTGGAGATCCACCTGACGGTGTCTGGCTTCGTGTCGGACTTCTGGATCTTCGCGAGCCCGGCGAGGCTCTCGGTCGCCCGCGGGTCCAGCGTGACCAGCACCGTCTTCACCACGCCGCTGACCAGGTTCAAGGACCTGCCCATGTTCACGGCGAGCCGACTGCCCGCCGGCGTGGCGGCGTCCTTCGGTCCGACCGCCACCGGCCTGGGGAGCAGGGCGGTGCTGACCCTGACGGCCGCCAGCACGGCTCCGGCGGGCAGCACATCGATTCTCGTGACCGGCTACGCCGCCTCTCTGAGGGTCACGACGCGCATCTCGCTCACGGTGACCTAACCGGCGCCGCCGGCGGGGTCAGAGCCGGCCGCCGGTCAGTCCCACCCCAGGCGCAGGCGGCGCCGCGCGCGGAAGCCCCACGCGACCAGCGCGGCCAGGGCGACGACCGCGCCTCCGACGAGGAGGGTGGGTCGCAGGTCGACCGCCGCGGCGGGCCCGGCCGCGGGCCGCTGCGTCGGCCGCTGCGTCGCCACCGCGCTGCCCGTCCGCACCGGGGCCGGCGCCGTGGGGGGTGGGGGGCTCGCGGTCGGAGCCGGCGCCGCCGTCGCCTGCGCGGCCGCCTCGCCGGCACCCCGGCAGCCGTCGCCCGGCCCCGGCCCCCCGCGGCCCGGTCCGGGGCCGGACGCCGTCTGGCACCCGCCGTGCCGGTCCCCGTCGCGGGCGGCGGCCGTGACAGGCCAGACCGCGCCGGCGACCACCAGCACGACCCACGCCAGTGCCAGCCACGCGGCCACTCCAGCCGTTCGCCGTCCGATCGCTGCAACCTCCCGATGGTGTGATGGGCGGGACGGAGGCGGCCCCGGTGGGGCCGCCTCCGCGCAAGGTCCGAAGGACCCGCTAGCGGTCGCCGCCCCGGCCGTCGCGATCCCCGCGGCCGTCGCGGTCGCGATCGCGGTCCCCACCGCCGTCGTGGCGGTTCCTGCTCAGACGCATTCGATTCACCTCCTTTCCGGCATGGTGTCTGGTCGGATGCCGGCAGCTGCCGCCGGCATGTCGCGCGCGGGCGGTCGTGCCCGCGCGGCGGGCGCATGGATGTCCCAGAGCCGGGCGTACTGGCCGCCGAGCCGCAGGAGCTCGGCGGGATTGCCCTGCTCGACGATGCGCCCGCCGCGCAGCACGGCCACCTCGTCAGCCACCGCCGCGAGCGTGAGGCGGTGGGTGACCATGACGACCGTCCTGCCGGCGCTGGCGACCCGGATCGCGCTCATGACCTGCGCCTCGGACTCGACGTCGAGGCCGCTCGTCGGCTCGTCGAGCAGCAGGACGGCCGCCTCGCGGACCAGCGCGCGAGCGATCGCCAGGCGCCGGCGCTGGCCGCCCGAGAGCAGGACGCCGCCCTCGCCCACGGGGGTGTCGTAGCCCGCGGGCAGGCGCGACGCGAACTCGTCGAGCTGCGCCAGCCGCGCCGCGCGGCGCACCTCGGGCTCTCCGGCCGTGGTGGAGCCGAGGGCGATGTTCTCGTGCAGCGTGCCGTCGAAGATGGCGGGCTCCTGCGGGACGAGCGACATGCGCCGGCGGATCGTGCGCAGGTCGAACGCGCGGAGGTCCCGGCCGTCCACCTCGATGGACCCCTCGTCGGGATCGTAGAGGCGGAGCATCAGGCTCAGCAGCGTGGACTTGCCGGCGCCCGTCGGCCCGACGATGCAGAACGTGGCGCCCGCGGGCACCCGCAGGCTCACGCGGTGCAGGACGGGACGATCCGGCGAGTACGCGAACGAGACCGAGCGCAGCGTGAGCTCGTGCTCCAGGCCGGCCAGGGCCGGCGCGCCCGGCCGTTCCGGCATGACCTCGTCGCAGGCGACGATCTCGGACAGGCGCGTCCGGCTGGCCGCCGCCTTCCCGAACGTCGCGCTGAGCCGGGCGAGCGCGCGGACCGGCGCGTACAGGCTCGCGACGTACGAGACGACGACCACCAGCATGCCCAGGGTGATCCGGCCCGAGATGACCTGGGTGACGCCCACCCACAGGACCAGGGCCGAACCGATGGCGACGATCACGTCGGCGGTGGGCTGGTACCGGGCGTTGAGCTCGACGACGCCCATCCCGGACAGCGCCGTGGCCCGGTTGCGGGTCGCGAACGTGTCCTGCGTCGCCGGCTCCAGACCGAACGCCTGGATCAGGCTGATGTTGCGCATGGACTCGGTGACGCTGGCGGCGAGCCCTCCCTCGCGGTCCCGGTAGTCCAGCTGGGCCGCGCGCAGCCGGCGGCGGCGCAGGAAGACGACGAGCGCCAGCGGCGGGAGCACGGCCAGCGCCGCGAGCGCCAGGGCGGGATCGATGGCCAGCAGCACGGCGGCCATGCCGACCAGGGTCAGGACCTCCGGCACCACGGTCGTGAACCAGTCCACGAGCGCGTCCTGCACGCGGCCGACGTCCGTCGTGAGCCGCGCGGCCAGGTCGCCGGTGCGCTGGCGGTGATGGAAGCGGAGCGAGAGGTCGAGGAGGCGAGCGTGGAGCAGCGAGCGCGCATCGGCGCCGATGCGCTCCGCGCTGGCGTCGCTGAGGTACATCGCCAGGTAGGCCACCAGCGCCCGGGCGATCGCCAGCGCCACCATCGCGAGGGCGGCGACCGCCGCGAGCCCGACCCTCCCGTCGGGGACGATCCCCAGCCAGCCCGCCCACGGCTCCGCGAGCGGCTGGCCCCCGATCGCGTGGTCGATCGCCAGCAGCAGCGGCCACGGCTTCGCGAGGTCCATCAGCGTCTCGACGACCGTCAGGCAGGCGGCCAGGGCCAGCGGCCAGCGGTAGCGCCAGAGGTCGCCCGCACTCACGGCGAGAGATCATCAGCCGCCTGACCGTCCGGCCGATGAGAACGCCATTAGGGTTCTCTCACCAGGTCCGACGTCGACACGGAGGCTACACTGCCGGTGCGATGTCAACCGCACCTGGCGTGGGTCGAGCTGCGATCAGGCGGGTCGACCGGTTCCTGCTCCGAGCGCTGATGCTGCTCGCCGTCGCGGTGACGGAGCGCGGACTGCGGAGGGCGTTCGCGCGGCGGGAGGCTACTCGCGCGAGCGCGCCAGGTCGAGCACGAGGCCCGCGATGAACGCGGCGCCGGCGACGCCGAGGAGCGCCGGCACCCACACCGCGAGGCGAGGGGAGGACGCCGCGATCGCCGCTCCGAGCAGTGCCGTCCCCCCGGCGACGGCGATCGCCACCCGCCGTCCCGCGCTGCGCACCACCCGCTCCAGGCGATCGGTGCCGTGGAAGTCCACCTGCAGGCTGGGCCCGGGCCGAGCGCCGACCAGGCGCTCGAGACCCTCCACGATCCTGGTCAGCCTGAGCTTGAGCTTCTCGCCCTCGTAGACCGCCCGCCTGGGGTTGATGGCGGCTCGCGCGCGGTCCGTCAGCTGCGTGAAGAAGAACGAGCCGGCCACGGCGAACGGGTCCAGCTCCGGATCGAGCTCCGCGGTCGCCAGCTGCATCTGGCCGAACGCCTTGCCGGCGAGCGCCACCGAGGCGGGGAGCCGGACGTCGTGGCGGAGCGAGATCTCGGCCAGCTCGTCGAGGATGGGGCCGAGGCGGAGATCGCGCAGCGAGGAGTGGCGGTAGCGCGCCACGAGCTGCCCCAGCTCTTCCCGGAACGCGTCCACGTCCAGGCCGGGTCGCCGCTCGTCGCCGGCCAGCACCAGCAGTACGTCCGCCAGGAACGCGCCGTCCTCCTGCCAGAACGCCATCAGCAGGAGCAGCAGCAGCTCCCTCACCGGCGCCTCCATCTCTCCGACCATGCCGAAGTCGAGGAAGTAGATCCGGTCGTTCCACCACATCAGGTTTCCCGGGTGGGGGTCCGCGTGGAAGAAGCCCTCGGTCAGCACCTGCCGGTAGTACGACTCCAGCAGCTGACGGGCCGCCTCGCGGCGGGCCTCGCCCGGCGGAGCGTCGCGGACCGGGATGCCCTGGACCTCCTCCATGACCAGCAGGCGCGACGTGACGATGTCCTGGTGCACGCGCGGCACGGCGAGCCTGGGGAAGGACGCCAGCGTCGATCGCATGCGCTCGATGTTGGCCGCCTCCTGCCGGAAGTCGAGCTCGCGGCGGAGCGCGCTGGAGAGGTGCTCGATGACCGCCGGCAGGTCGATCACCTGGCGGAAGACCGGCCGCCCGGCCGCCTCGCGGGCGAAGGCCTCGAGGAGCCCCAGGTCCTGGAGGATCTCGGACTCGGCGCCGGGGCGCTGCACCTTCACGACGACCCGCTCACCGGTGGCGAGCACGGCGCGATGGACCTGCGCGATGGTGCCGGCCGCCATCGGATCCGGCTCGATGCTCGCGAACACGTCCTCCCAGGGCACGCGGAGCTCGCCCTCCATGACCGCGACCACCTCGGCCTCGGTCAGCGGCTTGACGCGATCCTGGAGCGTCGCGAGCTGCTCGACGAAGACGGGCGGCAGCAGGTCGGGACGGGTGGACAGGATCTGGCCCAGCTTCGCGAACGTCGGGCCGAGCTCCTCCAGCGCGTCACGGAACGCCCTGGCCGCCGATTCGGACGACCCCTCGCCGTTCTGTCCGCGCGTGACCAGGCCGCGCGCGCCCAGCCGGGCCATGACGCTGCCGATCCGCGCGGCCCGGCGCAGCAGGCGACCTTCGTCCGGTTCCCCGTCGCGCTCCTCGCGCTCCTCGGCCGCGGGTGGGGCCGCGGGTGGCGCGGATGCCGCCGGACCAGCGGGCGACACGGTGTTCACGATCACGACCGAGCAGTGGGCGCTGTGCGAGACGCGGTTGGGCACGTTGCCGAGGAGGAACTGACTGCGCTCGCCCATTCCCGCGTTGCCCACCACGAGCATGTCGGCGCCCTCCTCCTCGGCCGCCCGAACGATCGCCGCGGCCGGGTCGGAGTCGAACACGATCCGCGACCGGCCGCGCGCGCCGCCCAACCGCTCCGCCTCCGACGCGAGCCTGGCCGCCCGCCTGCCGGCGACCTCGTCGGCGGCCGATCCGACGAGGTTCTCGGGCACCAGGACGCTCAGCAGGAGCAGCTCCGCGCTGTAGCGGCCGGCGGCGTCGGCGGCCCACTCGACCGCCCGGGCGGCGGTGCTCGATTCGTCGGTGGCAACGAGGATTCGCTTGACCAATGGCATTGACCGCGCTGATCGTGTGGCTAGGATTGTAAGGCTGCCTTGACGAAACCAGCGAACCATCGTCCGATCCACTTCGAGCGGCGGCGCGAGTACCCGATGACGGTGGACGAGGCCTGGCGACTGCTGGCCGACACCAACCACCTCAACCGGACGGTCGGGCTGCCGGCGGTCACGTTCTCGCCGCTCGACGGGCCCAGCGGCGACTTCACGCGCACGGCGCGGAGCAGGGCGTTCTTGCTGGTCCCGCTCACGTGGACCGAGTACCCGTTCGACTGGGTCCGCGGCCGGCGATACCGGGTGCGGCGCGAGTTCCACGGCGGGCCGCTCGCCAGCCTGGAGGGTGGCATCGAGCTCGAACCGGCCGGCGACCAGACCCTGGTCACGGCATTTGCCGACTACGTGCCCGCGAACTGGACCGGCAGGTTCCTGTGGCGACTGGGCAACGCCACCGTCACCCAGCTCCTCGGCTTCTGCGACGAGTACCTGTCGAGGAAGGCCGCGGGACAGCCGGACCCGATCCCGGTGCCCGACCGCCCGCCGGTGGTCGACGTCGCGGCGCTCGACCGGCGGCTCGGGGAACTGCGTGCGGCACCCGTTCGGGAGGAGCTGATCCCGCTCCTTCGCCGGCGTCTGGTCGAGGGGTCTGACGACCAGGTGATCGGCGTCCGCGCGTTCGAGCTGGCCGACACCTGGGGAGTCGACCGGCTGGAGGTCCTGCGCCTCCTGCTGTACGCGACGAAGGCGGGTGCGCTCCAGCTCGGGTGGCAGGTGATGTGCCCGAACTGCCGCATCCCCAAGGCGGCGGTGGCGACCATGTCCGAGCTGCCCAACCGGTACCACTGCGACACGTGCGGCATCGCGTACGACGTGGACTTCGACCAGCGGGTGGAGGTGCGCTTCTCCGTCCATCCCGGCGTCCGGCGAGCGTCCGACGCCGTGTACTGCATCGGAGGCCCTCTGCGCATGCCACACGTGGTCGCGCAGCAGTACCTCCGGCCCCAGGAGGATCGACCGCTGGACGTGGAGCTGGAGCACCGCCTGCGCCTGCGTGCGGTTGCGGGCGCGCGCACGCTGGTCCTGCGACCAGGCCGGACCGGCGGCAGGACCGCCAGGGTCACGGTGACGTACGCCGAGGGACGGTGGGCGGGCCCGCACAGCATGACCGACACGGAGACCGGGGACCTCGTGGTGCCGGCCGGAGCCAGGGTCGTGGTCCGGAACCAGACCGGCGGTCCACTGCTCGTGGTGCTGGAGGAGGTGGACTCGACCGGCGGGGAGACGACCGCGACCCAGGTCACCGCGCTCCAGGAGTTTCGCGACCTGTTCGGTGCCGAGGTGCTCGCACCCGGCCACCAGGTCGCGGTGCGGGACATCGCGTTCGTCTTCAGCGACCTGAAGGGTTCGACCTCTCTCTACGAGGGGGTCGGCGACGCGTCCGCGTACAGCCGGGTGAACCGGCACTTCGAGTTCATCCGCGAGCGGATCGTGCGCTACCGGGGAGCGGTGGTCAAGACGATGGGAGACGCGGTGATGGGCGCGTTCCACCGGCTCGACGACGCGGCCGCGACCGCGTTCGCGATCCAGCGAGAGATCGATGCGTGGTGCGCCTCGCAGGCGATCACGCCGTCGCTCGTGCTGAAGACCGGACTCCACCATGGTCCGGTGATCGCCGTCAACGCCAACGGCCAGCTCGACTACTTCGGCCGAACGGTGAACGTCGCCGCGCGACTCAGCGCCGAGAGCGTGGGCGGCGACGTGGTGCTGCTGGCCGCCGTCATGGATGAGTTGGGGGAGCTCCCGGAAGTGGTGGCGGTCGAGCGCTTCCAGGCCCGGCTGCGCGGGGTGGAGGAGGAGCTCGAACTCGTCCGCGCGCGCGTTCGCGGTGGGAAGGTCACGATCCAGTAGGCCGCCGAGATGATCAGCGAGGGGGCACGCGCCGCAAAGTCCACTTGTGACCCACATGCGGCCCGGCAGTGCGTCCGCCGTACCAGCGCCACCTCTCGAACTGGCCATAAGGTGGCGGCGGTACGGCAAAGCGCCCGACGACTCACCTGCGCACCAAACGCGCCTCGCCGATGGCCCAGACGCGGCAGCCCCTCCCCGTCGGTGTCCGTGACCGGCCCGGCCCCGATGACCCGCTACGCAGGTCCGAAGCTGAGCGCGATCCAGATCACCTGGAACACGACTCGTCCCAGGCGAAGAGAACGCATCAGAGCCCCTGCTCGACCATGTCGAGCACACGCTGGGCGGCCGCCCGCGTCTGCTCCGCGTCCAGGCTGCGCAGCGGACCCTCGATCGTGAGCATCGCCAGGCCGTGGACCGCCGACCAGGCCATGACCTCCGCGCCCGGGCGCCGGTCCGGCGGCAGGGCGCCCACCGCCACCAGCTCGTCGAGCCGGGTCGAGAGCAGCTGGAACGGGGTCAGCCCGCTGTTGCCGGCGCGGTCGGGGGCGGCCGCGTCGCGGAGGTCGGGCGGGACCGAGAACGCGGTCCGGAACAGGCCGGGCTCGGCGCGCGCGAACCCGATGTAGCCGAGCCCGATCGCGCGCAGCCGAGCCCGCGCCAGGCGCACTCGGTCGGGATCGGGCGGCACCCGGGTCAGCTCGGTCTCCATGGCCACCGCGACTGCGGTCTGCGAGGCCGCGCACACGGCGCCCAGCAGCGCGGCACGGTCGGCGAAGTGACGGTAGGCGGCGTTCGGCACCACCCCGGCCCGGCGGGTGGCCTCGCGCAGGACCACCGCGTCGGGCCCGCCGGCGCGGGCCAGCTCCAGGCCGACCTCCAGCAGCGCCCGGCGCAAGTCGCCGTGCCGCCAGGCGCTGCGGCGCTGCGCCGGCCCGGGGACCGGCGGCGCGGTCGGATCTTGTGGACGCTGTCCACTAACTGGTGCTATGGTGGACACCGTACACCAAATCTGAACGCAAAGGAGGATTCCCTCTGCTGTGGCACTTCCAGAAGTCGTCTCGCGGGAAGAGTGGCTGGCCGCTCGCAAGGAGCTGCTCGCCAGGGAGAAGGAGCTCACCCGGCAGCGCGATGCGCTCAACGCCGAGCGCCGCCGGCTGCCGATGGTCCGGATCGACAAGGAGTACGTCTTCGAGGGCCCGAGCGGCCGCGTCACGCTGCTGGACCTGTTCGACGGCCGCAGCCAGCTGCTCCTGAGCCACTTCATGTTCGGCCCGTCGTGGGAGGAGGGCTGCCCGAGCTGCACGGCCGGCGCCGACGAGATCTCCGACGGCCTACTCCGGCACCTACACGCGCGCGACACCAGCCACGCGATCGTGGCCAGGGCGCCCATCGCCAAGCTCGAGGACTGGCGGGCCAAACGGGGCTGGTCGTTCCCGCTGTACTCGTCGTACGGCACCGACTTCAACTTCGACTTCCACGTCACGCTCGACCCCGGGGTCGCGCCGGTCGAGTACAACTTCCGGACGCTGGCCGAGCACCAGCAGGCCGGTTCGTATCCGATGTACCAGCCCGGCGACGAGCCGAACGAGGCGCCCGGCCTGAGCTGCTTCCTGCGCGACGGGGACACGATCTACCACACGTACTCGACGTTCGCCCGCGGGGCCGAGGCCACGGGCGGCTCGTACTACTTCCTGGACCTGACGGCCCTGGGCCGGCAGGAGGACTGGGAGGAGCCGAAGGGCCGGGCGGCGTCCGTGCGCCGCGCGGTTCCCGACTTCGCCGACTGAGCCTCCACACCCCCGTTCGCACGTCCGGGCCGCGCGCTCGCGGCCCGGACGTACCTGGCTACACTGAAGTCCACGATGACAGAGCGCCGTGCGGTGCCGACGATTCGCTTCGACGCCACGCTCTCCGCGGTCGACAGATCGACCATTCTGCGGCTGCCAGAGACAGCGAGCGCGAAGCTGCCG
>Ga0070717_10002980_pt1 | contig 12050 bp, 11 predicted proteins | sample LARL113metaG_FD_71366 | JGI IMG/M metagenome (GOLD analysis project Ga0070717, IMG submission 71366) | Corn, switchgrass and miscanthus rhizosphere microbial communities from Kellogg Biological Station, Michigan, USA - LAR L11-3 metaG | ecosystem: Host-associated > Plants > Roots > Rhizosphere ...
ACGCCCGCGCGACCGAGGCCGAGCACGAGCCGGAGCCCCAGCCGCAGCCCGAACCGGAGGACGTCGCCAAGCCCGAGCCCGAGGCGGCAGCCGCCGAGCCCGAGCCGGACGAACCACCCGGCTCAGGTTTCACGCTGCCCCCGAGCTCGCTCGAGGACCTCGCCGCAGCAAGCCGGCCGAAGCGCTTCAGCATCCGGAACAAGCAGTAGACGACGATCAGCTCGGCTCGACGGTGAGCACCGGCTCGAGGCCGAAAAAGGCGCCGATCTGCTCCGCTTCGTGCTGTAGTTCGCTGCGGCGGGACTTGCGGAGCGGGCGCGCCAGCCGGACCTGGAGCTCGATCCGCTTGCCGCGCTTTCGGCGCTCCCAGAGTCCCGCGGCGACCCCGTCGACGAGCACGAAGCGCACCCCGGCGGGCCCCTCGTAACGGCCGCGGCCGTGCTCCGCGACCAGTTCCCGCACCCGTTGCGGCACGAGCTGGTCGCGCTCGCGGAACCCCATCACATAGACGTCGTACTCCGGGAGCAGCCGCACCCGGCTGCTCGGCTCGGGAAACGCACGATCGCCTGCGAGGATGAACGAAGGGCGACCGTCGACTCCGATCTCCTCCAGTTCCGATCCGAGGCTCTCGAACAGCGTCCGCCCATCGGTCACGGTGAACGCGGACGAGGCGAACCACTTGCAGAAGTCGACGGGTCGGGCGGGGCCGTACGTGTGGAGAAACCGCCGGCAGACTTCTCGGAGCGCCTCGTCCTCATCGGCGACGTCCTGCCAGCCCTCGATCCAGTTGTCCGGCCGCGCGAGCGTGATCCGGGATCCCCGCGGCGGCCCCTGGCACAGCTCGCCCAGGAAGAAGGCGAACCCCGATCGCAACCGGTCCCGGGCGGCGCCTCCGACGCGCTTCACGACCTCGTCCGCAAGCTCGTCGCGCAGGAGACAGCGACCGCCCAGCGCCTCCCAAACGGCGGCCCGCACCGCCTCGACCTCTTCGGCGTCGACCGCGGGATGGAGTACGCCGGCGGGATCACGCCAGGGAGGCAGCGCCCCGTCGACCGACCGCATGACCGCCCGCCGCGCCGCGAACCAGAGGGGGAGTTCGTCCGCGGGGTGGAGGTGAAGCGTTCCGCGCAGCGTCCACGCTTTCACTAGCGCTCGGCGCTCCCACAGCGCTTCGCGGATGTCGGCCTGGACGACGTCGACACGGGTGGCGAGCTGCAGCTCGGCAGACGCCTGCACCTGTGCGTGCACGCCGCACACAGCCCGGACCACCTCTGCGAGGCGGTCGCCCGTCGCGCGCTCGTTCAGCGACGAACGCAGCAGACGGCGCGCCCGCACCTCGTTCCATCCGGCCTCCACGCCGGACGATTCTCCCGGCTATACCGTCGTGACGCGCGCGAGCTCTTCGAGGGAGGTGAGACCGGCGACGACCTTCTCGATGCCGTCGGCCCAGAGGGTCGACATCCCTCCGTCGAGCGCCGCGCGCTCGAGTTCTTCGTGGCTCGCCTTGCGCGCGGCGAGGGCCGACAGCTCTTCGTCCATTGCCAGGAGCTGGAAGACCCCCGTGCGGCCGCTGTAGCCGGTCTGCCGGCAGCGGACGCACCCGTTTCGGCGGAAGAGCTCGATCTTGCCATGCACGAGCTCCTCCGGGATGCGCGCCGCGTCCAGCTCCTCCTTGCCCGGCACGTAGAGCTCCTTGCAGTGCTCGCAGAGCCGACGCGCAAGACGTTGCGCCAGTACGCCCGTCACGGCGGCGCCGGTAAGGAACGGCTCGACGCCCATCTCGTTCAAACGCGTGAGCGCGCTCGGCGCGTCGTTGGTATGCAGCGTGGAGAGGACGAAGTGGCCGGTGAGGGCCGCCTCGATCGAGATCTTGGCAGTCTCGACGTCGCGGATCTCCCCGACCATCACGACGTCGGGATCGGAGCGGAGGATCGAGCGCAGCGCCGTGGCGAACGTCAGCCCGGCGCGCTGGTTGATCTGAACCTGATTGAGGCCGGCGAGGCGGTACTCGACCGGGTCCTCGACGGTGATCACGTTGATCTCGGGCCGGTTGATCTCGGCCATCGCGGCGAAGAGGGTGGTCGACTTGCCCGACCCCGTCGGCCCGGTGACGAGGAGAGCCCCGGTCGGCCGGTGGATCAAGCCCCCCAGCCGCTCTTGCATCGCCACGCCGAGCCCGACCTGCTCGAGCGTCGGCGGCTTCTTCGACTTGTCGAGGAGGCGCATCACCACGGATTCGCCCTCGACCGTCGGCAACGTGGCGACGCGGACGTCGAGCATCCGACCCGCGGCTGAAGCCGAGAGCGAGATGCGCCCGTCCTGGGGCTTCCGGCGCTCGGCGATGTCGAGCTTCGCGAGCACCTTCAGGCGAGTCGTCACGCCGATCGCGCTTCGCTTTGGGACCCGCTGGGTCTCGTGGAGCACGCCGTCGATGCGGAAGCGCACGACGAGCGCGTCGGACTGGGGCTCAAAATGGACGTCGCTCGCTCCGTCCTCGGCCGCCTCGAAGATGATCGAGTTTACGAGGCGGACGAGCGGTGCGTCGGAGATGCCGTCGTCTACCTCGAGATCGTCTAGCTCATCCTCGTCGATCACCTCGAGCACGTCGACGTCGTTCATCCCGGAGCGGGTGCCGAATGCTTCTGCCGTCCGGGTGAGCCGGCCGAGCTCGGCCGTGATCTCTTCGCTCGAGGCGACGCGCAGGGCGATTGGGTGGCGGCTAGCGAGGCGAAGCGCGTCGATGCCGTGGATATTCTGCGGGTCGGAGATCGCCACGCAGAGCTCGTCGCCGTCGAAGGCGTACGGCATCGCGTTCACCTGCTCGAGGACGTGCAGCGGCACGGCTTCGGCCGCCATCGGGTCGATGCCGCCGGATCCCAACTCGACCACCGGAAGGCCGTGTTGCGCCGCCACGATGCGGGCGATCGCCTCGCTCGAGGCGAGTCCCTCGTCGATCAGCACCTGCACGACCGGTTGGTGCTTCGCCTTCTCTCTAAGGACTCCGACCTTCGCCTCAGGAATGAGACCCGTCGTCTCGAGCAAGTCGACGACGAGCTCGCCCATCAGCTGTGAGATCGGGGCCGGTGTGGCGGGACCCTTGGGGCCGCCACCGGGGCTCATGGCAGGCTGAGCAGACACCGCAGTCGTCTCACTTCAGGACCCCGAGGTAGGCGTGGAGGATCGGCTCGCCTGCGAACAGCGCGACCACAGCGCCGGCGGCGAGAAATGGTGCAAAGGGGATTCCGAGCTTGCGGGCGCCGACGCCGTGGCGGGCGAGCAGGACGGCGCTCGGAACGAGGGCGAAGACGAGCCCGAGCATGAGCCCCACCGGGGTCGTCAGGCCGAGGAGCGCGCCGATCAACAGCGCGAGCTTGACGTCGCCCATCCCCATGCCGCCCGGGTACGCGAGGGCCGCCAGGAAGAGGAACCCGGCCGCCCCGACGGCGCCGATCGCCCAGACCGGCGACGGATGCCAGACGGTGTTCAATGCGAGCACGGCCGCTGCGGCCGGCAGCACTACGCGGTTCGGGACGATGCGCCGCTCGAGATCCGTCGCCGTCACGACCACGAGCGCGGCGCACGCGATCCCGGCCGCCGCCGCCCTGGCCGTGAGCCCGAACGCGAGCACGCAGCCGACCAGCAGGAGAGCCGTCGCGAGCTCGATCGCGAGGTCGCGCGGCGGGATGCGAATGCCACAGCGGCGGCAGCGGCCGCGGAGCAGCGCGTAGGACAGGACGGGAACGTTGTCGTACCAGCGAATCGGCGTCTCGCAGCTCATGCACGCTGATCCGGGGTGCACGACGGAGCGGCGCAGCGGGACACGGGCGGCGACCACGCCGAGAAAGCTGCCGACTGCGAGTCCGGGCACGAAGACGAGAGGGAGGACGAAGTCCACGTTCTGGTTATCGACATCCGGGCCGGAGCCCTTGAGGCAGCGGCGTCGCGCCTCAGCCCGTGTAGGCGAAGGGCTTGCAGGGCTGCGAAGGAAGACAGAGCATGAACGCCGGCGGCGAGTTGATCGCGAACGGTGAGATCGTCAGCGTCGGGAACGAGAGGAGCCCGCTCTGGCCGTCGCTGACCGTCTGCGTGCCGGAGACGAGCGGGCCTTGCACCTGTCCGCCGGACTGGATGGCGATCGCGTATTTCGCGTATAGACCACCCTGGAAGGTCGACTGGTTGGTGTTGATCTCGACGCCGTCGTTGGCGGACAGCTGTCCGCCCTGGTTGTGCGTTGCGACGATCAGGAGCTTCTTGTTCGGGTCCCACGCGCTGGTGTCGCAGGCGTTGCCGGCGGCATTCACGACGGCGCACAGATTCTCCCCCTGAATCAGGAACGTCCCCGAGAGGAACAGAACCGCTTCGCACGAGCCGATCGAGGTGCAGGCACCGCTGTTTCCCCAGCCCTTGTACGTGACCGGGCTGTTGCCGCTCGTGTAGGCCGTCGCGCTGCCGTCGATGAAGATGACTCCCTGCACCGTCAGGGTACGGGTCGTTCTGTCCCAGGAGAGCTCCCCGCCGGCGGTCTTGCACGTGTAGCTGTAGGCGTCGGGAGTGAGGTTGAACACACCGGGGACGCTGTTGTCGAAGTTGGGGGGGTTGTTGTCAAACTGCGGTAGCGCGTTGCCCGCGGGGCTGGTGCTCGAAGTAGTGCAGGGGTGCAGCGGCCCTGGCGAGGCGACCGAGTACCAGCCGCCGGCGATCGGAGTCGAGGAGCTGGGAGGACAGTCGCCCAGCCCCCAGCACAGCGGCGGCGGCGCCACGTGCGGGAAGATCTGGTCGGTGGCCGGAATCGGATTGTTCTGCGTGTAGAGGGTGTTCGTGAAGACGTTCGTCTGGGCCGCCTTGCCGCTCACGATCGTCCCGTCCTTGACGCAGGGGCTGAAGAACGGCTTGTTCGAGTACACGCAGCCTCCCCCGACGTACACCTCTTCGGGGGCGGTGATGGGGGTGCTGTTGCTGCCGACGGCCGCCTGTGGGTTTCCGAGGTTGAGGTAGCCGCCGACGTAGAGCGACTTCTGGAACTTGACCGTGTTGATCGCGCAGAGGTTGCCGCCGACCCAGACCCGGACGTTGAGGGTCAGGCTGTTGCCGAACGAGGTGTCGCAGGCGTTCGTGCCGCTCGCCTTCGGCGAGAACACCCAGTTCCAGACGTCGGCCGGGTTCGAGGTCTGCGCCCGGTAGACCTGCATCTTCGCGGTCACCGTCCGGTGGATGGCAGCGGTGCCGCCCGTCGGGTTCGTAACCGTCGACGTCCCGTTGAGCGTCCAGGTCCCGACGCAGGCGTAAACGGTGCTTCCGACCGCTGGCGGCGGACAGCTCGTGCTCTGCTCGTTGCCGTCGAACGTCCCCCACCACTGGACGCTCCCGCCGGGGTATGTGCTCGTTTGTGTCGACAGCAGCGTCGAGCTGATGAGATTGGCCGAATTCGTCTGTGCCGCGTTGGCGAGCACGGAGATCCCGTTGTTCACACCGGCCTCGGCGAGCGAGCGAGAGACTTGCGTGGCCTTCTCGTACGCCGAGTTGCGCTGATTCGAGCTCGTGAAGAAGATCACGGTGCCGAGCGCGATCGCGAGCACGGTGAGGACGAGGAGCGCCAGCACGAGCGACTGGCCGCGCTCGTCGGCGAGGCGATGAAGACGCGTGCGCGCGATCACGGCGACACCGCCGCGTTGCGGAGCGTGATCGTGTCAGCGAGCTTGTAGACCCCGGTGGTGTTCGTGGGATAGGCGTCAACGGGGACGCTTACCGTCAGCTGGGGCCGCTGGCCGGAGGTCAGGACAGGCGTAAAGACGGCGTTCGTCGTCAGCCAGTCCGCCTCCTTGAGGCCCGTCGTGCCGGTTGTGCAGTTCGCGTCGCTGACGCTCTCGCGGATGAGGCCGTAGTGGACCGGAGTCCCGCCCTGGCTCCGGACACACCACGTCGAGTACGAGAGCGGTGTCGAGCTCCACGTCGTGGTCGAGTCGCTGCAGAAGCCGAGGATCACCGCGCTGGAATTGGCCGTCGGTGCACTGACCCCGTCTGGCCCGGTCACCGTGCAGGCGGTGCGCAGGTCGGTGCGGATCGTCTGCAACGCGAGGCGCGCCTCCTGCTGGGCCTCGAAGCGCTGGTTCATGTCGAACTCCGAGTGGAGGCCGGACACGAACACCGCGATGATCCCGCTCAGGACGAAGCTGAGAATCCCCAACGTCCACAGCAGCTCGATCAGCGTCATGCCCTCCTCCTGCGCGAGCCGTGCCCGGAGCCGCGCGATCACGCCTACCCCGACTTCGAGTGCCTTGCCGGCCGGATCAGGCTCGCTCCATAGGAGGACCTGTCCTGGGGCTGGCCGAGCTGCGCGCCGTGGCCTTGCGCGAGCCGGAGCGTGATCGTCGGCGCTCCCGTGTCGATCACGCGCGTGCCCGGCTTGGGCGACTGCGAGACGACGAGGTTCGCGGGATAGCCGTGTACGGAGCCCCTGACCTTCCAGCCGAAGCCTGCGTCCTCGAGCATTCCGGAGGCGAAGACGAACACCTGGTTGCGGACGTTCGGGACGACCATGGTCTGCCGCGTGGCGTGCGTGCGGGCCGCCGGCTTCTTGGCTACCGGCTTGTCGGCGGCGAGGCTGATCGTCGCGCCCACGAGGAGGGCAACAGCGGCGAGGGCCGTGACACGGGGGAGCGTCAAAACGCGGCGGGACACGAATGAGGGATCGGAAGCTCGGAGCACGCCCATGACCCTCTAACGGGTGAAGTAGATGGTTTCGGACGTGAACGCGACGGTGTTCGCGTCCTCGGACGTCGTGAAAGCCATCGTGGCGCCGCCGAGTTGCGCGCCGCCGCCCAGCGAGGCGCCGACGATCCGCTTCGCGCCGTCGTAGTTGGCCGTGTACCAGGCTCCGCTGAGGTTGTCCACGCGGACGAACGCGCCGGTATGCGGAGCGTCGATGAACTGGCCGTTCCCGATATAGATCCCGACGTGGTCGAGCTTGTTGAAGAAGACGAGGTCTCCGGGCTGGAGCTGGTTGCGCGGCACGGAGACCGCGCCGGGGTAGTTCCACTGCGCAACCGTGTTGTGCGGCAAGGAGATGCCGATCTGCCCATACGCGTACTGCACGAGGCCGGAGCAGTCGAAGCCGCTCGGGGTCGCCCCCGCCCACAGGTAGGGGACACCGAGGTACTGCATCGCGATCGAGACGACGCCGCCGTAGGCGCCGCTCGTCAGCGGGGTCGAGAGCAGCGCGCTCGATGCGAGGGAGGCGGCGCTCTCCTGGTCGCGCAGCCTGGCAAGCTGCTTGGTGGCGGTGTCGAGAAGCTTGCGCAGCCGGGCGATGCGCGCGTCCGCCGCGTCCCGGCGGGCGCCGAGCTGGACGGCGTGCTTGCGCGCGTCGAGCTGGTCGGAGAGGAGCCTGGCCGACGACGCCTTACGGAGGAATGGTCGCTGTGCATGCGCGAGCGCCCTGGCATGCGCGAGGGCGTCGGCGAGCTGCGCGCGGGCCGAGCGGATCCGGGCGGTCATCGAGTCGATCCGGGGCTGCAGCTGGTCGACCGCGAAGAGGGCGTTTCCGCCGCCGCCCCGGCCGTACATGGCTGCGAGCGCCAGCACCTCGTTCACGTACCAGGTCGCGTGGTTGTAGCAGTAGATGGCGCCGGAGATGTTGAACTGCCCGCCGCAGCCGGCGAGGTAATGCGCGGCGCTGAAGATGGCGTCCGTCGGATTGTCCGGGTCGGCGATCCCGTCACCGTTTGCGTCGATGCCCCACCGTGCCCAGGTCGAGGGCATGAATTGCATCCACCCGACGGCTCCGGCCGAACTCGGCCCGAGGTTCTGGCCGAAGTTGGTCTCGACCTTGTTGATGGCGGCGAGTACCTCCCACGGAATCCCGTACGTGTTGCCGGCGGCCTGCCAGATGCCGCGCAACTGCGCGAAGGACAGCGGGCCGCTCTGCGCTGCGGTGAACGGAACCGCGGCGTTCGGTGTGAACGCGATGGCACCTGCATTGCTGCCGTTTGCGTGCGGTTGCTCCACGCGGAACGTGTCCGCAGCTGCTGTGCTCGAGAAAGCCAGCGCGAGCACGGCCCCGAACAGGGGGATCAGGCGCCTCATGGCTACTGCTGGCCGGCGACGCGGAGTCTCGGCAACTCGTCGGCCTGGACGATCTCGTCGCCTGCCTCGTCCCCGGGCGCCTCCGGTTCCGAGGCTTCCTCGGGATCCGCAACGGAACTGAACTCTTCAGCCTTGACGGCCTGCTCCTTGAGTGCCCGCTCGAGGGCGATGAGGAAGTCATGACGGTTGGACGCGGCGTTGGCCGCAACCTCACGGTCGACCATCTCCTCCAGCACAAGGTTGACCAGTGCGTCGCTGAAGGTCTGCATCTGGAAGAAGTCGCCCTCGGCAATCGCCTCGGTGATCTCCTCCGGCTTGTTGTCGCGGATCAGGTCGGCGATCCGGGCGTTGCCGATCATGACCTCGACGGCAGGAATGCGCCCGCCGCCGACGCGCGGGAGTAGGCGCTGGCTGATGACGCCACGGAGAACCCCGGCGAGGATCGACCGGATCAGCGGCTGCTTGACGGCCGGGAAGAACTCGACCATGCGGCCGATCGTCTCCGAGGCGTCGACGGTATGCATCGTGGAGAGGACGAGGTGGCCCGACTCGGCCGCGGCGAGCGCGGTCTCGGCGGTCTCGGCGTCGCGGAGCTCTCCGATGAGGATCACGTCGGGGTCCTGCCGGAGGCCGCGCCGGAGTGCCTGGGCGAACGACGCCGTGTCGAGGCCGACCTCGCGCTGGTTGACGATGCAGCCGTGGTCGCCGTGGACGATCTCGATCGGGTCCTCGATCGTGACGATGTGCTGCCTCCGCGAGCGGTTGATGTGGTCGATGACCGCTGCGAGCGTCGTGGTCTTGCCCGAGCCGGTCGCGCCGGTGACGAGCACCAGGCCGCGGTGCTCTTCCGCCAGGCGCCTGACTCCCGGAGGCAGCGAGAGGGCGCCGAAGTCGGGCACCTCGCGCGGGATCACCCGAAAGGCGATCGAGATCGAGCCGCGCTGCCGGAAGCCGTTGACGCGGAACCGGGGGAGGCCGGGCGGCGCAAAGGCGCTGTCGAGCTCGCCCGTCTCGAGGAAGGTTTGCAGCCGCTTCGGCGTCTCCGCGCAAACCTGCTCGAGCGCGAGCTCCAGGTCGCGCTCGTTCAGCTCGATCTCGCCCTCGAGCTCGCCCAAGGCGCCGTCGCGGCGCACGATCGGCGGCCGCTCGACCTTGAGGTGAATATCGCTGGCGCCAAGCTCGACGGCGCGCTTGAGCACGAGTTCCAGATCCATGAGCAAGCCTCCAATCGGCCGACTGTGGCGCGGCCTTTAGCGGGATCCCTCAGACGGGCGGATAAGACGTGCGGCCCCTCAGCCGCTCGGCGCTTGCGAGGACACGATCGGAGCCTCGCAGCGCCAGGTTTCGCTGCTCTTGCGCACCGAGATCAGGCGACACGACTTGTTGGTCAGGTCCGGAAAGCCGTCGAGGCGACCCTTGGAGCACGACTGCAGCGTCGAGTCGACTTGGCCGTTGACGGTCACCGAATTGCAGCTACTAAGTAGGCCTGCATCCCTCAGCACGCGGCCGTCGCGAATAGCTGCCATCAGCCCGATTGCGAGGGCGCCGACGATGAGGATCTTCAGCAGCATTTCTCTCTCTTGACCCCTCCGCCCGTCTGAGTCGGCATTAAACGCAGTTGCGCCGATCCCTCCTTCGGACGAACCGGGCGCTACCGCGCGATGAGCGCCTCGAGCTCCCGCTCCAGCTTGGCGAGCTCGAGGGCGTGGCCACCGATGCCTCCGCCGAGCGCATCGAGCGTCTGCTCGAACCGTTCTCGCTCGTCGGCGACGAGCTCATGCAGCCGGTTCCGCTCGGCCTCGAGCTCGCGAATCCGCTGTTCGAGTCGCTCCGCGTTCTGACGTGCCGCCTCCGATTCGCGGGTGAGCTGCGTGGCGAGGTTCGCCAGTGCATCGCGGTGCTCTTCGAGCTCAGCTCCGGTCGAGGCCAGCTCGACCTCGAGCTCCGCGATGATGTGCTTCTTGCGGCGCCACGGCGGCGGCTGCGCAGCAGTCGGGGCGGGCGTGAGGTCCTCCGAGGGCTCGAGCACGTGTTTGTTCCTACGGGGGACGATTGAGACCGCGCCGAGGAACGCCGCCGCACAGATGCCGGCCGCATAGAGGACGCCCGGGAGGCCGCGGACGACGAGGAACGCAGCCGCGGCCGCCAAGGCGCCCGTAGAGGCAGTGCCCGCCGCGGCGAGCGTCCGTCCCGGCACGTTCCTCACCGCAGGTGACCGCCCTGGATGATCGCCGCGAGCTCCTGCGTTTTCGTCATGGCACGCTCCAGCCTGCTGTTGCGGTCGGCGAGCTCGTGCTTGAGGCGGTCTACGGCCTCCTGGTCGCGAAGCCGCTCGACGCGGATGCGCTGGAGCTCCGTCTCGAGCTCCTGCACGCGTCGCTCGCGGGCAGCCATCTCGCCGCCGAGCTCCTGCATCTTCCCGCGCAGCTCCTGAAGCCTCACCGCCTCGGTGTCGAACAGCCCGAGGACGCGCTCGAGCGTCCGGCCCCAGACCGGCGCGGCGGTCGCTGCGCCCGAGGTCAAGTTGTCTCCGTTCGAGGCGACGGAGATCGTTGCGGCGTCGAGCAGGGAGGCGAGCGTCGAGGGCGTGACCACGCCGATCTCGATGCCGCCGGAGAAATGCTCGCGAATCCCCGCGATTCGCTCGGGGGTCGCGTCGGCAAGGACAACGCGGACGTTGCCGTCGTCGCAGCGGACCGGAGCTGCGCCGATGCGCGCAAGCTCCTCGCCGCCGACCCGCTTGGCAGACTCGCCGTCGACCACAAGGGCGTCGTCCTCCAGGTACCGGAGCTCCCAGCTCCGGGCCGTCTCGAGCGCTGCGGTGCGCTCGTCACCCGGCTCGACGCGCTGCTCGTTGCCGTACATCGTGTCGCTTTCGAAATAGTCGTCCACAACAGCCTCCAGTTCGCGTATCGACGCAGTTATCGGCTTCGTTCGAGTCGTTCTTTAGGCGCCGAGGGCCTCAGACCTGCGCCAGATAGACGCAGACGTCGCCGGCCGGGAGCGTGCGCGCACTGCGCACGACCTCGAACAGCGTCGGGTCCTCGCGGTTGGGCAGGACGAGCTCGACGGTATCGCCCGGCTGCGGAGGGATTCCGGTCTGCGGGAGGAGCTCGTAACCGTTCGGGCCCGGGACGAAGAGGGAGTACTCCACCGGCTCGGAGTCGGTCACAGGGTCGGCCTCTGCGACGGGCTTCGGCTCGGTCTCGACCTCGACGTCGATGGGATCGTCGGTCACTTGGGGCTGCTCGGCGAGCGGCTCCTCGCTCCGCGTGACGCCGGCCGCTAGTCGCCGGACGGCGTCGAGCCGCTCCATGCCGGCCGCGGCGGCCGCGTACGCTTCGTCGAGCGCCTCGCGCAGCCGTTCCGCACCGAGCTGGACCTGCCGCTCCCGCTCGTCGTCGGCGGCGGACGCGGCGGCGGCCTGCTCGATCGAGCGGCCGAGCTCTTCCTCGAGCACCGTCCGCTGGGCCAGAAGCGTCTCCCGGTCGGCCTGGTGGTAGTCCTGCGCCTCGGCGAGCAGGCGGCTCTGCTCCTCGGCTTCCGCCTGGGCCTCGCCGGCGACGGCCCGGAGCTGTTCCACTTCGGCGAGCGCGCGGTCGCGTTCTGCGGTGAGCGCGATCTGCGACTCGCGGACACGCTCGGCCTGGCGCAGCAGCTCGTGCGCCTCCTCGAGCTCGGCCGTCAGGTTGTCGCGTTCCTCCGCGACGCGGCGCAACTCCACCGCACAGCTGTCCTGCACCTCGGCGAGAGCTGCCTCCAGGCGCTCGGCCTCGGCGCGCAGCCGGTCACGCTCCTCGGCGGCGGGGGCGAGGACTGCGAGTTGCTCGAGCACGGCGCCGAGCTCCTCCCGGACGCCCTCGCTCTGCGCGGCGATCTCGTCACGCTCGGAGACGTGCCGCTCCTGCTCTTCGGCGAGACGGCGCTCCTGCTCGTCGGCTGCGACCTGCGCCTCGGCGAGGGCGGCC
>Ga0070717_10002982_pt1 | contig 12048 bp, 8 predicted proteins | sample LARL113metaG_FD_71366 | JGI IMG/M metagenome (GOLD analysis project Ga0070717, IMG submission 71366) | Corn, switchgrass and miscanthus rhizosphere microbial communities from Kellogg Biological Station, Michigan, USA - LAR L11-3 metaG | ecosystem: Host-associated > Plants > Roots > Rhizosphere ...
GCCCGCATCGGCCGCGCCGCCCGCGTGCGCAATCGCAGCGCCCGCATCCGAGGCGCGGCCCGCGCCGCCACGCGCACGCGCCCGGCGCACCACCGCCGCCGCGGCGGTCATGTCACCAGCTCCCAGCGCGGCGCGATCAGCCGCGCCCCGCTCGGCGCGCGCGCGTCGACCTCGATCATCTCGACGATGCGCGCGGCGACCTGCGCCGGTCGCTGCAGCGCCGCGCGATCCGCGTCGGGCACCGCCTCGGCGTGCATCACCGTGTCCATCTCGCCCGGATCGACCGCGAGCACGCGCACGCCGGTGCCCTCGAGCTCGGCCGCGAGGATCCGGCTCAGCTGATCCTGCGCCGCCTTCGACGCGCCGTACGCGCCCCACCGCGGATACGGCTCGATCGCCGCGTCCGAGCTGACATGGACGATCACCCCGGCGCCGCGGATCGCCATCGCGCCGGCGAGGATCTTGGTCAGCCGGAACGGGCCGATCAGGTTGGTCTCGAAGACCTGCGCCAGGTCCTCGCATTCGGTATCGAGCAACAGCCGCAGCGGCGTCGGCCCCAGCGTGCCGGCGTTGTGGATCGCGATCGCGATCTCACCGACGAGGCCCTGGGCCTGGCCGGCGATCGCGTGGCTCGCGTCCTTGTCGGCGATGTCGCCGATGATCGCGTGGGCGTCGCCGCCGCGCGCGCGGATCTGCGCCACCGCGTCGCGCAGCGGTCCAACCTCGCGGGCGACCAGCGCCACCCGCGCCCCGCGCGCCGCCAGCTGCTCGGCGAGCGCGCGGCCGAGGCCGCGGCTGGCGCCGGTGACGAGCGCTCCCTGTCCTTGGATCTTCATGACTGCCTCCTGTCCCCAAGCTAGGCAGCGATGGCCAACGTGTCATCATGCGCGCTATTCTATTGGCAGGAGGTCATCGCACGAGCCATGCCCACGAACCCCAGCGACCATCTCGCCGACAACCTCAAGGCGCTGCGCACGGCGCGTGGCCTGTCGCAGCAGCAGATGGCCAAGGCCGCCGGCGTGCCGCGCGCGACCTGGACCCACCTCGAGTCGGGCGCCGCCAACCCGACGCTCGCCGTGCTGGTCAAGGCGGCCAACGCGCTGCAGGTCCGGCTCGACGAGCTGCTCGCGTCGCCGAGCCCGGCCGCGCGCCACATCCGCGCCTCCGAGCTGCCGGTGCGTCAGCGCGGTGAGGTCACCGTGCGCAAGCTGCTCCCCGAATCGCTGCCCGGCCTGGACCTCGAGCGCATGGTGCTACCGCCCGGTGGCCGGATGACCGGCGTGCCGCACACGCCCGGCACCCGCGAGTACCTGACCTGCGAGCGCGGCACCGTCGAGCTCGCCGTCGCCGGCGAGCGCTACCAGCTCGCCGAGGGCGACGTCGTGACGTTCCGCGGCGATCAGCGCCACGCCTATCACAACCCCGGCACGCAGCTCGCGATCGCCTACTCGGCGATCGCGTTCGCGCCGACGTCTCAGAACTTGTAGGTCAAGCCCGCGCGCCCGTAGACCCGGTAGTCGCGGTCGGCCATCGAGGCCGAGAACAGACTGGTGAACAGCGCGCGCTCGCTCTGCTCGAACGGCGCGCCCTCGAGGATGAAGTAGAAGTTCCAGTGCTGATCGAACGCGATCTCTCCGGCGAGGCTGACCATGAAGCGCACGCCGTTGTCGCGTCCGAACAGCTCGCTTGGCGCCTCGCCGGTCACGCGCTGGACGCGCGCCGCGTCGGCCGCAGACAGCTTGCCAGCCTGCTCGTCGACGCACACCTGGATCGGATCGGTGCCCGAGAAGTGGTTCGGCGTGTTGTCGAGGTCCGGGCAGTGCCGGTCGCTCCAGAACTGGAAGTAGCCGCGCCCGGTGATCGTGACGTGGGTCAGCGCGCTCAGCGAGACCAGCGCGCCGATATCCCAGGTCAGGCCGTTGCGCTTCGAATCGTCGAGCAGCTTGCTGCCCCACCACAGGTTCGAGAACGCGGCGGCCGAGAACGGCTGGTTGTCGATGAGCGTACCGCGCATGCCGAGCCCGAGCTCGGTGCGCGCCAGCATCGTGCGCACGCCGACCGAGGCGTCGAACCCCATGCCGTTGGACGCCGTGCCCGCGCCGACCGTGATCCGCGCCGTCGTGAAGTACGGATAGCCGACGTCGACGTCCACCGTCGAGCGACCGCGCGGCAGCGTGCGCGCGCCGAACGACGACAGCCCGCGCTGCTCGGCGAACATCTCCGCCTCGCTCGGCCCCGCGACCGCGAGCTCGCGCGACAGCGTCTCGGTCTTGCCGCCCTGGATCGTGATGGTCTGCTCGAACGCCTGGAACCCGGGCTGCTCGAGCCGCACCACGGTCTCGCCGACCTCGACCTCGGTGTCGAGCGGCGTCTTGCCGGCCGGCAGGCCGTTGATCATCACCTGCGCGTTCGCCGGCGTCGACAGGATGCGCAGCCGGCCGACCGCCTTGAGCTCGGCCTGCACGGTCTGCGTCTTGCCCGCCTCGACGGCGACCTTCTGCTCGAACTGCTTGAAGCCGTCGAGCCGGACGACCACCGGGTGCTCGCCCGCCGAGACCCGCTTCTCCTGCGGTGCCTTGCCGAGCGACGCGCCATCGATGAACACCACCGCGTCGGGCACGTTCGACAGAACCTTGAGCAGGCCCTGGTCGCCGGTGTTCTCGGTGTTGAGATCGAACTTCACGACCTGCGAGCCGCCCGCCGTGACGACCACCTTGCGCTCGGCCGGCTGGAACCCCGCCGACTTGACCTGGACGATGTGCTCGCCCGCCTTGACGTCCTTGATGTCGACCGGCACCGGGCCCATGTCCGTGCCGTCGATGAACGCGCGCGCGCCCTCGGCGTCGCTCAGCACGCGGACCACGCCCATCCCGCCGTTCATCTGCGCCGCGAGATCCGCGCGCACCTTGGTCTGCAGCCCCGCCTTGACCTCGACCGTCTGCTTCCACGGCAGGCCCGGCGCCTTGCGGACCTCGATCACGTGGACGCCTTCGATCACGTTGTTGATCACCGCCGGCGTGTTGTCGGGGTGCTTGTTGCCGTCGATGTAGACCTCGGCGTCGGCGACATCGGCATCGACCACCACGATGCCGTACTTCGGCTTGGCGATCTCCTTGATCGTCGGCGCGAAGGTCTGGACCTGGTTCTCCTTGGTCTCGAGCCAGGTCGAGTAGTCCTCGAAGCCGTCCTTCTTGAGCTGGACCTGGTGGCGGCCCGCGGTCGTCGTGATCACCATCGGCGCCTGGCCCTGCGGCTGGCCGTCGAGCACCACGGTCGCGCCGGCGACGTTCTTGTCGGCGTCGGCCCGCACGTCGATCTTCGGCGGATCCAACTTCTTGACCAGCGGGACGAACATCTCCTGGGTCTTGCGCACGCGCGCGACCTTGAGCGGCTTGGTCGCCAGGTCGTAGCCCGGCGCCTCGATGATGACGGTGTAGTCACCCGGGTTGAGCTTGCCCGTCCACGGCGTCACGCCGAGCGCGGCGCACGCCTTGTCATTGATGTAGATCGCAGCGCCCGGCGGCGCCGAGTCGATCTTCACCGCGAACCTGCCCGGCTTGTTGCCGGGACAATTGGCCTGGGCGTGCGCTGTGCTCGATGAGACCACGAGGCCGAGCAGCAGCGTCAGCGACCAGAGCGATACGACACGCAGACGAGCAATCGTCATCGGGGGTAACCTCAGGGGACGGACGCTCGCAGACTACCAGCAGTCACGACGAAGTGATGCGTACGTGCGCGTTTTCACACCGTCCGGCACGAACGGACCTGCCTCACGGTGAAACAATCTTCGCCGCCAGCGCGCCGAGCAGCGCCAGCCCCGCGAGGATGCGATAGACCGCAAAACCGACGAGGTCGTGGGTGCCCAGCCAGCGCAGGAACCACGCGATCGACGCGTATCCCACCACCGCCGCCACGCCGATCCCGGTGGCCAGCGCCGGGACCGCCGAGCTGCCCAGCCCGACGAACGCGCTGCGCGCCTCCAGGATGCCGGCCCCGGCGATCGCCGGGATCGAGAGCAGGAACGAGAACCGCGCCGCGTCGCTGCGCGCGAGCCCGAGCAGCAGCGCCATGCAGATCGTCGCGCCCGAGCGCGACACTCCCGGTACCAGCGCCATCGTCTGCGCCAGGCCGATCAGGATCGCGTCGGTGTAGGTCAACGTCGCGATGCCGCGGCCGATCCGGCCGGCCGCGTGGCGATCGATCACGATCATGAGGATGCCGACGACGATCAGCGCCGCGGCGATCACGTACAGCGAGCGCAGATCGCCTTCGATGTGCTTCTTGAGCAGCAGCCCGGCGATCACGATCGGCACCGTGCCGATCGCGAGCAGGATCGGCAGCCGGCCCTCGGGGCTGCTCGGCGCGCGCACGATCGCGCCGGCGAGCGAGACCAGATCCTTGGCGAAGTACGCCAGCACGGCAGCCAGCGTCCCGAGCTGGATCACCGCGGTGTACGCGGCGCCGGTGTCGCCCGCGCGGGCGAACGCCGAGGCGATGCGCAGGTGTGCCGTGGACGACACCGGGATGAACTCGGTGAGCCCTTGGATCAAGCCCAGTAACGCAGCAAGCCACAACGCCATGCGGAACACGCTAACATCGATGCATCGTGCGATGGATCGCGTGGCTGTTCGTTGCAGCGTGCTCGGGTGGATCGCCCGCGCCCGCGCACCCGGAGCCGATCCCGACGACGCCACCGCCGGCCGCCCAGGCCGCGCCGAGCGAGCGCGAGTGCGACGAGCTGATCACCCACGCCGTCGCGCTCGGTATCGACGAGGGCACGAGCGAGTCATCCGCCGGGCAGACCACGACCCAGGCCGACCACGAAGCGGTGCGCCGCGGCCTGCGTGAAGACTTCATGACTGGCTGCCGCCTGCTGCCGCGCGCCGCGTGGCGCTGCGCCCTCGCCGCGGCGTCGCTGAGCGCGCTCGCCGCGTGCAACGCGGATCAGGCGATGCCGAGCAGCTCGACTTCGAACAGCAGCGTGGCGCCCGGCGGGATCACGCCGCCCGCGCCGCTGCTGCCATAGCCCAGCGCCGGCGGGATCAGCAGCGTGCGCTTGCCGCCGACCTTCATGCTCGCGACGCCTTCGTCCCAGCCTTTGATGACGCGGCCGGTGCCGATCGGAAACTCGAACGGCCGCCCGCGATCGAGCGAGCTGTCGAACTTCTGGCCCTTCGCGCCGTTCACCCACAGCCACCCCGTGTAGTGCATCTGGCACTTCTGTCCCTTGGCGGGGCTCGCGCCGCTACCGACCACGGTGTCCTCGAATTGCAGGCCGCTTGGCGTCTCGGTCATAGGCCAATCTATACAGCGAGATCGGCCAGCGAGGGTGCACGATCGCGGACAAAGCTGCGGCCCCGACGGACCCATTGTAGGATGCGCGTCACGTCGCGGCGCGCGTCCTCGCCGCCGCACGCCTGGGAGAGTCACGCTCGTTGGGGGCATCGTGAGATCGAATCGCTGGCTGGTGCTGTGGGTTCTCGTCGTGTCGATCGCGGGCCAGGGCGTCGCACACGCGACGGTGACAGCGGCACCGATCGACATCGGTCCCGTCGCGATCGGCTCGTCGGGAAGCGCGGGCGGCGCGCTGTCCGACACCCAGACATCGAACGTGACGCTGGTCCGCCCGGGCACCGGCGATTGCCCGCAATTCACGATCACGTCGCCGACCTCTCTCACGATCAGCTCGACGCCGATCACGGTGACCGTGCAGCTCACGCCGACCTCGACCGGCAACAAGACGTGCTCGATCGCCGTGACGGGCGGTTCGTCGGCGGCCAACATCGTGGTCACCGGCAGCGGGACCGGCGCGCCGCTGATCAGCGTGGATCCGGCCGGCCTCGTGTTCGGCGCCAACGAGGTCGGGCACGCGAGCGCGAGCCAGCGCGTGACCGCGACCAACACCGGCACGCTGCCGCTCTCGATCGCCGGCGCGTCCGTCACGGTCGGTGCCGTGAGCTACACCGTGACCGGAACGACGGGCGCGCAGACCGTGAATCCGAGCGGCACAGCGCAGTGGGACATCGCCTGCAAGCCTGCCGTGCAGGGCATCGCCGACGGCACGTTCCGCATCTCGTCGAACGCGCAGGGCAGCCCTACCGTCGACGTCAGCCTGAGCTGTAGTGGGACCCGCGGCCTGCTCGCCGCCGATCAAAGCACCCTCGCGTTCGGCGGCACCGCGCCGAACACGACCCGCACGCGCGCGCTCATCCTGAGCAACACCGGAAACCTGCCGGTCAATGGCATCGCCGCGGTGCTCGATCGAGCCAACGTCGGGTACGCAATCGATGCTGCCACGCCGGTGCCGAGCAGCTTGGCTGCCGGTGGGAGCGCATCGATCGTCGTCAAGTTCTCGCCACTCGTGCCCACCGACGGCGGCAACGCCAAGATCACGTTCAGCGGGAGCTGGGGAGACGGCCCCGGGAACCCAACCGTCGTCGTGGTCAACCTGTCCGCCGAGATCGTCGGATTCGGGGTCAACCCGACGACCGTCGACTTCGGTAGCTTCCTGTTCGACAGCGGGCCGATCCAGGTGGTCCACGTCGTCAATGAAGGCTCGTCGGCGCTGAACATCGATCCGCTCACGTTCGTGGCCGACGCGGGCAGCATGGACACCGAGGTCGTCGTCACGGCGGTCAAGCTCGCCGGCGTGAGTGTCACGCTGCCCGCGACGCTCGCTGGCGGCAAGCAGCTCGATGTCACCATGAAGGCGGCGCCAGCGGGCCGGATCGGGACGTTGAGCGGACACCTCGTCATCCATTCGACCACACCCGGTCTTCCCGATCAGACGATCGCGGTCAACGGCACCGCGACCACCAACACGATCACGGTCACCAACGTCGACTTCGACAAGGTCGATATCGATCTCGCGACCGCGCAGACCAAGACGGCGACGCTGACCAACACGGGCACGCAGACGATCCACATCGCGAGCGTCACGCCGACCGGGGCGAGCGGGCCGTTCACGATCACCGCACCGGGCCTGCCGGCCGACCTGCCGCCCGGCGGCGTCCTGTCGATCACGGTCGGCTACAAGCCAGCCGTCGTGGGGACCGCGGATACACCCGATACCGCCGTGCTCGACGTCGGGGTCAGCGGCGTGCTGGGCGTGACCAGCGCGAAGATCATGATCAGCGGGCGCGGCGTCGATCGCGTGCTCGTGCTGGGCGACGCGCCGGTGTTCCCGACCGCGTTCCGTAACCCGGGCAGCAAGGCGCCGATCGGCGTGGTCACCGTGCGCAACGACGGCGAGGCGGTGCTGAAGGTCACCTCGCTGGCGATCACCGGCAACCCGGTGTGGTCGCTGGTCGACACCGCGCCGGTCGACATCGCCGGCAAGTCGAGCCACGACTTCCTGGTCCGGTTCGCGCCGAATTCGCTGATGGCGGTGCCGCCGGGTGAGCTCACGATCATGAGCGATGACAACGCGCGGGCGAAGGTCGTCGTTCCGCTGACCGGCACGGTCAAGCCGCGCGACGTCGCGTTCGCGTCGCAATCGATCGACGTCGGGCTCGTCGGGGTCGGCGTGCCGACCACGGTGCACGGCATCGACATCAAGAACATGGACGCGAGCAACACGTTCACGATCCGCTCGATCGATCTCGACAACACCGCGTTCCACATCGACGACGCCGCGGAGGTCGAGCTGATGCCGGGCACGACCGGCAGCTTCACGCTCAAGTTCGCGGCGACGGAGGTCGGCAAGCTCGACACCACCGCGACGCTGTTTCTTGACGAGGATCCGATCCAGCAAACCTCGGTCCGGATCACGGGCGAGGCGGTGTTCGTCAAGGCGCACAGCGGCGGCGGCTGCGATGCGGGCAACGGCAGCAGCCTGGTCGGCGGATTCGTCGTGGGACTTGCCGCGCTGCTGATCGCGCGGCGTCGGCGCAGCCGCGCGATCCTCGTCGCGCTCGCGGTGTTCGCTTCGAGGGCGCCGGCACGGGCCGACGGCATCGACCTCACGGTGTTCGCGCCCACGCCGGCCACGACGGTCACCGGCTTTCAGCTCCAGTCGCCCGAGGTCGGCGCGCACGGCAGCTTCGCGATCAGCTCGATCCTGTCATTCGCATCGAACTTGCTGGTGCTCGAGGGTGTCGACGACAACGACAAGGCGGTCTCGCGCGACGCACTGGTCGAGCGCAGCTCACAGCTCCAGCTCGGCGCCGCACTTGCCTTCCTCGATCGCTTCGAGGCCAGCGCGCGGCTGCCGATCTTCAGCCAGAGCGGCGAGGCCGACGTCACGCTCGCGGGCGTCGCGCCGGCGCACGGCACCGCGATCGGCAACCTCGCGCTGCACGGCAAGGTCCGGCTCGCCCGCGCGCTGGGCCGTCCCGGCGCGCTCGTGTTCGGCGCCGCCGCCAGCGTCGCGTTCCCGACGTCGACCGAGGGTCAGTTCACAGGCGCCGACAAGACCGCGGTCCGGCTGCTCGCGCTCGCGTCGTTCACCCCGAGCGCGCTGGCGTCGCGCCTGGCGTTCTCGGCCAACGTCGGCGGCGTACTGCGCGGCACGTCCGAGTACGCCAACATCGCGCAGAAGAGCGCGATCGCATGGGGCATCGGCGCTTCTGTCCGCATCGTCGATCCGCTGTGGGCCACGGTCGAGGTGTTCGGCGAGGCGACGCCCTCGGGCGAGCATAGTCAGGCGCAGCCCGGGATGATGCCGGCGGCCGCGACGCTGTCGCCGATCGAGTGGCTCGCCGGTCTGCGCCTCCAGGCCGGACGCCAGCTCGCGATCGGCCTCGCAGGCGGCGGCGGCTTCAACGGCGCGATCGGCACCGCCGAGGCGCGCGGCGTGCTGACGCTGTCGCTCGTACCCCGCGCGCCCGTGCTCGCGCCGATCCATCCGCTCGAGCTCCGCCAACTCGACGCCGATACCGACGGGGACGGAATCGCCGACCGCCTCGACAAGTGCCCGAACGAAGCCGAAGACAGGGACGGCTTCCAGGACGATGATGGCTGCCCCGATCCCGACAACGATGGCGACGGGATCGCCGACGCCGTCGACAAATGCCCGAACGACGCGGAGGACAAGGACGGCTTTCAGGACGACGACGGCTGCCCCGATCCCGACAACGACGGCGACGGGATCGCGGACGCCGTCGACAAATGCCCGAACGAGCCCGAGACCGTCAATGGCATCGACGACCAGGACGGGTGCCCCGATCAGGGCAAGGCTCCGGCCGGCGCCCCCAGCCCACAGTCGGCGACGTCGGCTGCCGAGGCGACGTTCACGCGCGGGCGCGAGCTGCTGAAGCAGGCCAAGTATCGCGAGGCGTGCGCCGCGTTCGAGCAGAGCCAGCAACTCGATCCGCAGTTCGGCACCCAGTACAACATTGCCGGATGCGACGAGAAGATCGGCAAGCTGGCGACTGCGTGGAATCTGTATCGCGCGCTCGCGCGGAGCGATACCAATCAAGCGCGACGCACCAAGGCGCGTGACCTGGCCGCGGCGCTCGCCAAGCGCGTCCCGAAGATCAAGCTCGTGCTCGCGAAGCGACCGGCCGGCCTGCAGGTCACCATGAACGACAGGGACGCGACTGCGTTGCTCGATATCGAGACCCCGGTCGACCTCGGCAGCTACCGGTTCGTGGTCACCGCGTTTGGCTACAAGACGTGGAACAAGACCATCGAGCTCAAGGATGAGGCCAACGTCGTGAGCGTGACCATCGACCTCGAGGCTGCTCACTGAGCCGTCACCGCGGATCGCCATCGCCTACATTGAGTCCACGCGCAGCGCTCCGCTAGGATGCGGGTATGGTCGTGGTCGGGGACGTCGTCGCCGGGAAGTTCCGCGTCGAGCGCGTGCTCGGCCAGGGCGGGATGGGCGTCGTCGTCGCGGCGACCCACATCCACCTGGGCCAGCAAGTCGCGCTGAAGTTCCTGCTGCCCGAATTTTACAGTGATCGAACGATCGCGGAGCGCTTCCTTCGCGAGGCCCGGTCGTCGGCCCAGCTGCGCAACGAGCACATCTGTCGCGTCTCCGACGTTGGCACGCTCGACAGCGGGGCACCGTACCTCGTGATGGAGCTGCTCGAAGGCCGCGACCTCGCGAGCATGCTCGCCGTGCATGGGCCGATTCCGATCGCCAGCCTCGCGGACTACGTCGCGCAGGCCTGCCTCGGGCTCGCCGAGGCGCACGCGGCGCAGATCGTCCATCGCGATCTCAAGCCCGCGAACCTGTTTCTCACCCAGCGCCCCGATGGCGCGTCGTTGATCAAGATTCTCGATTTCGGTATCGCGAAGGCGCAGACCGACAACAACTTCAGCCTCACGCGCACCACGGCCGTGATGGGATCGCCGGGCTACATGTCGCCCGAGCAGCTGCGCTCGAGCCGGCACGCCGATGCGCGCAGCGACGTCTGGGCGCTCGGGGTCATCCTCTACGAGCTCGCGAGCGGGCGGCAGCCGTTCGTCGCCGAGAGCATCACCGAGCTCGCGCTGCGTACGGCGATGGATCCAACGCCGCCGCTGGTCGTCGCCCACGCCCCGCGCGGATTCGAGCAGATCGTCTACCGCTGTCTCGAGAAAGCACCGGCGCGGCGCTTTCAGAGCGTCGCCGAGCTGGCAATGGCCCTCGCGCCGTTCGGTGGCGCGGCGACCCGCGCGCGTGCGCTCGGCGCCACACGCATTCTCGCCGGCGAGCGCGACGCCACGAACCCCGGTCCTGTGGCGCACCCGGCGCTCGTGACCACCACGCTCGGCTCGTCCGCCACCAGCGTCGAGCGTCCCCGAGCCGGGAGATCTCGGAGGATCGGCCTGGTGGCGGCGCTCGCCGTCGCCGGCATTGCCAGCGTCGCGTTCCCGAAGCTCCGCGAGGACCGGGAATCGCCGCCGGCGCCATCACCCGCGGCTCCGTCCACCGTGACGCCCTCGACGGCACCCGCACCGATGGCGCCGACGCCGTCCCCGATGGCCACGGTAGCAAGCGATGCCGCCGGCGTTGACCGGATGTCGTCGGCCCCGGTCGATGCGCCGCCTCCGCCTGACGCAGCCACACCGGTCGATGCGCCGCCCCCGCCCGACGCCCGTCGACCCGACGCAATGCCGCCGGCCCGCCCGGAGGTGCGCAAGCCCACACCACCCAAGCCGCTAACGCGTCCTCCGCCCGACGACGACGTCGGCGGCAGCCGCGTCTAGCTCGGCGGCTCCGCCGGGAACGGACGCGGACGCTCGCTTTCGCGGATGACACGCCCATTGTAGGATACTCGCCGAGCGGCGGTCGACGTTGTCGAAGCCTCGCTCTTGGGAGAGCTCCTTGATGTCGCACCGCTGGCTCGGACTGTTGATTCTGCTGATCTCGCTCGGCGGTCGGAGCGTCGCACACGCCACTGTCACGGCGGCGCCGATCGACATCGGGCCTGTCCCGCTCGGCTCATCCGGCAGCGCCCAGGGCTCGCTGTCCGACACATCTACCTCCAACGTCACCCTGGTCAAGCCGGCGACCGGCGATTGCCCGCAGTTCACGATCACGTCGCCGACGTCGCTGACGATCGGTCCGACGGCCAGCACGGTGACGGTGCAGCTGACACCGGCCTCGGTCGGGAACAAGATGTGCTCGATCGCCGTCAATGGCGGCTCTTCGACGGCCAGCATCGTGGTCACGGGGAGCGGGGTCGGCGCACCGCAGATCAGCGTCGATCCTCTCAGCCTCGCGTTCGGCGCCAACGAGGTCGGACATGCCAGCGCGACGCAGCACCTGACCGCGACCAACACAGGCACCGTCCCACTCCAGATCTCTGGAGCGTCTGTCACGACCGGCACGACGAGCTACACGGTGGCCGGGACCACGGGGGCGCAGACCGTGAATCCGAACGCGACCGCGCAATGGGATATCGCGTGCAAACCCGCCGTGCAAGACACGGCCAACGGCACGTTCCATATCACCTCGAACGCGCAGAATTTCCCCGCGTTCGACGTCGATCTGACGTGCAGCGGCACCCGCGGCTTGCTCGCTGCCGATCAGAACACCGTGCCGTTCGGCGGCGTCGCGCTGAACGCGTCCCGCACGCGCACGCTGGTCCTGCGCAACGACGGCAACCTGCCAGT
>Ga0070717_10002983_pt1 | contig 12047 bp, 12 predicted proteins | sample LARL113metaG_FD_71366 | JGI IMG/M metagenome (GOLD analysis project Ga0070717, IMG submission 71366) | Corn, switchgrass and miscanthus rhizosphere microbial communities from Kellogg Biological Station, Michigan, USA - LAR L11-3 metaG | ecosystem: Host-associated > Plants > Roots > Rhizosphere ...
TCGGGATCGAAGTTGCAGCGCGAAGGCATGTCGTGGAATAAGGGCCAGATGATCTCATTAGCGAAACCGGAATAGAACTTTGCTACTTCGTCATTCGAGAGCTGAACGGCCTGGAGCGTGTAGGAGCGGCGGCGTGAGGCGCGGGCCAGCAGGTGGTCAACATGATTCTGGCTAGTACCGGCCCATCCTATCCAAATCCCGGGCTGGTGCTGCCAGGCGGAATTGAGTGCGCTGGCAAGGCCTCCAGAGCTGCGCTCCACTCGCGGTCCGCCAGCATATCTCTTGACAACGACCGGCAGACGATTGGAAACGTTAATCAGACGTCCCTTGATGAGTGTCATTGCTCACCTCCTGAGGCATGGAGCCAATCGTCGAAGAATTCAATCAGCTCCTGCGGTGGTTGCAGCCAAATGTTAGCGGCGGTCGGCCGGGATTGGGGACGAACCAGCGCGGTCAGGCCTCTTCCCTTCAATGCGCGGAATGCGTCTTCGTCAGTTTGGTCATCGCCCAGATAGGCGACAGCGGCGTCTGGGTTCGTTTCCGTCAAAATTGCGCGGATGGCATCACCTTTATCGCGGCCAGGACTCCGGATCTCCAGGCCGCCATCGAATTCAAGCAGAGAAAGTGGATACTCGGTAACCAGTGGCAACCAGAGGTGGCGAATTTTGGTCTTGATCTCGACCACTTCGCTCGGCGTCAACCCTCTCCAGTGAACGGCAACGCTTCCAGGTTTTACTTCAGTTTGCGAATCGAGCTGGACTGCTTGAAGAAGCTGGGCCGCAAGCGAGAGCCCAGCTTGCTGCTGAAGTGGAATCTGACAGATTTCATAGCTGCCGTCCGCTTTGAGGCGTTCGAGACTATGGCTTCCCCAAATTTCCGGATGGGGATCGATCCCAATGAGACTAACTACTTCGCGAGCGGGACGGCCGCTGATGAGAACAACGCGGGTTCCTGTTTCCATGATGCGCATCAGCCGCTCGGCCACATTCGGATAGGGCAATGCCAAACTGCGGTCCACGGTAAAAGGCGCAAGAGTGCCATCATAATCGAGCAAGAGTACACGGGTGGAAGCGGACCGGAGCTGGTCCAGAAAAGCCGCGTAAGAGATTTGACGCTCGAGTGCCTTCATGCCGGCTCCTGACCCGACAGCAACCACCCACAGAAAGCTCAACCCGGCGCGAAGTGGCGAAGAACTTTAACCCAACAAACAATGCCAGATAGCCGAACTCGCGTTCCACAGCCAGCGAGCGGCATAGATTTAGGTGCGACCGTCCGCGAAACGGCACGCGGAGGCATTAACGGCGCGCACTCCCCAGTGCGACCGTGAGGGTCCGAAAAGAGCTTTTTTTATTCTAACACGGAAGATGCTGGAGAGAACTCGGAAATGCATTTCCGGATGACGCGGGCGCTCTTGTCCCCTAACCAGGGCTGCCGGCGTCTTCGCCTCACGTTGGGCTCAGGTCGTCCACTGCGAGGTGCCCCAGGGTTCGCGCCCCGGTTTTGGGCGCTAACCGGGGCGACACTTTACCTCACTTTCACGGCGGTGTAAGTTCATCGCATGCCCGCAGTCTGCGGCGCTTAGCACTACGCGCTGCGGGAGACTGGGATAGTCGAGATCGCATCAGAATGGACGGCTAGGGATCGTGAACAGAGGGCGTGCGGGGAAACCGGGAGAATATTCCTCCGCCCAGGTTAGCGCCCAACGCGCGAACCTGGGGCACCGGGCAAGGTCGCGAAATGCGAGGCCGCCGACTAGCGGGCGGCCTGTTCCGATTTCGTAACAAAACCACGTTTATTGTGGCAAGTGTTCTGCCGAGCAGTAGGCTTCTGCTCGAAGATCACGACGGGCTACTTGGCAAACCCACAGCCCGTCGTTTTGCGGTTCAATATTCGGAGACTACGGAATCCCAAGCGGCAACCAATTCTTGTGACTCGGATGAGTCAAGAAAATTCTGCCGGAAGGAGAAAGGAGAACCATGAAAAGGTCTCAAATCCAAGAACTGGGGGTCACAATGACTGTCGAGAACAAAGCCGATTTGCGCACGTGTGCACGCCGGTTGGGGCCGTGGCTGTTGATCGCTCTGGGAGCCTTGACCGCAACCTCTGGCTACGCCCAGGAAGCGGAAAAGAACCGAGGGGTCACAACCTCTATACACCGGGAATCGGTCAAGGCGCAGGCCGACAAAGACGCAAACAAGTTCCAGACGCGCGAGGGACGCTTGCAGGCCAAACCGCTGGACTGGAACGCGACCATCGGCAAGCCGAGGGAGCGGACAATAGTGAGCCAGGAGGAACAAGAGGAGTTGGCCAGGAAGAGGAAGCCGGAATCCGTCAAGGGCGGGCCGCGGGATCCGAATTCGAAGCGCAAGGCGCAGAGACTGCATCCGGAGGATTGGAAAGCCATCAACGAACGCGTGCCCGGGCACACGATGGGTTTAGTAAAGGAAGGCAGGGATGGAAAATTGGTGCTCACGGCCGGCTCGCCGGACATTTTCACCCAGTACTGTGAGAGCTGTCCGAGCGTCAATCCGGATGCGCCTTCGGCAGCCATTGGGAAATTATTCACCAATGAGGGCACGTGCACCGCGTCGGTGATCAGTGGCAACAATGTGATCGTTACCGCCGGGCACTGCTGCTATAACCGCACCAGCAATAACTGGATAGGCGGCTGGAGTTTCGTGCCTGCTATGATAACGGGAGCGCGCCCTTCGGCACCTTCGGCTGGAGCGTGGCAACTACGCTGACCAGCTGGGTCGATAACGGTGACACTCCATCGGATGTCTGCCTGATCAACCTGCAAAACGACTCGGCAGGCCACGGTGTCACGTACTACACCGGCTGGCTTGGCCGTGCGTGGAATTTCGGAAGCGATCAAGAATTGCATTCTCTCGGTTATCCCGGGAACCTCGGAAACGCCCAGACTCTGCAACTGTGCACGGCAGAGACTTTCAGTCCCAATTTTTTCTGCGGCGGCGATGGTGTTCTAAATATGGGCTGCTCGATGACCTATGGCTCGAGCGGGGGCCGTGGATCATGGATTATCGGGGCGCCGACTATGTGAATGCGACGGTGCACGGCTACGAAGGGAGCTGCACGGGAACTTTCGGGAAGACATTCGACGGGCCACGCTTTACATCCAACAACATCGCCACGCTGTGTAGCGCTGCGGGATGTTAGTTTTGCTGGGCGTTGCCGGTCTGCCGTACATTTGGAATTTCCCTCGGTGGCCCAGGTTCGCGCCCTTTTTGGGCGCTAACTTGGGCCAGCCCGGAGCGGGGTCGAAGGGAGCTACCACACCCACACCACTCCCTTTCTCCCTGATCCCCGTCGCTCAGCAGGCTGGGTGTACAATTTATCTGCTGCTTCTCAGATTTTCGGTGGAAGCATCTGCTCTGTAACACTCGACAACCAACTCCTCAACCACGAAAGTTTCTGCCAGAGGAGGTTCTCCCAGTGATTTCGTTCAGCGTAAATAAACGTCGCGTAAATGTGGATGTTGATCCTTCTACTCCTCTGCTCTGGGTCCTGCGCGAAAACCTGGAATTGACCGGGACCAAATATGGCTGTGGTATGGCTCAATGTGGAGCATGCACGGTCCATATTGACGGCCAGGCGGTGCGCTCGTGCGTGGCTCCGGTAACGCGGGCTGCGGGAAAAGAAGTCACCACTATCGAAGGGCTCTCGCCCGACCTGAGTCATCCCTTGCAGCGCGCCTGGCTTGAAATAGACGTGCCGCAGTGCGGATATTGCCAGTCGGGACAGATTATGAGCGCGGCGGTGCTGCTCAAAGAAATTCCTAATCCGACGGACGAAGACATCGACCAGGCGCTTACGGGCAATATTTGCCGCTGCGGGACCTACCCGCGCATCCGGCGAGCCGTTCACCGAGCCGCTGAGATGATGGCCCAGGGAGGTGGGCGATGAATGCGCTCCGCGAATCTCGCAAGCCGAGTGTTGCCGGCGAAATTCCGCGCCGCGATTTCCTGAAGCTGAGTGTGGCGGCAAGCGGGGGATTACTGATCGGTTTTTATTTGCCGGGCATGCAGCCAGAGGCGCAAGCGGCGACATTTGCGCCCAATGCGTTTGTGCGCATCGGCACCGACGATTCGGTCACGGTAATTGTGAACCACTCGGAGATGGGACAAGGCGTTTTCACCGCGTTGCCGATGATCCTGGCGGACGAGCTCGACGCGAACTGGACCAAGGTGCGCTTTCAGCCGGCGCCGGTTGATCCTGTCTATAACCATCCTGTGTTCCACATGCAGATGACCGGCGGGAGCACCAGCACATGGTCATCATTCGATCAATTCCGTCAGGCCGGGGCGGCGGCGCGTGCCATGTTGATAACGGCGGCCGCGCAGCGCTGGAACGTTGACGCAGCAGGCTGCCGCACTGAGAACGGAACGGTTATCCATAGCGCCTCGAATCGGCGTTTGTCTTATGGTCAGTTGGCTGAGAGCGCGGCACGGTTAACGCCTCCACAACAAGTCACATTGAAAGATCCGAAAGATTTTAAACTCATTGGCAAACCATTAAAACGTCTGGACACGCCGGAAAAGACGAACGGAAAAGGCATCTTCGGGATTGATGTCAAGGTACCGGGAATGTTGACCGCGGTCGTCGCGCGTTCGCCAGTGTTTGGTGGAAAGCTTAAAAGCGTCAATGCGGACAAAGCAAAAGCGGTGAAAGGCGTACGCAAAGTCGTGGAGGTTCCCTCAGGAGTAGCGGTGATCGCCGACGGCTTTTGGGCAGCTAAGCGCGGACGCGATGCCTTGCAGATCGAGTGGGACGAAGGTCCGATGGCCGATTTCAACAGCAAGTCGCAGCGCGAGCAATATGCGGAACTGGCAAAGCAGCCCGGATTGAGTGCGCGCAAGGAAGGCGATGCCAGCGGCGCAATCGGATCCGCAGCGAAAAAGATTGAGGCGGTTTACGAAGTTCCCTACCTCTCGCACGCAATGATGGAGCCGCTCAACTGCGCAGTTGATCTTCGCGCCGATCGATGCGAGATCTGGACGGGCACACAGTTCCAAACTGTTGATCGCATGAGCGCAGCCGGCATCGCGGGACTAAAGCCAGAGCAGGTGCAGATTCACACGACGCTGCTTGGCGGTGGGTTCGGCCGCCGCGCGAATCCAGCATCGGATTTTGTCAGCGAAGCTATGCATGTAGCTAAAGCTGCTGGCGCGCCGGTCAAGGTGATCTGGACTCGCGAGGACGACATGCACGGCGGATATTACCGGCCGATGTACTATCACTCGCTGATCGCAGGAGTGGATGCGGATGGAAATCCGCTGGTCTGGTCGCATCACGTTGTTGGCCAGTCTATTGTGGCGGGCACTGCCTTTGAGAGCGTGATAGTCAAGAATGGGATCGATGGAACTTCAGTGGAAGGACTTGACGATATTCCGTATGCGATTCCTAACCTCAGCGTGGAGTACCACCCCGCCAAGGTTGGAGTGCCGGTGCTGTGGTGGCGGTCGGTGGGACATTCGCACACCGCCTTCGTGAAAGAAAGCTTCATTGATGAGTTGGCGGCGCTCGGGGGCAAAGATCCGTTTGAACTTCGCCGGAAACTGCTGGCCAAATCTCCGCGCGATTTGGGAGTGCTCGAATTGGCGGCCGAAAAAGCTGGATGGGGAAAGCCGCTGCCGGCGGGACGAGCGCGGGGGATAGCAGTACATGCATCGTTCGAAAGCTACACCGCGCAAGTGGCCGAAGTGTTAGTTGATTCCGGCGGTAAAATCCGCGTTCACCGCGTGGTGTGTGCCGTTGATTGCGGCAGATATGTGAATCCCGGAATCATCGAAGCGCAAGTGCAAGGTGCCGTGATTTTTGGACTTACTGCGGCTTTCTATGACGAGCTCACTTTTGAGAAGGGCCGCATTCAGCAGAGCAATTTCCACGATTATCCGATGTTGCGAATCAATGAAACACCGGAAATTGAAGTGTACATCGTGAAAAACGATGAAAAGTCCGGCGGCATCGGCGAGCCGGGTGTGCCATGCGCAGCGCCGGCGGTCGCCAATGCGATTTTCGCAGCCACAGGAAAGCGCATTCGTAAGCTGCCGATGCGGATGAACGAAGCGGTTTGAGGGCTGCATCAACAGAGGAAAGTAGATGAACCGCCACAAAATTATATTGCCGATCATCTTTGCTGTTTCACTGTGGGTTGTGAGCTGCTTTCTGAGTGCAAGCGCTGCTCCCGGGAACGGGCAGCAAAAACCGCCTTCTGAGGCTGCCCAGCATAATGCGGCAGCGGCCGCTGCCTTTGAGGCAATGCTGCCGGTTCTGCATCACCCACGATGCATGAACTGCCATTCTGCTGGCGACTTTCCCCGGCAAGGTGACGACAGCCATCCGCATGCAATGAACGTGCGTCGTGGTCCGGAAGGCCGCGGAGTAACTTCCCAGAAGTGCGGCACCTGCCACCAGGATCACAATCTCGCCGGCCCGCATATGCCTCCGGGAGCGCCTGACTGGCAGATGCCCCCGCGCAATATGCCAATGATTTGGGCTGGACTTACGGATACTCAATTATGTGAGCTCATCAAGGATCCGAAGCAGAATGGCCACCGGACCGTACACCAGATCGTGGAGCACATGACCACCCCAAAGCAGGTTTTGTGGGCCTGGAATCCAGGCGAGGGCCGCACCCCTATTCAGATGAGCCAAGCCGATTTTGCCGCAAAAGTAAAGCAGTGGGCGGCTCAAGGGGCCGCGTGTCCCGCCTCTCCAAGCTCAGCGGCATTGCATACCACAGATCGGTAGAACTGCTTTAGCCCTTGCTGGTAATTCCATCATTTACAAAGGGTTCCGTCGCTGACCGGGCCAGGGTCGAACCTTTTCATCCAGAGTTGAATCTAAGTAGATGATGCAGGTCTCAGGTGAAAGCGTTTGGGGCTTTCTGGGGAGGGCTCGATGTTGGGCAAATTGATTGACGCCATCTTCGGCTGCTGGCATAGCCATTACAGCTTTCCTATTACGGTTCGCAAGGGCGCGCGCCGCAATACGGCCGCTTCGCTCACCGGAACCTACGTTGTATGCCTCGATTGCGGCAAGGAGTTTCCTTACGACTGGCATGAGATGAAGATGATTGATTCTGCTGCACAGCGCAGCGCTCGCGTGGGATCGCTGGCCGCAAAGGAAGCTGCATAACCGTTAGGCTTACTGTCTCCGTAAAGGCCGCGACTTTTGTCGCGGCCTTTTTTATTTCGTTTAAGAAAATGCCTTATTCTGACCGTTCGGAGCCACGGAATTCGGCGGGGAGTTTTATGCAGAGGCCCTGCGGCCCGCGAAATAATCTCCGGGTGAATACTTTGCTCTTGACTCCTCTCTGTTATCGAAGCACAACCCTCCGCATCAGTTTTCGGAGAGAGCTAGCCTGCTCTCAACAGTTCGCAGTTGTTCAAGCGACTTCCCCTCTCCTACGCTAATCGGCCCATTCCCAAGGAAATCCTCCGGCGGCCCTCGCACGACCGCGAAGAGGCGTTAGCTTACGCCCGTAAAACGGGCGAGCCAATGCGTTATCAATCACCAAGATCGAAATGAGGGAGAACAAAACAGTGAAAGCAATAAAAAAACCCGTCATTCTGTGCATGGCAATATATGCACTCGCCGTAACCACGTGGAAGCTATCCAAGGATTTACTGGCAACAAACAACCAAATCTCATTTAACCAAGGCTCCAACGGAGTGTGGTACTTCTTGCAGAACAGCTCCTTCAAACATGATCCAAAGACTTACCAGTTCTTGCCGTTCTATTCGCTCCCCTGCGACGTCCACCCGTCCGTGCCGCTAGTCATCAATGCACCATGTTGGCAAAACCCCGACCCAGACTCCGAGGGCAACACCGAACCAATAATAGGGGCCAATGTTACATATAAAACTCAGTTCGTCGGCATCCTCGGAATTCCGGCTCGGTCGGTGTGGATGCATCCAAGCATGTTCGGCTTCGCGGTGATCGGTTGGAAAAGTCCCATCACCGGCCAGGTTAATGTTGCTGGATTTTTTAGTGACCTTGATCCCAACTGTGGGAATGGCGTGATCCGGTCTATGGATAAAGGTAGCTTAACGTTAACCACAGGAACCATCGCTAACGGCGGACCAGCCCAAACTTTTAGCCTTACTGGAATTTCGGTCAGCGCTGGCCAGGTCCTGTATTTCATAGTTGACCCTAACGGGGACTACCACTGCGATAGTACGGGCGTAGACGTGACGATTAGTAAGACGCCGTGAAGCCGTGTGTTGGACAGGTTGACTAAGTTTGCATTGCAATGAGCGACGAAAAGTCGTCACACCGCCAAAGCGAAGAAAGCTGAACGCTGCGGCGCTTGATGGATTACGAATAGATTTTGTTAGAGCCTCCTAGCCCAATAAAAAGGGCGGCCTCGGCAGCCGCCGTCAAAGTTTTATTGCACCCTGATTACTGCTGATCCTGTCTCCGCTTCAGCGTTGGGCGATCGTCATCGTTGCCCTTGTCGTCCTTGCCGTTCTTATCCGTTGAAGACGTTCGCCGCAGACTCGGTTTCTTGCCATTATCCTTCTGATCGAGAACGCGGCGACGATTTTCAAGGGCCGCCAGCCGCGACTTTACGTCGTCGAATTCCGAGGTTGAGACTACATATTGCTGCTTCGCCGGCAGAATTTGCGCGATTTCCTGCTGCGATTTAGCGATCCGGTCGGGAGTCTGGGGGTGGTCAGAGAAGACTTTGGCCATAGTGCCCGGCTTCTTCTTCTCCTGTGCCTGAACTTTCTCGAAGAAATTCACGTAGGCCTGCGGATCGTATCCGGCCTTGTACATGTACTGCACGCCCAGGTAGTCTGCCTCGGCTTCGAAGCCACGGTTGAACTTCATAAAGGCTGCGGGGACTGCGAGGCCAGCGCCTTGGTAGATGCCGTATCCTGCCCAGCCGCCCATGAAAATCAATGGGATCGTCGCAAACTGTGCGAGGTTGCCACGGGTCATCTGACGTGCGATGTGGCATGCCGCGACGTGGGCAATTTCGTGCGCCATCACGCCGGCCATTTCCGCTTCTTCATCGGCCGCCAAGATTACGCCGGAGTTCACGTAGAAAAACCCGCCGGGCAGCGCGAAGGCGTTGATGTCGTCGGCGTCAATGACTTTGATCGTAAATGGGACTTGTGAATCGGAATTCCGTACCAGATTCTGACCGATGCGGTTGACGTATTCCGTGATTACCGGGTCCTGGATCAGCTTTACGGTCGACTCGACCTGCTGGGCGTACTGCTTGCCCATGGCGATCTGCTTTTCCACGCCATACCAGTTGCCCATGCCAGTCTTGCAGCCGACGTTGCGATTGCCAACCGCTTCAACGTCTTGCTTGCCGCCGTTATGCTTCACCTTATCCGGATCAGGCTCTTGCACGGTGGTTTGCGGTACTGGCGTCTTATCGGTCTGCGCCGCTGGAGCGCTCTGGTCGGATGCGCCAGAGCTGCCCTGATCCTGTGAAAAGCTCCCTGGCGCTGCATAGCTGAAGGCCAACAGCGCTGCCGTAATTGCCAAGAGCCGTAGTTTCATATGATTACTCCCTTACTGAATCCCGCTGGAGGCGTAACATTTATTATACGCTCGTATTATACGCTCGGTTGCAGACAGCGCTCCCCGGATTTCCTCTTAGGTTCGACGCAGAATGATGAAAGAAGGTTATCCCACATAAGTTCAGGCCATTACCTGGCCACAATCTCGAATTCGACTCGCAGCTCATTCTTCACTTTCACGACTCCGCCACCCACAATGACCGGTGTGATCCCGAAGTCCTTCTGTTTCAGTTCCGCTGTGCCGCGATAATGTCCGTTCTCGCCCTCGACACGCACTTTCACGGGCCGGGTCTCTCCATGAATGGTTAGATCACCCAGGATCGTCCCCTTTCCTTCTCCAAGCTGCTCGAGGCCAGTTGAATGAAAACGGATTTCGGGGAATTTTTCGCTGTCCAGCACCTTGGGACCAAGCATAGTTTGTTGAATGTCGGCCCGATCCTTTTCGGAAATTCCTTTGTCCATGACCCGCATTCTTCTTGAGTCCACAGTTAATTCGACGGATGCTGGATTTTCCGTGAACGATCCCTGCTGGATGGGAGCGCTTATTTCGTGTTCATGCCCGAAAGCGGAGAACACCCCGGCCTTGAACACCCGCACGGTGATGGAAGATTTCTGCGGGTCGATTGCAGTTTCCGCAGGCGCATCTGCGGCCCAAAGCAATGATGGCAGAGAAATCATGAGCGCGAGCCGCGCCAATTTCGTCATCATCACTAATCTCACAACTGTTCCTCTCACTGTCTGATGCGGTCGCGATGCGGCGCGCAGCTTGCTCATCATCCAGCAGAGTCGTAACATGACGCCTCCCGACTGTTAGGAGGAACCGTCATGCTCAACCGCCGCAGTTTTCTCGCCAACGCCAGCGGACTGGCCGCAACTCTAGCATTTCGCGATGCCCTGTTTGCTCAATTGGAAAAAGCGCCTTCCAGCCTCCCTGACAAGAATATCTACGAGAAGAATGAAGATGCCTATTGGTCCGAACTGCGCCAGCAGTTTCTTATTCCCGAGGACGAAGTTTATTTGAACAACGGCACCGTAGGGTCCAGCCCAGCGCCGGTATTGCGCGCGGTTTTCGATGGCTATAACGAGACCGAGAAAATGGCGCAGCAGGACCCGGAAGATTATCCCATCTGGGGCTATGCCGCCTGGAACGAATTTCGCGATCCCCTGGCCGCATTCGTCGGCTGCAAGCGTGACGAGATTGCCCTGCTGCGCAACGCGACTGAAGCGAACAGCTACATCGCGAACGGAATTGACATGAAGGCAGGCGACGAAGTGCTCATGACGGACCAGGAGCATCCCGGCGGCGAGCACCCCTGGAATCTCCGCGCGAAACGTTACGGCGTGGTGGTGAAGAAGGTCACATTGCCGCAGCCCGCGCAGAACGCGGCGCAGGTGCTGAATCTGTTTAATGATGCGATTACGCCGCGCACGCGCGTGATGTTCTTCAGCCACATCACCACGGCGACTGGCGTTGTGCTTCCTGCGAAAGAGCTCTGCGCCCTAGCACGCAGCAAGGGCATTCTGTCAGCAGTCGATGGCGCGCACGTCATCGGCATGATGCGGCTCAATGTACACGACCTCGGCTGTGATATGTATTCTTCCAGCCCGCATAAATGGCTCTTGGCGCCGAAAGGTTCAGGCTTTCTCTACGTTCGCGATGAAGTGATTGACCGCTTGTGGAACACCATTGCCACCGAAGGCTGGGACGATCCCAAAATTCGTGCCGAACGCTTTCAGCGCATCGGGTCATCGAATGTGCCGTCACTATGGGGGCTGCGCGCTGCCATCAACCTGGCGAATGATATTGGGATGAATCGGATCGAGCACCGTCATCGGCAACTCTGTGACTACATCTTGGGAGAGATGACAAAGCGCGGCGCGGAATCGTGGACTTCGCCTGATCCCGCGCTGCGTTGCGCCATTGCAACCGTGAACGCGCCACCGATTCAGCGCATGGACCTGGAAAAGTGGATGTGGAAGACGCATAAAATCCGCATTCGCGGCGGCGAGCCATCAAAGCTGCGGCTCTCAACGCCGTACTATTTGCAGAGGAAAGACATCGATCGATTTTTGGTGAAGTTTGACGAGTATAGGAAAGAGAGGACGGGGAAGGCCTGATCGCGAACCGTGTAGCTGAGAGGTAAGAAATGTCCGACGACGAAAACAAGGCCCTGTGGCGATTATTTGAGCTGCGCCACCAAAACCTGCTTTCAATCAGTAAGGCACAAAAAGTTCATCTCACAACCCTGCTGATCGAAATGACATTGCTGTGGACCTGGTATCTGTCAGGAGGCAAAGATGTGAGCGTACAGGGGGTGTCCCTAACCGCGGACGGAGTATGGCTAATGGCTCCCGCCGTACTCACGTTCTTCACACTTGCCCTCATAGGTTCGATCAATCCTGAATCCGGCGTGAAAGCAGGCGTCTCACGCTCGTAGCGGTGTGAGTCGGTCGATTTTGGCAAGTATCTGATGAGCTGTTTTTTCC
>Ga0070717_10002984_pt1 | contig 12044 bp, 18 predicted proteins | sample LARL113metaG_FD_71366 | JGI IMG/M metagenome (GOLD analysis project Ga0070717, IMG submission 71366) | Corn, switchgrass and miscanthus rhizosphere microbial communities from Kellogg Biological Station, Michigan, USA - LAR L11-3 metaG | ecosystem: Host-associated > Plants > Roots > Rhizosphere ...
CGCGTCCGCCATCATGGTGCCGCGGCCGGGCCCGAGCTCGACCAGGCGCAGCACCGGCGGCGAGCCGATCGCCTTCCATACCGATGCGGCCCAGAGCCCCAACAGTTCGCCGAACATCTGGCTCACTTCCGGTGCGGTGGTGAAATCACCCTCGCGTCCGAGTGGATCGCGCGACACGTAATAGCCGTGCTTGGGATGCATCAGGCACAGCTCCATATATCGCCACACCGGCATCGGGCCGGACGATTTGATCAGCTTCTTGATCTCCGACTGCAGCGGCGAATAATCAGACACGACCTGCCTTGAACCAACTAAGCTATCTGCAATTGACTTAACTATCCGCAACTGACTTGACTATCTGCGCCGGCGCCTGCCGCCGACATGCCATAACAATAATGATTGCGCCGACAATAACCATGGGCACCGAGAGCAGCATCCCCATGGTAAGCCCGCCCCACAAGAATCCGAGCTGCGGATCGGGCTCCCGGAAATGCTCGCCAATGATGCGTGCAATACCATAAATCGCGATGAAGCTGCCGAGGATCAGGCCTGGCCGCTTCAGCGCGCCGAACCGGATCATCACGGCGAGAATCATAAACAGCAGGATGCCTTCAAGTCCGGCCTCGTAGAGCTGGCTCGGGTGGCGCGGCAGCGGCCCGCCATTGGGAAAGATCATCGCCCAGGGCAGATCGGGGTCGGCCGGGCGCCCCCATAGTTCGCTGTTGATGAAATTGGCAAGCCGCCCGAGGAACAGGCCGATCGGCCCGACCGCGGTGGTGATGTCGCCGAGCGAGAGGATCGAAAGGCCGTTGAGCCGGCAGAACAGTATCACCGCGGCGACGCAGCCGAGAAAACCGCCGTGAAACGACATGCCGCCCTTCCACAATTCGAAAATCTCGAGGGGATGGGCGACGAAGAACGGCAGATTGTAGAACAGCACATAGCCGGTGCGGCCGCCGAGGATGATGCCGAGCGTGACCCAGAGGATGAAATCGTCGAGCTGCGGCAGCGAGATCGGCGCCGGTCCGCCCCACAGATTTTCGTTCGTGAGCAGTGAACGCGCATAGATCCAGCCCAGCACGATGCCACCGATATAGGCCAGCGCATACCAGCGGATCGCGATCGGCCCGAGCGCGATGGCTACGGGATCGAACACCGGAAAGGCGATCAGGAGAAAGGGCATCGAGCCTCAGGTGGCTAGGTTGCGGCGATAGAGCGCCAACAGCCGCTCCCAGTGCCGCTCGGCCGCGTCGCGGTCGTAGACCGGCCGCTTCGGAAACGCAAAACCGTGATGGGTGCCGGGATAGATCTCGACCTCGTTGTTCGACCCTTTCATTCCCGTTTTCACCTTGTCGATAACTTCCTGTGGCGCATAGATGTCGGTCTCGGCGCAACCGAAATAAAGCTCGGCCTTGGTCTTGCCGGCGGCGAGATGCGGGCTGTCGGGCTGCTCGGTCGCAAGGTGCGTGCCGTAGATCGATGCGGCGGCTTTGACACGGTCAGGAAAATGCGTCGCTGCGTTGACGGCATAGCGCCCGCTCATGCAGTAGCCGACTGTGCCGACGATGCGCGTGTTCGCAGCCTTCTGGCCTTCAGCATAGGCGAGCAAGGCTTTGGTGTCTTCCATCACAAGGGGAATGTTGATGGAGTTCATATAGCCGAACATGCGCTTGCGCTCCGGCGATTCCGGATCGGCCGGCAAAGGCCCGAGCTCCATCACGCCCGCGCGGTAATAGAGGTTCGGCAGCATGACGTAATAGCCTGAGGTGCCGAGCCGCCGCGCCATGTCGCGCAGCTCCTCGCGGATCGCCGGCGCGTCCATGTAGAAGATGATGACGGGAAAAGGTCCGCCGCGTTCGGGATGGGTGATGAACGTGGTGGCGCGGCCGTCCTTGGTGGGGATTTCGATCTGCTGGTCGATCATTACGGCGTTTCTTTATCGTTGGGGTTGGGATTCTTTCTTTGGGGTTCAATACGATTGCAAGGAAAGGGGGACATGACAAGGCAACTTGCCGCAAGCAGACATTGGCGCCGGACCTTGAATGAGGCGGCCGGCATCGCCATTGTTCTTGCTCGGTCCACCAGTGCATAGCCGAGCGGAGATTTCGCATGACCCAGACCACCAACCGGTTTTTCGACGAAATCGGACGATTGATGAACGACGCCGCGGGCGCGGCCCAGGGCGTCAAGCGCGAGGTCGATACGCTGGTTCGCAATCAGGCCGAGAAATTCCTGCGCGACCTCGACGTCGTCAAACGCGAGGAGTTCGAGGCGGTCAAGGACATGGCGCGGCTGGCGCGCGAAGAAAACGAGACCTTGAAGGCGCGCCTCGCCGTGCTGGAGGGCAGACTGGGCGTTTCGCCTGCTGCCCCCGATAGCGGCAGCCTGAAGACGGACGGCTGATCGCCCCTTCCGATGACCAGGCGCGATCTGCCGGTGATTGCCTTCAAATCGCAGCAGGCATGGCACGCGTGGCTGGGCTCGCAGCCGGCTCAGTCAAAGGGATTGTGGCTGAAGCTCGCGAAGAAGTCGTCCGGGATAGCCAGCGTTTCCCGGCAGGAGGCGGTCGATATGGCGCTTTGCCATGGCTGGATCGATGGCCAACTCGACAGTTTCGATGACAAATATTGGCTGATCCGCTTCACGCCGCGTCAATCCACGAGCAAATGGTCGGAGAAAAACCGCGCCCGGGCGCTTGAGCTCGTCGAAATGGGGCAAATGCGAGCCGCGGGATTGAAGGAGATCGAACGCGCGAAAAAGGACGGCCGATGGGATGCCGCTTATGCTGCGCAAAGCACGGCGCAGGTTCCCGACGATCTGCGCGCCGCTCTGGCGAAAAACAAAACGGCAAAGAACTTCTTCGAAACCCTCGACAGCAAGAACCGCTACGCGATCCTTCACCGCATCCACACCGCCAGGAAGGCGGAGACCCGGACGGCGCGTATCGAGAAATTCGTCTCGATGCTGATCGAGGGCAAAACCATCTATCCGCAGAAATCCAGGCGTTGAAGATGTTTGCGCGGACCGAACCAGCCCAAAACCTTCAAAAATTCCGTTCATTTCCTTGTCATTTCTACCCTTTGGGGCTAAAAGCCCGCCACGTCCGCAGCCCCCGCACCCCTGGAGGCTTGCTGCGGGCAGCGAAATGGGCCGCGGTTTGCGGCCTTTAACTTTTGAAAACAAGGACTTATGACAATGGCGACCGTCAAGGAATTGAAGGCGACCGCACGTCCGTCAGTCGGCAAGGGGGCCGCACGGGCAGAGCGTCGCGCCGGGAGAGTGCCCGGAGTGATCTATGGCAACAACCAGCCCCCCACGCCGATTTCGGTCGACGATACCGACCTGCGCCAGCGCATCCTGGCGGGCCGGTTCCTCACCACGATTTACGACATCGATCTCGAGGGCAAGAAGCATCGCGTGATTCCGCGCGACTTCCATCTCGATTCGGTGCGCGATTTCCCTATTCATGTCGACTTCATGCGGCTCGGCGAAGGCGCCACCATCCGCATCAGCGTTCCCCTGCACATCCAGCGGGCGGATGCATCGCCCGGTGTGAAGCGCGGCGGCACGGTCAACATCGTGACCCACACCCTCGATCTGGAATGCTCGGTCGACAACATTCCGCAATATATCGATGCCGAAATCAGCACTCTTGAGATCGGCCACTCGCTGCATCTGTCCGACATCACGCTGCCATCAGGCGTCAAGTCGCTGGCGCGCGAGGACATTACGCTCGTGACCATCGTGCCGCCGTCGGGTTACGCCGAAGAGCAGAAGGCGGCTGCGGCTGCCGCTGCGGCGGCGGCAACCGGTGTTGCGGCGCCCGGTGTGGCGCCCGCGGCCGGCGCTGCGGCGGCTACGCCTGCGGCTGGCGCGCCCGCGGCCGGTGCTCCGGCGGCAGGGGCTGCGGCGGCTCCAGCGGCTGGTGCGAAGGCGCCCGCCGGTGGCGGCGACAAGAAGAAGTAAGCTAAGCCGCGGGATGCCGCGTCATGCGCCTGTTTGTTGGTCTCGGCAATCCCGGCGCGAAATACGCGCGTAACCGGCACAATATCGGCTTCATGGCCGTCGATGAAATCGCGCGGCGTCATGGTTTCGCACCATGGCGCCGCCGCTTTCAGGGCGGGACTTCGGAAGGCACGCTCGATCATGAGCGCGTGATTCTGCTCAAGCCCACGACCTACATGAACGATTCCGGCCGCGCGGTGCAGGAAGCCGCGAACTTCTTCAAGCTTGGTGCGCCCGAGATTACCGTGTTCCAGGACGAGCTCGAACTGCCGCCGGCGAAAGTGCGCGTCAAGATCGGCGGCGGCATCGCCGGTCATAACGGCTTGCGCTCCGTCTCCTCGCATATCGGCAACGATTATCGCCGGGTGCGGCTCGGGATCGGTCACCCCGGCGTCAAGGAGCTTGTGCACGCTTACGTCCTGTCCGATTTCGCCAAGGACGACGGTCCGTGGGTGACCGCCTTGTGCGAGGCGGTCGCCGACAACGCGGGGCTCATCGCCACCGGCCGCGACTCGACGTTCCAGAACAAGGTTCATCTGGCGATGCAGGCCAAGGGATTTTTCGACAAGGGCGATGACGGCGCCGTGTGACGCGGCAGGAGCCATCGCGAACGGACTTCAGGACAGGCTATGGGATTCAAATGCGGTATCGTCGGATTGCCCAATGTCGGCAAATCGACGCTGTTCAATGCGCTGACCGAGACGGCAGCGGCGCAGGCGGCGAATTATCCGTTCTGCACCATCGAGCCGAATGTCGGCGAGGTCGCGGTGCCCGATCCCCGGCTCGACAAACTGGCGGAAGTCGGCAAGTCGGCGCAGATCATCCCGACCCGGCTGACCTTTGTCGATATTGCGGGTCTCGTGCGCGGCGCCTCCAAGGGCGAGGGCCTCGGCAACCAGTTTCTCGCCACCATCCGCGAGGTCGACGCCATCGCGCATGTGGTGCGCTGCTTTGAGGATTCCGACATCACCCATGTCGAAGGCAAGATCGCGCCGCTCGCCGATATCGAGACCATCGAGACCGAGTTGATGCTCGCCGATCTCGAAAGCCTGGAGAAGCGCGTCGACAACCTCGCCAAGAAGGCCAAGGGCAACGACAAAGACGCCAAGGAGCAGCTCGACCTCGTCAACCGCGCGCTGGTGCTGCTGCGCGACGGCAAGCCGGCGCGGTTGCTCGAGCGCAAAGCCGAGGAGGAGCGCAGCTTCGGCATGCTGGGGCTGTTGACGTCAAAACCGGTGCTCTACGTCTGCAACGTCGAGGAAGCCTCCGCCAAGGAGGGCAACAGCTTTTCCAGGCAGGTGTTCGAGCGCGCCAAGGAGGAGAATGCGGTCGCGGTGGTGATCTCCGCCAAGATCGAATCGGAGATCGCGACGTTGTCGCGCGAGGAGCGCGCGGAATTTTTGGACACGCTCGGGCTTGAGGAAGCCGGTCTCGACCGCCTGATCCGCGCCGGCTATCAACTGCTCGACCTCATCACCTATTTCACCGTCGGGCCGAAGGAAGCCCGCGCCTGGACCATTCATCGCGGCACCAAGGGACCGGCCGCCGCGGGTGTCATTCATACCGACTTCGAAAAGGGCTTTATCCGCGCCGAGACCATTGCCTATTCCGACTATGTCGCGCTGGGCGGCGAAGCCGGCGCGCGCGATGCCGGAAAACTGCGGCTGGAAGGCAAGGAGTACGTCGTCGCCGATGGCGACGTCATGCATTTCCGGTTCAATACCTGATCCCGCCTAGCGCATCTGGCCCTGGTCGCGGATGGCGCCGAGGTGCTCGTTGATGCGGAACACGATCAGGATGAATTCCGCCACGATGCGCGAAAACACGATGCCGACCACGACGCTCGCGATCGAGGACAGCAGCACCAAGAACCCGCCGAACGGGCTGATCGCCATCGCGGCGAGCCCTGAGAAGATGCCGGATAAACCGAACAGGCAGATCAGCGCGATCACCAGCCAATAGAACGTCTTGATGATGGTCGGCGTGATGAACCGATCCCACTGAAACAGGTCCCGAAATTCGAACATCGTTTTCCCCCCGGCGAATAGGATTTGAGCCCCAACGGTAGCACGAGCCATGCGCGCGCATGGGTTGAGATTGCCGCAAAGTGCGGCCACAATCAGGCCTTGTCCCCCGCAAACCACAATCCATGACACTGACCTTCGAAGATTTTCCGCCCGGCCGTCTCGGCACATTCGGACCACACCACGTCTCGCGCGAGGATATCCTGGCCTTCGCCGCCGAATTCGATCCGCAGCCGATGCATCTGGACGAAGAGGCCGCGAAGCGCTCGATGCTCAACGGCCTTGCAGGGTCGGGCTGGCATCTCTGCTCGATCATGATGCGGATGATGTTCGACGGCTTCGTCGGCCGCACCGCGTCGATGGGCTCGCCCGGCGTCAACGAAGTGCGCTGGCTGGCGCCGTTGCGGCCGGGCGACGATCTCCTGCTCGATATCGACGTCACCGAGGCGCGCCTTTCCAAGAGCCGGCCGGCGACCGGGATCGTGACGTTCAAGGCCACGGTTCGCAACGCCGGCGGCGAGATGCTGTGCGAGATGGTCACGCCGATCATCGTGCGGCGCCGCGAGGGCGCTGCCTGATGCGTTTCTTCGAGGAAATGGAGGCCGGGCAGCGGCGCGAACTAGGATCGTTCACCTTCACCGTCGAGGCGATCAAGAAATTCGCCGTGCAATTCGATCCGCAGCGCTTTCATCTCGACGAAGAGGAGGGCAGGAAGTCGCTGTTCGGTGGTCTTGCGGCGTCGGGCTGGCATGTCGGATCGGTCTGCATGAAGCTTCTGGTCGCCGACGCGGCGCGGGAGGCGGAAGAGGCAGCCGCGCGCGGCGAGCCGGTTGCGGTGTGGGGACCGTCGCCGGGCTTTCGCGATTTGCGCTGGATCAGGCCGGTGCTCGCCGGCGATACCATCAACTTTGCAAGCGAGATCCAAGCCAAGCGGATGTCTTCGAGCCGTCCCGGATGGGGCATCTTGCAGGCCCGCAACACCGGAACCAATCAGCGCGGCGAATTGGTGTTTTCCGTGCTCGCAACCGCCTTCGTGCCGCGGCGCGGCTCGAAATGAGGCGGCGTGACGGAGTATTAACCAGGCGCCATCAGCAGCGATCTGCCGCTAACGCATTTTGAACTTTGTCCCTGCCATATGGTCCCCGGGGAAAAAATCTTGACGGGGATGATCATGGTAGACCGCACTGGCCTGCAACTGGTGGGCTTTATCTTCGCAACCGTGACGCTTGCGGTGATGTTGATGACGACGATGGTCGTCAAGGGCTACGCCGACGGCTCCTATTCACTGGACGCCGCGCCGATCGAGAGCCAATAAGTCAGGCTCTGCTAACCATACAAAGCGTTTCGGACGAAAGCCTGCCCCGCACTTGATCGGGGGTGGATCGCGCTTTCAGCGGCTGTAGAGCAGCGCCAGAACTGCGACCGTCAGGAACAGCAGGCCGACAAACCTTAGCATCAGGGTGCCCATCCGGTGCGGCGAGGCGCGCAGCGGGATCGGATCGCTATTGTCGGGCTGGATGCTTGCCATAAAGATTGTTTCCCCGGATTTGCGGCCCCGCTTGGCGGCCTGCTGTTGGTCGCAACGATGGCCCGCAAAGTTCAAATCGATTTTTTTTGGTTCTGATCGAAAGAGAACCGCCGCGCTCCCCTGTTGGGAAAGGCGGCGGCGCTCGATGTCGAAGACGATATCGACGGCTAGCCGTTGCGCAATCCGTCGGCGGTGCGCTTCCACTGCGAAACATTGTCGGCGATCATGCGGGTGGATTTCATCGCCGCCTGGCTGAGCTGGGCGTAGCCGGAAATCTCGCGCTGCACGCGCTGGCCCTCGGCATGCAGCAGGTCGCGCAGACCCTCGAGCTCGCCGATCAGCTTTTCGATTTCCGCAAGCGAGGTGCCGGCGACGCGCTGGATCAGCGAATTGACGCTGTTGACGGCGGTCTCGTGGTTCTGATCGAGCGTCTCGGTGTTGGCCACGACGGGCGGCCGGCGCAGATAGGCGACGTCGTTGCGGACGAAGTCGCGAATGCCGGCTTCGACCTCCGAGGCCGCCGCGAATTCGGTATCCCCTTCTTCGGTTGCTTCAAGTTGTTCGGAACGATTGATAGCGTTCATCGGCTATTCCTCTGTTTTCGCATCGGTTGCGAAGCGCGGAAGTCCCCCGCACGACGAAGTGACGAAGTAAAGCGGGGCTATCTGGGATGCCGATTTTGACCGCATCTGGGCCAATATGCGGCTATTGCTCGGTGATTCACTGTTTACCAGCTGCGCTTGAATCCGGCCGTCAGGCTCTTGTTGGTCACGCCCTGCGCGGTTTCGCCGACCGAGCCGGAAATGCTGACGCCGTCGAACAATTTCTGCTCGGCGCCGATCTTGCGCAGCCATTTGTCGTCGGCGGTGGACAAGGTCTGGCCCGCAATGAGGCTGGTGCCGGTGTCGCCGATGCTCAGTTTCGCCGTCTGGTCGGTTTGGTAGTTTCGTGCCGGGTGGCTGATGATGCCGGGCACCGGCACGATGCCCTGCTGGATCAGATTGTAGCCGTTCTGCAACGTCAGCGAATATTGCTCGCTGAGCGGCACCGACTTGCTCAAGGAGGTGCCGAGCTTGCTTTGCTCCTGCCCGGGATCGAGGCGCGCCTCGACCGCGGTCTTGTCCCAGATCGAGCCCGCGCCGGGCGCGGTGATCGCGGCCCAGGCGGTGCCGGAGGATTGCGGCTGGCTGCCGCCATTGGCGGTCTTCTCCGCCAAAAGCTCCGACATCGTGGTCGGTTCCCGCGTCACCGTCATGTCGGCGCCGATTCGCGTATCCCAGAATGGCGACACCGATTGCTTCACCGACACCGCCGAGCCGTTCGGCTTGTCCTTGGACGACCAGCTCGCCTCATCGCTGGCCGCGCGCCGCGGCGCGGCGATGCCCTTGCCGGAATAGGTCAGCGCGGAGGCATCGACGTTGAGCTGGCTCCAATCCAGTTTGCTGATGTCGATGCCGGTCATGTCGACGTCGTCGGTCGCCGGAGCAACCACCGCCGCGGCCGGTGTCTCGTCCGCATCCTCTTCCGCCGCCTGGGCATGGGCCGGCAGCACGGACGCCGCAGCAAAGCCCGCCGCCAGCAACAGCAGCGCAACACGTCTATATGACTTCCCGGAGTTCATAACCCTGCCCGTAGCCCAACAAGGCAACGTTGCGAAGACATCGGCGCGAAATTGTGGCGACGGGATTCACGGCTTCGTCATCGCCCGGTCAACGGGTCGCGCGAATGCGCGCCCGATGACGGGCTCAACGCCAAAACAATCCAGCGGGGCTGGAGGCCGAATTGCTCTTTCGCCTAGCGAGGACGCGATCACGCGACCGAGGTGATCCGCGGCAGATGGATGTCCCGGCCGAGCACCTGCTCCACCAGATCGAAGCTGTCGATCAGGACGCGGATGCTCGAGAGCCGGCCGGCCTTGAACTGCGCGAAATGCGCCACCCGCAGGCTGATCGGCTTGCTGGTATCGAGCGCGGTCAGGGAGTAGCGCAGCATCGACGAGGCCGAATCGGCCCCGAGCATGATGGTTTCGCGATCGAAGCGATGCACCCGGAAATTCTCCGCGATCTGCTTGACCACATCGAGCACGGCGGACTTGCCGCGGCGCGCGCCGAGGAACGGAAACATGTCGATCGGACCATAGATCGCCCAATCGACGTCTTCGTCGAGCAGATCTTCGAGTTGAGTGAGCTGGCGTTCGTTGATCGCGCTGTGCAACGCGCGTGAGAAACGCCAGAGACTGTGCTCTGTCATTTAGGTTCTTTCCGAAATCTGGATTGCAAAACAGCAACCGGCCATTTTGGGGGGCCATCATTGGCACGCCCGGCGCGGTTGCTGCACTCAATTAGTTGAAGCTTCAAATAATCCAATTTGGGCGGAAAGCAATCGGCATTTCTGCATTGCACAAATGCGTCCGTTCCGTGAACTTTATTTGTCCCTGCGCCGCGCTGGCTCGCGCTCGATGGCAATCGCCGCGTCGCGAACCGCCAGCAGGCCGAACAGCAGCGCGCCGCCGATGCCGCCGATCAGGGCGCCGACCGGCATGAAGGTGAAGAACACCAGCATGCCGCTATAGCCTTCAAAATTCGTGGTTTTGAAAATTTCGACCCAGGCGAGCCCGGCCCCGATGCCGAGTGCGGCGCCGCCCAGCGCGCCCAAAATCGGCCCCAGCACGACAAGCAACGCGATTTTCATGGAGGATGGAACGCCCGTCGATGACCGGAAGTCGGCGCAGAACTGCGTCAGGTTCAACGGGGAGGGGCGATTGTCTTTAATGCATCCGGCGTCAGATCACGCCGGGCTTACCGGTCAAGACCGCCGACACATCGCGTTCCAGCACCTGCTGCACCAGATCGAAGGAATCCAGGATCTCGCGGATCTCGGTGATACGCCCGTCGCGCAAGGTGTAGAAGGCGGCGAGGTCGAATTGCACGATCCGATCGTTACTCCGCTTGCGGAAGAAGAGGCGGATCAGCGTTGCGACCTTGTCGCTATCGGCGACGACGATCGGCACCTCGTGGCGCATCGCGGAGTAGCGGGTGTGGACGGTCTCCCACATCTCGCGGACTTCGGCCTTGCCGCGGTGGCTGCCCATGTGGGGCAGGATGTCGACCGGCGCATTGGCGACGAACGTGACGTCGTCGCTGCACCAGCCGAGCGCGCCCTCGATGTCGCCGGAATAAAACGTCTCGAGAAATTTCAATACCCGTTGCCGATCGAGATTCTCGGCCATCCAGTTCTCCGCCGACGCTTGGGCCCGATTCGCATCCGTCGGTTGTATTGTGAACGGAATCCGATCAATCGGCAAAATATGCCCGGCGTCGTGCGCAACCGGGAGATGCATGGTTGTAATCAGGGCTGCAAGGTGCCTGGGCGGCGGCCGGCGCCACAGATCGACCGGGCAGCGAGTAATTCCGCAGCCGCGGCCCATTACGAGATGTCGTCGCCCGCGAAAGCGGGTGATCCAGTACGCCGCGGGCGCCTCGATTCTTCCCTGCGTTCTCTGGAATACTGGGTCGCCCGGGCATAGGCGAGCGGAAGCGACGCCGTCCTTCGGACGGCTATGCCGGGCGATGACGTCTCAAAATGACGAGAGGCGAAATCCGATGACGAGAGGCCAAGATTTGTCCCCGAAATCACTCTTCCTCGGCTGCTTCCTCGCGGTCCTCATCATCCCGCCCGCGGCCGCGCAGTCGCCCGAAGCCGAGATCCGCGCCGCGCTGACGCAGTGGACCAGCGACTTCAACGCCGGCCACGCCGACAAGGTCTGCGATCTGTTCGCGCCGAGCCTGCGGGCCGACGTCAGGGGCGCCGCCGAACGCGACTTCGACACGCAGTGCCAGTTGCTGCGCAAGGCGCTCGCCGATCCGGAGCAGGCCTATTCCGAAGCGTTCGAACTGAAGGAGGTCGTGACGGAGCGCGACATGGCCGTGGTGCGGCTGACCTGGACAACGACGACGCGCGTCAAGGCGACCGGGCAGGTCTCAACCACCGTCGATCAGGGCCTGGACGTGTTCGGCAAAGGCAGCGACGGCGTCTGGCGCATCATCCGCTACATGGCCTATGAGCGGCCGTAAACACCAACTTCACTTGTCAAACAGCTAACTCCGACGTCGTCGCCCGGCATTAGCCGTCCGAAGGACGGCGTCGCTTCCGCTCGCCTATGACCGGGCGATCCAGTATTCCAGAGACGGTTCTTGCTTACGCGAGACGTCACGGCGTACTGGATACCCCGCTTGAAGCGGGGCATGACGATTGTGGAACATGAGTTCGCATTCCCGCGGCGCGATTCCGCCCGGGTTGATGCCTGAACGTACCCTCGAAAACAAGGGCGCAGGGAAAGCCGGGTGTTCGACGCACCCGCAGCCTCGCGTGCAAGTGTAAAAAGCACACGAGCAAGTCACCACAGGTTCGCCGAAACAATCCAGCCTTCCCTGCGCAATGGTGTTAACGGCTTATTTCGCGCTCTCCCCGGTGACCGGGCTCTTTTG
>Ga0070717_10002987_pt1 | contig 12039 bp, 14 predicted proteins | sample LARL113metaG_FD_71366 | JGI IMG/M metagenome (GOLD analysis project Ga0070717, IMG submission 71366) | Corn, switchgrass and miscanthus rhizosphere microbial communities from Kellogg Biological Station, Michigan, USA - LAR L11-3 metaG | ecosystem: Host-associated > Plants > Roots > Rhizosphere ...
AACATCTTCGGCCCGACGCCCTGCCGGTCGCTCCGTTACTGCAACGGCTGCCGGCAGCCGTTCGAGCAGTTCAAGACGATCTAGACGGGATCGCGGCCAGGGGCGAGAACGCCCCGGCCGTCTTCAGGGGCCGGGGCGTCCTCGGAGTTTGAAGCGCGGTGCTCCTCAGTGACGATTGTTTGCGTGCGTGTGGCCTTGTCCTGACACGGTCCCGATCGTCGATGTAGCCGGCGACAAGGTGGTGGAGCCCGTCGATGTCACGGATGGGCCGCACATGCCGAGCTCGTCGCCGTGTCGCAGATGGGCGGCAACCGCGTGCTGGTCGATCAGGATCGTCACGAACGGATTGCTCCGAGAGCCCGTGCGATGACAGACGTACACCTGGTGCGAGGACGCCGTCGTCGTGGGCGTCGTCGTGGTGGTCGGCGTCGTCGTAGTGGTCGGTGTCGTTGTGGTCGTTGTCAGCGCGGTCGTCGTCGGAGTTGTGGTCGTCGTGGGCGTTGTCGTAGTCGTGGGAGTCGTCGTCGTTGTTGGAGTTGTCGTCGTCGTGGGCGTTGTCGTAGTGGTCGGCGTTGTCGTGGTTGTGGGCGTTGTCGTCGTCGTTGTCTGGATCGTGGTCGTCGTCGGCGCGGTTGTCGACGTCGACACACTCGTACTCGTGTCCGTGGTGCCGGTCGTCGTGGTCGTGGTGTCGGCGGCAGCTGGGCCACCACGCGACGCGAACGCTGCGGTGCCGAAGCCGAGCGCACCGATGAGCAGGCCGATCGCCACCGCAAGTGTTGTGCGACTCACCCCGTAATACCTCCTTGTCCGGTGGATTTCGGAGTGGTCTCGCCCGGTCGCAACAGGGCAAACACGGAAACGTCGGAAGGTGCGTGTAAAGGCTGCGTTAAGCCGAGCTTCGGGACGCGTTCAGGACGATTCGACGCCGAGCTTGCGTCCGCCGAGCGCGGGCATGTGATTCTCGGCGAGGAGAAGCAGAAGCTCGTGGAGCTGCCGGCGCTGCTGCGCGTCGAGCGGGGCGAAGAGCTCGTCGTCGAGCTTCCTGCTCAACGCGCGTAGGCGGGTCAGCTCGCGCTGCCCGGCGGGAGTCGCGGAGACGAGCTGCCTGCGGCGGTCGGCGGGATCTCGCCGACGCTCGACGAGACCCCGCTCCTCGAGCTCGTCGAGCAGGCCGACGAGCTGGCCGCGGTCGTACCCGAGCGTGTCCGCGATGGCCCCCTGCGTCTCGTGCGAGTCCTCGGCGAGCGCAAGGAGCACCGCGTAGTGGTACGGCGTCAGGCCGGTGGCCTCGAATGCGTCCGTGGCCCGCTCCTTGGCGGCATATCCGAGCCGCTTGAGCAGGAACGAGGTCGAGTCGCGCAGATCTCGCGGAAGGCGGGCCTGCGCTGCCTCGGGTTTCGTCGTCGCCACGGGAATAGCGTAGCTCCACCAAGCGTTGGATCGGCTAATGATTGATGATCACAACCATTCGGGGGTTCAACTAGTGCGCGATGCAACAGCTCAGCGGCGGTGGAGCGCCTTGGCGCTCATCGTCACCGCCCAGTTCATGGTCGTCCTGGACGTCGCCATCGTGAACGTCGCCCTCCCGTCCATCAGGACGGACCTGGGGTTCTCGGAGACGAGCCTCCAGTGGGTCATCTCCGCCTACGCCATCATCTTCGGCGGCGCGCTCTTGCTCGGCGGCAGGCTTGCGGACATTCTCGGCCGCAGGCGCATGTTCGTCGCCGGTCTCGCCCTGTTCGCCGCGAGCTCTCTTCTGTGCGGGATCGCGTGGTCGGAAGGATCGCTCATCGCGTTCCGCGGCGTTCAAGGGCTCGGCGGCGCGCTGCTCGCGCCGGCGGCCCTTTCGCTGCTGATGACGACGTTCGACGAGGGCCGAGATCGGAATCTCGCTCTCGGCATCTACGGAGCGGCCTCCGGGAGTGGCGCAGCCGCAGGCGTGCTGCTCGGCGGCGTCCTCACCTCGTACCTGCACTGGTCGTGGATCTTCTTCATCAACGTCCCCGTCGGCATCGCCGCGATAGCGCTCGCGCCTGTGGTGCTTCGCGACAGTCGCGCGGATCTCGAGCACCGCCACTTCGACGTCACCGGCGCGGCCGCGATCACATCCGGCCTGATGCTGCTCGTGTATGCCATGACGCGCGCCGCCAGCGATGGTTGGGGAACGACGACGACCGCCGGCCTGCTTGCAGGATCCATCGCGCTCATCCTCGCGTTCATCGCAATCGAGCTGAGGTCGCCGCACCCGCTGCTGCCGCTGCGGATCTTCCGCTCGCGGACGCTGTCGGTCGCGAACAGCGCCATGACGATCGTCGGCGCGGTCGCGTTCTCGGAGTTCTTCCTGCTGACGCTCTACCTCCAGAACGTCCTCCACTACTCGCCGGTGCAGAGCGGTGCCGCCTTCGTCGCGTTCGCCGGCACCGTCGTCGTGATCTCGAACGTCGCCCAGCTCGTCGTCGGCCGCATCGGCGTCCGTCCGGCGCTTGCCGCCGGCATGGGTCTCTCAGCGCTCTCCGTCGGCCTGCTCACCGGCCTCCCCGTGCACGGGCACTACTTCTCCGACCTCTTCCCTGCCTTCGTGCTCGGCGGGGCCGGCATGGGCCTCTCGTTCGTCCCGGTGACGATCGCGAGCCTCACCGGTGTCGACCGCGCCGACGCAGGCGTGGCCTCGGGGCTCGTCAACACGAGCCGTCAGATCGGCGGAGCGATCGGGCTCGCCGCCGTGACTGCGATCGCGTCGGCGTCGACGAACGGCTATCTCCACTCGCACGTCTCGCTGTCCGCGACGAGTGCGCCCGCGCTCGTCCACGGCTTCCAGACCTCGCTGTGGGTGCTGACCGGAGTCCTGGTCGTCGGCGCCGTCGTCGTGTCGGTTCTGCTCAGCCCGCCTCGGCGCGCAGCTCAGGCACACGAAGAGCTGGTGATGCTCGACGAGGCGGCGTGAATCCGTGCGCTACGAAGCGTCCAGCCCGACGTTGAAGCTCGGGTACTGGGAGGTGACGAGCGACACGTACGCCTGCGTCTGAGCGTGGTAGCGGATCGTGAACGCGAGCAGATTCCGCATGCCTTCCGGCATGCGCCCGAGGAACAGACAGGCGAACCAGGCGAAGAACGCGACGATGCCCATGAGATAGTTCATGACGTACGACACGACGAGCGCGGGGATCGCGAGCAGCAGCCTGAAGAAGACGCCGAGCCTCCCCTGCTCCTGCGGCGGCGCAACGCGAAGATCGACCGGATATGTCCCCTCCTCGCCGCCGAAGCCCGGATACGGGTCGGCAACGAGAACGACGTACGAGTACACGTGCACCTGGTACCGCACGTAGCGTGCGAGAAAGCGGTGCAGCCCGTCGGGCACGCGCTTCGTGAAGAGCGCGGCGAACCACGCGATCAGGGTGACGACCGCCACGGCGATGCCCCACAGATAGAGCCATACGTAATGGGGGATCGCGAGCAACAGCCGGAAGAACACCGTCAGACGGTTGCGCCGGAGGTCGTCGGTGACGACGAGCGTGACGGCGTGCTCCACGCGGCGAGTCTAGACTCCGAATCGTTCGTCGACTAGGGGGCAGGGCCGTGCGGCGGGCCACGCCACCTCACAACCGTGAGGAGGGACGGAATGCACGCTGCACGAAGGCGCTCGTACATCGGAGGCGCGGGTCTCGCGCTCGTTGCGGCCGCAGCCGCGCTACTGCTCGGGGGTGGATCGTCCCAGGCGGCTTCCGGACATCCCTACCTGGCGCTCGGTGACAGCGTCGGCTTCGGGTACATCACGCAGGCCGGGTTCGAGTACGGCAATGCGGACAACTTCGTCGGCTACCCGGACTACGTCGCGCCGGCCCTCGGGTTCCAGGAGACGAACGCCCACTGCCCGGGCGAAGCGACAGCCGGATTCATCTCCTCGAGCGGAGCCGACAACGGGTGCCGGCCGTACAAGGCGGCCTTCCCGTTGCACGTCTCGTACAGCGGGACTCAGCTCGCCTTTGCGACGAGCTTCCTCGTCGCGCATCCGAACACCGGGCTGGTCACGCTCCAGATCGGTGCGAACGACGCGTTCATCCTGGAGCGGAATTGCGCGGGGGACGCGGCCTGCATCTCGGCGGGGCTCCCCGCGCTCCTCGCACAGATAAGCGACAACGTCGACACGATCCTGCGCGACCTGAAGGCGACGCGCTTCCACGGCCTGCTCATGGTCGTGAACTACTACTCGCTCGACTACAGCGACCCGGCCGGCACGGCGCTGACCGTCGCGCTGAACAACGCGATCACGAACCACGCACAGGCGGACGGGGCCGTGGTCGCGGACGCGTTCACCGCCTTCCTGCACGCCGCCGCGCCGGCGGGCGGCAAGACCTGCCAGGCGGGCCTGCTGAACGCCTCGCCCCAGAACCAACTCACCTGCGACGTCCATCCGAGCCAGTCGGGCCAGAAGCTGCTGGCCGAGACGATCGACGACGAGTACCACATAGCGACCGGGGAGTGATCGACCCTCGCGCGGGGCGGGGGCGCACGCTCCCGCCCCGCGCGTAGCGACCGCCGCTGGGGATACGCTCACCGCGTGAAGGTCGAGATCGTCTACTGCCCCGTCTGAAGCGGCTACGACCGACGGGCCGCGAGTCTCGCGGCCGAGCTACGAGAGCACGGGTTCGACGCCGCCGCGCGCGAAGGCGCGAAGAGCCAGTACGACGTGATCGCGGACGGGACGACCGTCTTCTCGAAGCAAGAGGAGCACCGCTTCCCCGAGGACGGCGAAGTGCTCGCGCTGCTCAGCTCCCGCTGAAGCTCGGCGGACGCTTCTCGACAAAAGCGGCGACGCCCTCGCGGAAGTCCGCCGTCGCAGCCGCGGCCGCCTGCAGCTGCGCCTCGAGCTCGAGCTGCTCCTCGAGCGTCGCGGTGTCGGCGTTGTCGAACAGGCGCTTCGTCATCCCTACGGCCCGCGTCGGCATCGCCGCGTAGGAGGCGGCGAGCTCTGCCGTCCGCTCGGCGAACGAGCCCGCTTCCACCACCTCCGAGACGAGCCCCCACGCGTGCGCCTCGGCCGCGGTCAGCCGGCGGTTGGACGACATCCATTCGAACGCGCGCGGCGCGCCGAGCAGGCGATGGACGAAATACGTGCCGCCGGAGTCGGGCACCAGGCCGATGCCGACGAACCCGGGGACGAAGAACGCGGCGTCGGACGCGATGCGCACGTCGCACGCGCACGCGAGCGACAGCCCCGCGCCCGCGCACGCGCCGTTGACCGCTGCGATGACCGGCTTCTCGAGCGCACGAATGGCGAGAACGTTCGGGTGATACGTCGCGCGAAGGCTGTCTCCGACGTCGGGCGCCTCGCCGAACTCCTTGAGATCCTGGCCGGCGCAGAATCCCCGGCCCGCGCCGGTGACGACGACCGCGCGCACCTCGGGATCGCGTGCCTCCTTCAGCGCGTCGCGCAGCGCTCCGTGCAGTGCGCGGTTGAACGCGTTCATCACCTCGGGGCGATTGAGCGTGATCGTCTGGACGGCGCCGGCGCGCGTCACCTCGACCTCGGCCATGCGCGAGACCCTAAGGCATCGCTCGGCGCGTCGCCTAACCCGCGACGGTCGCCGCGGCGACGCCGGAGAGCGCGCTGAAGTCGGCCGGTGTCATCTGGTCGCCGAGGAACACCGAGAACCCGCGCGTGCCGAGGTTCTGCAACAGCGGCACGTACTTCGCGGCCGGATAGTGGTGATAGACGCCGATGACGGGATGGACGGCATCGAGCGGCCAACCCGCCCGCTCCGCGTGCGCGACCGTGAGGTCAGGGCGATAGCCCGGATACTGGTTGTAGTACGCCTCCGGCAGGAGGTCGAAGGCGCCGTTCCGCCACGCGGCGAAGTCGATCGGCAACACGTAGGGCGCCTTGGCGGCGCCGAGCGTGACGAGCGCAGCCGGAGTGGTGGGCTGCATGGCGCGGAACGCGCTCACGAACGTCGCTGACCGTCGCCACCCGGTCGACCCGCGCTTGCCCTCGTACGGCGTCTCGGCGTCCGCGATGTAGAAGTCGAGGCCGTACAGCTGGAGCGCGAGGTTGGCGACCGCCGCGCCGGCGATGGGGTTGGATCCCTCCACGCCCCAGATCCCCACCTCGATTCCGTGCGCCCGCATCGTCGGGATCCACGTCGGATCGGTCCAGTCGAGGGTCCCGACGTCGTCGATGTGCATGGCCACCCAGGTGAAGTGCGCGGCCTGGAGCCACCCGGCGACCGTCTCCGCGTCCGGGAAGTCCTGCGGATTGTCGACGAAGAGGCCGACGCCGGAGAACACGTTCGGCGGCGTGTCGGCGCGCGCCGCTCCAGCGGACGCGAACAACGCCGCCGCGAGGACGGCCACAACCCCGATCCGACGAGCCAAATGCCCTCGTCGTGACTCTATAACGGCCCCTGGGCAAAGCCCAAGGGCCTCTTGGACGGAATCAGCGCCCTGTGAAGTCCGGCTTGCGCTTCTCGAGAAACGCCTTCAGCCCTTCGCCCGCGTCCTCGGAGGCACGGGCGAGGAAGAACGAGCGCCGCTCGAGCTCGACGCCGGCGGCGAGCGGCGTCTCGAAGGCCTGGTCGACCGCTTCCTTCGCCAGGCGGACGGCGATCGGGCCCTTCGCCGCGATCTCGCGCGCGACGCGCTTCGCTTCCTCGAGCCACGCCTCCCTGGCGACGACGCGCGCGACCAGCCCGTGCTCGAGCGCCTCCCGCGCCGAGAGGGTCCGGCCGGTGAGGATCATGTCCATCGCGATCGCCTTGCCGACCGCACGCGTCAGGCGCTGCGTGCCGCCGGCGCCCGGCAGGACGCCGAGATTGATCTCCGGCTGGCCGAACTTCGCCGTCTCGGAGGCGACGATCAGGTCGCAGAGCATCGCGAGCTCGCAGCCGCCTCCGAGGCAGAAGCCGGACACGGCCGCCACGATCGGCGTCCGCACCTTTCGGATCGCATCCCACCGGTCGAGGCGCCGGTTCTCGTACAGCGTCACCGGCGTCGCCTCGGCGAGCTCGCCGATGTCGGCGCCGGCCGCGAAGGCGCGCTCGCCGCCGCCGAGGACGATCGCGCGGATCTCCGGATCGGCATCGAGCTCGCAGAGCGCGACGACGACGGCCTCCATCAGCTCGCCCGAGAGCGCGTTCAACGCCTTGGGCCGGTTCATGAGCACGATGCCGACACTGCTGTCGCGCTCGACGAGAACGTTAGGCTCCGCCACGTGTACGACGAGTTTACGAGCCTCGAGATCGACCGGCCCGAAGAGTCGATCCTGCGGATCACGCTGCGCAACCCGGGCAAGCTGAATGCGGTCGGGGACGAGGCACACGGTCACCTCGCCTCGATATGGCAGACGGTCGATCGCGACCCGGACACGCGCGTCGTGCTCGTCCGCGGCGCCGACGGCGCCTTCAGCTCGGGCGGCGACCTGGCCCTCGTCGAGGACATCGCAACGAGCTGGGAGACGCGGCTGCGCGTCTTCCACGAGGCACGCGACCTCGTCTACAACATCGTCGACTGCCGGAAGCCGATCGTCGCCGCCATCGACGGGCCCGCTGTCGGCGCCGGGCTCGCGGTCGCGCTGCTCGCGGACATCAGCATCGCCGCTCCGACTGCGCGAATCGTCGACGGACACACGCGGCTCGGCGTTGCCGCCGGCGACCACGCCGTGATCGTGTGGCCGCTCCTGTGCGGGCTCGCGAAGGCGAAGTACCACCTGCTGCTGTGCGAGCCCGTCGACGGAGAGGAGGCCGAGCGTATCGGCCTGGTCTCGCTCTGTGTCCCTGCAGACGAGCTGGAGGAACGCGCGCTCGAGATCGCCCGCCGGCTCGCAGCGGGATCGCAAGCGGCGATCGCGCACACGAAGCTCGCGCTCAACGGCTGGCTGCGCGCGGCCGGCCCGGCCTTCGACGCCTCGCTTGCGCTCGAGTTCCTCGACATGACGGGGCCGGACGTCGCCGAAGGCGTCGCCGCCGTCCGCGAACGCCGGTCTCCGAAGTTCTAGCGCTCTCCCGTACCTACGAAAGCTCTACGAACTCGACGGTCGGCTGCGGGAAGCCGCGCTTGTACGCGTCCTTGCCCGTGGCCATGAACTCGTCGCTGCGGACCGCGGCATCGAACGCGCCCTTGTCCGCGAACTCCCACTCGGCGTAGTACGCGTGCCTCGGCTCGCCCATCGGCGCACCGGTGACCTTGCCGTGGCGGAAGACGCCGTTCGGAACCTGCTTGCACAGCTCCGCGTGCTCCGCGTAAGAATCAGTCTGAGGCTCTTCGTCGTAGAAGACGACCACGCGATACATAGGAGGCGAACACTACGCGATGGCAGGACAAATCGTTCACATCGAGTTCCCGACGGCGGACAACGACCGCGCGCAGGCGTTCTGGGGCGGCTTGTTCGGATGGCAGTTCGGCGGCCCCATGATGGAGGGCTACGACTACCGCATGGCGCAGACGAGCGATACCTCCGGCGCGGCGCTCATGCCGTCCGACGAGCGCGGGCACGCGAACTACTACTTCGACACCGACGACATCGACGCCTCGATCTCCAAGGTGCGCGAGCTCGGCGGCGAAGCGGCGGACAAGACGCCCGTGCCGACGCACGGCTGGTTCTCGGTCTGCAAGGACACGGAGGGCAACGCCTTCCACCTCTGGCAGGGCGACCCGAGCGCCGCGTGATCGGCGACCCGAGCGCCGCTTAGTCAATCCGGCGGTCGAGCACGCGCAGCGCCTTGCCCTCGCTGCGCGGGATCGAGCCCGGCTCCACGATCTCGACGCGTGCGCTCAATCCGAGCGCACGCTCGAGCTGCGCTCGCACCGGCGCGGCATCGATCGCGCCCTCGACCTGAACGGTCAACTCGTCGAGGCGGTCGCTGCGCTCGACGACGAGCTGGTAGTGCGGCTGCAGACCCTCGACGGCGAGGAGCACGCGCTCGATCTCGCTCGGGAAGACGTTGACGCCGCGGATGACGAGCATGTCGTCCGTGCGCCCCTTCACCCGGGACATCCGCGCGAACGTTCGCCCGCACGAGCACGGCTCGCGCGTCACCGACGCGAGGTCCCCGGTGCGGTACCGCAAGAGCGGCATCGCCTCCTTCGTCAGCGTCGTGAACACGAGCTCGCCCTCGGAGGCAGGCGCGCCGGTCTCCGGGTCGATCGTCTCGACGAGGAAGTGGTCCTCGTTCACGTGCGCTCCGCCGAGCCCTTCGAGACACTCCGCGGCGACGCCGGGCCCGACGATCTCGGAGAGGCCGTACACGTCGACGGCGCAGATGTTGAGGGCCTCCTCGATCGCGCCGCGCATGCGCTCCGTCCACGGCTCGGCGCCGAAGAGGCCGGCACGCAGCTTCAGCCGGCCGGCCTCCTCGACGTGATCCGCGATCGCGAGCGCGTAGCTCGGTGTGCAGCAGAGAATCTCGGCGCCGAGGTCCTCGAGCAGCTGCGCCTGGCGCGGCGTGTTCCCGCTCGACGCCGGCACGACGGTGCAGCCGAGGCGCTCGGCACCGTAATGGAACCCGAGGCCGCCGGTGAACAGGCCGTACCCGTACGCGATGTGGACGAGCGTGCCCGGCCCGCCGCCGGCGGCCGCGATCGCACGTGCGCAACAGTCCGCCCACAGCGACAGGTCGTTCGCCGTGTACGCGACGATCGTCGCCTTGCCTCGCGTGCCCGACGAGGCGTGGATGCGGACGCACTCGTCCCGCGAGACGCGCAACATCCCGAACGGATAGGCATCCCGCAGGTCCGCCTTCGTCGTGAACGGCTGCTCGGCCAGCGATTCGAGCTCGACGCCGAAGCGCTCGCGCAGCCGCGTGCGCTGCAGCTGCTCGAGCTCGGAGCGCGGCATCGTCTCCAAATCGGGCTGAAAGATCACAGGGCGTTAGATTAGGCCCGTGTCGGGGAGCGCGCTCGCAACGGGACTCGCGGTTGCGGCCGGCCTGGCCGGCTCGATTCAGGTCGCGGTGATGTCCCGGCTCGGCGAGCGCATCGGCGTGGGCGAGGCGCTCGGCTTCGCGACGCTGCTGACGGCCGTGATCGCCGGCGCCGGATTGCTCGTCGTGCGGCGCAGCCTCGGCGGATACGAGCGTGCGCTCCACCAGCCGTGGTGGACGCTGACCGGCGGGCTCTGGGGCACGCTCATCATCTTCACGGTCACGTACGCCGGGCCGCGCATCGGCGTGGCCGCGACGGTCGGGATCCTCATCGCGGGGCAGCTGATCATGGGCGCGATGATCGACCGCTTCGGCCTCTTCGGCTCGCAGCAGATCGCGCTCCACTGGCCGCGCCTCGCCGGCATCGCGCTCCTCGCCGTCGGCGCGGCGCTCTCGCTGCGCAAATAGCGCCCGCCGGGCGCGCTCGAGCCGAGCGCGCCCGGCGGGTCTACTTCACGCCGGCGCGATGTTCTGGTTGACGCTGAACACGTTCTCGGGGTCGTACTGCGCCTTCACACGCGTGAGCCGCGTGTAGTTGTCGCCGTAGCTCGCGCGAGCGCGTTCCTGGCCGTCGTCCATCATCATGTTCACGTAGCCGGCTCCGAGCGTGTACGGCCTGAGCGCCTCGGAGTAACCGACCGCCCACTCGCGGAGCGCAGGTGCGGCGGCTGGGTCGGAATCGACGCCGATGATGACCTGCACCCATCTCGCATGGCGGAACGCCCACGCGGTCTCGTCGTTGGCGACGCGCGCGGCTGCGCCGTCCGCGTTGTAGATGTGCGTGCCGGACTTCCACGACGGCATCCGCTCGCACCACTCCTTGTTCACTGCGATCGCCTCGTCGGGGATGTCCGCGAGATACGCCGAGCGCCAGTACCACTGGTCGCCGGGCGTGTACAGCCCGTCGAAGGCGCCGTTGATCGCGGGCAGCGGCACCTCGCCCACGCCGTCGATGATCGGGTCCAACGCGCGGGCGGGAGCGAGGAGGTCTCCGGCCCGCTCGAGGTCGGTGCAGCACCAGACGATCCCGCACACCTTGTGCATGTGGTACTCGGCCGGGAACATGTCGACCGGCGGCACGGTGTGGAAGTTGAAGAAGCCGCCGAGCTCCAGAGGTTGGTCGCCGATGAAGTCGCGGTACCAGGAGAAGATCTCCTCGGTCCGCTCGATCGGCCACCACATCGGGCCGGCGACGACGTTCGTCACCGGAACACAGCTGAACGAGAACGAGGTGACGACGCCGAAGTTGCCTCCCCCGCCGCGGATGGCCCAGAAGAGCTCCGGCTCGCGCTCGGCGTCGACCTGCACGACCGAGCCGTCGGCGAGGACGACGGTGGCCGAGACGAGATGGTCGATCGTCAGCCCGTGCGTCCGGGTGAGATGCCCTGTCCCGCCGCCGAGCGTGAGGCCTCCGACTCCGGTCGTGCCGATGATCCCCACAGGCACGGCGAGCCCATGCGCATGGGTTGCGGCATCGACGTCCTTGAGCACCGCACCGCCCTGGACGCGCACCATGCGCGCAGCCGGGTCGACGTCGATCTCGGACATCTGCGATAGGTCGATGACGAGCCCGTCGTCGACGCTGCCGAGCCCGCCGCCGTTGTGACCGCCGCCGCGGACGGCGAGCCGCAAGCCGCGCTCCCGCGCGAATCCGATCGCCGCCGCGACATCCTGCTCGTCGACGCAATACGCGATCGCCGCGGGCCGCTTGTCGATCATCGCGTTGAACAGAGAGCGCGACTCGTCGTAGTCGGCGTCACCGCTCGTGACGACGCGTCCGCGTACGGCCCCTTCCAGGCCTGCAACCGTCGACGTTGCCATTGGATGCCTCCTCCCTTGGTTGGAGGGGCCGAGAATACGCCTCTCCCGCGGCGAGGGCTAGAGCCGGAACGGGTTGAACGGCTTCGGGCTGGTGGAGACCAGGACGCCCTTCGTCTCGAGGTAGAGCTCGAGCGTGTCGATCGAGAGCTCGCGGCCGAAACCGGACTGCTTGTAGCCGCCGAACGGGATCCCCGGAAACGCGGTGTAGGGCGTGTTGACGCCGACCATCCCGGCCTTGATCGCGCGTGCGACCCGGTGGCCGCGCGCGGGATCGCCCGTCCACACGGTCGCGAAAAGGCCG
>Ga0070717_10002989_pt1 | contig 12038 bp, 14 predicted proteins | sample LARL113metaG_FD_71366 | JGI IMG/M metagenome (GOLD analysis project Ga0070717, IMG submission 71366) | Corn, switchgrass and miscanthus rhizosphere microbial communities from Kellogg Biological Station, Michigan, USA - LAR L11-3 metaG | ecosystem: Host-associated > Plants > Roots > Rhizosphere ...
CACGATTGAATCGTCGCCAATTGTGGTGATCATATGCCCGCGATCCGGCGGCAGGGATTTCGCCGGATAGGGCGAGCGGATGATGGCGAACGAATGCGGCGCAGCCACGAACAACAGGACGAAGCAAAGAAGCTTTGCACCAGCACGGTGTTTTTCGCTCTTCATAAATTATTTGCAAATTCTAGATGCAGTAATGCCGCTGACTTCAACGACGCCCGATTTCTTTTTGCTCAGAAATTAGTACCCGCAAGCGGGCGGGGACCTGGTGAGCCAGTCCAGAATGGAATGCGCGCGGCCCAAAACGTGTTCATCATTGCGACTTAGATTACCAAACCCGGAGCGAAATTGTCGATCTTTTTTTAGAACTCGAATTTCAAATTTGAAATTCCGAATTAGTTTTCAAATCAATGCCGCAGTTTAGCTATCGAGCCCGCAACGCCCAGGGCGCCTTGGTGGAAGGAGTCTTGGATTGCCCGGACCGCGCGGTTGCCATTCGTCAAATCGAGCAACAGCGCTGTATCCCGATTAAGATCGACATCGTTGGCGCCGCGCCCGCAAACGGTCGCGACGGAAAAAGCGGCAGCCCCGAAAAAAAGCGAGGCTCGCAAGGTCCTTTGAAACCGCACCCGCCGACGCAGAACCTGAAGATTCCACATGGCCAATTGCACATCTTTACCGAGCAACTGGGCAATTTGCTGCAAGCCGGAATGACGCTCGATGAGGGGTTATCAATTTTGAAAAAGCGTCTCAAGCAGACACGGGTGCAGCAAATGACGGGCGCTCTGCACCAGGCGCTGGTCGACGGTCGGAGTTTTTCTCAAGCGCTGCGCGATTTTCCGCGAATCTTCCCGCCGCTTTACGTAAACATGGTGGCGGCTGGAGAAGCAAGCGGCGCGCTTCCGGAAATCTTGCTCCGGCTGGTAAAACACCTCATGCAGGCGAAAAATTTGCACGACCGCGTGCAGCAAGCACTGATTTATCCCGCATTCCTGGCCGTCGCCGGCGCAGCACTGATAACCATTTTCATCACCTACATGGTGCCGCAACTGACGGGGTTTATGTCGCAAACCGGCGGCGCACTGCCATTGCCGACGCGCATCCTGATGAAGACGCACCATGTGATGACTACATATTGGTGGCTGGGCGCACTCATCGTGGTTGGCGTGATCATCGGTGTTCGCGCGTTCTTGCGCACCGACGAAGGTCGATTGACATGGGACCGGTTCCGTCTGGCCATTCCCGGTTACGGCGGTGTCATTCGACATCGTTATTACGCGCAATTTTCGCGCACGCTCGGCACTTTGATGCAAAATGGAATTCCGTTGCTCCGTTCGCTTGAGCTCGTGACCGAGATCGCTGACAACCGGTTTCTTGAATCAAAGCTGGTGGAAGCCCGTCGCGCGGTAGTTGATGGGGCCACTTTGTCCGTAGCCTTGCGCGAGCATCAGTTGTTTCCGGATTTGTTTACGGACATGATGTCTGTGGGCGAACAAACCGGGCGCTTCGCCGAAACGATGCAATCAATTGCCGACGTTTACGAGCGCGAACTCGATCGTAATGTCGGCATCATCTCATCGCTCATCCCACCGGTGATCATTGTGGTAATTGCGATCGTGGTCGGCTTTGTCGTTTACAGTATCCTTTCGGCCGTATTTGAGATGACACACAGCTTGCAGGTTCGGCCACATTGATCTAATCTCGAAAATTGAGATGCGGCTTCACAACGTTGCGGTTGCGTTAATTTTCAGCACAGCCCTTCCCGTCTCCGCTCAGGAAGCTTTCAATCAGCGTTTGCCGACGCAAAACCCGGGCGCTGCAGCCGCCACTGCCACGGCGCCGGAAAGCGCCTGGATCGATCTGCGCCAAAGTGCAGCTGCGCGTTTCACCACGCAAAGCGCGCCAAGCTGGGTCGAAGCCGTGTCCAAGGCGCCGACGGCAGCGATGGATGGCAACGCGAACACAGTTTTCCGGATTCGGGTCACGCATCCCCCCGGGGATTACCGAGTTCTGTTTTTCCGCCTTTTCTTCGATGACAAATCGGACGCGCGACCAGAGTTGATCGCCTGGGACGAATTAGGCGCACAAGTTTTGCGCTCCGGCCTACTCGGCACCGGAATCGATTTGCCCAGCTCCGATTCCGTGATGATTCCGATGAATGGAATTTCCACGATCGACATCGAAGTTCCCGGTGACGGCAAGACCGTTCGCGGCGCCTATCTCGATTGGATGGCAAGCAGCGAAGTGGTGCACCCGCTCAGCGCCGAACATCGAGATGTGATCCCCGAGCCGTTCTCGTCTCTGCCGCCGTTGCATTCGCCGGCACAAGACACGGAGCGCTTTGGGACCGTGAGCGCGTCGCTCGCCGCGGACACCATCCCGATTGGACAAAGCGTACCAGAAGGTGGTGCATTTCAATTTGGGATCGAATCGCAACCGCTTCTCGCATTGCTTACGTTTGAAGTGGCGAGCCCGCAGGTCGATGCGCCACCGGAGGTTTACCTTAACGGCGAAGATCTCGGCCCGGCCACGTTCACGTTGCCGGAGCTGGCCGATCCCGGTTATCGCGGGCAGGCACAGCCGCTCGTCAGCCAAATGCATTTCCAATACACTGGTTGGCTGCGCGCGCAAAAGATCGTCCCGGGCTCGAGTTTGAAAGTTGGCACCAACGATCTCGTTATCGTTGGTGGCGCCGGGACATCGGCAATCCGCGTCACCCAGATACAGCTAAAATATCTTTGGGATAAATCCGATTACGTGCTCGAACCGAGCCACTAGCGAAAATCGCCAGGCGGGGCTGCGAAATTGTGCTATTTTCGCAGCCAGCGAATGTAGTGAACTGTGACAACAACTTTTAAACGAAAACAAGCTGGTTTCACGTTGCTCGAAATCATGCTCGTGGTCGGAATCATCGTCATTATCTTAGGCGTCGCCATCAGTCGTCTGGGAAATACAACCGGCGTGGCCAAGGACATGCGTGTGCAGGCAGACATTCAAGCCATTTCCACGCAGCTCAAGTTATATGAAAGCATGAACGGTTTTTACCCAACGACTGAGCAAGGGTTACAGGCTCTGGTAACTCCGCCGGAGAGCGATCCGAAGCCGACGCGTTGGTATCAGTTGTTCAAAGAAATGCCGAAAGATCCGTGGCAAAGTAACTACATCTACATTTGTCCCGGCATCAGACATCCGGACAGCTACGATCTCTATTCCGCCGGTCCGGATCGCAAACCGGATACAGCAGATGACAATTGGGGCGAGTAGCTGTCCCTGAGATCAACGCGGCTCAGGCGGACTAAGATCGACAATTTAGTCCTCTTCCGGACCTGGTGGCGGCGGAGTCACCGGCAGCGGATTGCGCTGAATGACGCCGCGCACGTGCGGCGTTTGTAGGGGGAGAGGCGAGCGGATGGGTTTCGGCAGATTAATCCCGGGCGCGCCGGGTTGAACCGGCAGTTGCGGTTGCGGTTGGGTCGGCACGTTTGCCACCGGCGTGCTGATCAGCGCCTGGTTAAAAGCAAGCGTGGCAAACTTGCCATCTTTGCTGATCGTCACTTTCGTCGCACCCGGCTGATTAGACCACTCGATGTTGGCAACTGCATAGCCATGTTCGTTAGGCGCTTTCGTGGAAAGGTATTCTTTCACGTTTTTATCGTCGCTGGACATCACCGTCACCAAATCGGCCTCCGGCGTGCGCGCAGCATTGGCTACGTAGAGACCTTTGGCAAAATCGGGAGCCGCCGCTGGTAAGGCGACCGCGCTAGCGACAGCAAACGGCGAGCGCATGAGCATCCCCTGAAAGCGATCAAAGGAGAGTCGTTTTGGCAAATCATCATCCGCTCGAGCGAGGCCGAAATTGAACAAGAGCAAGATCGAAATCGGCAGGATCGACATAAAAAGCGCTAAGCGTTTCATGATTAGCCTTACTTCCGTTGCGTCGGTGCAAACCAGCGCGCAATTTTAAATTTGCCACGCATCATCGTTGGGTCGCTGCTGTCGATCATCAAATTCACGGTTTCAAATACGATAAAGGATTCCGGCTGCTGCACGTTGTAAAGAAAATGCACCAGCGGTGGCCACGGACTCTTTGTTTCGATTGAGGCGAAGACGGTCTGGTGATTCGGCGTCGTTTCGCCTGAGCCAATGGCTGGGTTCTCTATCAAGATATCATGTTTACTCGCAACCTGCTTAAGTTCGTCGAGTAATCCCGTTTGGGCCTCGCCGGCATTCTTCAGAATCGGCTGGTGTTGATGTAACCAATCGTCGCGTTTTTTCCAGATCGCTCGCTCTTTCATAAAAATCGCCTGTTCCTTTCGACTTGCTTGCCGCGTAGCCAAGTCCGCGCGCGCGATATTGATGGCGCCGAGCAGCCGACTCCAAATGAAAAGGTTCACCAACAGGAAAATCAGGCCCGCCACCGCGAGCGAGAGCAGGCGCTCGCGCCGGTTCATCCGCTCAAACCATGCTGTCAAAAACTTCATTTCGGTTTTCCCTCCAATCGAAATTGGGCGTGGTCGTTAGGCAAAATTCGCGGCGCAGCCATATCGAAGCGGAAAATTTGCAGCCCAGAGTTCTTTTTCACTTTATCGGCAAATTGGTAGGCGAGCGCGGCGGAATTGGCTTCGCCGTCGATTGAAATTTGCCGCGCGGACTGATTGTAAGCAGTAATGCGCACGTCAGGCGACGGCAGGCTCTCGAAGAGATGCAGCAAAACCTCGACTGGATAATATCGCGAATCAAGCGCTGGGGCGAGCGCCTTCCAGTTGGCGTCTGCCGCCCGCACGAACTCGGTTTGCGGGTTGTCGTGCGCGATCACACGATCGAGACCTCCCACGGCGAAACGCAAGTAAACGAGGTAGGCAAGAAAAAGGAACAGCGCCCCCGCATAGACGCCACCCGCTTGAATTAGACGTTTGCGCCATTCGGTTCGCCTAACGAGTTGTAAACGCTTTTGTTTCCAACTCTCTGGCAGGAGATTCAATTTGACCGAGGCTGGCGGCATCTCAACGGTCACGATTTCGGCATGGCCGTCGAACATTCCCTGCACGGTGTCGCGTAACTCGTAGCAGGTCTCATCCAACAAAACGTTCGGAAACGATGCTGTGATCCCCTGCAATTCGGCGCTCAAGCTGAGTTGCGGCAATTCCATTTGCAATTGCGCCGGCTCGGCGGTGTCAAGCATTCGAGTGAGGCTTACTTTACCATTTTCCGTTACGGCCGAGACCAGCGTTTCGCCTTCTGGGTAAATGAGAAGAGCGCGGCCTTCGGGCGCATGCGTGCTCGCCCGTTGTGCGGCGTAAACCGTCACCTGCCTCGGAATCAAACCATGTTCCAGTAGAGGCGCCGCGATTTCAGCCAGGCGCTCGTTGCGGACCGCCACGGCTGAAATCACACTCTCGGTTTCATTTTGCTCAATCAATTCGAAATCGGTGGTCACTTCCTCCGGCGAAAATGGAAGCGCCTTCTCGATTTGGATGCGCACCATCTCAGGAAACTCCGTTGGATCGACAGTTGGCAGACGGAATCGCTGCGCCAACACTGCCGCGACAGGAAGGCTCAGCACCAAATCATCCTCGGCCTTGAGTAGCGGTACGGCTTCATCGAGCGTGCGCAACAGACGCACTTCCCACGAGCCGTTGCTCCCCGAAGAACGCAGGAGATTCCAACCATGGGCGGTCGGCGTGATGAATACCGATGTCGATTCAGCGCCGATATTAAAACTCCCTCCAAGTGATTACCTGCGGAACCACGCCCACGCGTCGGAAAACCAACTGTACCGTGCGACTGGCGTCGCCTGTTTTTCCTAAACTAACCACACGATAAACCGGATCCTTGAACGCGATCAGCCGTGCGAGCGCCTTGAACTGGTCTGGATTGAGACCGAGCGCGACCCGCACATCATCCAAACTTTGAAATTGTGCGTCATCTTCGGTCCCGTCGATTCCGTCGGGTCCGCGTCGGGTTTGCAAAAAGCGGTCAGCCAGCTCTTCGGTCATGCCCGGTAAAGCCAGCAACACGTCACGTGACGCCCACGCCATGTCAACAGGCCCGCTGCTGTTAAGCGTGAAATCCTCCTCCCAGCCAGGCGCCGAAGTGAACTCGGCCCAGCCTTTTACTTTTTTTAGTTCGTCGATTCTAGTGAGCAAAGTATGAGGCGGATGATAATCCTCGCTGTCGGTCGCGCCGTTTAAATGATGTAGTCCCGTATTCGGCTCAACCCAATCAAGCAGACAGTCCACCATGTGCTCGCGTTCGTTTAGATCAATTCCTTTGTTCTCCAAATATTTTCGCAAAACCTCCAACCGCATGGGATCCTCGCCCGCCACCAGCCAATTCACATTCAAGCGCCCGCCTTCGCCGGTGATACGCGCTTGGTAACTCTTTCGGCCGATAGTGCCTTGCAGGTTCGCCGAGCCGGGCTTGATCACCGGATGCAACGCCACTTCGGCTCCCGAACAAGCCATCGCTTCGGCGTCCAGCATCTGACTGGCTCTGCCCGAAAGAGTGAGGCGTGAGTTGATGTCGAGCGCCCATGAAATCACCATCGCACTGAGCAGAAAAAGCGCCCAGAGCGCGAGCATCAACGCTGCCGCCCGAATTTTTTGGGTCGAGACCTTCATAAGATCGACATCGTTACAATGGCGTTCGCCCAAGCGGAATGATCAGTTCCCACGGCACGAAGCCCTCCCCACGTCCAATCGTCACCTTGACCAATCGCGGCAAAGTCAGGCTGTCACTCCAGCGGTCGAGCCACGAGTTCAAACGCGGATCGAAATAACGAATCTGAAGACTGTAAACATTTTCGATCAATGGTACCCAGGTTTCATTCTCAGCCGTAATGGCCTGATCGTCCTTCGGTTTACGCAGAAGGCCGAGGTTAAGCCGATCGCTCTTTTCGTTTTCCCGCTGCAATCGCAGCGTCACCACAAAATCGCCCGGCGCATACCGCGTCAAGAGTCCCGGCCCGGCGCCGCATGTCCAGCGAATCTCATCGCGCGGGCGATCGTTCAATTTCAACGGCTCACCAAGCAATGCGCCGGTGCCCGGCGCCAGGCTTTGCCACTGCGCGGTCAGCAAATCTCCCAAACCGTCGTAGCGCGCATCTGCCGCGCTCGCCTCGGAAGAAACGCGGATGGCAATGAGATTGGATTGCACGAAGCGATAAATCGCCAGCGCCATCATCGACAGAATCGCCACCGCGAGCATGACCTCAAGGAGAGTGAAGCCCGAGCGATTTCGAATTTGTTTAACCTGCGCCCGCACGATAGACATAAAACTGGAGCTGCCGCGATTGCTTCATGCCGCCGCGAGTCCATTGCGCGGTCAACGTCACGAGATTAATTCCACCCAACTCGATATTGCCCTCCTTCATTCCGGCAGGCGCGCTCTTCTGCACCAACTTCACCACTCCATATCCGGTGTCGATCTTTGACTCCTTGGCAGGATCCGGGAGTCCTGGTGTGGCTTGAATTTCCGCCATGCTGTTGGACAAAATCTGGCGCACGCGCTCCTCTTCGGCGTTAAGCGTGTTTGCGTTGAGGCAATTCTCCACCGCACGTCCGAGCGCGAGCACGCCGAGCATAAAAATCGCGAGGCCGATCATGACCTCATAAAGTGCAAAGGCGATTGTCGATCTTTTATCTCGCAGCATAATTTACAAGCTCGGCACGCGCAGTCAGCGCGGAATAGTTTGCTGTCCAGGTCCCATCGCGGCCTCTAAATTGCACAACTGCCGGTTCACATAGTCCCGACGGCCAAAAGATCCACTCGCCGGGTGGATTCTTAGTCAGGGCCGCAGGCAATGCCATCTTCAGCACTTCACTGCGCGCCAGCGGGAACACGGCTGTTTCGCTTGCAGCCTCGTTTTTCGCAAAAGCCTCGGGACGCAACGCGACGCCTTTGTCTCCCAAAACAATCAGGTAGGCGCGATGCTCCGCCACACTTCTCTCCTGTGCTTGACGCACGAGATTGTTGAACCCGTCTAACGAGCGGCGGAGCCGCTTGTCTGCCAGTACGCCATTTAAGCTCGGAACAGCCAAGAGCAGAACCAACATCAAGATAGTGATTGCAATCACAATCTCGACTAACGTAAACGCCCGGCTCGCCATAGCACGAGACCGTCCGATTGGCGGATGATATCGCATCGGCAAAGTTACGCCCTGTGCGGCAAATCACAAGGCGCCGGGGCTGCGACGGAAAAACTTACGAACGGCACTTAGCCTATTTCGTGCACATCAGTCGGTTCGTGACATGCCGAAATAGACACGATCTGTGCCCAGATTGTGCCTTAAGAGGTCGGGTCACCCAGCTTCCGCATCGCCGTAGGAAAGGCCAACTGAAATTTGTTAGGCACTGACCCGCGCGAAAGTTGCGGCAAATAGGAATACACCTTCAGATCGTAGGCACGCATGAAGAAACAGGTTAGCCGTGATGAAAACTAAATTGATACTTTCTGACAATCACCGCCCTCATCGGCAGCGGAGTTCGAATCAGTCGATTTCCTTGCACTCAATCCATAGATTGTATCCCTTAGCGCAATTAATCTTCTCCACAACCAAGCATCTTCACGTATGAATATTCGCGATCTGATCGTCTTGTTAAGGCTGCATCCTGTCAGATGACGGTTTCGCCGCTGACGATCCAGTCGTCGGCAACTAGAAATTGAACGCCGACAGGAGCGATCGTTTCTATTCTCCGTAGAGAATGCGCCGTTAAAATGCAATCGTTCGGCATCACTTTACTGCTCTCCATCATGCTTTCCTCCGCGCTTGCACAAACACAGCCAACGCCTGACGCGCGAACTGGAATTGAAGGAGTGATTACGGTCAGCCCTGTTCATGGCGGCCCTTCTCGGCTGGGTGTTCCGAATTCACGGGCGCTCGCAAATACCGATTTCGTCGTTCAAAATGACAAAGGGCCGGTGACCTCCTTCACCACAGATGCCCTAGGCCAGTTTCGGATTTCCCTGGCTCCGGGTCACTACACTGTTTCGATCAAGGAAAGAAGAGGCGGTATCGGGCGCTATGGTCCATTCGATGCCGATGTTGTCGCAGGCCAGATGACAAAGGTCGAGTGGCAATGCGACACGGGAATGCGCTGAATCAATCCTGCGGCCAGTTCTGTAGCCACGCCCCTTGTGGGCCGTCTCCAGACGTGCGACAGGCACGTAGCTACAGCAACGTTTCGTAGAGCGCCTTCGTTTCCCGCGCGATTGCTGTCCAACTAAATTTTGCTTCGACACGTTTCCGGCCGGCCTTGCCAAATTTTTCGCGCAGCTGTGGATCTTTCATTAGCCGGTTGATTCGCGCTGCGAGGTCGCGTGAAAATCTTTCGGGATGGAGCGGCTCGAACGGGCTTTCTTTCATTTGCTCGAGCGGAACAAGAAATCCCGTTTCACCATCGACCACGACTTCCTTGATTCCGCCGACCGCACTGGCCACGACCGCGGTTTCGCACGCCATTGCTTCGAGATTGATGATGCCAAACGGTTCGTAGATCGATGGACAACAAAACACGGCGGCGTGGGAGTAAAGTTCAATCACTGCTTTTCTATCGAGCATTTCTTCGATCCAGACGATGTCGGCGCGTTTCGCTTTCGCTTGTTTAACCGCGTCTTGCATTTCCGCAGCAATCTCGGATGTGTCCGGCGCGCCGGCACAAAGGACAATCTGAAAATCGCGATCCATAAACTCGATCGCGTGGACGAGATGAATAATTCCCTTTTGTCGCGTGATGCGTCCGACAAAAAGCAGATACGGCTTGGTTAGATCGATATGGTGCTGCTCCAGCGCACCAATTGAATCCACTTTCCGATACTCATCCAGATCGATGCCATTATGGATCACGTGCACGCGCGCTGGATCGACATCGAACAACCGCTCGATGTCGCGCTTAGTTTCGTTTGAAACCCCGATGATCGCATCCGCCATTTCCAGTGCAGTTTTCTCAATCCAGAGCGAGAAATCGTAGCCGCCGGCGAGCTGTTCGCGTTTCCACGGTCGCAATGGCTCGAGCGAATGGACTGTGACGACCAGCGGAATGCCGTAGTTCTTTTTTGCCAGAATTCCGCCGAAATGGCTGTACCAAGTGTGGCAATGCACCACATCGGCATCGATGGTCGTGGTATTGAAATCGGTGCAGCGACGCACCGCGCCGAAAACCGATTGCAGCGGTTTCGGACAAGTGAATTTGCTCGGATCGAGCGGGAAACCGGTGACCTTGAGCCTTCCCTTTTCGAAGCGTTGATCGCCGAAACAACGAACATCGACATCGATCGCCTCCGCTAGTTTGCGCGAGAGATAATCGACGTGGACGCCGGCGCCGCCGTAAATGTAGGGCGGATATTCGTTCGTCAGGAGCAGGATCTTCACGCCGTCTTTGTAAACGCGTCGCGAAGGAATCGCACGCAGTTTTACTTTCCCGCCCGAAGCAAGAGCACGGGCACATTCACCGCGTGCCGCACTTTGTCGGCGGTCGCGCCGTAGAGAATGTCACTAATGAAACGGTGTCCGTGCGTCGACATTGCAATAAGATCGACATCACGCGTCTCCGCAAGTTTAATGATTTCATCGGCCGGTTCGCCGAGCGCGAGCATGGCGTCGCAGGAAAAACCTTCGCCACTCAGTTCGTGCTGGCGTTTTTCCAGATACGCGCGGTCCTGCTTCATCTCCTCGCTTTCGGCGAGCTGCAGCTGATCGAAATTGCGCGCGACCCAGCCATCGGCCACGTGCACGAGAAGCAGCTTCGCGCCGGTCATGCGGGCGAGCGGCTTGATGTGGCCGAGGATGGCTTCGTCCGCCAGGCTGTTCTCAAGCGGGATAAGAATGTGGCGGTACATTTTTAAAATGACGAAGCACCAATGACGAAACCAAGAAGTCCACGATTGGATTCGCCAGCTCCTTTGTCATTCGAGCTTCAAATTTGCTTTCGAGCTTCGGCATTCGAATTTTGTCGCTTCGTTTTTACTGCGTCGGCATGGGCAGATGGAGAAAACCATAAAATGCTTTGAGCATCCAGTCTGGCATGAACGTGTCGAAGAGCAGCTTCACATTGAGTACAATAATGATCGCCGCCGTCGCCCAGCCAAGAATTTTCAACCAGGCCTTGTTGGCAAACTCGCCCATCTTCGCCTTTTCGTCGGTAAATCGCAGTAGCGGCCAGACGGCAAACCCCAGTTGCATCGACAAGACCACCTGGCTGGCAATGAGCAATTGCGTGGTTTTGCCTTCGCCGAAAATGCCGATGACCAAGACCGCGGGGATGATGGCGACGGCTCGCGTGATGAGCCGGCGCAACCACGGCGTAATGCGAATATTCAGGAAACCTTCCATCACCACCTGGCCGGCGAGCGTTCCGGTGAGAGTCGAATTCTGACCGGAAGCGAGCAGAGCGATGGCAAAAATCGCGCTTGCAAAACTGACGCCCAGGAGCGGGCTTAGCAATTGATAAGCGTCCTGAATTGCCGCTACTTCTTGATGGCCGGACCAATGGAAAACAGACGCAGCCAGTATCAAGATGGCGGCGTTAATGAAAAGCGCGAACATGAGCGCGCCGGTCGAGTCGATGCTCGCATATTTGATCGCTTCCCGTTTGCCTTCCGGCGTTTGCTCGAATTTTCTCGTCTGCACAATCGATGAATGCAGGTAAAGATTGTGCGGCATAACCGTCGCGCCGATGATGCCGATACTGACGTAAAGCATTTGCTGGTTCATGACGATGTGCGGGCCCGGCACAAAACCGAGCACCACACCCAAGAAGTTTGGTTTGGAAAAGATCAGCTCCGCCGCGAAGCAAGTGGCGATGGTTGCGATGAGCGTAATGACCAACGCCTCGATGTAACGAAAACCCTTTTGCTGGAGGTAAAGAACGGCCAACACATCCAGCGCGGTAATGCCGCAACCCCACACGAGCGGAATGCCGAAGAGAAGTTGTAAGGCGATGGCCGAGCCGACCACTTCGGCCAGATCACACGCGGCAATCGCGATTTCGCAAAGAATCCAAAGAAACCAAACTGTCAGCGTCGAGTAATGATCGCGGCAGGC
>Ga0070717_10002991_pt1 | contig 12037 bp, 13 predicted proteins | sample LARL113metaG_FD_71366 | JGI IMG/M metagenome (GOLD analysis project Ga0070717, IMG submission 71366) | Corn, switchgrass and miscanthus rhizosphere microbial communities from Kellogg Biological Station, Michigan, USA - LAR L11-3 metaG | ecosystem: Host-associated > Plants > Roots > Rhizosphere ...
AACTCCCCATCGCTCACGCTTAGCACCGCCACCGACATCGTCCCCCACAGCCCGACAATTGGCCGCGGAGACTGACATCGCTAAATTGGACAGCACTGACATTTGCATGTTGCCGCTACATTGCCGCTACAGTCAAAAGTCGCATAATATATATTATGGAAAATTCAACCAGCCTGAGACGCGCCAGGTTTTTCGGAAAGCGCGCCTTCCTGTCGTTGTGCCCGGATAACAAAATCACGACGCCCTCCGGGCTGGATCAGGAAGCTCGATCACGAGACCGTCCTGACCGGGCTCGACGCAAGTGGGAAGTTCGGCGCTGAGTTCGCGATAATCCAGCGTCTGGTCCATGTGCGTCAGCACGGCGCGTCGCGGCTGCATGCGGGCAATCCACGACAACGTCTTTGCGAGGTGGCTATGGGTCGGGTGCGGCTCGCGCCGTAGGCAATCGACAATCCACAATTCGGTGCCTTCGATCGCAGCAAACGCCGCTTCATCGAGTTCGATAACGTCGGTCGAATAAGTAAATCCCCCGATCCGCAGACCGAGGGTTGTGCTGAACCCATGACCTTGCGCGAACGGCACGATCGGGATCCCTTCAAGTTCGAACGGACCAATAATTTCACGCGGCACCAAGGTCGGTTTGTGATACCGGCCCGGCTCTCGAATGGGTTCGAACACATAGTCAAAGCGGCGCCCGATTTCAGCCAGCGTCCTGGGATCGGCATAAAGCGGGATAACACTTTGCATCAATCGGTTGACCGACCGAAGGTCATCTATTCCATGAAGATGATCGGCATGAGCATGGGTAACAACGACGGCATCGAGGCGGCTGACGCCCGCATCGAGCAGCTGCTCACGAAGGTCAGGTGAGGTATCGATCAAAATGACCACGTCCTCGATCTCGACCAGCACCGATACGCGACGCCGACGATTGCGGGGATCGGTGGGGTCGCAGCGGCCCCAGTTAGGACCGATCACCGGTACACCGGTCGAAGCGCCGCAACCGAGAACGGTAACCCTCATAGGAGGGGTAACGTCGCCTTTGTGAAGAGGCGGAAGAAATTCTCCCTCGTGGCGGCCGCGAGATCCAGCTCCGCCAAGCCCTTGAGCTTTGCGACGGCGGCCGCAGTCGCGACGACGAAGGCGGGTTCGTTGCGCTTGCCGCGATGTGGCACAGGCGCGAGAAAAGGTGCGTCGGTTTCGACGAGCAGCCGATCGAGCGGCAGGTCGCGAACAATGGCGCGCAACTCCTCGGCGTTCCGGAATGTTACAATCCCGGAGATCGAGATGTAGAAGCCGAGGCCGATCGCCGCTTCGGCGAGCGCGCTACCGCTGCTGAAGCAGTGCAGGACTCCCGGTGGGGGCCGCTCTTCCTCAAGGACCTGCGCGATCTCGCGATCGGCGTCGCGGGCATGGATGATCAACGGCAACCCGCTCGCGCGCGAAGCGGCAATATGAGACCGAAAGACCCGCGCTTGGATATCGCGCGGGCTCAGATCGTAATGAAAATCGAGACCGGTCTCGCCGATCCCAATGACTTTTGGGTGCGCTGCCAGCGCGACCAGATGCTCGGGGAGCAATGCGCCGTGATCGGCCGCCTCGTGCGGATGGGCCCCCACCGAACACCAAATCCCCTCATGGGCCTCCGCAATCGCACGCACGCCGTCGAACTGGTCGAGCCGAGTGCTGATCGTCAGCATCGTATCGACTCCCGCCGCTCGGGCGCGGCCGATCACGGCGTCGCGCTCGGCGGTGAAATCCGGGAAGTCGAGATGGCAATGGCTGTCGACCAGCTGCGCCCCGCCCGCCTCACTCACTGCGGCGCCTCTTCGACAAAGCGCGGAAAGATGCCTTCCGGTTTTGGCAAACGAACGCCCAGTGTAAGCGGCGCTTCCGCCAGTGCGGTGAAGCGACGCGCTGGCTCCGGCACGGCGAGCTGATCGAGCAGCAGTCCCGCAGAGCCCGGTATGAAGGGCTGCACAAGGATCGCCAGCCGGCGAAGCGTTTCGGCAAGCGCGTAGAGTACCGTGCACATGCGGGCCGGATCGCTCCTGCTGAGCGCCCATGGAGCTTGCTCGTCGACATAACGGTTGGCCTCGCCGACGATCCGCCAGATCGCCTCAAGTGCGAGATGGAACGCTTGCTCCGAAATATGCCCCCGCACTGTCTCGAGAAGACCACCTGCGGCATCCAGCAATGCCGTATCTGCAGCGCTCAGCGCCGCCGGCTCAGGGACGCAGGCATCGCAGTTGCGGTTGATCATCACCAGCACGCGCTGCGCCAAATTCCCCAAATCATTGGCGAGGTCGCCATTGAGTCGACCGACCACGGCGCGATGCGAGAAATCGCCGTCGCTACCGAAGGGCAGCTCACGCAGCAGAAAATAGCGCACCGGATCTAGCCCGTAGGTATCCACCAGCTGCTTGGGCGGGACGAAGTTGTTGAGCGATTTCGACATCTTCTGCCCTTCAACCGTCCACCAGCCATGGGCAAAGACGCGGCGCGGTGGATCGAGCCCGGCGGCCATCAGAAAGGCCGGCCAATAGACCGTATGAAAGCGCAGAATATCTTTACCTACCATATGAAGATCAGCCGGCCAAAATGTTGAAAATTCTTGGCTCCTAGTGTCAGGATAGCCGACCGCAGTGATGTAGTTGGCAAGCGCGTCGAGCCACACATAGATAACGTGCTTGGGGTTCCCCGGAACCGGGATGCCCCAGTTGAAACTGGTGCGCGAGATTGACAGGTCTTTCAGCCCACCTCTGACAAAGCTGATAACCTCGTTGCGCCTGCTGCGCGGGGCGATCGCGTCGCGGTTCGCCTCGTAATAGTTCAACAACCGGTCCTGCCAGGCCGAGAGCCGGAAGAAATAATTCTCCTCCTCGAGCCATTCGACCTCGGCGCCGGTCGGCGCCTTGCCATCGACGAGCTCGCTTTCGTCATAAAACGCCTCGTCTCGCACCGAGTACCATCCGGCAAATTGACCAAGGTAGATCTCGCCGCGGCGTTCGAGCTCCTGCCATAGAACCTGGACGCCGCGGGTATGACGCGGCTCGGTGGTGCGGATGAAATCGCCATTGCTGATGCCGAGGAGCCGCGTCATATCGCGGAACCCTGCGGAATTGCGGTCAGTGAGCTCCTGCGGCGAGATCCCGGCCGCCCGAGCCGACTGCTCGACCTTCTGACCGTGCTCGTCGGTCCCCGTCAGGAACCTCACCCGACACCCGTCGAGCCGCATAAAACGCGCCGTCACATCACAGGCCACCGTCGTATAGGCGTGGCCCAGATGCGGCAAATCGTTGACGTAGTATATCGGCGTGGTGATGAAAAATGGCGCGTTCGCGGTCATGACTGTCTCCAAACCAGAGATATGGGCCGCGACCAATCGTGATCCAATCGGCGGATTGCGGCGCCGTTTCTATCGCGCCATCTCCTCGATGGCAAAAACCGCGCCGAGCACGGCCTGCTTGCGATCAAGGTTGAGTTGGTCGGTGTTAATAAAACTCTGGTCGATTTCATCGCGCAGGGTGGCCCAGCGAGCCAGATCGGTTCGAGCTGTAAGACGCTGCATCACCTCCCCCTCGCCGGCGATGACGTCCCCCGCACCGAACCGCTGCCGCGCCGCGCAGCCGACCATCCGGGCAAGAAACTGCAATAACAGCTCCTGGAAGACCCGGTAGGCATCCTCCCCGTCGAGGCGGACCAGTCTGTCGGCGAAGGAATAAAGCTCAGCGATGTCGATCCGCGGCATCTGCGACAGCATATCGAGCATCGAGCGGTAGAGCGTGAGGCCACCGGCGTCGGCGAGTTCGAGCGCGCGCCCAATGCTGCCCTCTGCCAGCTCGGCAAGCGCCTTGGTCTCCTCTTTCGCAAGGTCCGGGCGGTGATGTTCGAGAAGCTGCATCACCACCGGCTGTCCGAGTGCGGTAAGCGAAAAGCGCCGGCACCGTGAACGAATTGTCGGCAGTAGCCGGCCCGGTTGATGACTGATCAGCAGGAGCAATCCCCGCCGCGGCGGTTCTTCCAATATTTTGAGCAAAGCGTTCGCGGCATTACGGTTCATCTGCTCCGCGCCGTCGACGATGACGATGCGCCACCCCTCCTCCGCCGCTGTCAGCTCAAAAAAGCCGGCGATCGCGCGCGTGTCCTCGACAATGATCTCACTGCGCAGGCGGCGGCGTCTCGGATCATAGGCTCGCTCGACCGTCAGCAGGTCGGCATGACCCCCGGAAGCGATCCGGCGAAAGACGCCGCTTTCGGGATTGATCGCGAGCCCGCTATCCATCGCGCTGCCAAACACGTCAGCCGCAAAATCCGCCGGTTTGGCGAGCAAGAACCGGGCGAATCGGAAGGCGAGCGTCGCCTTGCCAATCCCGCGCGGCCCGCACAGCAAAATCGCGTGCGGCAAACGACCGAGTTCGTGAAGGCGTCGCAACTCACGCTCGGCGGTCTCGTGGCCGACGAGATCGGGGCTCACACGCGGTGCGGGCGCACCCGCATCCCTGTCGGCCCTCGGTTCTACGCCCTGCGCCATACCCAACCATGCATTCGACAGATCATGCCGTCGTTAGTCGTACCGGCACGGGGTGGGTTCCATCTTTGAGACGGGTCTCGGCCTTCGCCGGACGGGAGCGGGCAGTCAACGGAGAGCCACTCCCAGTCGTTGCGCGACGGCTGCGCCGATCGCGCGGTGCACCGCCTCCGGATCGCCCGATGCGTCAATCAACACACAGCGAGAAGGGCTGTCGGCGGCGATCTGGCGAAAGCCCTGGCGCAGCCTCTCGTGGAAGACGCGATCGAGGCGCTCGAACCGGTCGGCCGCCGACCGCGCCGCGGCACGGGCGAGGCCCACCTCGACCGGCAGATCGAGGATCAATGTCAGATCCGGGGCAAAATCGCCGAGTGCAAGACGGTGTAACGCCGTGAGTTGCTCAAGCTTCACCCCTTTACCATAACCTTGATAGGCGAGCGTCGAATCGGAAAACCGATCGGACACCACCCAAACTCCTTGCGAGAGAAAGGGCACGATTACTCGGGCGACATGGTCGTGCCGCGCGGCAACGAGCAACAGCGATTCGCTGACTGCATCCCAGCGCTCGCCTTCACCTTCAAGGAGGAGCTGGCGGATCGCCTCCCCGCCGGGCGATCCTCCCGGCTCGCGGGTCGCTTGCACCGGGATCCCGCACCGGGCGAACGCCTCAACCAACAGCCCCACCTGGGTGGATTTGCCGGCTCCTTCGCCACCTTCGACGGTTATGAATCTACCCGGTTGGTCCGCCACGTCAGCGCCGGCCGCCCCACACAAGATAACCGGCCAAGGTGGCGATGCGGCCAAAAGCGTCCATCCGATCGACGCTCGCACCGGCGACAAGTGGGGCCTCGGCCGGCGGCACATCGGGAGCCGTGACGATTACTTTGCCGATCATCTGGCCCTTGCTGACGGGCGCCGGAATCGGACGGTCGTATTCGACGGTAACCTTCATGTCCTTGCGCGACTTGCGCGGCATCGTCACTACCAGATCCTGGCCGACGGTCAGCGGCACCTTTGGATCGGAACCAAGCCAGAGTTCGGCATCCTCGACCTTGTCACCGGCTGCGAACAGCTTGTAGTCGTTGAATTCACGAAACGCCCACTCGATCAGCCTCTCGCTCTCCTGGGCGCGCACCTTCATCGTCGGCAGGCCGCTGAGCACGATAATGATGCGACGGTCGTCGCGCTTCACTGAGGCTGTCAGACTGTAACCCGCCTCCTCGGTATGGCCCGTCTTCAAACCGTCGGCACCCATACCCTTATAAAGCAAAGGATTACGATTGCCTTGCTTGATGTTGTTGAACTCGTAATCGACTTGCCCGTAGTAATGATAATATTGAGGGAAGTCTCTGATTGTCCGGGTCGACAAAGTCACCAGATCGCGCGCGGTCATCCAATGGTCGGGACTGGGTAGACCGTCGACATTGGCGAAATGGCTGTCTTTAAGCCCGATCTCCTTCGCCTTTTGGTTCATCAGCTCGAGAAAGGCTGCCTCGCTGCCGGCAAGGCCTTCGGCGAGCACGAGGCATGCGTCGTTCCCCGACTGGATGATCATGCCTTTCAACAGGTCCTCAATCTTTATTCGCCCGCCGATCGGCACGAACATCTTCGAACCTTGTAGCCGCCAGGCCCGCTCGCTGACCGGCAGCTCGTCCTCCAGCGAGGCCCGCCCCTGTTTCAGCATGTCGAAGACGACATAGGCGGTCATGATCTTGCTCATCGAAGCCGGCGCCATGTGCTCGTCCGCGAGCTTGTCGAGCAGCACCGCGCCAGTCTCGACCTCGACGATCAGCGCATGCCGCGCTTGGGTTTCCATGCCGGCGCTCGGCTTTGCCGGCGCCGGTGCCGCAACGGTCTCCTTCGCTTTAGGGTGAGCCCGAGCGGCGGTTGCGGGCCGACAGTCGAGGCCGACGACCAGCAAAGCAGCGGCGATTGCCGCCATGATGAAGCCTGGCCCTCGCCACATCCCGGTGTCGCTCATTTCCGTTTGTCCACTGTAAACTCGACCTTCAGTCGACGACGATTCGCGCCTCGGGATAACCGCTGTCGACGATCCGTGCGAGCACCTGATCGGCTTGCTCGACGGTGGGTAGCGGTCCGAGCCGAACCCTGTACATCTCGGTCCCGTTGATCGCGGCCGTCATCACTTGCACGCTTCCCAGCGGCGAGATGCGCGACTGCAACCGCTGGGCGTTTTCGCGCATCGAAAACGCCCCCGCCTGAACGAAGATCCGTTTCGTCGATTTGACAGGCACCACGTTCACTTTCTCGGGCAAAGATGGCAGCGCTGCGACGACAACCGGTGACCGCACGATGTTGATCGGGGCTGCCGGCGGCGGAGGCGGTGTGAGCGGTGCCGCAACCGGGATCGGTCGCGCCGCGGCCTCGACCGATGCGACGCTGGGGGCCTCGGCGACCAGCACCCTGCTGTCTACACCGTTGCTTTTCGCCAGCTCCGCCACTTGGATGCTCTGGTCTTTGAGGATTTTCACCCGGACGAGCGCCGTGCCGTTGGTCTCAAATCCGAGCAGCTGCGCTGCCCGGCGCGAGACATCGAGAACGCGGCCCCGAGCGAAGGGACCGCGATCATTGACGCGCAACTGCATCGAGCGGCCGTTTTCGAGATTGGTCACTTGCACAATACTCGGCATCGGCAATGTGCGATGGGCGCCGGTCAACTGGTTAAGATCGAAGATTTCGCCGTTCGCCGTAAATTGTTGATCGAACGCCTCGCCATACCACGAGGCTACTCCTGTCTCATCGTAATTGTAATCGACCGCTGGGTAGTACCAGACGCCGCCGATTTGATAGGGAGTACCGACTTTGTACATCGGACGCCCGGCACGGTAGTGGCCGGAGCCTGACCCGCCGACCTCGGTGGATGTGCGCTGTGCACAAGCCGCCAACAAGAGCCCGATCAGAATGGTCGCCAGCAATGTCCCGGCACTGCGAGCGACGGCCGGTTCCATCGCAAGGCCGCGGGGTCGAGCGGCAGTCACCCTCGCGCCATGCTGTCCGCAAGATACCCAACCGCGGCTGCGAAATAGGTGGATTTGTTCCACTTCATGATGGTGCGGAAGTTGTCGTAGACCAGAAACGCGGGGCCGCCGGCGCCATCCGGGATAACCAGCGAGGCCTCGCCTTCGCGCGCCGCAAGCGGTCCGGCATCGGTGCTGCGCACCCCGAGCCGACTCCACTCGCCCGTCGGGCGCTTGACCTCCAGCCCGGTGGAGCGGGCATCGAAACCAGCAGGCAGCGTGACCGCCCGTCCCCACCCCTCGCCGCCGCGCCAGCCCAGCCGCGCGATATAGTTGGCGATTGACGCCAACACATCGGCACGGTCGTTCCAGATGTCGCGACGGCCGTCGCCATCGTAATCGACGGCGTATCCGAGAAAGGTCGAGGGCATGAATTGGCACTGCCCCATCGCGCCCGCCCAGGATCCCATCATGTTATCGGCTCGGACATTGCCTTGATCGATGATGCGCAGCGCAGAGATCAACTCGCCGCGAAAATAAGAGCTGCGCCGGCCGTCATAGGCGAGTGTGGCCAAGGCTGAAACCACGGCGTAATTGCCCATGACTTTGCCGAAGTCGCTTTCGATCCCCCACAGGGCGACGATGAACCTCGGCTCGACATTGAAGCGCCGCCAGATCCCGTCGAGCAGCACCCGATTCTCGGCGAGCTCGCGACGCGCACTGTCCATGCGCTGCTCGGTGACGACCTTTTCGAGATACTCACCAAACGTCAGCTGCCGTTCCGGCTGCTTGCGATCGAGCTCGATGACGTGGGGCAAGAATTCGGTGTTACGCAGCGCCACTTCGATCGTCGACACGCGGATCCCTTGCGCCGCAGCCTCGCGCCTTATTCCGGAGAGAAAAGCGGAAAAGTCGCTCTCGACAGCTGCCGGTGATCGCACCACCGTGCCCGATGCGGCGAAAAACGGAGCCGCAAAGATTAGCCGACGGCTCGGACGGAGAGACGCCATCGAAGAAACTCGCTGATCCTCAGAAGTCCTTGCTGTTTCTTGCCACAGCCGCGCCGAACCCCGCAACGATCGCCGCCTTCTGCGACAGTTTCCGCCCTCCCTGCCCGCCTCACGTGCGGCTTGCGCCCGGAACTGCACCGAATCGCCGCCGCGCCCCGGTGTGAATGCTTGTTCGCGGGGAGGCTTGCGCCTATCCTCGACATCGCACCCAAGGGAGGATCAAATGGGACAGATTTTGGGCCTCGGTGTCACTCACTTTCCACCGCTTTCAGGCCCGGATGAAAATCTGGGCCGAATTCTGAAGCGTGCCCTCGACGACCCCGCCGTTCCGGAGCGGCTGCGGCACCCGGAGGGCTGGCCGGCGGCGATGCGCGAGGAATACGGCGCCGATGCGGGACTGACCGCCGCCAGGCATCACCGCGAAGCGCTGGTCGCGGGGTTTCGCAACGCCCGCCGAGCGTTGGACGAATTTGCTCCCGACCTTGTGGTGATCTGGGGCGATGACCAATACGAAAACTTCAAGGAAGACGTCATCCCGCCGTTTTGCGTGCTGGCATATGAATCGCTGGCGACCAAGCCTTGGGAATACTATCGCGGCCCCAATGTCTGGGACGAGCCGACGGACAAGGCCTTCGCCTACCAAGGCCATCCCAGCGCCGGCAAATTCATCGCCAGCGGCATGTTGGAGAGCGGGTTTGACGTCTCTTACGCCTACCGCCCGCTGCACCACCAGCTCGGCCACGCCTTCCTGAATACGCTGTTGTTTTTGGATTACGACCGCAAGGGTTTCCCCTATCCCGTCGTGCCGTTCCAGGTCAATTGCTATGGGCGGCGCGTCATTGCCCAGCAGGCCGGCGTGCGCGGGTTGAGCCAGTTCCCCTCGGAAGACGAACTCGATCCCCCCTCCCCTGCCCCGTGGCGCTGCTTTGATCTCGGGGCGGCCTGCGCCCGGGTGGCGGAGAAGAGCCCGTGGCGGGTCGCGTTGATCGCCTCATCGAGTTGGTCGCACGCCTTTCTGACGCCCAAGCATTACCTGCTTTACCCGGACGTCGAGGCCGATCGGGCGCTCTATGACGCATTGCAGGCCGGTGATTATGCGGCCTGGCGGCAGCGTCCTTTGAGTGCGATCGAGGACAGCGGCCAGCAGGAAGTCCTGAACTGGATGTGCCTGATGGGCGCGATGAACGAGCTCGGACGGCGGCCGACCGAAACCTCCTACGTGCAGAGCTACATCTTCAACTCCAACAAATGCTTCGCCGTATTCGAGCCGTGACGGCCAAAGGCGGCGGGTCATGCCTGACCTTCCAGGAAAAGCCCTGGCCCGGGAGCTGATCGACAAGAGCCGGAGCGAGAGCCGCGCGACCTCGGTGGAGGAGGTGATCGAGGCCGCCCGCGCGGGCGGCCTCGGCGGCGATGCTGCTCACCGCTTGATCAGCCGGCTGTGGACCCTCGAGCGGATGTTTTACTACGTGTATGGCGGCTGGGGTCAGGGGCTCGAAATCAACGATTTCCCGCCTTCGATCAAATACCTGTTCTCAAAACAGATCGTCGATGAGTCGACGCATGAGATGCTGTATCTCGACGCGCTGCTCCGCAGAGGGTACGTCGCCAGCCAGAAGAGCGCGTTCCAACATCCCTACGGCCGTTTCGTTCTCGATTCGGCACTCGCTTATTACGTCTTTTCACTGCGCAATTTGGCCAGCTATCCGCATCCGATCCGGATCGCGGCGCTCAATCTCGGGCCAAAGATCCTCGAGCTTGGCTGGATGGAGGGGCTGGTAGCATCGCTCGACGACCCCGAACTCAAGGGTGTGTTCGAAAGCCAATTTGTCGAGAACCGCAGTCATATCAGTATGGGCCGCCGCATCGTCGAAGAGTTTGTGAAGAAGCCGGTCGAGGCCGAGCTGTGCCGTTGGGCGTGCGCCGTCGCCAAGCGCGATTACGGACGGTTCTTGGGCGAATTCAGCGCCTTTGTCCTCGGGCATGAAGCGCCGGCTCCACCAGCGCCTCGTCGGCAAGTGACCGATTGAGGGACACCGGAATGCCCAGTCTCAAAATCGATCACGAGCGCTGCACCGAGTGCCGCATGTGCTACGTCGTCTGCCGCGAGATCGACATCAACGCCGTCTACGTGGCGCTGGAGCCATTGCACCGCATTGAAATCGATCTGCAGAAGTGCACCTATCCCGGCTGCACTGCATGTCTGATGTACTGCCCAGCGGCAGGCTCGATCATCGAGGTCGAGACCGGCCGCTCGATGGTGCCGCCCCCACTCGAGGCATGGCAGGAGGATTGAACCATGCATGCGATTCTCGAACAGTTTTTGGACAAATGGGTGTGGCCAACTATGCCCGGCGCCCCAGGGGCCGAGTTCCGCCTGCGGCTCACCAGGGAGAAATGCGTCAAGGGTTGGGAAATCTCATTGCAGCGGACCCTCGGCGAAATCGAGGAAGAATTGGGGAGCCAGGACGAGGCCTGGAAGAAAGAGCGCGCGCTGCGTGGCTACGCCGCGGAGGGCGTGCACATGTCGATCAAGCAAATGTCGGGGCAGCTGCTGTCAGTGGATATCGCCGACCAGGAGCGCTACATCGACCTGCAGCGTATGCGCGCCCGGCAGATCTGGGATGAATGCAAGCACAGTAAACTGCACGCCGATGTGCTGCTCGGCAAGGGTTGGATCAAGGACGAACGCGAGCTGATGGACATCGCGCAGGCCAATACGCAGCCGCTCCCCGCCTATTTCGGCATGTCGATGATGTTTCCGCACATCCACCCGTTGGCCCGCGCCGCCCAGAACTATTACCAGGAGGCCAATGCCTGCATCGGCATCATGGCCTATCTCGATCGGGTCGATGATCCTCTCGTCAGGCACGAGCATTTGAGCCAGCGCGACGAAGAGCTGATGCACTTCATGGAAGGCAAGTTCCAGATCGATTTTCTCTGCGCGACTGCGGAAACGCAGAAGCCTGTCGAGGAGGCGCTGGACTATCTGCTGCACCAGGTCGGCGGCATCCAATGACGGCTCAGCGATGAAGGTGCAGATCGATTACGCGATCTGCAACTCCTGCGGCCTTTGCCGTGAGGTCTGTCCGGAATCGGCGATCCGACCGACACTGCTGGAGCCCCGGCACCTCTACGAGGTGCAGGAGGCAAAATGCACGGGCTGCGGCGACTGTCTCGAATACTGTCCCGCGCCCGGCGCATTGGTGCAATATGCGATGGCTTGAGAAATGCATGCGACATCGGCATGCCACCCCTCACCCTCCCGCTGTGCGGGCCCCTCCCTCGCCCCGCTTGCGAGGAGAGGGTTGGGGTGAGGGGCAAGTTCAGCATTACGGACGGAGGGTGACATGGCACGGCAGTACAATTTGATGTCGAGCGATGGGCACCTCGAAGTGCCGCCGGAGCGGTGGGTGCATCGGGTGCCGGAAAAATACCGCGACCGCGCTCCGCATACGGTTCATCTCCCAGATGGCGGCGACGCGCTGATGATCGAGGGCCAGCCGCTGTTGGAGGCG
>Ga0070717_10002992_pt1 | contig 12035 bp, 11 predicted proteins | sample LARL113metaG_FD_71366 | JGI IMG/M metagenome (GOLD analysis project Ga0070717, IMG submission 71366) | Corn, switchgrass and miscanthus rhizosphere microbial communities from Kellogg Biological Station, Michigan, USA - LAR L11-3 metaG | ecosystem: Host-associated > Plants > Roots > Rhizosphere ...
CGTTGGCTATGTGGCAAAAGATTCTGGGGCCCGACAATCCTGAATTGGCGGTTGACCTGAACAACCTCGGTGCCCTCTACGAACTTGGCCGCGAGAGAGATAAAGCGGAGCCGTTATTTTTGCGTGCGATTGCGCTCGACGAGAAAAGTCTGGGTCCGGAGAGCCCGGAAGTGGGGACTGACCTGAACAATCTCGGCCTGTTGTATTTCCTGAGCAAGCGGTACGAGGAAGCGTTAAAAGTTTACGACCGCGCTCTGGCAATCCGCACCAAAGCCTTCGGCGAACAGGATGCTGCAACCGCACAAACTATGAGTGGCTATGCATCGACCCTTCGCGCCTTGCATCGCGATGTGGAAGCCAAGCGCATGGAAGACCAGGTTCAAGCGATCAGCTCGCAGCAGAGTGTTTCGGTTGTGAAGTGAGTGGAGCTCGGTGGCGGGCTCCGCCCGTAGGGTCACCCCTACTGAGGTTGGGCGGGTTGGCCCACCCTTTGTGAATACATCAGACCTCGGCTGGCGGGTTGGCCAACCTTCTGAATCACGCCAACCTCGGCTGCCCCCCCTTGCGGTTTTCAAAGGGTGGGTACGACGAACTCGACCCAGAATGTTCATTCCGTTACAGCCATGGCCGTGTAGAGACTAGCTGCCCGCCGCAAACCCACCCAGATGCGCGTAGGTCACGCGCAAATATTTGTGAGGATTGACTGGGACGTCGTTGATGCGAACCTCATAGTGAAGATGTGGGCCGGTGCTGCGACCGCTGTCGCCGACATAGCCGATGGTGTCGCCGCGATGCACGTGCTGGCCGGGGAAGACCGCGAAGCTTTTCAGATGTCCGTAACGCGTGGTAACTCCGTGGCCATGCTCGAGGACGATGGCCCGCCCGTAGCCGCCCATGAAGTCGGCGAATTCCACAACACCTTCCGCCGGCGCGATGATCGGTTGTCCGTAGATTGCTCCGATATCAATGCCGGAGTGAAAGGCGCCTTCTCCGTTGAATGGATCAATACGCTCGCCGAAGGACCCGGTAATTGGTCCCTCGACTGGCCACAGGTTTGGCGCCGAATTCGCGCGGACCCAGTCCGCGGTAGTTACATTCCGTGTAAGGCCTAGGGTCAGCCCGGCTGTAGTAGCACCGCTCAGCGCGGTGGTTTTTAGGGTATAAAGCCGGGCCATGGAGGAGGTCAGTTGCTGGTCCTGAATCTTGTCCGAAGAGGCCGCCGTGACCAGCAGCGGGTCGGATTTTAACCCGTAAAGCGAGGACACTTCGCTCGCCAGAGATCCCAGAGACGCAACCTGAACGTCGCGTTCCTTGGCAACTTGCTCCAAGGTGGTATAGCGGTTCTTCAGGTCGTCTTTTTCAGCCCGTAGCTCGTTATACTGCGAGGTCTTCAGTAGCATGCGCATGTAAGAGCGCGCAATGCCGGTCAGGCCCAGAACTCCGACCGCGGCCCCCACCATAAAGACATAGACATAGTGGATGGGAACAGGGATCTTGCGAAGCTGGCCATCGGCTCCGCGGGCTACAAAAAGAATGTAGAAGCGCTTACGCAACCTATTCCTTTCCCAAAATTTCGATTTCCCAGTACCGGGTCCAACCCGGACACTCTCCCCCAGACCACTCATAAGGAGTGTCTGGCCGTAATCCTGGTTCCAACTTGTCACCACGCCACGCCAAAGCTGCGTGTGCCGCGAGACGCCGTAGATGCGTTTCCCTTGTGGGACAAGGCCGAAACGCGTCCTTCCCGTACCGGAACCAGAGAGTGTCCAAATCTACTACTGCTGCAATCCAAAGCGGATACAGCACTTAGCTCGGCCAAAGGTGTTTGGAGCTGCTCCGAAACGGTAACAAAGCAGCTTCCCCCGTGTCAATGCGACTTTGGGAAATTCTTTAGTTACAGAGGCCGGGTAATAGTCCATGACCTTTTAGGCGAATTACCATTCCGGGACGAGGTGACGAAGGTACTTCCGAGCTGAACAGCAGCTCTGGCGGGCCGCTGCTTTGGAACTATGCCTGCTTCGTTGTAGATGGGAACCAAGGCCGGCAGGTTGCCCTTTCCGCTATCATGACTTCGCCTTGCCTTTACCAGAACGAGACCTGATTTCGCGAATACGCCGCGCCGCCGGGCACCAGCTTGGCCCTCCGCGGCTGCCCCATCCTTCGCGGTTTTCGAAGGGTGGGCGGAGTGCAGTGGTGATGACAGGAATTGGCGATGACTGTTCCGTTCTCCGCATTCCTCCTGACCGCGAAGTTCTCGTAACGACGGATTTCAGTTTGGAAGGCGTGCACTTCCGGCGCGAGTGGCATCCGCCGGAATCGGTCGGGCATCGTTGTCTGACCCGCGGTCTGAGCGACATAGCTGCAATGGGTGGCGAGCCGCTCGCAGCATTTCTATCTTTGGCCTTGCCGGCAAAATTGCCGCAAAGGTGGGTGGATGGTTTCCTAAAGGGTTTCTTGGAGCTTGCTAAACAGTTCGGAGTCGAACTGGCAGGCGGCGACACGTCGCAATCTTTGGCTGGCATTCAGGGAGACGTTGTTGTCCTGGGATCGATTCCCAAAGGCAAGGCCACACTACGTTCCGGCGCGCGGCCCGGCGATCGAATTTACGTGACTGGAGCGCTCGGCGCTGCCGCGGCAACTCTCGACCTCCTATGTTCAGGCCGAAAGAAAAAACTGCAGCCCACACTCTTTCCGGGCCACTTTTTTCCCCAACCGAGGATTGATGTCGGGCGAATTCTGCGTGAAAAGAAAATAGCCTCCGCCATGATTGATATCAGCGACGGTCTTTCCACCGACCTGAGGCATGTTTGCGAGGAAAGCGGCGTAGGCGCTGTGGCGTGGGAAGAGACCGTCCCGCGTGCCACACTTGGCCGGCGGGGCGAACCAGTGGATCTTCGTTTCGCCCTACACGGAGGCGACGACTATGAGCTTCTGTTCACCGCTGCCGAAAGAGTTCGAGTGCCGTCCGAGATTGGCGGCGTCAGAATCACTGCCATCGGTCGAATCATGCGGAGAAGGCAAGTCGTTCTGATACACACTAACCATTCTTCCTCGCGACTCGAGCCGCTCGGATGGGAGCACTTCCGGTAAAGAGATTATCTAGCGAAAGATTGTGTAGCGCGGTCGTCTGCGCGCGGGGGGCAGAGATCCGCTTGGCGGGCGTGGACGCCTCCGCCCCTACACGAACTCTCCTGGGAAGTGACTTCGGTTACCCGGCTAGGCATAGTAGTGCGAGACCTGCGGGACTAAAGTAGATTCATGTTGTCGCGAGCTTTTCTCATTCTTCTAATTTCGTCAGCTGCAATCGCTCAAACCACTACCGCGCCTGGTTCGCTTTCTGTGGACAACGATTTTGTTCACCGGCAGTTCGGTGACTCCTGCTCCCTGGAACCCAAGTGGCAGCCGATGATCGGAGACCTGAACGCTGACGGAGTTGAAGACATCGTCATTGTCGCGCGGTGCAAGAATGCGCTGATTGATCAGGACGAAAAGAATTACAGGGTCATCGACCCGTTGGATTCCTATTTTGGATACGGCAACCCAAAGATCACCACCGAGTTTGCTCCCGATGATCCCAAGCTACGCGGAATCGCGTTGTTGGTCATTCATGGCGCCGGCGCCGATGCCTGGCGCTCAGCCGAGCCACAGGCAAAATTTGTCATCATCAATCTCCAGATAAAAACACTCACCGTCAAGAAGATGAAGCTCAACCGCAAGAAGTCAACTATGGCAGTCTATGTGGAAGAAGCCGGCGGGGATCAAATGACGTCGGCAATATTCTGGGATGGGAAGAAGTATCGCTATGAGCCGCTCGGCTCGAGTATGGAGTGATGAAGAACCGTCGTTGGTCGTTGGTCGTTCGCAAAAGATCTCAGCTCACGGAGCGAGGGGGAACCAAACGTTCCAGAAAACAACAAGGCGACCCTCTTCGGGCCGCCCGTGAGCGAACATAATGTAGTTTTGGCCGACGACCGACGACCGACAACCAATGATGCCTTTCCTCACATTTCAAAGTGAAACACATCCAGCACGAAAAACGTCTTGCGGTTCACCAGCGCAATATGCCCGCCGATAACCGTGTGCATGTAGCCTACGGGGGGAGGTGGCAAGTAGCCCTCAACCTCAACCGGGCAGGGATGCATGCGGCTGCGGAGACCCGGAGGCAGTGTTCCCCGTACAACTAGCTGACGCTCAAGTCCCGGAGGCAGTTCATCGCGCTTGGCCAGACCCGGAGGCAAGTGGTCGCGATGGCCCTGGTACCAGTCATGCAGCTCGCGGTCGTGCTCGCGATAGTAGTGCCGATCCTCTCTATCTCGGCCACGATCATGGTCGTCCCGGTCACCATTGTCCCGGTCGGCGTGGTCATGCTTGTCGTGTCCGTAGCCATGGCCGTTGCCCTGCGCCTGCATGACGCTCGTGCTCAGCGAAAGCGCGAGCGCAGCAGTCAGGTAGAGCCATTTATTCGAAGACATAGATTCTCCTGTGTTGAAAGTGAGAAAGCCCAGCTTAGGGACGGGGCGGGGTAACGGCAAGTCACCAGAGTACGGGGAGCGTCATTGGTCGTTCGTCGTTGGTCGTTGGCCCAAACCCTAACGTCTGACGGTCAAGGGATAGGCGTTTTGCCAACGACCGATGACCAACGACCAGTGACGGTTCTTCTATAATCCCCGCCATGGGTCAAAAGGAAAAAGATCTCGAACAAAAACTGCAAGAACTCAAACGCCGCGATCAGCTTGCGCAAGAAGGTGGCGGACGCGAACGGCGCGAGCGCCAGCATAAAGAAGGCAAGATGTCGGCACGCGAGCGAATTGATTTTCTCCTCGATGAAGGCACGTTCGAAGAGACTGATCGCTTCGTGACCCACCGCGCCAACGAGTTCGGTTTGGCGGAGAAGAAGTATTACGGCGACGGATTCATCACCGGCTACGGCCGCATCGAAGGGCGCCTGGCTTTTCTTTTCGCACAGGATTTTACCGTATTTGGCGGATCGCTTTCAGAAACCAACGCAGCCAAGATCGTCAAAATTATGGACATGGCCGCCCGTGTGGGCGCGCCGGTCATCGGCCTGAATGATTCCGGTGGCGCGCGGATTCAGGAAGGCGTGGTTTCGCTGGCCGGCTACGCGGACATTTTTCTGCGCAACACACTTTACAGCGGCGTCGTGCCGCAGCTCTCGGCAGTCATGGGACCGTGCGCCGGTGGCGCAGTGTATTCTCCCGCGATCACTGATTTCGTGGTGATGGTTGATAAGACTTCGTACATGTTCATTACCGGGCCGGACGTGATCAAGACGGTCATGCACGAAGATGTGACTAAAGAGCAGCTCGGCGGCGCGGTCACGCACAATGAGACTTCAGGGGTTGCGCACTTTCTGGCCCATGATGATGCCGAGTGCCTCTCCATGCTGCGCGAGTTGCTCAGTTTCATTCCATCGAACAATCTCGACGATCCTCCGCGAAAGGCTTGCACCGATCCCGGCGACCGCGCAGATGCAGCACTCGACACTATCGTGCCCGCGCAATCGAATCTCCCCTATGACATAAAGGACGTAATCCGCGCCGTAATTGACGACGGATATTTCTTCGAAGTGCACGAGCACTATGCAAAAAACATTGTCGTAGGATTTGCGCGGATGAACGGTCGGCCCGTTGGCATCGTTGCCAATCAGCCTGCTTTTCTTGCTGGAACGCTCGACATCAATGCGTCGGTAAAAGGCGCGCGCTTCGTCCGCTTCTGCGATTGCTTCAATATTCCCCTGATTACTTTTGAAGATGTCCCGGGATTCCTCCCCGGCACTAGCCAGGAATATGGCGGCATCATCCGCCATGGCGCCAAGCTGCTCTTTGCATTCGCTGAAGCCACCGTGCCCAAGCTGACCGTGATTACTCGCAAAGCCTATGGCGGCGCCTATTGCGTGATGGCGTCAAAACACATCCGTACCGACGTAAACTACGCGTGGCCTACGGCGGAAATCGCCGTCATGGGCCCGGAGGGCGCTGTCGACATCGTCTACAAGCGTGAACTGGACCGGGCAACAAATCGCGAAGAATTGCGAGCCGAAAAGATAGAAGAATTCCGCGACCGCTTCGCTAATCCCTATATCGCTGCCGAACGTGGCTACGTGGATGCGGTCATCCAACCCCGCGACACCCGCAAGAAACTGATCCAAGCGCTCGAAATGCTAGGCAGCAAGCGGGACAAGAACCCGGCGAAGAAGCATGGGAACATACCACTGTAGGAAATACCGGAGAGACTCAGAGACCTCCTCGACTTCGCGGCAGAGCAGAAACATATCTGGTGGGGCGGAAGACCGCAAATATGTTCTGCCGCGCATTGATCACCTGCGAGACTCGCCAGCAACTGTTCGTTTTCTATGAGTAGAGCCTCTTCTCGACGAGTTGGGCAAACTTGATCTAACCGGCGTTAGTCGGGTCATTGTCGGAGGTGAAAGCGATCCAAGCGCCCGGCCACTCCAAAAAGAATGGGTGCTTTCAATTCGTGAACCATGTCGGAGATCGCGCGTACCGTTTTTCTTAAAGCAATGGGGGTGGTGGTGTGAGAAAGGCGAAAAACGGCAGACGGGACGCACCTACGACGAATATCCGAAGCACACATTCGCCCAATTCCGGACCGCCGAAGTTGCGACCAAATCGCAAAGAGCATCAGCCGTTTGGTGGCTGCGATGGCCCGGCCTCCTATGTTGCTCGCCACCGTGCTCCCGTGAACCGGGGCGTCTCCCACGGCAATTTCTTCTGCATTCTTGCAATAAATCCCTGATCTTGTGCAATGTCACTACATCCGCCAAAGCGCTAAGTTGCTGATTGTACTTCGGTTACTTGCGCCACTTCTTAACGGTGTAGAGGATGCTTCTCAAGAACCCAGGGAAGCCGCGAGGCTCGAGGTTTCGCCCGTAGTAATGGTTACCAACTTCCTCGACATGAGGGGGTTCTTAAATTACAAGACAGGGGCTGCGACAAGGATGACCAATCGTTTCATACTCGCCTTCACCATTTTGCTCGTCTCTATCGCTTCTATCTTTTTTACCCCGGCTGCCCTTTCGCAAGCCAAGCCAGCCGCGCCGGATAACATCGGATGGACTTCTTACGTAGCGTTCGGCGGAACTGCGAATTCGCTGGGGCAAGTATATGAACTCAGCTCCAGTGTTGGATACACCTTCACCGACCACTTCGGCATGGACGTGGGGGTACCGGTTTATTTTGTGAATGCGTCCAGTTCGACCACGGGGGCCACGTCCGGCAGCGGCGTGGGGAATCCGTCGGTGGATCTGCGCTGGAAGTATCTGCGTCCGGTAGTCAATTATGCTTCCGTCTTGACCGGTTCGGCGCCGATCGGAGACAAGACCCTCGGCCTGAGTACCGGGCATGCAACGTTTGACTGGACCAACCATATTGACCGCTCGTTCAATAAGGTGACTCCCTTCGGCGAAGCTGGGTTCTCCAACACAACCGCGGACTCGCGCTTGTACGTTCGTCCCTATACGACCTTCGGCTTGAACACCCATTTTCGCGGTGGCGCTGAGGTCAACGTTTGGAAATCAGTCGGCCTGGGTGCGGCGGTGTATGATATTTTGCCTTTCGGTAATCAGACGGTTTACAGCCGGGTGAATGGATCGTCGGGAAACGGCGCTGGCACCACACATGGACCTTTCCAGGTCAGCCAGCAAACCACCGGTACCGGCGACGTTGCCAGCGACAATGGTTTCTCCACTTGGCTGGACGCCGGCCTCAATCGTTATCTCGACGCTGAACTCGGTTACACGCGAAGCATTCATTACGACCTGAATTCGGTTTCATTTTCGCTTGGTTTCAACGTAGGACGCCTGCTCCGTGACAGCCAGTAATGGCTTTTTCGGAATGGGCGAAAACATGCTTAATGGGGGACAAAATAAGATGAAGACAATCAAACTTGCAACCTTAACCATGGCCGTTCTTCTTTACACGACGGCAGCTCTAGCGCAACACGGGCATAGTGGCGGAGCTATGGGCAGTGGCATGGGAAATACGGGCAATGGGAACGGCATCGGCCACGAGACGGCTTCCACCAACCACGGAAGCGCAAGCACCACGACCACTGGCTCCGCCCATGGCAAGACGATGGACGACATCTTGAACAACAATACCCATCTCGCTGATCAGATTTCCAAGCTCACCGGTGAGAGCGCAACCACGGCGTGCGCCGGCTTTAAGAACCTCGGACAATGCGTAGCCGCGGCCCACGTCGCCAAGAATCTGGGCTTCAGCTTTGCTTGTTTAAAGGACGACATGACCGGCACCGCGCCCACGGACCCCAAGTCCTGCCCGGCGGGAACGGGAACCAAGGGCAGCCAGAGCCTCGGCAAGTCAATTCAGTCCCTTGATCCGAACGCCGACCAGAAGAGCGAGTCCAAGAAAGGCGAGAATCAGGCCGCGGCTGACTTGAAGGAAAGCAATTCCTAACGGTGGACGTTTATCGTACCGTGTGTGGATAGGATTGAGCACGAGCGTGGCCGGATGCAACGTTTGCAACCGGCCGCTCTCCTGCCGCACTAAATCTTCCTTGAGCGGCCGCAACATCAAACCCGGCTTGCGTCGTGTAGATCGCCTGATCAAAAGTGGTTCCTGACTTCGCCTTCGCCACGGCGAAAAATCCGTAGGCTTTACCGCCCGCGAACGATGTCGCGATGTAGTCCGCAACCATCTGCCCTGAAGTAGTCGAAGGCAGCCAGCTCAGCGCCATCGGTCCCGCAATCGGTGTCGGCGAAGTCCAGGTTGTGCCTCCGTCGGTGGAGGAGATAAACCCTACGTAGAGAGCGCAAGGCGAAGCGGTGCAATTCGCCTGTGGATAGTAGTAGTAGGTCAGGCCCAAGTGCGCAGTGCTGCCGCCGGTTGCGGGATCAATGCCTAGTCCGGGAATGAAGTGGTCTCCGCCACTGGTTAGGGCGTCGATCGGAATCCGTGCGGGCGCGCTCCAGTTCACGCCGTCGGCGGAAGTGCTCATCACCAGATCGTTCGAGCTACAGTTGGTGCGAAAGCGGCAGTCCTGCCAAACCACATAGATATTTCCTGCGGAGTCCATGGCCGCCGAGGGCAGCGGATCATCGCGCAGGCCTCCTGCAGCCGGGCGGGCGTTGACCGCCGCGACCGCCACCGGCGCATCCCAGGTTGCACCACCATCGCTCGACAGGAAGGACTCGATCTCACCTGACCCATCCGACCAGAACGGTACGACTACAGTTCCATTCGGCTGGACTAACTGCTCTGCGGCGAGTCCGTGGGTGGAGTCTGGGGGTGAGGTCACGGGTGTAACTTGCGGCGCCCACGTCAGGCCGGCGTCCGTTGAAGTGCTCATCCACACTAAGTTTCCATTGCCGTTATCGTCCCATTCCACGTAGCAGTTTCCGTAGAAAGGGCTCGTGGCCGTGTTGTCGCAGGAGATCCAATCCTTGTCCAGGTTGGGGCCTTGAGCGATGATGATGGGGTTGCCCCATGAGGCGCCGCCATCGGTCGAGCGGCTGACCGCAACTTGGATTTTTCCGGTCACGATCGTCAGCGACGAGATAATCCAAGCTCCATGCTTGCTGTCGTAGATAACGGACGTATCGCTAACTGCTGAGTTGGTGCCTCCAGCTTGAAAACTGGTGAGGCCGGGGAGCAGCCCGTTTTTCCAGGTAGCACCAGAGTCGTTCGAAATTGCAAGTCCAATGTCCGCTGCGCCGCCCCCGGCAATGCGCCCTACTTGAAAGGAAGTGATGATCGTCTGCCCGAAAGAGAAACTGCCCGGCTCGACTTCAGTCGCGTGCTGGCTGGTGGCGTTGGTGAAAGTGTCCGTGCTCAACTTCATCAAAGGGACGGTTGCCGGCGGAAAGGATGATTGACGACTGGAATTACCAACAGGATCGTCTCCGCACCCAACTGTTGTGAGCAAAATTGCGCCCAATGCTACTGCCAGAGCCGCCCGAACGATTCCACTCAACCCTAATCTCATTTAGTGAGGAGGAGTCTAACAGGAGGTCGAAGATCTGCATAGTTAGGACACCCGGGATATCGAGTGGGTTCCCCGTAGGCTAAGGCATTTTGTCCTTAAGGCATTTTGTCCTTTGCATCTACTCTGAGAACATGCCACCCTGTCGTGAGTTTCAGTCGGAGAGGAGATGCAAATGGAAAGTCACAAGGCGGTTTCGCGGTGGAACTCGGAGCTGGACAGTCGTGATTCTGGCTGTGGTCTTTGTCCTCACGATACTGCTAATTACCGGGTGGCAGGTACCCAGGCACTTCGGCAAGGTGGAGAGGCCGGGTGAGTTTGGAGACATGTTTGGCATTGCTAACGCCTTGTTTTCCAGCCTGGCATTCGCTGGCGTGATCTATCCGCTGTTGCAGCAGCAATGCGAAATTCAGAGACATCGTGAGACATTACAACTGACCGCCGATGTAGCCCCATTTGAGTATTGCAATCACAAGATCAGCAGCCTTCGAGAGGCAAAAGTGCCGGAACTCGGCAATCGCAACATGGATAAGGCGGAGCAGTTGGATCACGATATCCGGTTGTTTCTCGATAACCACGAGAACCTTTGTCGGAGTCTGGCTGAGAGCCGAGGGCTTAAATTTCCCGATGCGCCAGAAATTGCCGGGAAATCTTAGTTTGGATGAAGAACCAGCACTCTCAAAATGCTTACTGACGGAGTCTTTCCTTCATTGACCGTTGTAGCCTTGGCCGATAAAGGATGTCGTAGGCTAACTCTTTGTTCGATCATCAACGGAACAGTGTGCAGCGTCTAGGTTTCAGACCAAAATTTGGTTACACTGCCGTCACCATGTTCGGCTTCACTCCCAAATTGCCGGTTAGCGATGAAGAACGGCAGTGGGTGGACGAGGGCTTCAGACGCCTGGAAAAGATGCTAGGCCGCCGCCGCATGACTGAGGCAAAAATCATCCTGCCGGCCGCTGAGTACTTTCCCGACCCGTACGACAAGAGCGAAGCCGCCTGCGAGAAGATATTCCAACGCGTCTGTGATTACATGCAGGTAGAGCGAAGCCATATCGAGCTCGAAATCTTTGCCGACGAAACCGAGGAACTTCGCGAAATCCTTCCCTATTGGCGTGGTTCTTCGGGAGGATGCGCTGGCTTTTACAGCCACGACAAAGCCGGGGAACCGGACGACGGACCAGATGAAGTGCGTATGTTGGTGGCACTAAGGAGCACGCAACTTAGCGATCCGTTATCACTTGTCGCAACCATGGCGCACGAATTAGGCCACGTAATCCTATTGGGTAGTGGGGTTCTGAACCCGAGAACATCAGATCATGAGCCGCTGACAGACCTGCTGACCGTCTTTCTCGGATTTGGCATCTTCAATGCAAACTCGTCAGGAAGATTCCTGCAACATCAGGACGAGAGGCGATATAGCTGGTCAATGCATCGCCTGGGTTATTTGCCTGAGCAGGTCTACGGCTATGCGTTAGCAAAATTCGCGGCCGAGCGCGAAGAAGAAAAGGTCGAGTGGGCGAAGCATCTTTCGACCAACGTTAGGTCGTATTTCAAGCAATCACGATCCTGGTTGGCTAAGAACAAGTTTCACGTGCCCATGGCAAAACCGATCGGCTAGGGTCTACCCTACTGCAAATGAAATCTTTCCTTCATCAACCGCTGGAGCCGCGGCCGATAGATGATGTCGTAGGCGAGTTCTTTGTCCGGAAACATGGCTAAGGCGGCGCGTTTGGTGCCAGCCACCAGTTCCGACGCCTCTTCGATTGTGAGGTTGGGGTCCTGGCTGATGACCGACATCACCATGCTGATCATGATTTGCAGACGGCGAATCTTGGTCGCTTCCTGTTGAACCTCGTTGTTGGTATGTACATCTTCCACTGGGCCTCTCTTCGCGACCACCGCGCCTTTCCAGCCATCGCCTTTATTATTAGATGTAGGGCTGGTGGCTGGCGTTTCGCTCATTCTCCCTTGGAAGAGACGGCGAATCAATGGCACTTCAGTCATGGTTAGTGCGTATTACGATGCCCAGCGAATCGTCCTCAGAGGCCGTA
>Ga0070717_10002993_pt1 | contig 12033 bp, 8 predicted proteins | sample LARL113metaG_FD_71366 | JGI IMG/M metagenome (GOLD analysis project Ga0070717, IMG submission 71366) | Corn, switchgrass and miscanthus rhizosphere microbial communities from Kellogg Biological Station, Michigan, USA - LAR L11-3 metaG | ecosystem: Host-associated > Plants > Roots > Rhizosphere ...
GGTGCCGATGCCGGCGGCCAGGAGCTGTCGGCGGGCCACCCGGCCACGTTGTGCGGCGGCGATGGCGAAGATGCGCTGGTCTCGCGGGCCCATGATGGGGGTTTCCGAGCCACATCCGAGCAACTGAACGGTCCAGGCTCGGTTTGCCTCATCCTGCGGGGGAAACTGAGCCGGGTGGGTGGGCAGCGGGGTTGCTGGCTCGGTTACCCCCGCGATCGAGCCCGGGGTGGTGCGTGAGAGAGGGGTCATGTCTATGAGAGCCTCGAGGTGGCCCTCGTTCACCCCCCCACGACGTACTCTTGGCGGCACCGTGGAATCCGCCGCCGCGTCTCCCCGCAAGCGTCACGCGCTCCAGCTGTTCGAGGGGCTCCCGCCGCGCTATGACCGCACCGGCGCGGTGATGAGCTTCGGGCAGGACCCGCGATGGCGCGCCGCCATGGTGAACGCCGTCGACCCGCGACCGGGGCAGCGGATCCTGGACGTGGCCACCGGGACCGGCATGGTGGCCCGGGCGCTGGCCGCACGGGGCGCGATCGTCACCGCGCTGGATCAGTCGGCGGCGATGCTGGCGGTGGCCCGAGCGCACGCGCCCGCGAACGTCACGTTCGTGCAGGGCGAGGCCGAGCGCCTGCCCTTCGCCGACGCCTCCTTCGACGCGCTGACGTTCACCTACCTGCTGCGCTACGTCGACGACCCCGCCGCGACGCTGGCCGAGCTGGCCCGCGTGGTCAAACCCGGCGGGCGTATCGGCATGGTGGAGTTCGGGGCGCCGGGCAACCCGGTGCTCAAAGCGCTGTGGCGGATCCACACCCGGGTCGGCCTGCCGCTCATCGGCCGCCTCATCTCCCCCGCGTGGTATGAGGTCGGCCGCTTCCTGGGCCCGAACATCGAGCAGTTCCACACCGCCCATCCCGACCTCGCGGCGCTCTGGCGCGCCGCCGGGGTCGCGGAGGTGGACGCACGGCCTATGAGCTTCGGGGCCGGCCTGGTCATGTCGGGAGTCAGAGACGGCCACGGCGCCTGAGCCCAACACCAGGCTGCAACGGCCCGCCTTCTATGCGATGGCTCCGGGCGGATGGCGCGATCTGATCACGCTGCTGCACCCGCCGTACACGGCGTGGCATCTCAGCTACGTCGCCCTCGGCGCCGCGGTGGCCCCCGCCGTGCACGCCAACCGGCTGGTGGCCGCACTGGCCGCCTTCTTCCTGGCCGTGGGGGTCGCCGCCCATGCGCTCGACGAGCTGCACGGGCGGCCCCTCAAGACCCGCCTGAGCGACACCGCGCTGATCGTCCTGGCCGTGGTCGGGCTCGGCGGGGCGGTGGCCATCGGGGTGGCCGGGACGCTCACCATCTCGGCCTGGCTGGCTCCGCTCGTAGTCGCGGGGGCCTTCCTGGTGGTGGCCTACAACCTGGAGCTGTTCGGCGGTCGGGTCCATGACGACATGTGGTTCGCGCTCGCCTGGGGCGGGTTCCCGGCCTTCACCGGCTACTTCGTCAACGCGCTGCAGATCCGGCCGGCCGGACTGTTGGTGGCCGCCGCCTGCTGCCTGCTCAGCGTCGCCCAACGGCGGTTGAGCACGCCGGTGCGCGAGCTGCGCCGGCGCACCGCCAACGTCAGCGGCACCCAGACGCTCACCACCGGGGAGACGCGGGAGCTCGATGCCCAGCAGCTGGCCGCCCCGCTCGAGGGCGCGCTCCAGGCGCTGTGGCTGGCGCTGGTCATCCTCGCGGTCGGCCTGGTCGCCGTCCGCCTCTGACCCGCTGCCGGGCCGCCTCTAGGACGTGGCGTTGATGATCATCCCCGCGGCGACGGTGTCGTTGGTCGACTCGTCGATGAGGATGAAGCTGCCGGTCGTGCGGTTGCGCGAGTAGGGGTCCACCACCAGCGGCGCCGAGCAGCGCAGGCGCACGCGCCCGATCTCGTTGAGGCTGAGCTTCTCGGCCTTGACGTGCTCGAGCGTGTTGATGTCCACGCGGTGCTCGATGTCCTCGACGATCGCCCGGGCCGAGCGCGTCGTGTGCTTGATCGCGTACTTGCCGCGCGGCGCCAGCGGCTGCTCTGACATCCAGCAGATGTGGGCCTCGAGCTCGCGCGCAGGGGTGGGCTGATCGTCGGCCTCGACGAGCATGTCCCCGCGGGAGACGTCGATCTCGGTGGCAAAGCGCAGGGCCACGCTCATCGTGGGGAATGCGGCCTCGACCTCGCCGTTGTAGGTGTCGATCGCCGCCACCGTGGTCCGCTGGCCGCCGGGCAGGGCCACGATCTCCGTGCCGGGGCAGATGACCCCGCCGGCGACCTGGCCCGCATAGCCGCGGTAGTCGTGGTGGGAATCGCTCATGGGGCGGATCACCCACTGCACCGGGAAGCGGACATCGTTGAGGTTGCGGTCCTGGGCGATGACGACGTGCTCGAGGTGGTAGAGGAGCGGGGCGGCGCCGAACCACTGCATGGCGTCCGAGCGCTCGACCACGTTGTCGCCGCGCAGCGCCGAGATGGGGACGAACGTGATGTCGGGGATCTGGAGGCGTGCCGACCAGTCGGTGACCTCCTCCAGGATGCTGTAGAAGACGTCCTCGTCGTAGTTGACGAGGTCCATCTTGTTCACGCACACGACCAGATGGGGGATGCGCAGCAGCGAGGCGATGTACATGTGGCGCCGCGTCTGCTCCGAGACGCCCTTGCGCGCATCGACGAGCACGATCGAGACGTCCGCGGTGGACGCGCCGGTGACCATGTTGCGCGTGTACTGCTCGTGGCCCGGCGTGTCGGCGATGATGAACTTGCGCCGCGGGGTGGCGAAGTACCGGTAGGCGACGTCGATGGTGATGCCCTGCTCGCGCTCGGCGCGCAGGCCGTCGGTGAGCAGCGCCAGGTTCAGGTAGCCGTCACCGCGGCGCTCCGAGGTCTGCACCACGTGCTCCATCTGGTCCTCGAAGATCGACTTGGAGTCGTGCAGGAGGCGGCCGATGAGGGTGGACTTGCCGTCGTCGACCGAGCCCGCGGTGGCGATCCGCAGCAGCTCGGAATGGCGCCGGCGTATCGCGTAGGCGTTCTGGGTCGCTGCGGGAGCAGAGCCGTTCTCGTGCATCTCAGAAATAGCCTTCACGCTTGCGATCCTCCATCGCCGCTTCGGTGACACGGTCATCGGCGCGGGTCTCGCCCCGCTCGGTGATCCGGGTGGCGGCGATCTCGGCCACCACCTCCTCCAGGGTGACGGCCGTCGAGCGCACCGCGCCGGTGCACGTCATGTCGCCGACAGTGCGGTAGCGCACCGATTCTGAGAACGGCTCCTCGCCGTCCATGAGCTCGATGAACTCGTTGTGGGCGTAGAGCATCCCGTCACGGGCGAAGACGTCGCGCTCGTGCGAGAAGTAGATCGAGGGGATCTCCAGCTCCTCGGCCCCGATGTACTGCCACACGTCGAGCTCGGTCCAGTTGGAGATCGGAAACACGCGCACGTGCTCGCCCTTGCGGATGTTGCCGTTGTAGAGCGACCACAGCTCCGGGCGCTGGCGCTTGGGGTCCCACTGGCCGAAGTCATCGCGGAAGCTGAACACGCGCTCCTTGGCGCGGGCGCGCTCCTCGTCGCGGCGGGCGCCGCCAAAGGCTGCGTCGAAGCCGTGCTCCTCGATGGCGTCGAGCAGGGTGGTGGTCTGCAGGCGGTTGCGCGAGGCGCGCGGGCCGGTCTCCTCGGTGACGCGACCCATGTCGATGGAGTCCTGGACGGAGGCGACGATCAGCCGCTCGCCGATGTCCGAGACGATGCGGTCGCGGAAGGCGATGACCTCCGGGAAGTTGTGCCCGGTGTCGACGTGCATGATGGGGAACGGGAACTTGCCGGGGCGGAAGGCCTTCTCGGCCAGGCGCAACAGCACGATCGAGTCCTTGCCCCCGCTGAACAGCAGCACGGGACGTTCGAACTCGGCGGCCACCTCACGGAAGATGTGGATGGACTCGGCCTCGAGGGTCTCGAGGTGGGACAACTCATAGTGGACTGGGTTCATCAGCGGGCAGGCTGGTCGGGGGCTTGACGCTATCCGGGAGGCCGGTAGCCGGGGCGGCGGGGTGGGCGGTGAGCTGACACGGTCTCTACACCACGTGGATCCCGCACTCGGTCTTGTCGGTTCCCGCCCAGCGGCCATCGCGGCCTTCGCCGGGCTGAGTGCACGGGGCGCAGCCGATGGAGGCATAGCCCTGGTCGTGCAGGGGGTTGTACGGCAGGTCGTGCTTGAAGATGTAGGTCCAGACGTCCTTCTCGGTCCAGTCGGCGAGCGGATTGAGCTTCCAGATGCCGCGCTTCTCGTCACGCTCGGCCTTGGGGGCAGCCGCCCGCGTCGTCGCCTGCTCGCGCCGGATGCCGGTGATCCAGGCATCCACGTCCTTGAGCGCGGCCTCGAGCCCCGCCACCTTGGCGGCGCTGCAGCAGTTCTGCGCCGTCCACGGCTCGCCCGGGCTGTGGGCATCCATCACGTCGATTGTGATCTGGGGATAGCGCTCTTCGAACTGCTTCCACGTGGCCAGCGTCTCGGGGAACAGCACGCCGGTGTCGATCGTGAAGGCACGGAGGGGCGGCCGGCCCTCGGCGAGCTCGGAGAGCATGTGGAAGAGCACCGACTCCTCCTTCTGAAAGGAGCAGGCCAGCGTCAGGCGCGGGTGGTAACGCTCCACGCCGTAGGCCACCACCTCCTCGGCGGTTGCACCTTCCAGATCAGCGAGAGTCGCGCTCAAACCGCACACTCCCCTTCGCCACGGATGACGTGGAACGGCACGTTCTTGGTCCAGTCGATGAAGTAGTTCATGTTCTCGAGGTTGAATTCGATCGGCAGCGTCAGATCCTTCACGCGATCCTGGAACTCCGCGGCACCGACTCGGTCGGCGAACTCTCCGAAATGCTCGCCGTCGTAACGATCTGACTCGTAGAAGCGTACCCAGCGCTCGACGGCCTCAGGCACACGCTTGGCGGGCAGGCGGGCCTTGAGGCGCTGCCCGTAGCGCACATCGCCGGCCTCATAGGCGCCGCCGATGTGCGGAATGTAGGCCGGGATCGTGTGCTCGCCGACCTTGATCGACGCGCCGTAGAACCCGATGTCGGCGATGTGATGCTGGCCGCATCCGTTGGGGCAGCCGCTCATCTTGATGTGAATGCGCCGGGTGAGCTCGTCCTCGATGTTCATGGCCATCAGGCGCTCGTGGATGGCCTGGTTGAGCCCCATCGAACTGGTGATCCCCAGCTTGCAGGAGTCCGTGCCCGGGCAGGAGACGACGTCGGTGATCTCGTCGGCGCCGGCATCGCCAAGCCCCAGCTCCGACAGCCGCTGCCACACCTCGTAGGCAGCCTCCTCCCGGACCCAGCGCAGCACGAGGTTCTGGTGCACCGTGGTGCGGGCATAGCCGCCGCAGTAGTCGCGCATGAGCTGGGCCAGCCCGTGGAGCTGATCGACGCTGAGATCGCCGCGGCGCACGTTGACCTCGACGGTCACGAAGCCGCGCTGTCGCTGCGGAGCGACGTTGGTGGACACGAAGTGGTCGAACTCGTGCAGATCGCCGTTGGGGCTGGCGTAGGCCTCGCGGGGACCCGGGGCGTTGGCCTCCTCGTCGTCGATGTAGAAGAGAGCGTCGGGGCTGAAATCGCGCTCCTGGACCCAGTCGCCGCGCAGCTCGTCCTCCACGATCTCGCGGAACTCGTCGATCCCGATCTTGTCGACGAGGACCTTGATCCGGGCACGGGCGCGGTTGACGCGCAGCCACTCCTGGCGGTCGAATATGCGCACGACCGCCTCGGTGATCTTCAGGTAGTCGCCGTTGTCCAGCTCCACGAAGTCATAGAGCGTCGGCGCCAGGCGGGGCATGATCGATGTCCCGCCGCCGACCAGGACCTCCACGCCGCGCACGCCGTCGCGGACCTTGGGCAGGAACGCGATGTCGTGGATCTTGGCGATGGTGTTGTCGCCCGCCGTCGAGGCAAAGGCCGTCTTGAACTTGCGCGGCATGCTCTGGGTCGTGGGGTGGCGCACGAAGTAGCGCACGTAGGCGCCCGCGTACGGGGTGATGTCGAAGTCCTCACCGGGCAGGACGCCGGCGCGGGGATCTCCGGTCACGTTGCGCATCGTGTTGCCGCAGCCCTCGCGCGAGGACAGGCCGGCGTCGCCGAGCTCGCGGATGAGCGCGGCGGCGTCGGGCAGCGGCACGTGGTGCATCTGGATGTTCTGGCGCGTGGTGATGTGGCCCTTGCGCAGCGGGACGTACTTCTCGATGCCGTCGGCGAAGGCGTCGAGCTGGTCGGGCGTGACGCCGCCGAGCGGCAGCTTGACGCGGACCATCTGGACATCGGGCTGGCGCTGCCCGTAGACGCCCTGCTTGAGGCGGAACTTGATGAAGGTGTCCTCCTCGAGGTCGCCCTTGAGAAATCGGGTGGACTCGGTGTCGAAGTCGTCGAACTCCCGCTCGAGGATCGGGATCACGTGGCCGGGGACGTTCTCGACCACCTCCGGGTTGTCCAGCGATCCGGTACGAGGTGCCTTCGTGTCGATCGATGCTGGCTCCATGCGGTCCTTCCGAGTTGGGAATGGTCGCGTGCCGCGAACGGGCGTCGACACAAAGTACCAAAACCCGATCTGGATCCACCCTTTTTGGTGGATGGGGGGCGTCTTGGCCCCTGGGAGTCGCGCCGAGCCGAGCCAGTTGCCGGCGGCGGCCGCGCTCAGCGCAGCACGACGGCCGTCTGGATCGACAGCGCGTCGATCACCCTGACGGTCACGGTCTGGAGCACGGCCGAGCCGTGGTGCTTGCCCTTCTTCTTCCTGGCCTTGACCAGCGTGAGGGCGGGCACGGTGACGCGCAGCGAGGCCTTGCGCACCGGGGTGCTGCGCAACGTGACGACGAGGCTGCCGCCGCGCAGTGCGGCGGTGCTCTTGAGGCGATGGCCCGACGCGTTGAGGACGGTGATCCCGCGCGAGAGGTCCCGGGCGCGCTTGGCAAAGCGGATCTGGCTCGACGGGACGACGACGATCGAGCGGATCGGCGGCGCGTCGGTGCCGGCGCCCACCTTGAGCGACAGCTGCGGGTGTCCCTTCTTGACGCTGAGCCCGCCGGTGATCGTCGGCCGGCCGGCGACGATCCAGGCGATGGCCGCCTCCGCGGTGGAGCCCGACGTGTCGGTGACGGTGATGGTGGTGCTGACCTTCCCGGCGCGAGTCGGAGTCCCGCTGATCAGGCCAGTGCCGGCGGCCAACGAGAGGCCGCGGGGCAGAGTGCTGGCGCGGTAGGTGAGGGCCTCGCCGGCGCTGTCGGTGGCGTGAAGCTGGACGTGGACGGCCTGGCCGACGCTCGGGCGCTGCGCCGCCGGACGGGTCACCGTGACCACCGGCGGGGGCGCGGGGGTGGGCGTCGGCGCCGTGGTGGTCGCCACGGGCGGGGTCCAGGTGGAGCCGCACATCGCCGCCGCCACCGCGGCGCCCTTGGGTGAGCCCAGCCCCGAGGCCATGTCGTAGCCGCCGCCGGCGCTGAAGCCGCTCAGGCCGCCGAAGGAGTTGTTGCCGGCGGTGACGTCGTTGAAGTACGTGCTGTACGCGCTGCGGGCCGCCTGGTAGAGGGCCGGGTTGGCGGGCCCGATGCTCTTGCCGCTGCATGCCACCGACGAGTCGGCCAGGACGGCGAGCGCCGCCCACGTGGGCGCGGCGGCGCTGGTGCCGCCGAAGATCGACCAATGGCGGTTGTAGTAGATGCTGTAGCCGGTGAGGATGTCTGCGTCGGCCGACACGTCGGGCACCTCACGACAGGAGGTGTTGTGGGTGACGATGCAGGTCACCGACGACTGGGGGATGATCGTCTGAGTCTGGTAGCTCGGCACGCCCCAGAACGAGGAGACGCCACCACCACCGGCGCCCGAAGCGGTGCCGCTCCCGGTGTTCCAGGCGCTGTTCCACACCGATTCCGACGGCGGCGGGCCGACGGAGGCCAGCGAGGTCCCGCCGACGCCCGTCACCCACGGCTGGCTGGCGGGATCGTCGACGGTCTGCGTGCTCGATCCGGTGCCGCTGGTGCAGTCCTTGACGCCGTGATCGCCGGAGGCGGCGAAGATCGTCTGGCCCTGGGCGGCCGCCTCGAGGAACAGGTCGTTCTCGGCGCCGGCGGCCGCCGACCCCTCCTGAGGCTCGCACAGGCCCCACGAGGTGGAGATCACCTTGGCCCGGTTCTGGCTGATGATCGCGCGATAGGTGTCCATCGCCGAGGCCCCGCTGTTGCGGCCCTCGTAGACGAGGACCGAGGCGTTCGGCACCAGGCCGATCATGTCCTCGATGTCCAGCGCCGCCTCACCCTGGCCGGGGCCGGTGCCCGGGCCCCCGTCGACGGTGATGTTGGAGACCGGCGTGGCCGTCCCGTAGCAGGCCTGGTAGGCCGCGATGTCAGAAGCGGAGTAGGGCTCGAGCTCGAAGAGGGCGACCGTGGTGCCACTGCCGCCATCGCCGGCGGCGTAGAGATCGGAGAGGCCGTACGCAGCCGCGATCTGACCGGCGGTGTAGCCGCCGCTGCTCGCCCCCTGGGTGCAGGGCTGAGACTCCCCCGGCGCAATGGTGTCCTTGGCCGTCGTGCCGTGCCCATGCGGGAGACGTCCGGCCTTTTGCAGCCCGGCCGGGTGCGGGACCTGCAGCGAGTCCAGGCCGATCACGCCCTGGACCAGATCCGAGACGGACGCGGGGAGGGCCGGGGCCACACGGTTGGCAAAGACGGTGCGGCCGCCGCCGACGCGGTAGCGCTCAAACGAGGTGGCAAACGCCCGCGACATCGTGCCCGCCGACGCGGTGACGTCGAACGAGAGCCCGTTGGCGGACAGCGGGCCCGGGTGCAGGCCCTTGGCCTCGAGGGCCGCCCGCACACTGGCCACCTGCGCGGCATCGGGCGCGAACCGCCGCGCGAACTGGGCGACGGTCAGATAGTGGTGATACAGCGACGAGCCGCGCGTGGAGACGCCCTGGGTAAAGGCGACCAGGCCGGCACGATCCCGGGGGTTGAGCGCCACGGTGGCGTGGATGACCGATGACCCGGGCAGCCCTCCGCCGGGGACCGCTCCGGAGGGGAGGGCGGGGGCACGGCCGAGCCGCATGATCGCGCCGGCGGCGCCGCCCCGCACCGGCGCGGCGGAGGCGGCCGCGGCCAGCCCGAGCGCCAGCGCCACCGCGGCAACGAGGGCGGCGGCGAGAGGGTGGCGGGAGAGCGTCAGTCTCAGAGCCACGGTGGGAGTAGCTCCGGACGGCGAGCGACTCCCTCGCGCAACGCCGCCTGTTGCCAGGGGTTGCGCCGTTCGTGCGAGGGCGCGGACCGAGGTGCGGTCTCACGCATGAACCGTTCAAGGGCAGCCACCACCGCGGCGGCCTCTTCGTCGGAGGCGCCGGGGGCGACGATAGAGAGCTTCGGACGTCGGTTCATCGCGTCACCAAAGGTATCGTCAGCAGGGCTTGCGACCTTTACCGGTTCTTGACTACCCCACAATTCTGAGCGCTGTCCCTCCAGTGGATGCCATTGCGCGGGTTCGCGACGCATTTCTGCGCTTTCACGCGGGGGAATGGTCGATGCCCGCCAAGATCTACCTGCAGAGCCCACCATTCGGCGACTTCCGGGCGATGCCTGCGCGCGGTGACGGCGTGGCGCTGCTGAAGTGGATCACCTCCTTCCCCGGCAACCCCGCGCGTGGCCTGCCGACGGTGATGGGGGTCATCTGCCTCTCAGACGCCGAGACGGGCGCGCCGCTGATGCTGCTCGACGCCCGCGCGGTGACCGCATTGCGCACCGGGGCGGTGGCGGCCGTTGCCACCCAGGCGCTGGCCGCCGAGAGCGCCAGCACGGTGGGCATCATCGGCTGCGGGCTGCACGGCGCGTGGACCGCGCGCTGCCTCGCCGCCTCCGGTTACTCCGCCGGGGTGTGCTCGGATCCGCGCGCCGACGTGGCCGGCGCGCTGGCCGGCGAGCTGGGATGGTCGGCGGGCCCGCGGGCCGAGGCCGCCCGCTGTGACGTCGTCTGCTGCGTGACCCCCGGGGCCGAGGTCGTCATCGACGCCGGCGACCTGCGGGCGGGGCTGCACCTCAACATGCTGGGCGCCGACGGCCCCGGCAAGGCCGAGGCGACCGTCGGCGCGGTGGCCTCCTGCGCCCTGTTCTGCGACGAGTGGCATCAGGCGTCGCACGGCGGCGAGCTGACCGGCGCGATCGAAGCCGGGCTGGTCGCCCGCGATCAGGTGACCGAGCTGGGCGCCGTGCTCGCCGGCGAGGCGCCGGGGCGGCCGGGTTCGGCGGCGGTGACGCTGTTTGACTCGACCGGGCTGGCCATCCAGGACCTGGCGGTGGCGCGGGCCGCCTACGACGCGTGGCGCGGCGGGGCCGTGCAGGCGCAGGAGGTCTCGCTCTAGAGCGGGATGTTGCCGTGCTTGCGCCGGGGACCCGGCTCGCGCTTGGTCTGGAGCGTCTGGAGCGCGGTGATGACCTTGGGTCGGGTCTCGTGGGGGACGATCACGTCGTCGATGTAGCCGCGCTCGGCCGCCACGTAGGGGTTGGCGAAGTGCGCCTTGTAGTCCTCGATGAGCTTCTGGCGGCGCGAGTCGGGCGTGGGCGATGAGGCGATGTCGCGGCGGTGGATGATGTTGACCGCGCCCTCGGGCCCCATCACCGCCACCTCGGCGGTCGGCCAGGCGAAGTTGAAGTCGGCCGCCAGGTGCTTTGACCCCATGACGTCATAGGCGCCGCCGTAGGCCTTGCGCGTGATGATCGTGATCTTGGGGACGGTCGCCTCGGCGTAGGCGTAGAGCAGCTTGGCGCCGTGGCGGATGATCCCGCCCCACTCCTGCGTGGTGCCGGGCAGGAAGCCGGGGACGTCGCAGAAGGTGAGGATCGGGATGTTGAAGGCGTCGCACGTGCGGATGAAGCGCGCGCCCTTCTCCGAGGACTCGATGTCGAGCACCCCGGCCAACTGGGAGGGCTGGTTACCCACCACCCCGATCGAGTGGCCGTCCAGCCGGGCAAAGCCGCACACCAGGTTGCGCGCGAAGTGCTCGTGGACCTCGTAGAACTCGCCGTCGTCGACCACGCGATGGATGACGTCGCGCATGTCGTAGGGCTTGTTGGGGTTGTCGGGGACGATCGTGTCCAGCTCGGGGTCCTCGCGCAGCGGATCGTCGGTGGGCATCACCCGCGGCGCCGTCTCCAGGTTGTTCTGGGGCAGGAAGCTGAGCAGGTAGCGGGCGTCCTCCAGACAGGCGTCCTCGTCGTCGGAGGCGAAGTGGGCCACGCCGGACTTGGAGTTGTGGCTCATCGCCCCGCCCAGCTCCTCGAACCCGACCTCCTCGCCCGTGACCGTCTTGATCACGTCGGGGCCGGTGATGAACATGTGCGAAGTCTCCTTGACCATGAAGATGAAGTCCGTGATCGCGGGCGAGTAGACCGCCCCGCCGGCGCACGGCCCCATCACGAGCGAGATCTGGGGGATGACGCCGCTGCAGCGCACGTTGCGCAGGAACACGTCGCCGTAGGCGCCGAGCGACACCACTCCCTCCTGGATGCGGGCGCCGCCCGAGTCGTTGATCCCGATCACGGGGCAACCGATCTTGGCCGCCAGGTCCATGATCTTGCACATCTTCTCGGCCATGACCTCGCCCAGCGAGCCGCCGAACACGGTGAAGTCCTGGCTGAACACGCACACCCGGCGGCCGTCGATGGTGCCGTGGCCGGTGACCACCGCGTCGCCGTAGGGGCGGTTCTTCTGCATGTCGAAGTCGAGCGTCCGGTGCCGGACGAACACGTCGAGCTCCTGGAAGGACCCCGGGTCCAGCAGCTTGGCAATCCGCTCGCGGGCGGTGAGCTTGCCCTTCTCGTGCTGCTTGTCGACCGCGGCCTGGCCGGCGTTGTGAATCGCGTGCTCGCGCAGCCCCTCGAGCTGCGCCAGCTTTTCCTCATAGGTCTCGGGAGCCTTGTCTCGCATCATGGCGGGCGAGTCTACGGCCAGACGGACTCTCGCGGCCGTCAAGCCCCTCCGGCGGCTATGG
>Ga0070717_10002994_pt1 | contig 12032 bp, 11 predicted proteins | sample LARL113metaG_FD_71366 | JGI IMG/M metagenome (GOLD analysis project Ga0070717, IMG submission 71366) | Corn, switchgrass and miscanthus rhizosphere microbial communities from Kellogg Biological Station, Michigan, USA - LAR L11-3 metaG | ecosystem: Host-associated > Plants > Roots > Rhizosphere ...
ATAGTTTGTTCCACTTCGACGCCGAGAAATGCTTTCTTCATAGCCCTTAGCGCGGCGGCGTCATCGTTCCGCTTAAGCCAAGTTTCACCGAGCGGCGGATTGGCATTCAGATGCAGACCGTAAGCCGCATATTCGAGGCAAGACCGCAGCAGAACAAATGTCTCTGGAAGCTGCGTCCCCATTGCAGTGGCGCACGCTGCTCGATAGGCTGCATGAGAACGAACCAACAGCACTGCCGCGAGAAGGTTTTTCGGATTGGTCAAGTTTTCTGTGATCTTAACAAAACACAGATCGACTTCGCGGATGACACTGTAACCGTCGCCCGGATTATTAGCGAAGGTGGCGAATTGCTGCTGCCGTACTCCCTCTAGAAAATCGGACAGCCTATCGTCGCCCCATCCTAGCGGACGAATTTCTTCCTTCGTTTGTCCTACGCCTTTCATCGCTACGTAGCTAGACGCCCACGGTGTCGAAATTACGCCCATAAATCGGTTGAACGTCACCGCTCCTTTCACTCTGTGATGGCGTGAATTTCCAGAACGCCCATTATCAGATTTTTTAATCTAAGCGCCCGATCAAAACTCACCTCAAGATGGGGTCACAGGCCGATACCCGAACATGACCCATCTAATCAGTGGACAAATTCCCCGGATGCGGCGGTGCGAGTATAGTTCGCCCAAGAAAACTTCGCGGAGGGGGCGCACTATGAGGCTTTTCTGCCGCGTGCTCCTCACCGCCATCTTCCTCGCCACCGGCGTGCTGCATGGGCACGCGCACACCGACATGTCGAAAGTCACCTGCAGCGACTTCCTGGCTTCCGGCCAGGCCAACATGGCGGCGATCATCATGTGGCTGCGCGGGTATCACGCCGGCAAGCGCGGCGTCATCGATGTTATCGAGAAACCGCCGGCGGACCCTTACGGCGGCAAGCTCGGCCGCTATTGCAAGGATCACCCGCAGGAAAGCGTGATCGACGCCTCCGAGCGGATCTTGTCGGACCTAGATCGCAGCATCTGATCCACCAAGCTTCCCGACAGGGCCGCGCGTGCCGGGCGCTGGCTCAGGCAGGTTCGTGTTTCTGCACCAGCGCGTCGGCGTGGCGGTGGACGACGCGCCTTCCGTCGCCTGCAGCCGGAAGGTTTGGGTCACGCTCAGTTCCATGATTGGGAGGGGCTGGCCGTCCGAGTCGTTGCGCGCCCAGCGTTCCAGGCAGACGAGACAGGCGACATCCTTGCCGACGGTAACGCTGATGTCCTCTTGACTGTAGTGACCGCCATGAAAGTGCGTGGCCGCCCAGGCGAGCCGCGGGCCGACTTCGGGCCCAGCCGCGTTCGAAACCGCCGAAGCCGCCCATCACGTCGTCGCGATGCGAATAGAGCTGCTGCAGCCCGCTCGCATCGCCATTCATGAAATCACGCTGTACTGCCGCCAGCTGCGCCATCGCCGCTTCCCAGGAGCCGTGTGACGTAAATCGGATCCCGATGCTGGAGCTCCGTGCTCCCCCCGGGCGTCCCCGCCTCAGAAAGAGCCAACTTTAGCGCTAGGATTGCCTCTGTTGATGGGAGCCATGTCTTATCTCGTGTTGAGTTCGTGGGAAATGTACCTGTTTTTCATTCTCTTCTGGTGCCGCGCCGTTGCAGGACGATACGGAGCTTCAAACATCCTTTTTTGTAATTCCCGTCATTCCCGGTTCGGCGAAATTAATTCCCGATTAGGGTCGTTTAAATTCCCGATTAGGGCTGCTACGGGAATTGTTCGCAAGTACTTGGTTTGTCGGATCATTTTCGCGGCCGAACGAGGGGCGCAGGGGCAAAATCGACGAAATTCCCGGCTCAACGGGAAAAACCGGGAACCTCACCCCCGCCGGTCGAGCCGGGCGCCGCCTACGGCCGGCGCCGGGTTCAAGCCGCGACCTCGGTACGCCCTCGCGGCGAGCTGGCTGGTGCCCAGGTCGCGAGCTCGTCCCAGCTCTGCGCTTCCATGAACTGCGCCCAGCGGTGGTAGAGGTTGCGCATCGGCTCCTCGCTCGCCTGCGTCGCTGTGATGTCGATCACCCTCCCGGGGATGCGCAGCCCGTCCCACTCGTAATCCTCGACCGCGCGGCCCAGCCCCATCTCGTAGCAATAGGGGAAGCGGCGGGCGATCGTCCCGCGGCTTGCCGCATGGGCGTAGTTCCAGTTCTCCATGTCGTCCTGCTCGGTGAGGCCGGCGGGACCCGAATAGCGGATGTAGTAGTCGCGCAGGAACTGTTTGACCTCGGACGGCGCGTCCATAGCGGCACACCTTCATGCCGCGGTGACGGCACGAATTGAGGAAGACGTGGACCTCGCCGGCGCGATCGCGGCACAGGATCGCCGATTCCTCGCCCATCGACGAGACAAAGAAATCGCCCGGGTTGGGAATCTGGCTCTCATGTCCGACAAAGAGCCAGGACCGCGCAAAGACGCGTTCCAACTCCTCGCGATAGATCTCGTCATTGACAAAGATCTCGCGGCTGATCTGCCCGGCTGCCGGATCGACGAGACCCTTGCGGTACCCAACCGTTTGTGCGGTCGTCATCGCCACCCTCCTACCTGCCGCCCCGTCTTGGATCTTCTGCGTGATAGCCGGTCACGTCCCCGGCAGGCGCCCGCAGCTCGGCGCCGGCCATCGCTTCGAGGATCCGCGCGGCGACTGGAAATCCCTCCTGCCCCCAGCCTTGCGCCTGGGCCCGGCTCAGCACGTCATGGGCGAGCACGCCGAGATGGGCCGGCGCACCGACCTCCCGCGCCAAATCGCAGGCAAGATCGAGATCCTTCGCGACAATGTCGAGGGTGCCGCCGGCGGCGAACGAGCCGGGCAATACCGAGCGCGGAACATTGTCGAAGGTCCGGCTGGCGCCGGCGCTCAACGGAACGATCCGCGCCAAGATGCCGAGATCGATCCCGGCCTTCGCGCCGATAAGCATCCCCTCGAGCGCTGCGATGAAATTGGTATAGCCGAGATACTGCGTCACCAGCTTTGCGATGCACCCCGCCCCCACCGCACCGACATGAAAGATGTTGCCAGCCATCGCCGCGAGGAGCGGCCGGCATCTGGCGAAGACGGCTTCGTCGCCGCCGATCATCACCGTCATTGTCGGGGGACGACCGCTGACCGGTGCATCGAGCATATCCACACTGCGGGTCCGGCAAGCTTCGGCAACCCGGCGCGCCACCGCCGGCGCGTTGGTGGTCGTGTCGATATAGACGGCTCCCACCGGCAATCCCGCCAGGACGCCGGTCACGGGGTCGAGCGCCGCGAGCTCGACCTCGCGAGGACCGGGCAGCGATGTGAACACCACTTCACTCTGCCGGGCTACCGCACAGGGGCTATCCGCCGAGCGTGCGCCTCGCGCACACAGCGCTTCTGTCGCTTCGGATCTGATATCGTAGACCGTCAGCCGATGGCCGGCATCGATCAGACGGCCGGCCATCGGTGCCCCCATTGTGCCTGTGCCCACAAACCCTAGCTGCATCGGGTCTACCTTCTGTAAAGACAAAGAAAGCTAACGCCTGATCTCAAGCGAGACAATCGGCGGCTCGATGCTTGGCCCCGGACCTGGCGTTGGGATGCCGTGTCCGGCCAATGACGGGAGGAAGGCGCATGGTCGACCGACCGGGTTGGGTTGACCTGTGCCCGTGCGACACCATCCTCGGTGGGTTCAACTAGGGGGTGGGGTCGGGCTGACCGGCGGCGCGCTCGTTGCGTAATCTGGGGATCCCGGCGTTGGTCACCGAATCGATCAAGGGCTTATTCTTTCGCGTGCGGCGAATTACGGCTCCTCGCACTCGAATGCCCCGGCGTCGCCGCAGCGTTCGGGGAGGATCAATCCGCTGAGATCTCCGTCGAGGTCTTTACGGCATGCAACCGCGGCACAGGCGCTGTCCTCGAGGTGGTTCCAATCCCTGCGATGCTGCGCGATCTAATGCAAAACCGCGGCCTCTACCCCTCTCTCGAAGAGCAAGGGCTCCTGGAGCGGGGGACGGCCGCCGACGATCAGGCCTCGGATAAGTCCGGCGGCTGCTGCGTGGCGTTCTCCGAGCCATCGGCGAGTTTGTCATATTGGAGGGCCAATTCGAGCAATCTCGCCTTGATGGCCCGCGTGGTTACTCCTTCTGCCACCTGGCGGGCGCGGGCGGCTTTTCGCCGGTAGTACTCCGCCGGCTGCGGCGGCAAGTCAGACGATTGATCCATGGGGCGTAAGATAGCACGCCTGCCAGGGAGATGGCAGATTTGCGGCGGTCTGCAGGCCGCCGCGGCCCGGCCGTGAGCTGCCGGATCCTATGTCGGCGCCGGTTGCGCGAGCTCGGCACTCCAAAACTGTTGCGCCAGGGCGGCGGTCCTCGCCTTGCGAAGGCGGTCGTGTCGCGCGGCGTGCTCTTCAAGAGCCTCCCGGTCGGCGGCAGCGACCGAACCTTGCGTGGGCGAAACGCAAGCGGTCGGGCACCGCGTTACCCCTTTGGTGCGGATGAATTCGGCTACCGCCGCTTCGCAATCCGTTTCGGGGGTTCTCTGCGACAATCTCTCGTTGACCATTGTGAGCCCCGTTTCTGCCCGATCGTCATTCGAACGAGCGTCAGCCCGCCATACCTGGTTACCAATCCACGCGCCACCAGGGCGGGTTTTCGTCGGGTTTTCAGCGGCAGTAACGGCGCTCTTCTTTTCGGAATTACGCCGAGATTCCTTGCTAGCTAGCAGAGGACGGAAACCCTCAGAAGGAATCCGTCGTTATATTCTCGCACGTCGCCGATTTGTTCTCCCAGCCGTGGATCTGCTCGGCGGTTCTCACGCGGCCCATCCGGCATCGGCAGGGGTTGGGCGGGCCGCGCTGTTCATCCCGGCTCTCGCACGACGTGAACGGCGCGCTGCGCCGGCAGCGAGCCGAGAAGGGTGACCGCCGCTATGATCGAGCTGTAATGCAGCGTCGTCGGTGTGCGCATCGCTGGACCTCCGGTTTACTCCAGCGGCTCGGTTGCGGTGATCTCGATGCCAAAGCCGGCAAGTCCGACATAAGTGCGCGAGCGGGTCGCCAGCAGCTGGATCGACGAGATGCGCAAATCGCGCAATATCTGCGCCCCTAGTCCCACTTCCCGCCACTGCACGTTGCGCTCATGCTCCGAGCTAGTCGCCTCTTCCACTACGGTGGAGGCCGGCACCCCCGACGTGCCGTCCCGCAAATAGACGAGCACCCCGCGTCCGGCGGTCTTGAACCGGCTGAGCGCGGCATGGATCGGCTTGGCCCCTCCGAAGACATCTTCGAGGACATTGGCGCGGTGGAGGCGCGTCGGGAGATTACTGCCGTCGCCAATATTTCCGTAGACAAAGGCGTAATGGTGGACTTTGTCGAACGGCGTCACATACGCGTAGCCCACAAGCTCGCCGATCTCGCTAGCCACGCTGAATTCCGCCACCCGGGTCACGAGCTTCTCGCGCGCTTGGCGATAAGCGATCAGATCGGCCACCGAAATACGCCTCAAACCATGGCTCTTGGCAAAAGCGCGGACTTGCGGGCCGCGCATCACGGTGCCGTCGTCATTGACCAGCTCACAGATGGCGGCCACCGGCTCGAGATCCGCGAGGCGGCAGAGATCGATTGCCGCCTCGGTATGACCGGAACGCATCAGGACCCCGCCGTCTTTGGCGATCAGCGGGAAAATGTGGCCAGGCCGGACAAAATCCGACCGGCCGGCATTGCCGTTCGCGAGGTTGCGGATCGTCGCGGTGCGGTCGTCGGCAGAGATGCCGGTGGACGTGCCGTGGCGATAATCGACCGAAATCGTAAAGGCGGTGCCGTGAATCGCGTCGCTGTCGGCGACCATCGGCGCCAGATGCAGACGCCGCGCGATTTCCCCGGTCAATGGCGCGCAGACGATGCCGCAAGTGTTGCGGATGATGAAGGCCATCTTCTCAGGCGTCGCGTACACCGCCGCGAGGATCAGGTCGCCCTCGTTCTCGCGATCGTCGTCGTCGGTTACGACGACGATTTCGCCGCGGGCGAAAGCGTCGATTACTTGCGGAACCCGGGATTGAGACACTGTTCGATCTCCAGACACGGCCAGTCGAAGCCGTTGGCGGCCAAGAACCTCGGATTGGCCTGGTGCAACTTTGAGGTCGTGAGTTGCCACAGAATTTGGCGAGCCATACGCTCCTGCGGCTCAGAGTTCTTGAACGCACCCACCCTGAGGTCGTGTGCAAAGCACCGCAGCAGGTCTTCCGCCTGCTCGCCCTTCTCCCTACAGTCGTACAGTTTCTCCAGCTCGCGAGCGATCGCCTTACCCAAGCCACCGGCCGTTTCGGCTTCGCGCTCGGCGATTGCCATACTGTTGGCAACGAGCCGCGCGTCGAGACGCGCCTCCTCTGGCAGCAGACGCATCAGATCATTGAGCAGGACATCGCGGGCGAGGGCCAACAGCGAAGGCCCGGTCGGTAGATCACGCATCCGGCGGCGCTCCGGCAGGATCGAGCAGCATCAAAATTTCCAACTCGCATTCAGTCGCACGTCGCCCAGTGAGCGCGAGATCGAGATTGCGCTCGCCTCCAAACATGTAACGGTCGCTCTGCTGCAGCGCAATGACTGCCCAGCGCACACTCGCCAGCACCTCCCAGAAGAAGACGCGCTGCGGGTCGATGGACCGCCCCCCTTCGCTCTCGTACCCGAGATAGAAGGGCGCGCGGTCGCTAATCCCGCCGGCTTCCCGGTCGAGCCGCGCAAAGCGCCATCCTTTGCAGCAGAACCAACCGATATCTTCGTGAGCGTCGCCCCAGCCGGCAAACTCCCAGTCAAGGATCCCGGTCAAGGTGGTGCCATCAAGCATGTAATTACCGGTGCGGAAATCATGATGACAGAGTACCGGCGCGGAGGGCGATAGGAGGTGAGTTTCGAGCCAACGGATACCCCATTCGAGTACCGGCCGTGGTGTCGGATGACGGTCGAGATAGGCGCGAAATCCGGTGATCTGCCGGGTCGGGCCGACCTCTTCATAGGCCTTAAGAAAAGCGAGATCCGAGCGCGGCGGACGGATCGTATGAATGCGGGCAAGCTCGCGGCCGAGCCGCTCGGCAATCCCCGGAAGCGCAGGTTCGAGAGCCGCATCGCGGGTGATTCGATGCGCTGCGGCCATCCCGCTCACTCGCCGCATGATGAAAAACGGCTTGCCGAATATGGTGGGATCATCGCTCGCGAAGAGCGGTTCGGGTACCGTCACGCCGGCTGCGAAGGCCGCCCTCAAAACCGCGAATTCCTGCAGTCGAGCGAGGCTCGCGGCAACTCCTGTCGGGGCGGCCGTGCGCAGGACGAGCCGTTGATCACCGGCGAGCGAGCCGCCGACGAAATGCGCGTCGATCGCCCAATTCTCCTGGATGGCCCCGCCCCGCAGCGGCACGAGGCCCGTAACCTCGGCGGCCCTTGCCCCGCTCGCCACGGCGAGAAACCGGGCCAGCTCTGCGCTCAGCGCGCCGGTGCGCAACGGGGTATCAGATCGCGGCGACGCCGTGTCCGCCATCGACCGCGATCACTGCGCCGGTGATATAGGCCCCCGCCGGTGACGCCAACAGCAGCATAGCGCCATCGAGATCATCCGGCCGCCCGATGCGACGCAGCGGGACGCGTGCTTCGAGCTTTCTCCCCGCTTCGGACCGCAAGAACTCGCGATTGAAATCGGTCTCGACATAGCCAGGCGCGATTGCATTGACGAGGATGCCGTAGCGCGCCAACTCCATCGCGAGGACGCGCGTCAGGTGGATCAGCCCGGCCTTGGCCGCGGTATAGCTCGGCACGCGGGCAATCGTGCGGACGCCCAGGACCGAAGCGATGTTGATGATGCGCCCAGGGCGCTGCCGGTCGACGAGATGCTGGGCGAACTCACGCGCCATCAGCCACGCGCCTTTGAGGTTCGTGTCGAGGACGTAATCCCATTCTTCCTCGGTGTGCTGCAGTACCGGTTTGGCAACGACGACGCCGGCGTTGTTGACCAGGATCGTCAGCGGCCCGAGCTCGTTTTCTGCAGTAGCGACAGCGGCGGCGACACTATCCGCCCTGGTAACATCGCAGACGACTGGCAGCCCCTGCCCTCCGGCTGCTGAAATCTCGCGGGCCGCTTCGGCGAGCGGGTCGGCCCGACGCGCGGCGAGCGCCACCTTGGCCCCTGCAGTGGCGAGGAGCTGAGCGAGGTGGCGGCCAATCCCGCTGGAGGCGCCGGTGACGAGCGCCACCTGACCCGAGAGGTCGAAGCTCGGTACTTGGGTCACGGCCCGATCTCCTTGGCGCGATCGCGGAGCTCGAATTTCTGGATCTTGCCGGTCGAAGTCTTTGGCAGCGGCCCAAAGACGATGGTGCGCGGCACCTTGTAGTGTGCGAGGTTGTCGTGGCACCAGGCAACGACCTCCTCAGCCGAAACCCGGCCGGCATCTGGCTTGAGAGTGATGAAGGCGCACGGCGTCTCGCCCCAAACCGGGTCGGGTTTGGCAACGACAGCCGCCTCCATCACCTGCGGATGGCGATAGAGCGCATCCTCGACTTCGAGCGAGGAGATGTTTTCGCCGCCCGAGATGATGATGTCCTTCGAGCGGTCCTTGACCTCCACATATCCGTCCGGATGCTTGACGGCGAGGTCGCCGGTATGGAACCAGCCGCGCTCGAAGGCCGTTTCGGTTGCCGCCGGGTTCTTCAGATAGCCTTTCATCAAGGTGTTGCTGCGCAGGACCAGCTCACCCATTGTGCGGGCATCCGCCGGGACATCGGTCATTGTCTGCGGGTCGACCACCCGCTGGCGATCGAGGGTCAGATAGGCGACGCCCTGGCGCGCCATGCGCGCCGAACGATCAGCCAAAGGCAAGCCGGCCCATTCCTCCTGCCATGCGCAGACCGTGGAAGGACCATAGCTTTCGGTCAAGCCATAGAGGTGAGTGACGCGAAATCCCATCCGCTCCATGGCCTCGATCACCGCCGAGGGCGGGGAGGCACCTCCGGTGGCGATCTCTACGGTATGGTCGAAGCGACGCTTTGCGGTTTCGGGTGCATGCGCGAGCATGTTGAGCACGATCGGCGCGCCGCACAGATGGGTGACCCGGTGCTCGGCAATCGCCGCGAAGATCGGCGCCGGATCGACACGACGCAGGCAGACATGGGTGCCAGCCACCGCCGTCACCGCCCAGGGGTAGGTCCAGCCATTGCAGTGGAACATCGGCAAGGTCCAGAGATAGACTGAACCGGGGCCAAGCCCAAAGGTAATCGCATTGCCGATCGCATTCACGAAGGCGCCGCGATGATGGTAGACGACACCCTTTGGATTGCCGGTGGTGCCCGAGGTGTAGTTGAGGGCGATCGGCTCCCATTCATCCTGCGGCATCGTCCACGTCGCGGCGGGGTCGCCTTCGGCGAGAAACGCATCGTAATCGGTTCCGCCGAGCGCGGGGCCGCCGACGCCGTCGTTGATCTCAATGAGTGCCATCGGACCGGCGAATTCGCGCAGCGCGTCTTTCACGATCGGCGCGAATTCGCGGTCGGCAATCAAAAGCTTTGCCCGGCCGTGCGCCAGGATGAAGGCGATCGAGCGGGCGTCGAGGCGGTAGTTCAGCGCATTCAGGACCGCCCCTGCCATCGGCACACCGTAATGCGCTTCGAGCAAAGCCGGCACATTCGGTGCTATGATGGCGACTGTGTCTCCCCGCCCGACCCCTCTCTGACGAAGCGCGCCGGCGAGCCACCGGCAACGGTCGTAGAGCTGGCGATAGGTGAAGCGCGCGGCTCCGTGGATGACGGCGAGCTTGTCGGGATACACGGCGGCGGCGCGCGGCAGAAAGGCGAGCGGCGTCAATGCCGTGAAATTCGCGGCGTTGCGCGCCAGGTGTGGCGCGTCGTAGGGATCGCGACTGTCAGGATCTTCGGACGATGACACGATGAACCCTCTTCCCAACCCGAGCGTTCTCCCGGCATCCTCACGAGACGCCACGCCAGCGTCAAGCGGCGGAAGGGAACCATGCAAATCGACATCATCCTCGATGTGATCTGTCCGTGGTGCTTTATCGGAAAGCGGCGGCTCGAACGCGCCTTGGCACGGCGTCCCGATCTTATGGTGAGCCGCTCGTGGCGGGCCTTCCAGCTAAATCCAGCGATGCCGAATGAGGGGTTCCCCCACGAGCTGTACCTTGCGGCGAAGTTCGGCAGCCCGAGCGCCGCAGAGCGAAGCTATGCAGCCGCGTGCGCAGCAGGCCGCGGCGAGGGGATTGTCTTTGCCTTTGACCGAATCCGGCGCACACCCAATACACTGCAGGCCCATCGGCTGATCCACCTCGCTGCCGCGGAGGGTAACGCGGATGAGATGGTCGAGGGCCTGTTCCGAGGCTATTTCATCGAAGGGCTCGATATCGGCGACACGGCGACATTGGCCGCCATTGCGCCGCGGGCCGGCGTTGATCGACGAATGGCCGAGCGCTACCTTGCCGGTCAAGCTGGCCTCGAAGAAGTACTCGCCGAAGAGCGTCGGGCACGGCGCCTGGGCATCCGCGCCGTACCCTGCTTTGTCCTCGAACGCGGCTATGCGATCTCCGGAGCGCAGGATCCGGAAATGTTTTTGCCGCTCTTCGATATCGCCGCCGGCGTCGTTGACCCCGCACCCGAGGAAGCCTGACAGCTTCGATCACGCCCTCGGGCAACGCAGCACAGCCGAGGGCGCAATTTTCGACGCCCTTCGTACGAAGCTGGCCGCGGCCATGACCAAGCCAATACGATCGGCTCCCTCAAGCGCCGACACATCTGGATCGACGCGGCGGAGCACATTGACGTCCGAGGTCTGCCGCAGGCGCCTCTCGGCGGCCGAACCGAGCAACACAACGGAGAGCAGATCGTCGGCAAACGCCCGCTGCGTCGTCACAGTAATTCACTCAGCGTTGGTGCGCACCGCTTCCGGAAGCTCGGCGGCAACGGCTGCCATCGGGAGAGCCAGAGGATTTCTCAAATCTCGAAACCGTAGAGCCTAACCGCGTTTGCCCGGGTGATCTTGTAGCGGTCCTCGGGGCTGGCGTCTTTGAAGTCGCGCGCCACAACCTCCTGCGAGTGCGGCCAGGTAGAGGCCTGGTGTGGATAGTCCGAGGACCACATCAGCTTATCCACGCCGATGAAATGGCGGTTGGCGACGCCGACATAGTCGTCGATGTAGGTGGCCCACATCTGGCGCTGGAAATACTCGCTGGGCTTCAAACTCAATTTCCAGCCCGCCGCATAGCGATTGCGCTCAAAGGTGCGATCCATGCGCTGAAAATAATAGGGCAGCCAGCCGATATTGTTTTCGGCCGAGACGATCTGCAGTTCGGGAAACCGCTCGAGCACGCCGGAAAAGATCAATACGCTGAACGAGCGCTCGACCTCGTGCGGCAGCACGGTGCCCCGCATGTAGCGGTCGCCAAAATCCCACTGGCTCTCCCAGCCCATTCCAGTAATGGCATGCAGGCTGACCGGCATGCGCAATTCCTGGGCGGCTGCCCAGAACGGATCGTACATATCGGAGCTATAGGGCCGGTCCGCCGGCGGCGAGCACCAGATCATCGCCCCCTTGAGGCCCATCTTCGCGCAACGCTCGAGCTCGCGCGCACCCGCTTCGGGGTCATAAAGAGAAATCATCGGTAGGCCAACCATGCGCTTCGGCGCATAGCTGCAATACTGGGCGAGCCAGTCGTTGTAGACGCGGAAGCAGTCCGCTTGCAGCCCCGCATCCTTTATCCAGAAGATACGGAAGCCCAAAGTCGTGTAGAGCACATCCGCCTCGACCCCGTCGAGCTCATTGTCCTTGACGCGCTCCGCCGGGTCCCAACCACCAGGGCGCGCATCGGCATAGGTCGCCTTGGTCAGAAACTCGGCCAGCTCTTCTGGGCTCTTGCCCGCACCGAGGCCAATCCCGATCGGATGCGGCGCATGGCCCTCATAAAGAAAATACGCGCCCTCCTTGCCGGGTAGGTCGACCGCCAGTCGCGGTGCCCGGTCCCGATATTTCTGGTCGACCCGGTTTGCCCACAAA
>Ga0070717_10002997_pt1 | contig 12031 bp, 9 predicted proteins | sample LARL113metaG_FD_71366 | JGI IMG/M metagenome (GOLD analysis project Ga0070717, IMG submission 71366) | Corn, switchgrass and miscanthus rhizosphere microbial communities from Kellogg Biological Station, Michigan, USA - LAR L11-3 metaG | ecosystem: Host-associated > Plants > Roots > Rhizosphere ...
CACGCCTCAGTCAAAGCATATTGTTTTGGTGGTGGAAGAGAACCACTCATTTGACGCGGTCATTACCAGGAGTGGAATGCCATATTTGAAATCATTGGCGGAAAAGTACACGCTTCTCACTAATTATTATGGAAACCACCATCCCTCGATCGGAAATTATTTTACGATGACTACCGGGCAGACCATCAGCACCAATGACGGCTATAAGGGCTCGGTGCCATATGAAAACCTTATCTCCCAGATCGTGGCAACAAACAAGACATGGAAGGCTTACGGGGACAGCCTTCCTGGGCAAGGCTATACCGGAGGCAATCATGGGCCCTACGTCAAAAAGCACTTTCCCGTAGCTTATTTTGACAATGTGCGTAATGACGAAATGCAACGAAAGAACCTGGTGCCGGCAGAACAGTTTGTCACTGATCTGAAAAGCGCTAACGGACTTCCAGATTTCAGTATGTTAATCCCGAATCTTGATCATGATGCCCATGACGGCTCGCTCAAAGAAGCCGACGATTGGCTCAAGCGCTACATTGCGCCGCTGCTGGAAGATCCGGAGTTCCAGAAAGACGGCATTCTGATCATTACTTTTGATGAGTCTTCCAAGGATGATCCGGACCACGGCGGAGGCCACATTACCACCGTTGTGATTGGACCTTTGACCAAGGAGCATTTCACAGACCCCACGTTTTATCAGCATGAGTCACTCTTTGTTACTCTGGAAAAGCTATTGGGGCTGCCACAGCTGAAACTGGTAGAGAACGTGCCTGCTTTCGAAAATGCCTTCAAATAATCCGTCCCGGTGACTTGCTCGATCATAGAGTTGAGGCCGCCGGGCCGGTTCCTGCAGTATCCCTTCCGCCAAGCGCTTAAGTGCGCGCTGTGACCGCCGTCACTGCGGCCGAACGCTTGAACGATCATTCTTGTGTGAGAGCCGCGCTCAGCGAGCCGGTTGGACTGAGGCATGAGGAACGATATGCACATCGAAAAAAGTAGTGCGCAACATACTCTCTCCAGGGAAACCGTTGTTATTGCCGACCATGCAAGGCCACACGAGCGCATTGGCCTCTGGTATCTGCTGCTGACCATCGTGCTGCTGCTGTTTTTCGCGGCCACAGCAAGGCCCTAGGCAGTCGTGTTCGCCGGTGTTCCGCCGCAATTCTACCCAAAACTTCGTCAACGCACAGTCTGCGCGCGTCATTGGGTCGCTCCGTAATACCTTCTGCCGTGGGCTAATGGCACACCGGAAAGCAGCCTGCTGATTACCATTCCAGCTTCTCGCTTGTGAGCGTCGTCACAGTCCTATAACGCCGGGTAGTTAAAAATAGCAGTAGCATCGGATTCTTAACACAACAAGGAATCAACGGGGCGTACAAAAATATGAGCGGATGGGCTCCTTCAGGACTCCGGAATAAAGCAGAAATTCGGGCAGCCATTCATTACGCCGTCAGGCCATCGCAAAGCGGAACCGGCGGCTTAGGAAGATAGGTTATGAGTGCTTCCACGAACATCGTCGGCGACGCCAGAGTTCAAGCTGCTCCCGCGGAGGGCAGGAAATTCCCCGCAGCCTTGGTAGCGGGACAGCAATCCTGGGAATGGGCGAAGCTGCGTAAGATCGCCCTGCGTCAGATGGACAAGTTTATTGATCTTGTCCCTTTAGTGCTGCGCAATGAAGACTTGACGGCCGTCAATCGTATGCGCGTAACCTGCCGGCGGCTGGAGGAAGTACTGGATCTCATCTATGTGAAGCCGCGGCCTGGACACATAAAGAAATTGCGTCGCCGATTGAAATTGTGCCGTTGCACTCTGGGGAAGCTGCGCAATTGTGATGCACTTCTCGAGGTAGCAAATAATGCTATTACCGCAAAGCCGGCAGAGATCGATGCCTGGCAGGCACTGCGGCAGTACCTTCAACCGTTGCGTACACGGACCGCCGCCGTGACACTGGAAAAGCTTGGGCGCGTCAATCTGGCAATGCCTTACCTGCGGATGAAGAGAGATTTTGCCTTAAGTGCCCAGCAACGCCGCAGTCACGCACGCACGAATGGAGCGGCCACTCAGGCAGCCACCGCAGTCGTCTATCACGGCATCGCTCGATCACTTGCCAGCCGTTGGCGCCAATTCGCTGATGCTGTTGAAAGATCACACCAGGATCCGTGCGAGCATGTGATTCACGGAATGCGGATTGCCGCAAAGAGGCTGCGCTATCTCGTTGAAGTGATGAACAAGCTGCACATCGCAGGCAGTATGGAAGCGCTCAACTGGTTGAAATCACTGCAAAGCACTATCGGAGTCTGGCACGACCTGGAGATTATGGAAAGGATGTTGCGTGACATTCTTGAACATCCTAAATCGTTTCACATAGAGCATCTGACTGCAGCGCATATCGAAAATCTCATCCGCCACAACCATGAAACCAAGAAGGGATCGGCAGAACAATTTTTTCAGACAACACGTAAATCGCGTGATTACCAGCAAGTAAAGCGCTGGATCTCTGACGTTTTAACTGCGCACGGCGCAAAAGCCGCTCATCATTGACCCAGGAAGAGACATCTATAACACCCACGCCGGAATGACAGGGGGCGCTCTCAGTTTCCAGGCTTGTCTTCTTTTTTCTTTGTGTTGGAAGCCCTTTTTGTATTGCCGAATTCAACGTGTGGCCGGATGAACTCCTTTAGCAAGTTAATTCCCAGATCGCCCGCCAGGTTCGCACTTCCCAGATAAAGGGCATTGGGCGTGTCCGAGTGTCTTGCTGGATGCCAGATGTTGGTAATAAATCCTGAACCATAGGCGCCAATCAAGCGAGACCAGCCAAAGCGACGGCCCGGCCCTCTTTTTTCGGCACAAGCGTGTATGCGAATGCGTGACCAGCGCGCTTCAAAATTGCGCTTTTGGGATAAGTTGAAAGAGGATAACGCAGATCTTCATGATCAAACGCGGAAACGCCAAAGCTGATCGTGTTTTCCAGAGCGGCACTTCCGAAACCTGAGGCTAGCCTCTTGCCGAATCCTTCACCGCCTTGCTTCCATTCAGAAGGATAGTTTCTCCATTGGCTCAAGCCGGCGCCTACGGCCGGCGTAAACAGAGCCCATGGAGAGAATGTTTGCGAATGATAGTCTTGAAAGCGCTCCTTTGCCGTCCGTGTAATTTGCACCTCGTTGGCAGGGGACTCGGACGTTGTTCCCGGAGGCATATCGACAGCGACCTCTGCAGCAACCGGCGCTACGGCTATTTGTGGAACACCGTTTTGTTGACTTCGGGTTGATGCCGGCTGAGCCTGAGCAGCAGCGCAGAAAACGGATGCCAGTAACACTAAGCTTGTGATTAGTCGTCGCATACGGCGCTCTCTGAGGGCAACGTGATTACATCTCTCAGTACATCCACAATCAGATCTGCTTCTACATCACGAATGATGAGATCGCGATTCACAATCCTGTAATCCAGTTCAGCAGGGAGCTGTGGAACGTGAAGAAGTATTGTGGGCGGCATCACGTTATAGCTCCAGGTCTCCGGGTAGACATCATTTGCTGCCAATTTCCTTTCCACCACATTTGACACGCATGCCAGAGACGCAAGAATTCCTTCAGAGTTCACCTGGTACGCGGACGCCAGGGCGCGAGCGAAATAGGCCTTCACTTCCGGAATAAAAATGTCACCGTCATGCGTGCTCGCGCGCAACTCACGAATGTGCTGGGCCATGCCGTGCTGCCGCTGCTGTATTTTTGCGATCGAATGCGTAGGTTTCATGTGGGAAAAATTGAATTTCTCTTCTACTTGACGATGGACTTTTACATAGCTTTGCACTCGATCGTTAAAGATCTGCAATGCTTTGGCATCCGTTGCAGCTTCCGATTGCTGAGCTTTGTTCACGCTTAAGCCAAGACTTGCCAGGACGATGGCCATGGTCCAGGTAAGGAGAAGGGCTTTCCGCATTAATCTTCGTTTCATAATTGCTCTCCAGTACTGCAAGTCAATTTGCGCCAGCCGCAGGCCTTTCAAGATTGACCAGCTCATTTATTTTTTGCCGCACGTTTTTCGTATAGCCTTCCACTTCGGCGGGTAAAAATCCGCCAGCCCGAAATGCGTCGCTTATCTGCTCGTCTGAAAGCTGCGCCAGGTAGCCCCCAATCCATATGGCGTGCTCGCGGGGAATGCGCTTGAAATACCAGAAGTCCACGTAATCAGGGCCAGCATTTTTGATCAGAGGTAGTGACTCGTAGTCGTGGAGTTTTCCTTTGGTGCGAAAAATGGTTTTGCCCGCCTTGCCGAAACTGGCTCCCACATCAGCGGCGATATACCGCTGTTCGACGCCATCCACGTCATAGACGTGCTGTTGCACAGTCTTCAAATCCGTGTTGCAGATGAGTTCCATCATGATCTTGAGTCCGTCGAGCTCCCTGGTGCCGACAAATGGATTCTTGTCCCATGACCAGTCGGCAATCTGGTGTTCGCTCGTGCTATGGCGCTTTAGCCTCACGCCGTTGATCTTGCCGTGGTCGATCAATTCCTTGCCTCGAGTGAGAGGCATATCGCCGTTAACGTTTAGCTCAGGAAGGTAGTAGTCCTCGTTAGTGAAATACCCCACGGCCCAGATCAGCCGCGTCGCGGCCGTTTCAGGTTTCGCCTCATTGCCCATCTTGACGCCCCAGCGAATACCGGATTCATCGCGAACATCGAACTTGGGGTTTACACCATTGAGCTTTTCTTTAATGAATGAAAGTTTGCCGTTCGGCTGGTGGTCTGGGCCGCCTTGCCCGTAGAAAAGATCTCGTGCCTTGATATCGATAGGCTCCCGCCACAGAACGGCGGGCGCGCTCCCGAGCTTCGGCTTCGGATCTTGGTTGCTCTTACCATCCTGCGCCGGCGAATTCAGTGCGCAAGCAAGAAGGATTACAAATAATGCTCTTATTACATTTATTTTCTTATCCAACATAACTTGCTCCAATTCCGAGTTATCCGACCTCGCATGTAACTCCGCCCAGGAGAGGATTGGCTTCGGCCTCTTTCTGTTCGTCTTCTTTTTTTGATTGCAGATGGTAAAACTGAGCGTAGAGTCCATTGGCCGCCAATAATTCCTCATGACGGCCGCGCTCAACGATGGTGCCATCACGCAATACGAAGATGACGTCTGCTTTCTGGATGGTCGCCAGCCTGTGCGCGACCATGATTGTGGTCCTGTTTTCCATGAGGCGCGCCAATCCTTCGAGGACCAGTTTTTCCGAAGCCGCATCCAGTCCCGTGGACGGCTCATCGAGGATCAGGATCGGGCTGTTGCGTATGATGGCGCGGGCAATAGCAATCCGCTGGCGCTGCCCGCCGGAGAGCGTGACGCCACGTTCCCCGATCATGGTGTTGTAACCCTCGGGCAGACGATCAATGAATTCATCAGCATTGGCAAGACGCGCGGCTTGCACAATTTCAGCGTGTGTGGCTTCCGGCTTGCCGTACGCGATGTTCTGCCAGATAGGAGCGCGGAAAAGCAACGTTTCCTGCAATACGAGACTTATCTGCTGCCGCACGGTCTTACGCTGGTACTTGCGGACGTCAACACCGTCGATCTTGACCGCACCGGCCAGCGGATCATAAAAGCGGGGAATCAGGCTGATAAGTGTGCTTTTCCCCGAGCCTGTAGCGCCCACTATGGCTGCTACTTGTCCGGGCAGGACATTCAGGCTTATGTCTTTCAAGACCTTTAGACCCGGAAGGTAGCCAAAATCCACGTGCTCCAGCTCAACAGCTCCCTTAAAGGTCGGCGCTACTTTCGCGCCCGGCAAATCGCGCACCTGAAGATCGATGGCGAGGAACTCTTTGATGCGCTCCCAACCGACCAATGCTTTTGAGTATGTGTCCGACATTTTAGAGAGTTCGCGTATTGGCTTGTACATTTTGCCGAGGTACAGGAAGAACACGACCAATACGCCGGGAGTCAACGCTCCGTCCAAAACCTGTTTTGCTCCGAACCACAAAACCAGGGCGGTGCCGCAAGCAACAATGATTTCCACCGCCGGCGAGAGCTTCGCCTTAATGTTGCGGGCCTGCAGAGCCAGATCAACGCTTTCAATGCTTTCGTCTTCAAATCTCTTCTGTTCGTATTCTTCGCGTCCAAAAGCCTTCACTATGCGGATAGAGGAGAGAACTTCCTGCAACGTTGAAACCATCTCTGCCTCTTTTTTGCGAAGAGCGCGTGACGCTTTTTTGATCCTTTTGGTGAACGTGTAAACAACCACGAATAGCGCAGGGAGAACGGAAAGCGCGATCAACGTGAAACGCCAGTCGAGATAAAGCATGATTCCAATCATGCCGAAGAGGGTAAGCGTGTAATACAGAGCGTCGAGAATGCCGGAACTGACTGCGCTCTGGATTGAGTCAATATCATTGGTAACCGTGCTGATGACGTCGCCGGTCCTTTTATTGTCGTGATAAGCCATGGAGAGCCGCTGGATGTGCCAGTAGAAAGTCCGCCGCAAGTCGTGCATTACCCGCTGGCCCACCGCCGTGATCGTCTGTTTCTCAACGTACGTGCCAATGGCTCCAATGGCCGCAATCAGGATTACAGCTAGTACGGTGAACTTGAGAATTGCCAGGCTATCCTGGCCGAACAGCATGCTGATGGTTCGAGAGAGCCAGTCAGGGGATTTTTTGGTGTGGAGGACGCTATCAAGTACAACCTTGAGCGGCCATGGCTCCAGGAGTCCAGCAAGAGTTTCAGTCCCTACCGCAACCAGGCCAAGCAGCAGGCCTTTCCAATGTGGCTGCAAAAGATGAACCACTGTGAAATTCCTTGCTAGTTCGCGCTGACTCAATTCCTGATACCGATCTGTCATTGCGTATTCTCGCCACAGTGTTGGTGATTCCTTTGTACCTCAACCCGGCATAAAGCTTCTGTGATGCCTGTCACGAGCGCGTGGGGACTGGCCGCTAGGCTTGCTATGAACAATGGATTTCGCTGTTCGCTCAGATCTCGTCACTTGAGTACGTGACCGGGCGCACATCTGTAAGTGCCTGCCCATAAGTAATCTCGTAATTGAAAGCTAAGGAAGATTGCCCTGGCACTGGGACAGCGCGTCGGAAACAGGGCAACTCTCAAGGAGGAACAAAAATGAAATCATTAACATTCCGACGTTTAATTGTTTTAGTGACATTTCTTGCTGTTACCGCATCCATTGCGTTTGCGGAAAAGCCAAAGATCGCCAAGGTGCGCGTAAACGTTACTCCCAGCGAAGCTTATATTTTCCTCGATGGGCAGCCTTATACGCATCGTAGCCACACACTCAGGCTGTCGCCGGGCGACTACACCATTGGAGTTTACAACTATGGCTACGTGCCACAAGTTCAGAAAATCACTCTAATGCAGGGTGATAATCCCGAGATCAATGCAAGACTCGCGGTGGTTCCAGAAACAGTTGCAGGACCGTGGGGACGTATACAGATTGAAGGCAACGTCAACGATAAAGCAGCAGTATTCCTCAATGGCACCAGCCCCGATTATTTTGTAGGTCATATCGATGAGATGAACAATAATGTGCTGGCCAAGCAGCGGCTGATCGTTCCTGTGGGCAAATACGAGGTCATCCTCGTCAATCCCAAGGAAACGAAGCCATTCTTCACCGGCCAGGTTGAAGTGCGTGCGAATGAGCGCGTCATTGTTGACGTGGCTGCGCATGAGAACACCCGGACGTACAAACCCTGGGAAGGCGGAGAAAAGCATGCGGCCTTTAAGCGTTTTGAGGCAGGCACCGCCACTGCAACCATTGCCGTTGCTCCGGTAAAGGCGAGCATCGCACTCGACAAGAACCAGATCAGCTGCGGAGATCGCGTTCGTCTGACCTGGAATTCTTTGGAAGCCGCGAATGTCTCAATCACCGCCAATGGCAAGCCTCTGACTGAGTCGGATCTTACCGGTGAGCAGAACTTGCAGCCGCTGGAAAACACCAAGTATGAACTCCGCGCGACTGGGCCTGGCGGGATTGTGACCTCCAGCACTACAGTGGACGTTAATACCGCGGTGAAGACATCTTTGAAGGCTTCACCGGGCAATGTTACCTTCAACAAGGTGGGCGACAAGGTGGTTCAACAAGGTTCTTCCGAACTCGCGTGGAGTGCCTCAAATGCTGACGCTGTCCGTATCGACCCGATCGGAACAATGAATGGCGTCAACGGCAGAGAAGCCCTCACGCTCATTCCATCGCAGACCGGCCTTGGCACCGTGGATGAAACCAAGACCTACACAATCACGGCCACCAATATTTGCGGTGGTTCCGATACGCAGACAGCTACGGTGCATGTGACCGGCGCTATCGAGCCGGAAATGACGGCTGAGGTGAAGATGCCTCAGACTGCTTCTCCGCTTCCGCTTCTTGGACTACTGGGATTCGGTTCTGTGCTAACGGGGTTTGCACTTCGCCGCGTGCGCAAGAGCCATTGAATGAGTTAAAGCCCAACCACCTCGGGCTTTTCCAAGCCCACCGGCTCCAAGCTGGTGGGCTCTTTTATTGGAGACGAGAGTTGGCGTATTGAAGAGAACCGCTCGCCGACCCGAAGCGGAGTTGCTCACGGCGATTGAAAGGCCACGGTATGCTCTCCTGCAGCATTAGCCTACGGATGGGAACGGTCACAGTGTGAGCTTTCGTTTCCGTGATCCAGGTCACGGCTGTTACACCGTAGTTCTTCTAAAGTTACTAATGGAGGCTTGTAATGCGGCCATTCACTGGCAACCTGACGGGAGGGAAAGTTGCACTGCGAAGATCGCCAAAAGCAGCCCGATTGTGGGAGCGTCTGTTCCTCTCAGCCGGACTTGTTCTGCTTGCGATTTGTGTCTTCGCTTATGTTCACCGCGCTCTGATGTTACGCGTGGCGATGAGCAATTTTGAACACGCCAAAAAAGAGGCAACAAACAACAGAAATGAATACAAGGTTGACGCGGCTGCAGATCGGAATACGGCGGAGACTACCGGTGACGGCCAACCCTCTCTGCCAGAAGACAGTCACGTGAGAAATACTGCACCGATAGTTCGTCGAGTTAGAGAGGTGCCACTTGCGATTTTGCGGATTCCCAAAATCCAGTTGGAGGTGCCAGTCCTCAAGGGTACCGATGACATCACTTTGAACCGGGGCGTGGGACAGATCGCCGGTACCGCTGCCCCGGGAGAAATGGGGAACATTGGCATTGCCGGACATAGAGATGGCTTCTTTCGCAACCTCAAGGAAGTGAACAAAGGTGATGTAATCGAACTTGAGACTACGGCTGTTTCGGAAATTTATGTTGTCGACCACATCATGGTTACAGGTCCGGATGATGTCAGCGTGCTCAAGCCGCGCGACACACAATCGCTAACACTGGTTACGTGCTATCCATTCCACTTCATAGGACCCGCCGCGCGTAGATTTATTGTGGAAGCAACACGCAAAAGATAAGTCCTGACCCAACGAGAGAATGCTGAGTTCTCAAAAATCTCACATTCCATCGATAAGCTGTACTTCGAACAACTCAGTACAGGCCTGGGCCCGTTCTTTGCGACGCTACAGCAGTTTGAAATAACAATCCCCGGCTCGGTGCTGCTCCCGCCAACTTGCGGATGCTTCTTAAGCGAGGGAAGTTTTCGAATCGCGCCAAGCGGCAAAAATCGGGTGACATCCGAAGCTGGCTGGCTGGCGCGACTTTCGCGGACTCGGTTACATACCGTCGCATCCACGACTAGCGACTAGATCAAGGTTGACAAAGTGTGCCGGAAACGTTCGCTGGCCGATGAAGAGAGCGAACCATAATCAGCCAAACTTATTCAGAATTATTTTTGTTCCGCGGATACAAGCAACGTGTCCTATGTTACAGGACGTTATCGGACGCGATGTCCAAAAGATAGTAGGTATTAGGCGACCAGAAATATGAATGTCATTACCACTAACCGGGCAACCTGTTAACGGTTATTGACCTTCCAAGAACGGATACAACTAGAGTACCCCCAATCGGGGATGCATCACTCCTTCCGGGAGCGATTCAGCGTGGCAGGGCCGGATCACCTGAATCACAGATCAAATCGCAGCAAAGACGGAAGCTCTGCCATTTTTTCATTCATGCAGCGAGGAAACTACGCCACCTCCGCTCTGATGAATGGTTAGGCTTGTGCCGACCATTTGGGCCCGCAGTTACCGAATCACAACTGTGCCGCATTTTTATTTGAATGCGCCTATTGCGGAATCGTAATTGCCTCGCCATGGATAGATCAGGACGATTCATGATGAAGTTTGAGAATAGTGATGGCGGCAACTCTCAAGTACTTTCTGAAAATTCCGCGCAGCCATCTCCCAAACCAGCGCTCCAGAATCCGGGAGTTTGGTTCTCGGATGGACATCCGGCAACCTTCAGGCAGGGAAGCAATTTGAGCGTTTCAGGTTCATCACCCAAGATCGTGCTTTATTCGCATGATACGTTCGGAATGGGGAACATTCGCAGGACGCTCCTGCTTTCGCAGGAATTTATTACCGAGTATCCCGGCGCTTCTATCCTGATCATTACCGGCTCGCCCATGATTCATGCCTTTCGAATTCCCAGTGGCATTGATTACATCAAACTTCCTTGCCTGGACAGACTTCAAGCGGAACAATATGCGCCCCGCTATCTCTCGGGCTGTCGGGAAGAAGTAAAGGAGACGCGCGAAGCGGTCTTGAAGGAATCAGTCCTTCGGTTCAATCCTGACCTGATGGTTGTGGACAAGAGAGCGGCCGGCATCGACGGCGAACTTCTGCCCACGCTCCACGCGTTACGCCAGAATGGCCGCCACACGAAACTGGTGCTTGGCGTGCGCGACATTCTGGACGAGCCGGAGCGGACACGCAAAGTCCTTGCCGGTAACGGCAGTTTTGACGTGATAGACGAGTTCTACGATGAGGTTTGGGTTTACGGCTCCAGATCGATTTTTGATACCGCGAAGGAGTATGCATTCCCAGAATCGGTTGTAGGTAAAACGTTTTATTGCGGATATCTAAAGCGCTCAACTATTTCGGCAGGACGGAAAGAGGGAACTCCTCGCGTCTTGATTACTACCGGTGGGGGGGGCGACGGCCGCGACATCATTGAGGCATACCTTGCTGGTCTTTCCACTTTGCCCAGAAATGTTGCTTTGCGCACAACTGTAATCTTTGGCCCACAGATGCCGGAAGCGTGCCGCATGGAACTGCTGCAACGTTTTAGCTATATGGCGGATGTCGAATTTCTTGAGTTTGAAGCAGATATCACCAATCGCTATGCGGAGAGCGACGTAGTTGTCTCACAAGCGGGATACAACACTGTTTGCGAGCTTCTGTCATTTTCCCGGCGAGCGATCCTGGTTCCACGCAGCGAACCGGTTCGTGAACAGCTTATCCGTGCGCGCCTGATGGCGGAGCGGGGCTTCTTTGATTGCATTGAGCCGAAAGACCTGACTCCTGAGACCTTGATTTCCAAGGTCCTGGAAGCGTTGCACTCCTCTTCAATCACATCCGGCGCCCCGGATCTGGATGGCCTTCCCGTCATCCGCGAACGTGTACGCGCCTTACTCAATTGCCAGCGGAGGGCAGCATGAGTGGGAAGATCGCGATGGTTTTGAGCGGCTTTCCGCGACGTTCAGAGACGTTTGCGCTGAATGAGGTGTGGGCGCTTGAGCGGCACGGAGCGCTGGCTGCGATATTCGCTACCAAGGTTGGCGAGCCCATTGCCACTCAAGCTGCCAGTAAAGCTCTTCTCGGCCGCGTGCAGGTGCTGGCTGAAGGCGATGGGCAACGCCAAGCCGACGAAGTCATCAGTCGTCTCAAAGGAACTCATGTTTCCGCGATTCACGGATATTTCGCGCACGCTCCGGCTGAAGTTGCTGAGCGTGTGGCCACACAGTTGGGGACACGCTTTGGTTTCAGCATCCATGCCAAGGATGCGCGCAAAGTTGCGCCTGAGGTTTTGTCTGTTCGCGCGCGTAAGGCGGCATGTGTCGTCGCCTGCAATTGTGATGTCGCTGACGAGCTGCGGAATTCAGGCGCTAACGTGCATCTGGTGCCTCACGGAGTC
>Ga0070717_10003000_pt1 | contig 12021 bp, 9 predicted proteins | sample LARL113metaG_FD_71366 | JGI IMG/M metagenome (GOLD analysis project Ga0070717, IMG submission 71366) | Corn, switchgrass and miscanthus rhizosphere microbial communities from Kellogg Biological Station, Michigan, USA - LAR L11-3 metaG | ecosystem: Host-associated > Plants > Roots > Rhizosphere ...
GACTTGACAGCCGTTCATCATCATTCATCATCATGACGGTCCCGGCTGGGAGAAGAAAGCGGCGTCCCTACGGGACTGGTGGATTTCTCGCCACCGGCTCCCCAGCGCCGAGGCGCTGAGCTAACAAAACGCCGCGCCTCCGGCGCTATAAAAGTTCCACTTTCGCAGGCGGCAATTTCATGAGGTTGCGCGGCTCCGTAGAGCCTGAGGAGCAAGGTCGAAAATCGAGCGGCCCTCCGGGACGCCCGCGATCATAGCCATGCGTTCCCAGGGTTCCGCTGCGCTTCACCCTGGGCTATTCTCGACGGCTCCCTCCGGGAGCCAAAACAAACGCCCGTTGATTTTCATGAGGTTTCGCGACTCCGCAGAGCCTGAGGAAAACTCAGCGCTGCTTCGCAAAAGCAAGTCAGCGACACCGCGGTTTCTTTCTCGTGGTCGCCACCGGGGTGGCCGGCGCAAGCATGATAGAGTCGGAGAATTCCCCGATCGTGACACGGCAGCAGGAGCATGGACTCAGGTGGGAGTCGCAAGGAGCAAGGCCATGATGACTAACTACGGGTCAAGCGCGAATTTCGTTGTGAACTACGACAGCTCTTTCACCGGTGGACCTGGACAGCCCAATGGACCGGCGCTGGCGCAGACGGTGCTTGATTACTGCGAGTACGACCTGGTCCGACTCAGCATGTTGTTTGGGATGACGCTGCCGGCCGCCAACCTTCCGATTACTGTGAACCTGGTACCCGGCGCCGGCGGAGCCAATAACAACCTGGTGAACCTTATCAATCTCTTTTGCTCGACGGCGACGGATCCACAGGGCCCTCCGGGGGTGGTGGTGGCCGAGCTATCGGAGATCTTCATGACTGCTCAGAACAAGGGCTGGGTTGCCGCATGGAGTAACGGGGAGGCGCTTTCGCGCGTGTGCGGCGGGATTCTGTATCCGAACCGGGCATGGTTGTTTTCGACAGGTCAACAGTGGCTCAATGCCGCCGGGCGGCCGAACTGGGTGGACAACGTAGAGCATACCGACCAGGGTTATGTCTCCATGGGTTGCGGAGCCCTCTTTCTGAATTATCTTGCCAACCAGTTGAATTACGAATGGCCGGCCATTATCGGGGCGGGCGCGCCCACGACGAAGGCGTTGGCAGAGACCGCTGCGATTCTGGGAGTGGCGAACGCGTGGACGAATTTCTCCACCCTGATCGGGACTTATTTACCGCCCGGCACGAACCTGCCGCCCAAACCGACAGCTTTCGGCCAAGCGCCGGAACCCACCGATAATCCTTTCCCGCTGGGGCCGCTTCCGGCGCAGCTTGCCATGCTTTATATGCGCCACAACCTTGCCGACGATGGCACATCTCACACCGGATCGTTATCCGACAGCCCCGACATCATCGTCAAGAACAACCTCGTAGCGAACCCCCAGGCGACCTACTCGACGGCTGCTTCGATCGCCAGCGAGACAGAAAGTGATGCGTATGTTGCGACCGGCCAAGCCAATTATGTGTACACCCGGGTTTGGAACCGGGGAAGCGCGGCGGCCAAAAATGTTTTTGCCAGTATCTATTGGTCGCCGCCCTCGACGCTGGTCAGCCCAAACCTATGGACGCTGGTGGGAAGCGCATATTACCCCAATGTGCCGGCGGGCAGCACGGTGGAAGTGTCGAATCCCGGGATCACCTGGCCGAGCGACCAACTGCCTGCCGACGGCCACGATTGCTTTGTTGGGGCGGTCGGGAACGCCGAGGATCCTGGACCGAATCCAGGCAGCTTTGCGAGCTTCGACGATTTCGAAAACTACATCTACGCCAACAACAACATCACGTGGCGCAACTTCAACGTTGGGATCACGCTTCCGTTTGGTCACGCGCATTTGATTCCGCTGCGTTTCCATATCACCGGAGCATGGGATAAGGCGCGGGTGTTTGCGTTGGAGACACACGCTGAACTTCCTGAAGGGAGCCGCGTAGCGTTACAGGTTCCGCATTGGCTAGGGCGAGGACTGAAGCCAGCGCCCAATGAATTCGAGGAGTTTGAAGACACCGAGTCTGACCTCGAAGATCGGAGAAAGCTGCGTGTGCCACTGCACGCGCATGGCACCCAGCATCTTGGGGAGATCGAGTTACCGATCAATACTGCAGCGCTCAGCCATATGCTCGTGCATATCCCGACGGAGCGGCATGTTCAGAGTCACAAAGTCATCATCCGGCAACTGCACGGGAAACGCGAGGTAGGCCGGATCACGTGGCTGTTTTTGCCTTCACATCGCGGGGAACGATCCGAGCGACCATAACCGGCAATGTTCGCCCGCGCGGGCGCTACATGTTTGCCTGGCCGGAGCGCATGGCTTCGTTGAATTGCGGCTTGGTGAAATTGAGGGCGGCCTGGAGCCTTTCCCGAAACTCGGGGGCGCGTTCCATGAGCTGCGGGGTGGCCGCGGCAAATTCGCCGTCCAGCACCATGAGCCCTTCACCGGCTTCATCGCCGGCCATACGGAGAAGGTCAGCTTCGCCCGTGTTCAGGTATTGCGCGTCGCGGGGATCGGCGATCCAGACCGGCTTGCCTTCGCCCAATACGCCGGAAAGCCAGTAGACCTTGCACAACAGGTAATTGAGGCGCTCCTGGTCGTTGGTCTCGGTAAAGACGAAGCGCTTTTGCCAGCGGCTGTAGAAACGGGTGGTGACGGGGACGGGCTGGCGGTTGCCGGACTTGATGAATTCGAGCTGGCCCAGGTCGACGGTTTTGCGGATGGCGTTATAGACAAAGGATTCGGCGTAGGGCTGCTCCATGGCGGGCACGATCTCAGCGAAGGTGACGGTGACGGAGGCGGCGAGCCGGGCATGGAGTTGCTGCGGGCCGCCATCAGCGAGGTACATTTCGCCGTGGACGATGTAGGTATCGGCGCCGGAGGTGGAGCGATGGAAGGGCCACTGGAACTTGCCGAAGGCGATGGGCAGACCGGCGAGTGTGACGTAGCACTCGGGGCGCGGATTGCGCAGGCGTTTGGCTTCGCCGGCCAGGTGCGCCGTGATGGTGGGCAGCAAATGCGGTTTGTCGAAATCGAATGCCTCGGTCAATTCGAGCTGAAGCGATCGGCCATCCGCGCCGGGAAGACCCAGTTGAAAGACAGCCGTGGGCTTGCCATGGAAGTCGCTGCCCTGGGTGGTGGAGAGCAGAACCAGGCCGGCCTGGGATGCGGCTGTTTCCAGAGACTTGACGAGAGACGATTTCAATTGAACGGACATGAATGGGGATTCCTGGGGTGAGGTGATCAACTCTCTATTTTAATCCCCCACCGGCGTTGCCGACCCACGAGGGCATGAAACAACACTCGGTCAATCGGGTTCGGTGGTATCCCAGGTCTCAAAATCGAGATCCACACCCCACGAACGAAGACCTGTCCGTGGGGACCCCGGAATCCTGGGGCACCCATGCTGCCAAATGGCGACGGGGCCTAGATCAAGGCTTGGAGGCGTTCCGGCTGGTGCACGGTTACGATCGAGTCCTCGATGGTGATCCAGTTCTCTTTACGGAATTGTCCCAGAGTGCGGGTGACGGTCTCTCGGGTGGTGCATGCCATGGAAGCCATCTCCTCGTGGGTGAGCAGGAGGGGGAAGCGGAAGCCGCCGGTGTCGATGTGCTCGCCGATCTGGTGGCCGAGTTCGAGGAGGAGGCGGCCCAAGCGGGCTGCCACGGTTTCGGCGAGGGCGATGCGGCAGGCATCCTGCAGGGCAAAGCGATATTCCTGGCAGATGCATTGGACGGCGCGCATCTGGGCTTCCTTGTGGGCGCGGAGGAAGCTGAGAAAGCGGTCGCGTTCGACGGGGCGCAACTGGGCGGCGGTGAGCGACTCCGCCGAGACCTCGTAAACGCCATGGGAAAGAACGGCATAGAGGCCGAGCATGGAGCCGGGGCCGGCGACGCGCACGATCATCTGGCGGTCCTGGGCGCGACCCGCGGTGAGTTTGATGTAGCCGGAGCAAATCAGGTAGAGGCAGCGGGCTTCGTCTCCCTGGGTGAAGAGCGGGGCCTCGGCCGGAAGGGAAATGGTGCTGGTGGCCAATTCGAGGTCGGCCAGAACCGCGCTCCCCAGGGAGCAGAACCATCCGGGACGGCGGTTGGAGCAGGCAGCACAACCCACCGGAGGTTGCCGGTTGATGACCTTGTGCCGTACCTGGATTGGATCGACCTGTTCCACTTCAGCCATGATCTTGCCCCACTCGCGGGCGACGAGCGCAATCGACCGCTCCCAACTCTCCGACCTCGGCGAGGGTTGATGTTCAGGTGGAATACACTTCGAGCCCAGTTGGATAGATTCTTCTGGCTATTTTGCAGGAGGGTGGTTTGCTTCCGATGTGACGCGGCTCACGTAAGCGGGTATTGAAGCCGGCGGTTTCGGGGTGTTGCGCTACGTGACCGATCGTTTTTCGCGTGGGGATGGGTAGCGCGATCACTTTGCTAATCGTTTACAGGTGTGATGTGCCACACAAAAGCGTGCAGAAAGTTCAGTCCCCGTTTGCGGCATTCAGCGAACATCTGCACAGCCCCCCGCGGGCCCGCGCGGGGCTGGACCCGACCCCACATTCGGCACACCAGGACGGTCCTTTCCCACTGGTAACAAAGGAATTGTGCCAGGCGGGAGGGTGGCGAGTGAGACATGTCATTTTGGGGGTTGAATTCGAGACGTGATCCAAAATGGGCAGCAATGCCCGGTCGAAACGTGATAAGCCCTTTCGTGTGATGAATATCACCGTTTTGGTTGGGGAAAATACGTAGGATTCAGCCCAGGACGTGACAGTCCACACATGGCGCAAAGTGGAGCATTTCTGGAAATAACTGGCGTCAGAACTCGAAATCTGCTCGTTGCACCCATTCAGGGGAGCGATTAGACCTGAAACCGGCGGAATGAGAGTTGTTGTGGAAGCGCCAGCGGAGAACGGAAAGGTACAGGTATTTTTCATGCATGGTTATGGGCCGGGGGCTCGACTGCCAATCGATACGATTCCACGAATTTGGCCGGCAGTGCGAGCCTGTTTGAGTTTCATGCTGGGGGCTCTGGTTTTCTGCGCCGTTGCCATTGCCGCTCCGAACGGGGGTGGCAAGGCCGCTGCGAGCGGGCCGGCTGCGGGGCAGGCGAAGGACGCAGCGGCGTCCGATTTTGTGGGCTCGGACACCTGTTCAGGCTGCCACGAAGAAGTGGCGAAGGGGTTTGCGTCGAATCCGCACGTGAAGATGGCGCAGATGCACGGCAAAAACGGCGTGACCTGCGAAAACTGCCACGGCGCCGGAAAAGCGCACGTGGAAGGCGGCGGCGACACCACCAAGATTTTCAATCCCGCCAAGGGCACCACGAAGGAAGTGGATGCCAAATGCCTGGAATGCCACCAGGGGCAGCACGCCAACTTCCAGCGTTCCGGACACGGTGAAGCGAACGTGAGTTGCATTGGCTGCCACAGCATTCACGGCGGTGAGGATCGCGAGCAACTGCTGAAGGCCGCCCAGCCGATTCTGTGCTTCCAGTGCCATGCCGAAATCAAGCCCCAGTTTTCGCAGCCGTTCCACCACAAGGTGGAAGAAGGCCTGGTGAACTGCTCCGACTGCCATGATCCGCACGGAACATTCGGGCGCAAAGCTCTGAGGTCGGCATCGCAGCAGGACGCGGTGTGCGTGAAGTGCCACGCCGAGACGGCAGGACCATTCATATATGAGCACGCGGTGGTGAAGACCGAGGGTTGCGTGGCGTGCCATTCGCCGCACGGAAGCCCGAACGCGCGGCTTTTGAATCGCGCCAACGTGAACACGATTTGCCTGGAGTGCCATTCGCCGTCAACCAACTTCACGGCGGCGGAACCGATGGGACCGGCACACAACCAGGCGACACAGTACCAGTCATGCACCATTTGCCACACCGACGTTCACGGCTCGAATGTGAGCGCGGTGTTCTTCAACACCAAGTAGGTAAGGGCGAGCGATGACAAATCAGACGAAGTTTCCCCAAAGTCTGGGTGGGTCGCCTGCCGGGGCCACGATTTCCCGGTTGTGCACCCTTACCCTTGCGGCGATTCTGTGTGGCGGCGGCGCGAGCGCCGGCGTTGCCCAGGAACAACCAGCGGCGGCGCAGCCGCAAGCGGGACAGCCGGCCGCGGCTCAGCCGGCAGCGGCGAAGGCGGCCAAACCCGCGGAACACAAGCCTGCAACTGCAGCCGACGGCAAGGTGATGGGCGGATACAACGTCCATTCCATGGTCGAACTGGGCGGACGCTTCGCCGAGAAGGACGGCAGCCGGGCGATGTGGGCGACCATGGTCAACCAGACCACGGGCGCGCGGGTCCTGGACCAGTCGATGCAAATGCACACCCTGGATCCTCACAAGACGCCGTTCTTCGATACCTTGAGCACGACGAGTTTCGGATACGGCGGCGATCCGTTCGACGCCTCGATGCTGAAAGTCAGCAAGGGACGGTGGTACGACTTTGCCGGCCAGTTCCGGCGGGACCGGAATTACTACGACTACAACCTGATGCCCAACTCGCTGCTGACATCGGCGACGCCCGCCACGCCGGTGCTGGTGCCGGAGCCGAATTCGCTGCATATCTACAACACCGTGCGGCGCAATACGGATACGCTGCTGACCATTCTGCCGGTTTCGTGGATCAACTTCCGGGCGGGCTATAACCACAACACCAATGAGGGACCGACGCTCTCCACGCTGCACAATGGCGGCGACGTTCAGCTTTCACAGTGGTTTCGTAACGGACTGGATACGTATGTCGGCGGGGTGGATGTGCACGTAGCAAAGCGGACCACCTTCAGTTACGACCAGTTTTATGCCTTCTTTAGAGGAGATACGTTCTTTCACCTGGCGCCGACCCCGTTTGTGCTCCCCGATGGGACGCCGGCGACTCTGGGCGTGAATACGCTGGCTACGGCAACCTGTGGCGTGAAAGGTACGCCGACGTTCGGAACGGAAGTGGTAAATGGGGTGATAAATCCCTATTGCACGGGGACGACCTCGATGGATATGACGGGGCCGATGCGGACCTCGTTCCCCACCGAACAGTTCCGGTTCAGCTCGCATTATTGGGAGCGCCTGACCATGAATGGCCGGGTTACGTATAGCGGCGGCGTCACCGATGTTAACCATTACAACGAGACGTTCATCGGCTGGAACACGCGCTCCTTGGTTCGGGAACAGAGCGATAGCGGAGCGTTGAACAACGGGACGCTCGGACACGCGAAACGGGTGAACGTCAACGCGGATTACGGGGTAGTGGCGGAGCTGACGAAGTTTCTGGAGATTTCGGATGCGGTCACGTTCTGGGATTTTCGGATTCCGACGACCACGGCATGGAACGAATTTCTTTTAAAAGGAGTCGCAACCTCGGCGGGACCGCCGCAGGTGATTGGCACGTCGATGCTGACGCCGCTGAATGACCCCAGCCTGACGGCCACGACGACACTCAACACCGACTCGCATTACCTGAGCCAGAAGAATACAGGCAACACAATTCTTGCGTCGGTAAATGTGACGCCGGCGGCAAAGATCACGGGCGGCTGGCGGTTCAACGATCGGCAGATCAAGGTGGACGATGACGACACCCTGAGCTGGCATCAGAACTGGTTCCTTCTGGGCGGAACCGTGAATCCCTCACCGATGGTTCGGATCACGGCCAACTGGGAGGACATGCGTTCAAAGTCCGCCAACTCGACCACCACGCCGAGCGACACGTACACCCGCGAGGCTCCCAACAAGATTCAGCATCTTCGCGGCCGGGCGGTCGTGAAGCCGTACAAGTGGATCAATTTTGCGGTTGCCGGGAACTACTACACGGCCAGAAACGACGATCCCGAAGTGAACCACAAAGAGGATAACCGGAACGTCAGTTTTGGCGCACAGGTGATTCCGGCGGAATCGATCAGTTTCGATGTCAGCTACGGGCACGACGATGTGTTCTCAGTGACCGATCTTTGCTACGTGTTCGCGCCTACGGCGAATGCTCCGCTTCCTCCCGGAGCCATATCGAGAGGCGGGACTTGCGCACATACGAGTCTTTCCTCGAGCACTGGTGTTTATCTTGGTAACGGCTACTACAACGCCCCGAGCAATTACTTTACGGCCAACGTGAACTGGTCGCCGTCGAAGTATTTTCGCGTGAATGCGGGAGAACGGTTGTACAGCGTAAATGGCAGTGGGGAAATGCTGAATCCATACCAGGTAACGGGTTCGCTGGATTCGAAGAGGGTTCAGCCCTATGCGGACCTGGTGGTGAACATCGCGCCGCAGTGGGCATGGCATGGCAACTGGAATCACCAGGCGTACGACGAGGGCGGGCCTGCGGGTCCTGCGCCGCGCGATTTCCACGGCAATATTTATACGCTAGGTGTGAAGTACGCGTTTTAACCATAGGGGCGGGCGGGCGCTGTGGCGCCGTCCGCCCGTTTGCAGTTGAAGCAGTTCCACGCATGCCCGGAGAGTAGAACAACTCGCGATGCGGGCAGGGGTTTTAACAAAGGGGAATGAGGACGCGGGAAGTGATGACGCCCTCACGGAGTGAAACGATGAGGAAGAGCTTTCGATCGCAGATGGCGCTGGCAGCGATTTTATCGATGGCCGGCATTGTAAGCTTTGCGCAATCGGGCGAAGCGACGTACAAGGGCAAATGCCAGGGGTGCCACGGCGCCAGCGGCATGGCGGATTCCGGCGCGGGCAAGGCCATGAAGGTCAAGCCAGTGACGGATCCTGACGTGAAGAAGATGAATGAGGCGGACATGGTTGCCGCCGTCACCAATGGCATGGGGAAGATGCAACCGTACAAGGGCAAGCTCAGCGAAGCGGAGATCAAGGGAGCGGTGGAGTATTTCCGCACCTTCATTAAGTAAGCCGTCGATGTGAACGGGCTTCGGGTTTGGGGCAAGACGTTTCAACGGAGGGCGCAGTGCGTCAGCCGTATTTTGGAAGGAGATTCTCGATGACAAAGAGAATGCGTTCTCAGTTGGTGCTGGCCGTGGTAGTAGCGGTGGCCGGCTCTGTGGGCTTCGCGCAATCGGGCGGCGAAGCGGTTTACAAAGCGAATTGCCAGAGCTGTCACGGCTCCACCGGGACACCGAACGCTGGTATCGCCAAGTCGATGGGCGTAAAGCCGGCCAACGATCCTGACTACAAGAAAGCCAGCGAAGCCGATATGATCGCCGCCGTGAAGGACGGCAAAGGCAAGATGAAGGCGTTCTCCGGGAAGCTAACCGACGCGCAGATCAAGGACTCAGTCGAGTACTTCCGTTCGCTGGGCAAATAGAAGTTAGAAACCCGGGCCCGCTTCGCCGCGGTACCCACGGACAGGTGTTTGTGCGTGGGGTGGTGGTTATGCGGGCCGCGGGAATTCTGAATGATGCCGGTAGGTTCCTCGGGGGTAAAGGGGCGCATTCGTTCTTATCACGTGGAGTGTTTGGCTCGGACTGCGTCTTTCAAAGATCAGAAGCTTTAAACAGGCAATGTGGCCCGCTGTTCAAGGCGGGCCAATTCTTGAGGAGTGAGGTCGCGTGCCGATCTTTCAGAAATTTCGCGAACACTGGGTGCGGCCGGCGCTGTTCTTCGGCAACAACCCGGTGAGCCTTGCCGGCGGCGCGATGACCACCGCGTCCGGCATTACGATGATCGGTTCCTGGATCGTGGAAATGGTCGGGCACCCGATCGAGAACCCATACCTGGGGATCATCTTCTCTCTCATTTTGCCGGCATTGTTTGTTCTGGGGCTGGTGCTGATTCCGCTGGGCATGTTTATACGGCGCAGGAAGCTGCGGAGGGAAGGACACATCCCGGCCGAGTTTCCCAAGATCGATTTCAACGACCGGATCTTTCGCCGCGGGATCGATATCGTGCTGGTGGCCACCATCATGAATCTGCTGGTGGTTTCGGTGGCCAGCTATCGGGGCGCGTCGTACATGGATTCACCGCAGTTTTGCGGCCAATCGTGCCACGTGATGCATCCCGAATTCGCGGCGTACCAGGTCTCGCCGCACTCGCATGTGGACTGCGTGCAGTGCCACATCGGCAATGGCGCGCGGTCCTATTTCGAAGCCAAGGTGAACGGCACCAAGCAGCTGATCGAGGTGACCATGCGACCAATTTCCGGCATGGCGCCCAAGCTGATCCCGACATATCCCACGCCCATTCCATCGCCGGTGCGGAATCTGCGCCCGGCGCGCGAGATTTGCGAAGCATGCCACACGCCTACGCGGTTCGTGGGAGAAAAACTGCTGGTCAAATCCAGCTTTGCGGATGATGAGCAGAACAGCGAGACACAGACGGTGGTGGTTCTCCACCTGGGCGGCGTGGATTCGTTATCCAACCGGACCGGCATACACGGCGTGCACCTGGGCCATATAGAGTACATCGCCACCGACGAAACGCGCACCGCAATACCGTGGGTGCAGCGGCGCAATGCGGATGGGTCGGAGACGGTGTATGCGGCGTCGACCAGCGGCGGCAAGATGCCGCAGGGCGAGCGGCGGCTGATGGACTGCATCGACTGCCACAACCGCGCGGCCCATACGATGCAGACCGCCGAAGACGCGCTGAACCGGGCCATGGCCGATGGCGCAGTGAGTCCAGAGCTACCCTTTGTTCACAAGAAGGGACTGGAGCTGCTGAAGGCTGATTATGCCACCGAAGCCGACGCACGGCAGAAGATCCCGGCGCAGCTCGAAGCGTTCTATCGCGGCGAACATCCCGAGGTGATGGCGGGCAAGGCGAACGTGGTGAAAACAGCGGGCGACGCTCTGGTGAACATCTATGTCCATAACACTTTTCCGGACATGAAGGTGGCGTGGGGAACGCATCCGAACCACATTGGTCACATGAGCTATCCGGGGTGCTTCCGCTGCCACGATGGCGACCACACCGCACAAGATAAGACGGCCATCACCCAAGACTGCGCGGCGTGCCACAACCTGCTGGCGGTGGATGAGAAGAAGCCCAAGGTGCTGACGGACCTGGGAATCAATGCGCCCACGACGCCGTGAGGAGTGCAGTGGACAGTGGACAGTGAATGGGGACGACGGCAAAGCTGCCCACCGGCGCGATCCGGGCGTCCTGCAGGGATTGTTGCGGGCTGCAGAACAATGTCCTGATCCGATGGGGGAAGAACAACCGCAGATCCTTCGACTACGCGCCTCCGGCGCTCCGCTCAGGATGACAACTCAGGATAATTAGCTGTGCTGTCACCGTACTCTTCACTGTTCACAGTGCACTGTTCACCGTGCACTGTTCACTGTCTCGCGATACAATCGGGCCAATCAACCAAGCCAGGTTTGCCTTGTCCCCAAAAGTGGTAGGGTGCGAAAGCGGCTCCGGGGAGCAAGATGGAAGCAAGGTCCCTTCAACGGAATTGGGCAAACGAGCATTGTGGCTGCTGAATGAGGAACATGGCACCGAGGCAGTGGTTCGGCGGATGGCTGGCGTGCGTGGCTGCGATGCTCGCGGGAGCGGCGAGCGCACAGGTCCCTGTATCTCCGGCGACGGCTTCAGTTCCCAATCAGAGCCTGGCCGTATCCCGGCTGGCCGGCGATCGGCTAAGTGCATCTGTGGTGGTTGCGTCCAAGGCCGTTATGCCGAGAGATGCCACCGATCTGGGCGCCGCTCCCGCAGGAACCCGCGTCGATCGCATGTTGCTTCTGCTGGAGTCTTCGGCTGCGCAGCGCCAGGCGCTCGATGCGGAGCTTGCCGATCAGCAAAACCCCAAATCAATTGAATATCATCGCTGGCTGACTGCATCGCAGTTCGCCGACAGGAATGCGAATTCGGCGGCCGACGCTGGAGCGATTGTCTCGTGGCTAAGAAGCGAGGGCTTCGATGTCGGGCCGCTGCCCGCGGGGCGCGGCTGGATCGAGTTTTCCGGCACCGTCGCTCAAGTGGAGCAGGCTTTTCAAACCCGTGTGCACGCGGTCGCCGCGCGCGGCGAAGTACGCCTTGCCCTGGCGGACTCGATCGCGGTGCCCGCCGCTATCCGGCCGCTGATTCACGGCCTG
>Ga0070717_10003001_pt1 | contig 12021 bp, 6 predicted proteins | sample LARL113metaG_FD_71366 | JGI IMG/M metagenome (GOLD analysis project Ga0070717, IMG submission 71366) | Corn, switchgrass and miscanthus rhizosphere microbial communities from Kellogg Biological Station, Michigan, USA - LAR L11-3 metaG | ecosystem: Host-associated > Plants > Roots > Rhizosphere ...
CGGGACCCTCTCCCGCATTGCGGGACCCAGCTAACCCCGCGAATAACGGGAGGTCGGATAATTCCTCAAAGTCGCGGGTGGGAGCAGGGGAGGGGGCAGGCGGCCAATCACCAACATCCGCGGGGGTTAGATCAAGCGCCTTGAGCAAGCCCGCCATCAGATGCTGGGGATGCGACTCGTCCCCTTCGATCGCCAACCATTCGTCGTCGTCGCGGGTGCGGTCGAGGCCGGGCAGAATCACCGCACCGTGCTCGAGTTCGGCGACCACCGAAAGAAGCTCGGTCATCGCCTGGAAGCCGCCGGTCAATCCCGCGGCAATCACCGGGTCGCGGGGAGAAGAGCGGCGCCAAATCGCTGTTTGGCGCTCGATCAACCGGCTGCGCCGCTCCGCCGGGTCGAGGGCTCCCTCCGCGGCGAGGATGCCGGGCCAATGCTGTGGCAGGATCTCGAGAAAGCGGCGAACAATCCGCCAGTGCTCCGCCAGGCTCTCCGGGACAAGATCGTCGATGCCCTCGAAACTGGCTCCCTCGGTCGCCACCCGGTCGAGCAGGCGGGTGAGGCTCCCAGCAAGGGTGGCCGCCTGTCCGGGAAGCAGGGGCTCCTCTCCACGCCGTTCGCCCCAGCGCAATACGAGCTGCGTCAACAACAGCCGGCGACGCAGCTCGGGGATTGCTGGTGGCACCGCCAACGACCCGTCTTCTCCCACGCCGTCAACCAAGGACAGCTCATCCGCATCGAGATCGCCGATCGGCCGCATTCGCGGCAGCAGCAGCGGCGTGCCTGGATCCCTGCCGTCCACCGCGGCACGCAAGAAAGCCTCGCGCAATGAGCGCACCGCGCGCCGCGTCGGCAATAGAACGGTGACCCCTGGCAGCATCAACGGATCGCAGGCGGTCATGCTGATGAGCCCGTTGGCGAGGGTCGCCAAAAACGGGCGGTCGGGCGCAATCGTGTAGAGGTTTCGCCGCATTCGGCTTCCCTCAGTCGGGGCTACCGTTCGATGCGGTGCGATGACAATCGTTCGCGGGTTGCGGCCAGTCCCTCGGGGGTACCGATGTGGTACCACTCGCCGTCATGCACGATCGCCCCCAGGCGCCCCGCCTGCTCGGCACGGTCGAACAGCCGGACAAGCGAGAAGATGCGGTCAGGAATACCGTCGAACAGCCGGCGGTGGAGCAATTGAACCCCTGCGAAAAGATAGGGGGCCACCTCGTGCTCGCCGCGACGGCGAGGTTTTCCGGACGCGTCGAGAAAATAATCGCCGCTGCCGTCATACCCGACCGCGGTCACCGTCCTTTGCAGCAACAACATGGCATCCATATGTTCGGGATCGAATTCGCGGGCGAGGCGCAGCAGGGCGTCATCCTTGCTGTTGAGCCAGAATACGTCGCTGTTCACGACGAAAAATGCGTCGTCGAGTTGTGGCAAGGCGCGTTTGACCCCGCCGCCCGTGTCAAGGAGCTCGGGTTCCTCCGAGATCTTGATACGGGGAGTGTCGCGGCGGCTGAGCTGTGCGGCAACCATCGTGGCCTTGTAGTGGACGTTGACGACGACGCGCTCGACCCCGACAAGCGCCAGGCGGTCGATTGCGTGATCGAGCAAGGTACGGCCGTTTATCTCGATGAGAGGTTTAGGAATGGTTTCGGTCACCGGGCGCAGCCGCGCCCCGATCCCGGCTGCCAACACCATTCCCGAAAGCGGTGGACCAATCATGCCGAGCCCCGCGTGTCGGGCACATGGCGGGCCGCGCGTGGCAAGTGGCGATCAAGCCATTGTTTGATCGGGGCGAGCGCCGGGTGGCCGAGCTCCTCTTCAAGCAACCGCCAGATACGCGGGATATGCACGAGATAGCCGGGCTTGCCGTCGCGCTTCCACAGCCGGGTGAAGATCCCCAAAATCTTGCAATTGCGCTGAGCCGCGAGGATCGCCGCTGACCGCATGAAGGCCGGCCGGCCGGCTCGCGGAAAAGCCGCGATGTAACGCTCGGTCATCGACCGGCGCAGCTCGACAGGAACATCGCGCCGAGCGTCTTCGAGGAGAGAGACGAGGTCGTAGCTGGGCGGTCCACAAACGGCATCCTGGAAATCGAGCAGCCCGCAGCGACGGGTCCCTCGGCGATTGCCTAACAACATCAAATTGTCGACGTGGTAGTCGCGTAGCACCAGAATGTCTCCGCCGATCGCTGCTTGCGGCAAGACCGCCCGCCAAGCGGCAAGATACGTTTCGCGCAAGATATCGGGGAGCGGTGATCCGAGCGCCGCCGGCGCGTACCAATCCACCAGCAAAGTTGCCTCTGCCAGCAGGCGCTCACTGTCGTAGGGAGGCAAATCGAGGGGGCCACGATGTTCGACAGCGCGCTGCAGCTCGGCCAACGTGTCGACCGCAAGCGTGTAGAGGGCCCGCTCATCGGCGCCGCTATCGAGGAGACGGGTGTAAGTGTCGTCGCCGAAATCCTCGATCAGCAGAAAGCCGTTCTTGGCGTCTTCGGCCAAAACCTCGGGGGCGCTGAACCCGAGATCGCGCAGCAGCGCCGAGACGGCGATATAGGGCCGGACGTCCTCGTGCGGCGGCGGCGCATCCATCACGACGACTCGCCGCCCATCGCTGTGGAGCCGGTAATACCGTCGAAAGGATGCATCCCCGGCGAGAGGCTTCGGGACCGGGCCTCCCCAGCCGCAGGCCTCTAGAAAGGCCTGCATTGCCTGATTTCGCAGATCGGGCGACGTGTCCGCCGGAGAAAAAGACAGAGGGGTGGCTTCGTTGCCGAAAGCAGGCTCGGCCAGCTCACGCATCGGCGATTATCGCTGCCAGCCGGGTCTGCCACCCGCCGCCGGGATTGAGCGTTGCCCGCCGGGCGTCGGGCTGAGCACCGAATGACAAGCTGATTTCGAGGCGGCTCTCGGGCAGCAGCGGACCCAACCGCTCAGGCCATTCGATCAGCGAAATGCCGTCGCTGAACGCGTCCTCGATGCCGAGCTCCCAGGCCTCCTGGTGTGAGCCCAACCGATAGAGATCGAAATGCCAGATGGCCGCCGGGTGAAGTTCATAGACCTGCACCAGCGTGAACGTCGGGCTTGGCACCTCTTCGTTGCGATCCCCACGCGCGCGGATAAAGGCGCGCGCAAAGGCTGTCTTGCCGGCACCGAGATCGCCCTTTAACGCGATGATGTCGCCGCGCTGCGCCAGCCCCGAGATTCGGCCAGCTAACGCGACAGTAGCAGCTTCGTCAGGCAGATCGACAACGATCATCGCCTTCGCGTTGTATAACTTCGCGGTGATCAGGCGCAACAGAGGCTGCGCCCGCGCGACCCACCGCCTGCAACCCCGGGTCTCTACCGGCGCTTAGCGTCGTTTGGGAAACTCGTGCCGTTGCGAATCGCACGGATTACAGGCATCACGGCTCTGTGCGAGCCGCTCGCGACTGGAAGCGGATCTAGGCCGCTACTCGGGCCTTGAGGCTGCGTTGCTTCGCGGTTGGGGTGTGCACCCTGGTGTCCATGCCGTGGGACGCCTGTTTCGGCCTATCCCCGCTCCAGCCAGCTCACGCTGCGCAGCCGGGAGTCGGCAGATGATCCGGGTTCCCCACCCGGTCGCCGATTCGATCGCCACGGTTCCGCCGTGCAGCTCGATCAGGCTCTTGACCAGCGCGAGACCCAGACCAGCACCCGATTGCCGTGTACCCCGTTCGAATTTTTCAAGCACTCTCGCCTGTTCTGATGGCGGTATGCCGATCCCGGTATCGGCCACGGTCAGGAATAGCTCGCCGTCGCGGCGCTGTGCCTCGATCGTTATTGCGCCGCCCGGCGGAGTGAATTTGATCGAATTGGAAACGAGATTGAACAGGGCCTGCTTGAGGCGGCGCTCGTCGGCCTCGATCGTGCCGATGTCGGGAGGGCAACGCAGCTCGAGTTTGAGATCGCGGCTTCGTCCGCGTTCGCGGGTGAGGCTGAGCACGCCTTCCAGCATCGGGCGAACGTCCACCCGCCCAGTTTCTAGCAGCATGTAGCCTGCTTCGATTGTCGCGAGATCAAGGATGTCGTTGATCAAGGTCAGCAGCTGCTGTGAGCTCGCCAGAATGCCCCGGCTGTAGTCGAGCTGGCGGCTGTTGAGGTCGCCGAAATATTGATTGTTCAAGATTTCGGCAAAGCCGATGACCGCGTTGAGCGGAGTGCGCAACTCGTAGGAGACATTGGCAATAAATTCGCTCTTGAGGCGCGTTGCAGTTTCGAGGGCTTCGTTGCGCTCACGCAGCGCCCGCTCTACCCGCGCGGTATCTGTCACATCGAGATAGGTCAGCAGCACATTGCCATCCGGAAGCGGTACGATCGCCTCCTGCAGCATCGAACCGTCCGTGCGGTAGAGCGGGCCGCTCGACAAAGCGGGGCTGGTGACTTTTGCGATGATCCTTTCCTTGATCGCCAACCAGTCGCCGTCCTCGTCGAGGAGGGCGCGCGTCTTCTCGACGATCTCGCCAATATGCGGTTCGTCGGCGACGTCTTCGACCGATAAGCTCCAGAGCGCCAGGTAAGCAGGGTTGTGGAGCTTCAACCGGCCGTCACTGCCGTAGACGGCGATACCTTCGAACATGTGGTCGAGGGTCGCGCGGCGGACCTGTGTCAAAGTATTGCAGGAGCGTTCGAGCGCCAGGCGGTCCGTGACGTCTTCATAAACAAGAGTGAGCCCGCCGAACGGGTGCGGCGAAACCGACAACAGCAAGGCGCGGCCGTCCGGCAGGTGCATCATCTCCTGCTGCGGCTCGATCAGCGAGGTGAACATCCCCAGCCGTTCGGATTTGAACGCCCGGAAATCGGCCACTTCAGGAAGGCCGCGACACTCGCGAAGCTGTTCCAAAACCTCCTCGAAGGAGGGCTCTGCGGTAAGCCAATTTTCGGCGAGACCCCACATCGACGCGAATGCGCTGTTGAAGAATTTGAGCCGTCGGTCGGGACCGTAAATTGCGACCGAGGCTCGGATGCCTTCGAGAACCTGGGCATGAGCGTTGATGTGGCGCCATAGCTCGGCTTCTGCGGCCTCCAGATCGGTGCGATCGAGGGCGAAACCGATTTTACCGTCGATGCAATCAATCTCGCGGATCTCGATCAGCCGACGGGAACCGCCAATGACGACGTGCCGGCGTTCGCCGGGGCGAGCGTCGATGGCCAGCTCCCGGCCTTCGGCGACGGCTGATTTTGGGGTCGTTTCGATCGCCTCCGCGTAGGCGCGGTTACAATCGACCAGGGCGAGATCAGGACTGCGCCGCCAGACCGGCACCGGAATGGCGTCGAGCATCTGACGCAGGGTGGCGGCGGCCTGGCGGGCGTCTTCGACGCCGGCCGCGGCAGAAGCGTCGATCAGCCACAATACAATCTGACCCGTAGCGGTCTGCCGACCCTCGATCGTATGGGCCTCGCCGCTGCACGCCGCGACGGTTAGCGAAAATGCTGTTCCGGCATAACGGAGCGCCGCAAGCGCTGCCTCGAGTTTCGCCGCATCACTCGGAGCCAGCCGGGCCAGAAACGCGCCGTAAGAGGCCGTTTGACCGGCGTCGCCATCGCGTCGGTCAGCGGCAGGCCAGCGAAACGACTTCAGCGGAACCGTACCAAGCGCGGCACCCGCCGCGAGCGCCTGGTAGAGTCGGCGCTGGGTGCGCAGTAACAGCGCACCCAGCGTCAGGGTGATGACCAAACATGACGCCCCAAAGAACTCGATCAAAGCAACCCGCCCTTGCTTCAGCTGACGTACCGGAGATCGACTGTGGATTCGTATGGCTTATCATAGGGCGTCTTTTACCGCAAAACAAGAGTGTTTACCTTATGAAACATCGTTAAGGTTGTGCTGTCGTGATGCCTCTCAGTATCGGTAGTGTTCGGGCTTGAACGGGCCGGAGCGGGGTAGGCCGAGATACCCAGCCTGGGCGGGGCTGAGCGCGGTCAGCTTGACACCGAGCTTATCGAGGTGGAGCGCGGCGACTTTTTCGTCGAGATGTTTTGGCAGCACGTAGACCTTGTTCTCGTAGTTCCCGTGATTGGTCCACAGTTCGATTTGCGCGAGCACTTGGTTGGTAAACGAGGCGCTCATCACAAAGCTCGGATGACCGGTGGCACAGCCGAGATTGACCAGCCTGCCCTTGGCAAGGACGATCAGGCGCTTGCCGTCGGGAAAGACGACTTCGTCGACCTGTGGCTTGACCTCCTCCCAAGGGTAGTTGCGTAGAGAGTCGATCTGAATTTCGCTGTCGAAATGGCCGATGTTGCAGACGATGGCGCGATCCTTCATCTGCCGCATATGGTCGATCGTGATGACGTCGATGTTCCCTGTCGCCGTGACGAAGATGTCGCCGACTGAGGCCGCTTCGTCCATCGTCGTCACCTGGTAGCCCTCCATCGCCGCCTGCAGCGCGCAGATCGGGTCGATCTCGGTCACCATCACCCGCGCGCCTTGGCTGCGCAGGCTCGCTGCGGAGCCCTTTCCGACATTGCCAAAGCCGCACACCACCGCGAGTTTGCCGGCGAGCATCACGTCCGTCGCGCGCTTGATCCCGTCGACGAGGCTCTCCCGGCACCCATAAAGGTTGTCGAACTTCGATTTTGTCACGCTGTCGTTGACATTGAACGCGGGCGCCTTGAGGGAGCCGTCTCGCACCATCTCATAAAGGCGATTGACGCCGGTGGTGGTCTCCTCCGAAATCCCGCGGATGCCAGCCAGCAGATCGGCGTGGCTGTCGTGCAGGATCTTGGTCGCGTCCCCGCCATCGTCGAGCACCATATTGGGGGTCCAACCCTGCGGGCCGCGCAAGGTCTGCTCGATGCACCACTCGTATTCCTCTTCGGTCTCGCCTTTCCAGGCGAAGACCGGGATGCCGCGGGCAGCGATCGCGGACGCCGCATGATCCTGGGTCGAAAAGATGTTGCACGAGCTCCAGCGAACCGTCGCACCGAGCTCGACGAGCGTCTCGATCAGCACCGCGGTCTGGATCGTCATGTGGAGGCAGCCGACGATGCGCGCGCCTTCGAGGGGCTTCGCCGCGCCGAATTCCTCACGCAACGCCATCAAGCCCGGCATCTCGGTCTCGGCGATGGCGATTTCGCGCCGCCCCCAATCGGCAAGCGAAATGTCGGCGACCTTGTAGTCGGTAAAGACGGGCATTCCTGATCTCCTGAAGGGGCTTGAAGGCGGTGTGCTGACAGCGCCATAGAAAGATATACAGATATCTTTATATCGTCAATCTGGCCAGGTGAATCTTCTCGAGCCAATAGCGCTTCGGCGCCCAAACGGTAGTCCCGAAGCGTAACAAAATGAATGATCATTACCGGCCCGAGGGATCGAGCCCGTGTTCTCGGATCGCACCCCGGGACTGAGCGCCCCCAGCGATAAGTTCGGCGCTGATCTGTTGGTGTTTGGCAATATCGCTTTGTCGTTGATCCTCGACAAAGCTCCGCAGTCTACAGCAATGCGGAACAGCGCTGCATTGCTGCGGGCCGTACCCGACGGGGCAGCCGCCTAAATCCGTCGCCGCCTAACCCCCGCTCAACTGCTAAAGGCTGACGATCCGCGCGCGCAAGTCGGAGATGATCTCGGCCTGCTGGATCGTGGTTGGAAGCCGAGTCTTGGACGGCGTCAAAGGCCTTCCCATTTGTCTCGCTGATATTCGGGGATGAAAAGAGGAATATTCCTGCCACGCTGTGAGGGTGTTCATGCAATCGTCGTCACTGACCTCCCGTCATCTTTTGGCGAGTCTTGTGGTAGCGCTTTCCCTGACACCGGTCATCGCGTTCGGGCAGGCCGGCACGGACAATAAAGGTGCGCAAACAACCTCGGGGACAACCGTAACCCATAACGAGCCGCCGGCCGCTGGTGACGATTGGACACCAGGAAAGATGCACGACGCCAAGCCCTTTCCGATGCCCAGCATCAAAGGAAGCCCCGTGCCACAGCAGGTAACTCCAAGTCCATACACGGAACCGTCCGGCAGCTCGTCTCCCGGGTTCGGCGGACCGGCACCGCGGTGACGAGAGTTGCCTTGGAACGCGGCAAAGGGGCCACCTGAAAGTGGCCCCCTCTAACGCTTATCATATTCTTACCGGGGCATGGCACCGGAATACGCTGGATTCCCTGCGTCGCGGCTCTCTCACGAGCAGGCGGCGGGGGCGTTGGTACAGGCCGTATTGACCAGAGACAGGATATTGCCACTGGTGAACGGGGCGGCTCCCTGCTGCTTTACGGAGGTGTCGGTATAGCCCCAACTCGTGACACCGACGACCACGTCGTGAGTAGCCTCTGAGCCAAAACTGATGCCCGAGAGTGACGGTGGCGTTCCCAAGTTCACGAGCCACGGCCCGCCGCTCGATCCGCCGGTCATCAGAGACCCGATGATGGTATTGTTGGAGAGGGAGCTCGATACGAAGCCCTGAGAGTCGTTGCGTTCCATAAGCAGGCCGCCGTCCAGAGCGACGGGATAGCCCAGCTGGCTAATCAGAGCTTGGCTCGAGGCATTGTAGCCGTACCCATTCCAACCGTAACCATACCATCCCGCATAGTTGCCCGCGTAGCGGCCACTCTGCGGGCTTAGTGTTATGACAGCAACGTCGTCCGGACATATGACGCCATATTGGGCACAGTTGTCGGTTCCGTTATAGTAAGCGGTAGGCACCGTAGCAGATGCTGCAGTCCAAACCCCGTAGGGCGCCGATCCATTGTTATAAGCGGGAACAAAGGTCCAGCCGGAATAGAATTGCTTCTGGCCATAATTTGCCACGCAATGCGCCGCGGTCACGACGACGCCAGGTTTGATAAGCGACGCCGAGCAAAGATAGCTGCTCGATCCGATATTAAAGAATAGCTTCCCGGCCGCGCGGTACGGATAATAGTTTACCGTCAAGTCACCGATCGCGTTTACCTGGGATGTGGTAAAGGGCTGAACCGCAGTACCGTACTCCTCGGGCTCGATGCCTGAATTCTTTGGAGCGTCTTGTGGAGATACCAACTGTACCTGGTTAAGTTCACCAGTACCAGGGTCACCATCTTCAGCACCTGGGGTTCCAAAGATCTGCAGAGGATCGAGAGCACTGGCCATAGCCTTTGCTTGGGAGAGCGGAAGGTTGCGCGTGGTGGGAATAGCCATCGGCTTGGCATTTGCGAAATCGATTCCGCGTGCGGCCTGACTGGTTTGGCTCGGCAAGGCAAGGGTTGCCGTCGAGCCGTTTATCGTGACCTGCGAGTGCGCGGCAGTCGCCGCGATAGCACAACCGAGCACACTGGCAGCACCAACCGCTGCCATCTTATGGATCGTCATCACCGTTGCCCCTCTCAAGAATTCGCGGTGAGCGTTGCTGCTCGACCTCGGCATCGCGTTTGATGCGCGCCAAATGTGGATCATAAAGCGGACTATCGGATGTGAGCTTTCTCACATACGGACAATAGAGAAGTCGTCTCATGTTCGCTACACAGCGAATATCCACGAAATTTACCCTCAGAGAGCTTAGGATACTTCAGTATCTCCATGGTTAACGATCCCAATTGCCCAACTATAATAAAAACTCCGTCGGATGATTGGTGGAAGCAGCGTACGGGGAATGCCCCAGTGAGCCGTCCGACAGGATGCTACAGAAAGGCATTGGATAAATGATGCAGGAAAAGATATGGAAAATGCTGCAAACATCCATCGGGTAAGTGCGACTGTCGTTGGTCACCATACTGCCGGAACTAGGGTCGGAAATCGGTGCTTGGCACGACGTTTGCGGCCGTGACGAAGATTCCCGGATGGATCAAACGCTTGGCCTGACCGGCGCGAAGGAGGTGTTGATGAATCCACGTCTGCGCCTCGAGAAGCCGGACGATCTCATCAAGATTGCTGGCGAGCGGGAAATTTACCTTCGCCCGCGCTCGTTCAGCAGCTCATCGATTCGGCCAACAACCTTGCTCCGCGCGGCGCAGCTGCCGGGCGACGCTGAGCGCCCGTTATGGGGTCGCAACCACCGCCTGCGTCCACATCCAATCGCCGCGCGGTTGGTCCGCCTCACAAAGGGCCAACTTGCGAGGTACGATCGCGCCCTCAGTTGGATCCATTTCATCGTAATTTTGACGGGGCGAAGATATGCGTCTTATCGCGATTCTCCTTTGCCGCTCGGCCCTCATGGGTCGACCCGCTGGCACGAGCGCAATCGGCCGCAATTCCCGTTTCGGCGGATTTAATTCCCGATTGGGCCGGGAAAATTCCCGGTTCGGGCTGCTACGGGAATTTGCCGATAAGAGCTTGATCCGGCTCACGGTTTGTGCGGCTAAACGGCGGTTGCGTAGGGAAAATCGACGAAATTCCCGTCTCGACGGGAAAAACCGGGAATGGTCTTCGATGGGCGGCGAGCGTTAAGGGATGCGCTCCGCCACCCCAGGCAGGGGTTTTTAATTGGGCCAGGCGACGGCGTTGAAATCCTCGAGGAGCGCGGCGATGCGGCCCATGTCCGACTGATCCATGATCGCCCGGGCGCGTCGGGTGGCGGCGACCATGTCGAGGCTCCGGATGCGCTGCTTGACCCGCGGAATGTTGCGCGGCGCCATCGACAGGTTGCGCAGCCCGAGACCGAGCAGCAGGGCCGAAAAGCGGGGCTCGCCGGCCATCTCGCCACAGAGGCTGATCGGCACGCCGCGGCGCAGCGCCGCCTCGATGGCAAATTGGATCAGCCGCAGCACCGCCGGGTGCAGCGGGTTGTAGAGATAGGCGACCTGGTCATCGCTGCGGTCGATCGCCAGAGTGTATTGGATCAGGTCGTTGGTGCCGATTGCGAAGAAATCAGCCTCTGCGGCGAGCGAATCGGCGGCGAGCGCCGCTCCGGGCACCTCGATCATCGCGCCCAGCGGCGGGAGCGCCTTGGGAAGCCGCACCCCGCGCCTTCTGAGGCGCCGCGCGACCTGCTCCAGCGCGTCACGTGCCCGGCGTATCTCGCCTGCGTTCGAGATCATCGGTAAGAGGATGCGCAGCGGCCCGTCGCTCGCCGCCCGCAGCATCGCTGCGAGCTGCGGGTCCAAGAGCCGGCGGTCCTGCAGCGACAGGCGGATAGCGCGCAGACCGAGGGCCGGGTTGGTCGGTTCCGCGCCGTGTCCGGAAAGTGAGCGGGCGATCTTTTCGCCGCCGAGGTCGAAAGTGCGCACGGTGACGGGCTTTCCCTCCATGCCGCGCACCAGCGCCGAGAAGACCGCGTATTGCTCCTCCTCGCCCGGCAGGTCGTCTCGGTTCATGTAGAGGAACTCGGAGCGGACGAGGCCCAGTCCCATGGCCCCATTGGCGTGCGCCTGCTCGAGCTCGATCGGCAGTTCGAGATTGCCCTCGAGGGTGATCTCGACCCCGTCGCGGGTCACCGCGGGAAGCTTGCGCAGACGTGTGAGGCCTCGCCGCTCGCGTGCGAGAGCGTCGCGCCGCGCTTCATATTCGCGCACGGTCTCGGGCGAGGGACCGATGATGACGCACCCGTCGGTTCCGTCGATCACCACCGTGTCGCCCGGCTGTGCGTGTTCGAGCAGCCCCGGCACCGCTAGAACCGCGGGCAGGCCGAGCGCGCGTGCGACGATTGCGGTATGGCCTTCGGCGCCGCCAAAGATTGTGGCGAACCCGGCGATGCGCTGCGGATCCATCAGCGCGGTGTCTGCGGGACTCACTTCCTCGGCGAGCACGACCGCACCCGCCGGTACGCCGGAATAGGCGACATAAGGCTTCTTGATCAAATTGCGGATCAGCCGCCGACCGACGACCCGGATATCCTCGATGCGTGCCGCCAGGTACGGGTCACGCATCGCCGCAAAGCTCTCGGCAATCTCGTGGATCTCGATCTGCACGGCGCGCTCGGCATTGATCCTTGCCCGCGCGATCCGATCGCTGGCGCCGCGGACCAGACGCGAGTTCGACAACATCGCGACATGCGCATCGAGCAAATATCCGAGTTCCTCGGCAGCCGACTCGGGCAAGACCGAAGTTTTTGTCTTCAGCTTGCGCAGCTGTCTCAGCGAGACTGCGACCGCCTCGGCGAAGCG
>Ga0070717_10003003_pt1 | contig 12020 bp, 10 predicted proteins | sample LARL113metaG_FD_71366 | JGI IMG/M metagenome (GOLD analysis project Ga0070717, IMG submission 71366) | Corn, switchgrass and miscanthus rhizosphere microbial communities from Kellogg Biological Station, Michigan, USA - LAR L11-3 metaG | ecosystem: Host-associated > Plants > Roots > Rhizosphere ...
CCCCTCAGCGGCAAGAATGAGACCAACAGCAGCTACTTGATGGGATTTGATTTGGAGTTTTGAAAACCACGGAGTCAGGGATACGAATCATGATGAAAGGTAGCAGCCTTACACTGGCATTCTTGGTGACCTGCAGTGTGCTTGCGTCTGCACAGGACAGCAAAATTGGAGAGCTCAGAGGAAATGCCAACTCCGGAAAGGCGCTGTACCGCCGCTACTGCATCGGGTGCCATGGTGCGCACGGCGATGGAGCGGGAGAGAGCGCGCCGCATCTTGATCCCAAACCTCGTGACTTTACGAAGGCGGCATTCAAATGCCGATCTACTCCAAGCGGAAACCTTCCTACTGATACCGACCTGTATGACACCATCAGCCGAGGAATTTACAACACCGGCATGCCGTCCTGGAGACCATTGACGAGGCAGCAGCGGGCGGACCTCGTGGCCTACATCAAGACATTCTCAAGCCGATTCCAGGAGGAACCCCCGGTTGCATCCGTCACGATCCCGGCAGAGCAGCCCACGTCAGCCGAGAGTGTGAAGCGGGGTGCGGGGCTGTTTCAGAGCATGAATTGCTGGAGCTGCCACGGCAAGGAAGGACGAGGAAACGGTCCGTCTGCGCAGACATTGACCGATAGCAAAGGATATCCCATTCGCCCCTTCGACTTTACGGACGGAAGCCACTTCAAGTGCGGCGAAACAGGGAGAGATTTGTTCAGAGACCTGACCACTGGCTTGGACGGAACTCCGATGCCATCGTTCGCAGATTCGATGAAGCCGGATCAGATTTGGGATCTTGTGCATTACATTCAAACGCTGAACGAAGATACAGGTGGTTTCTTTCACCGAGCGAAACATAAAGTTCAATAGAAGAACGTTGATCGCGATCCACGATCCTGTTCAGGAGGCAACGTGAATAAACATTCTTACTATCTCGCCATATTCTGTTTGATTTTCGTCTGCGGCATGACCCTTCTTGACGCGGATCGGATTGGTGCAACTCCGGCCCCGGGCGGGTCTTCGGTGACCGGCGTAGTCAAGTTCAAGGGAACTGCAGAGAAACCGACACGAATCGACATGTCTGCCGATCCCTTCTGTGCGAAGGCTCATCCCAACGGAGCAACCACGGAGGATGTGGTCACAGATGCAAGTGGCGGACTCGAGAACGTCGTGGTTTACGTCTCTGACGGCTTGGGAGCGGCGACATTTCCAGTGCCGGACCAGCCGGCAGTAATGGAACAAAAAGGATGCCAATACAAACCGCATGTGCTCGCGATGAGAGCGGGACAGAAGCTCAGTGTTGTGAATAGCGATGCGACTACGCACAACATACATCCCACGCCAAACAACAATCGCGAGTGGAACGTATCGCAGCCCCAGGGCGCACCGCTAGAGCAGGTCTTTGCGCGGGAAGAGGTCGCGATCTCGGTGAAATGCAATATTCACCCGTGGATGAAGAGTTACATTGCGGTGGTCAAGAATCCGTATTTTGCAGTTACGGAAAAGGGCGGGACTTTCGAACTGAAGGATCTGCCGCCGGGCAACTATACGCTGCAAGCGTGGCATGAAAAGCTTGGAACGAAGACAAAAATGATTACTGTCGCGGCAGGAGCGAGTCCGACAGTGGAGTTTGACTTTCAGTAATGCTTGGGCCTTCGTCTATCGCAGCAAATCCGCGAGGCAATTCACGGCAGGATCTAGCTCGCTGTATTGCAATTCCAAGACGTCTCCTCCGAGCAAGTCTCTCAAGGCTGATTTCTGCGCGTCGCGAATGTGCTGCTCGCCGTAACAGATCACCTGTTCCAGGATCGCTGCTGCGCGGGCTTTCGAGAAAGCTCGCAGGACGGGCGGACCGGATGGTTGCCGATTCAGGAAGATAAGGAAGTCAATCTGCGACTGAAGTGCGGTGTTCATGTGGGGCAGCTTTGCTGTGGTGAGTTGAATGGCAATCTCTCCGTTGATGCGTGCAGTGAGTTCGTGAGACTTCAACTCGGCAAATAGATCTGTGGCGGATTCACGAAAGTGCAGGTGCCGAGGATTGCCTACGGCGACGTTCCCTTTGCCGGCGCGAACGAGAAAGCTGGCATCATCCGATACGAAGGTCCACCCGCGGCGCGCACAGGCGTAGGAGAGCGAAGACTTCCCTGCTCCGGAATCTCCGCATAACAACAATCCGCGCCCGTTAAGAGATACGCAGGCAGCATGGATTGGCGTCAGGTACAAGGCCTCGACCAGTAGTAACGCCATGGCATCGAGAAAGTGATACCGGAGATACGCGCTGTTCTCGACGGTGCTCTCGGACAGCCAACAGGATGCAAATCCGGCGGCAAGATCGCAAACGGCAAAATCGTGAGCGCTTGCCACAAACATTACGAGATTGCGTTGACCTCGGCAGGTTGGCGGGCTGGGACATTCGCTCGCACGCACCTGACTGACCGCAATCCGTAGCTGTACTGGAGGAACGACAAACTGCTTTTGAAATGACTGCCAGTTTTCGTTGGCTGCCGCGAGTACGTCCGCACAATTGGTGGCGATTTCAACCGGAAAGCCGAGGGGATAAAACAAGCTCTTGAAAGGCAGCTTAACATCGTAGCCAATCGGATCGAGGGCTGGCTGGCTTCCCGATGACGCAAACGTGTGGGTGTACAACGAGGGTTGCGGCGCAAACGGAACTATGGGCTGGTCATCCACATTAGTCCCCTTCCCCATGGACTGCTTGAATCGTAGAAGTGACTGTGCGGCTCATCGACTCTGGATTGGGAACATACAGGGAGCACACGCAGTGTCGGCAGATTGGATCGCTGGCGATATCGAGATTTGCGCGGAACTGCAACGCTCGAGTGCTGTTCAAGATTTCGTTTAAGGGGCTGACTCGAGTATTGCCCAGCGGGGGATGGAAGAAGCACGGGCGCACATCTCCACCGGCTTCGATGACGGCCGACGTCCACGGGGCGTTACAACGCGGAGAGATTGCTTCGACCTGCCCGAGGCTAGCCCGGAAATGCCTGGCAATGTGATGCAACTTTTGCGGGCTCTCGGCGATGAACCCAGAATCGAATTCCCTAGGATGATCTTGGACCAAACGCGCAATCTCAGCCTCCAATTCCTCGACTTCGGACGGACCGAGGGCCACCTGTTCCTGGCGCTCCAACGACCAGGTGGAGGGACGATTAAAGGCGGTGGAACTTACATCGGCCGCGAGAAACGAAATCGAATTTAAGCCCATGCTTAGTGCTGAATCTACGGTCGCACACAGGAAGCGGCGGTTCAGCTTTTGAATCGTGCATCGAGCTTTAATGGAAATGTCAGGCCGCAGATGACGCAACTGAGTGACACCATCTGCAAGTTTCTCAAACGCATGCGCAACGCGACGGATGCGGTTGTGCAATTCGGGTGGGCCATCCAGCGAGACGATTACATCGTCGACACTGTCCGCGATCTCCTGAGCTTGAGAGCCCAGAAGTAGTCCCGCGGTCAGGAGGGTGATGCGAATCCCTTCGGCGCGAAGAATCTTCGCCAAAGCCGGGAGATGACGATTCTTCTGCGGCTCTCCGCCCGTAAACACAACCCAACTCACTCCTAACTCGCGAAATGCAGTGATCTGCCGTTCCAGATCAGCGACGGAGAATTCTTCTGCTTCGCGGATCTTCCAGATATCGCACATTACACAGTGACAGTCGCACTGATTGTGCGGAGAGATTACAAGGATGGGGAGAGTACGGACGCGGTGCTCTTCTAGTTCAGAGCGGGCGATTGTCGCGGAGGGAGTCGAAATGGATATGAGCGTATTCATCCGCGAATATCCCGTTGAGCGTGAAGCAAGTAGAATTTTGACGGCTCGCGACGACGTGTCAGTTTTGCTTTTATTGGACGGAAAGCCCAGTTGATTCCATACCAGGGCTTGTAAACTTGCCACTTGAGGTGCAAACGCACGGCCAGTCGCTGCAGAGTCTCAGCCGTCAGATATTCACGGCTCTGAATGCTGTCCGAGCGAAAGCCATACTGCCGCTCGAACGCCGCACGTTTTTCGTGCAACATCTTCTTCCCACTCTCCTCTTTCCGGTAGAAGGGCGAGTCGGCGACCATCAAGTGGCCGCCTCTGCGTAGACACCGCAGCGCCTCTTCGAGGGTTCGCGTGTAGTCTTCGGAATAGTGGAACGAGGCATTGAAGATGACAACATCGAATTGCTCCGGCATGAACGGAAGGCAATCCATTTCCGCCTTGAATCGCGTGAACGTCGGAGCGGCGTGAAAGTAGTGTCGGGCGGCACCGAGGCCGTCAGTGTCGTTGTTCAGCAAGTCAACCGCCACGGGACGGTGGCCTCGCAATGCCAACCGATAGGAGAGCCATCCGTTGCCCGCGCCAATATCAAGGACGTCGCACCTCCGGTGAGACTTGCCCTCAAGCAACGGCAAGAGCTTGCGCTCCATGAAACGGAATGTACGCGCTCGAATGCCCCACTGCCATGCGTTGCGGCCGGTAAGATCCTGGAATGGGAGCGCCAGGTAGTAGTCGGGTCGATCTGATCCACGGCCTTCTTTTGAGCGAACCAGTTCGTAGTCATGAACGAACTGGATATACTTTGCCTCGCGCGATTGGGGCAGGGCGTTATAGACGCCATTTGTTTCGGAGAACGTGAATCCACAGGAAAGGCAGGCGGGTTGGGCGGTTGAAGATATCCGGCAAGGGCCCTTGCGGCAATCGGGGCATTGCAACTGCACGGAGGGGAGCGGCCAACTTCCCAAGGACGGCTGAGCAGCCGCGATAGCTGACGTCACCGAGTCACTCATATCGTCAGTTGTTCTCCCCGTTGTGCTCTGTACGTTCGAAACGCAGCAGGATGTGGTCTGCGAATCCACGGATTCCGGGACACAAACCGACGTATCGGTCTGCCTCGGCAGCTAACCTTGTGAGACGCGGGAATCGGCGTGCCCACGGTTCCAAGTAACTCGGCGGCACGAGCACGCCTATGCCGAGGACCGATTCTAGGCGGAAGGCCGGCGCAAACAAAGACCGCATCGAGTGAACAGAGTGATAGTAAACGTTAAAAGTCTCGCTGCCCTCCAACTTCGCTAGCGCCCCGCCGCGACGGAAGCGGCGAAAGGCTTTACCGGGTTTTCCGCACACGAGATACCACGCCGTTTCCCAAGCACAGCTGGACCCAATCACGCACAGCAACACCCTTGCTCCGGGTTTGAGAAGGCGAGCCAGGTCGCGCGCGAGCTTGCCGACATGGCTCACGCAGTTGACAGCCCCGAAGTTCGAGATAGCACCGTCGAAAGGGCCTTCTTTGCGCAGGCTCAACACTTCCTCCGCTGACACAGGTCGCAACTGGATGGAGCCCGCGGTGGTTGGGAGAGCAGCAATCTTTTGAGCCGCGACCCGCAGCATCTGCGACGACTCGTCACAGGCAATGACATCGATGCCATGCTCGGCAAGAAAACAGGCGTCCACACCTGTACCGCAGCCGACGTCAAGGATCCGGTCTCCTGCACGAAAGCTCTTCCTGAATTCGCGCCAAACGGCGGCACGCTGCAATTGCCCAATCATTGATGAACTGAACGTTCGGTCGTATTGTTCAGCAATCGCGTCGAATGGGGCGGAATAAGAGGCGGCTGGCTCGATTTGCGTAGAGGCAAGCGTCATGCTTCCACCTCAGTCGAGGATGCGTGCAGCCCCGTACGCAAATCCGCGACCCTGGTTTGCAATTCAGCAATCACTGATATCTCGACAGTTGTCTTCTTGCGGGTGCGTTCGAGTTCCACTTCACTCCGCAGCAACTGGTCAGCGATTCCGTAAAAGTTTCGTGAGTGGCGGCCGCGGATCCGGACGTCCCGGTCAGAACCAGCCTGCCAAAGCTTCATATGTTCAGTACGATCAGCCACCTCGATTGAATACGGCGTGCCTTGGATGGGATAGGCGACGGTGGTGAAGAAAATGTCTGGATCGGTTGTCTTCACGTGTTGAATCGTGGCTTCGACGTCATCCAACTCCTCCCCCTCGTATCCCCACATGAGAAACATTCCGGTTTGAATGCCGTTTGAGCGGCACAGGGCAACGGCGGTTTGTACCTCCTCTACCTTCACACCCCGCTCCATCGCGTCCAGAATGCGCTGCGAACCACTCTCAGAGCCAATCCAGACGCGGAAGCAACCGATCTCCGCAAGGGTCGCGACAACTTGGGAATTCAAGCGATCGGCTCGAGAGATGCACTCAAAGGGAATCTTGAGGTTGCGCTTTTTCAATTCGGCGGCGTACTGGAAGAGCCAGCCATGATGGATGGTGAAGACGTCATCAGCCATCCACGCCATATCGGGGTGGTAGCGTTCGACCAGCCAGGCCAGTTCCTCGGCCACCGATGAAGGTGTTCTTCGCCGGTGAGTCTTGCCAAAGACCTGATGACTGCACCACCGGCAGTGATAGGGGCATCCTCGGGCGGTGATCAGGGAAACGGATCCAGTGCCGTGATGTTCGCGCCAGACGGAAACGTAGCGATCCATATCGATTGCTTCACGTTCGGGCCAAGGCTGCGCATTGATATCGCGAATCTGCTCTCGCGCCGATGTCTGCACAATGCCCCCGCCCGGCGTGCGAAAGGCGATTCCCGCGATGTCTTGCAAGGGCTGGCGGGACCTTCCGTGTAAAACAGGCAGCAGTTCTTCCAAAGTGGCTTCGCCCTCTCCGATAACCACGAAGTCTGCACCCGCATTGAGATAGTTGTCTATATACGCACTGGGCTCCGGCCCGCCCACGATGGTCTGCCAACCAAGATCTTTAGCGCATCGCAAGATCTCGATCACGTTGGTACGTGTCATCAGGTTTGCATAAATACCGAGTACCGACGGAGGGCCATTCTGCAGGGCGTCTAAGAGCTGCTGCCGGGTAGAGAAGGTAGAGTCGAAAACTTCTACGTCCATCCCCTTCCGGCGCAAATGCGCGCAGATATAAAGAATTCCCAGAGGAGGATAGGGCTTCATGATTTGAAGCTCTTTGGGGTCCTCGTACAGGAAATACCCGTGGGTGAGTAGGATATCCATGTCTGCGGTCCCAATCAGTCACTGCCCGAAGGAGGCTCCGATGAGGAAATGTGAACAAACTCGGGCGCGAGCCTCAATTGCACGAGCGAATCGCTTGGGAAGCCATCTAGAACAGTGGGCTGGGAGTTCCGGCAAATCTTCTCCAGGTACACGACGCGCTCCCACAAGTCGTCGAGTCTTGGAGCGGAGTGCTCGTGATTCTCCTTAACTGCGACTCCTGTGTGCCCAGAATGCCAAGTATCGACCTGCGCGTGTAACGCGTCGTGCAGCGCCCGGTAGAACTCATCGGTGTACGAGCCCTGGAACATCATGGAAAGGTCTTCACTGTCAGACCAGTTGGTCTTCTTGCCCAATTGGGCGCGGACGCGATCGAAGAACCTGGTTCCGGGCAAGGGGTAAGCGACCGAGACGCCAATATCGTCTGGGCGAGTGTCGCGAACCAAGGCGATTGTTTTCTGAATGTCTTGCCAATTCTCGCCGGGATAACCAAACTGCAGAAAATAACATGCGCGAATTCCTTCTTTGCGAAGGCTCTCTCTTGCTACTGCCACCTGATCGACGCGGGTTCCCTTGTCCATGGCAGTTAGAATTTTCTGGGAGCCGGACTCGACTCCCATCCAAACCTCAACGCAACCAGCGCGGTGCAGGGCTTGGACGGTTTCCGCACTCATCAAATCAACGCGTGATTGCATCTTGAAAGGGACCGCAGCCCGCCGCCGCTCGACTTCGGACGCAAACTCACACACCCACTTGGGTTTAAGCCCGAAGATGTCATCGGCAAACCACAGATGCTCCGCTGCGCACTCATACTTCAACCTGCGCATTTCCTCAGCGACACTCGCTGGCGATCGTACGGAAAAGTGGTCTCCATAGATCGGCTTGGCGCACCAGTTGCAGCGGTACGGACAGCCTCGGCTCGAAACCAGATTGAGTGAGAAGAAACCGTGGGCAGACTTCCAAGCCGCTTCATACTGCTGGATATCGATCAGATCTCTCGCTGGCTCAGGCATCACATTTACATCCCGCATTAACGGGCGGCTTGGGGTCCGCATCTGCTCGCCCGTTTGCGGGTGCAGATAGGCGAGGCCGGGGATGTGTGAAACGTCAGAGTTACCGTTCTGCAGAAGCTGCTGAACCAGCTCCAGCAGAGTCCATTCCGCCTCTCCAAGTAAAACGCAGCGGAATCCGCGCTGAAGGAAATCGGAAGCATGATCAGACGCATCGGACCCGTTGGCCAAGACAATCGCGCCTGCACGCCGCGAGGCTTCGAGTATGTGGTACGCGGCTTCGCGCATGCGAGTGAGGCACATTTTTGACAGGAAGTTGAAGCTATCTTCGTAAACGGCGACGATCTTCGGGCGATGCTGGTCAAGAGCTGCCTGAAACTCCGTCTCGGGATTGTTCAGCATGGAGTCAAACACTGCCACGGAAATTCCAGCGCTGCGCAAAAGGGCTGCGGCGTAGAGAGTGCCGAGTGGAGGATACGGCTGCATCTTCCGCGTTTGTTTGCGGTCGAAGTACAGGTGATACGAATGGGTTAAAAGGACTTCGGCCACGCTAGTCGCGCCTCATGAATTTGAACTGTGTGCTCAACACACTTCCTGAATACGATCGCTCAACTTCTGCCCCGTCAACAACGACCTCCGAGTGACCACTTTTTCGACAGTGCGCGAGACCCACAGTTCCCACGGAAATGAATAACGATTTCTGCCGATGCGCCAACGGATGGGCATGCCCAGTGCTTTGCGGAATCCGCGCCTTAGCCAGGCATGTTTGCGCGTAGCCTTCCGAATCTGATTATTAAGCAAGAAGTATTCCAGGCTGCGCCGCAGGCGATGCAACTCGTCTCCCTGAAGCCACGGGAGAACGTTATGCCCCAGAGCCAAGTCTTCCCATTCTTCCAACGTCTGCGGTTCGCGAACACCCAACTCTTTCAACTGTGGCCAGATCGGAATTCCCGGGTAGGGTGTGAAGATGTTGGGAGAGAAGCTGACGTTCCAATACTGGCGAGCGATGTCGCTCATGATGCGGAAGGTCTGTTGACGATCGTCCTCAGTCTCGCCGGGATAGCCGAGAATCACGTTGAAGGTGACGTGAATTCCGGCCAGTTCCGACTTTCGCGCCGTCTCGACCATCTGCTCGACGCGCTGGTGATGTTTGTTCATCAGCTTCAGCACACTTTGCGAAGCGGACTCTGTGCCGAAGCCCATGTGGGTGACGCCGCTCTCACCGAGCAGCCGGACCTCGTCGTCGCTCATCTTCCACAAGAAATCTGTGGAGGCCTGGAAATCCCAACGAAAGCGAACGCCACTCGTAACGATTCCTTGCGCGATCGCCAGGGCGCGTTTGGTATCGACGAGGAAATTGGAATCGAGAAGCGCGACTTCGTCAATGCTGTAGCGGGTGACAAGATCGGCAAGGTCACTGACAACACGCTCCGCGCGATATGCATTGAAGCGGCGCTTGTAGAAAACCATATCAGTGCAGTAATTGCAGGCGTACGGACAACCTACACTGCTGGCGTATCCAAGCTGGCGCGTCCCCGAGCTCTTCGAGTAGCTGTCGTAGTTTCCCAGGTGATAAGCGGGCGCTGGCAGATCGTTGATATTTGTTACGGGGCGTTCTGGCTCATGATGAGTCCCGCCGGCGTCCTTGAAAGAAAGCCCTTTTACACCGTGCCAATCCTGGCGATCTGCAATTCGTTGTGCCAACTCCAGGAGCGTGAGTTCGCCTTGCGCTCGAACTATCCCGTCAACGAAGTCGGGTTTCAATGTCTGCTCTGGAACGAGGCTGGGATGCCAACCACCAAAGATGATGGGAAGATTCGGCTTCACTTGCCGAACCTTTTTCGCCATCCGGACTGCAGAGCCAATCATGGGGCCAGTCAAAACCGAGATGCCGAGGCAGAGCGCATCCTGGATCTCGCGCAGAATGACGTTCTCAAAGTCGGGACAGGTCAGATTGTCAACCAACTTGACTTCAAAACCAGCATGAAGGAGTGGTGAGGCCAGTGCCAGTAAACATAATGGGGCGCTCAGCGGGGGTCCATCGTACGGAGGATAGAAGAGCACAACTTTTTTATTCACAGAACCCCTGGGTAGCAACACTTCGCCAGCCTGCTCCGAACGTTCGAGTCGGAACTGTGGACTCGATCGCGTTGTTCTTGGCGCGAATAAAGCGAAAGTTACGCTCTGCGTCACCCGTGTTTGTCATTAGACTGTCAAATTTCTGTCACTTGTAATCAAACGAGCCGGGCGTTCTGGCGCGATGCACAAGAGCTTTTACATAACTTTGACAAGCGCGCGACAATCGTTGACCTTGCTGCTGATAACTTTTGGTCCTTCAATCCATTTGTTATTGAATCGCTGTTTCCAGTAACCAAACCACCTTGACACGAGGGGAATCGAACACAAAACCCATGGGTCACCGCAACGACCGAGAGGTAATCGCGTGAAGTCTTCGAACAAGATTGTTTTTTTTGTTCCCTCCTTTTCGAGTATCGAGGCAACAGCTCCGCTGGGCATTCTGGCCATTTCAACGCCGCTGCTAGAGGCCGGATACGAAGTGAAGATCATCGATTCGACGATTACACCCAACTATAAGAAGAGAATCCTGGAAGAGCTTCGGGATGCACTGTGTCTGGGAATTTCTGTGGTCACAGGTCCCATGATTCGTGACACGGTTGAAGTAGCAAAGGCCGTAAAGAAATGGGATGCGGATTTCCCGATTATTCTCGGCGGATGGCACCCTTCCCTTTTGCCAGGGCAGACGCTTGAAGCCCCATATGTGGACATCATCGTTCGCGCTCAGGGTGAGGACAGCATGCTGGAAGTAGCTCGCTGCCTGCAGGACGGCGGCGACCTGGAAAAGATTCTGGGAATCGGCTTTAAGCGGGACGGAAGGTTGCACATGAATCCCGAGCGTCCCCTGAAAACTCTGGACAAGATGCCGCAGAAGGCCTACCAACTGGCTGATTTCGACGCGTACGAGCGAGTATGTGGGCGGCGATGGACGATGTACGTCTCAAGCCTTGCTTGCCCGTTCAACTGTTCGTATTGCACGAACGCTGGGGTCTATGGGCGCAAGTGGAATGCCCTGCCCGTCGAGCAGGTGGTGGAAGAAACCATCGAACTCACGCGGCGTTATCGGCTGGAATTGTTGTGGATGGCTGATGATAACTTTCTGGTCGACTTACCGCGATCGCTCAAGATTGCCGAACAACTCATTCGAAAGGGCGCCACGTTTAAATGGAGCGTGCAGGCGACGACCAATCTGACGGCGCGCCTTTCCGTCGAGGAACTGAGCCTGCTTCGCCGCTCGGGTCTCCACCAGATTTGCCAAGGCATCGAAACTGCCTCTCCAACCGTAATGAAACTCATGAATAAGGATTTCCAAGTGCTGGGAGACATTTATGAGTCGACGGAACGCTGTGTCAAGGCTGGCGTAATTCCGTCTTTCAACATCATCTTTGGATATCCGGGGGAGGGAGACAAAGAAAGGCGCGAGACGGTGAATTTCATGATGGATATCTGTCAGAAATTTCCGGGCGCTGAATTCTGGACGAACATCTTCACGCCTTATCCGGGCTCACCAATCTTCCATCAGGCCGCAACTCTCGGCATCGATGTGCCGAAGACGCTGGAAGATTGGGTAAATTATTTCCCGCGATACACCGTGCTCCCGTGGCTTAACGGGAAAGATCACCAGCGCGTGCAGACGATGCGGGACTACCTTCGGATCGCGTTCGATCGGGCTCCGATCGCGGCGAATGGGCCGGGACGTTTCGCCAAAGCCATCCAGCATCTGACGGCATACCCTGCGCGCCTACGGTTGAATCACGACTTTTATAGCTTTCCGGTTGAATTGTGGCTGAACCGTCAGCTGAAGAATATCGTGAAACTTCCTAAACCGAGTGTCGACGCCAAGACGATGGGGCCCGAAACCGCGACAAGCTGCAGTTAACCCGGCACGACCCGCAACTTA
>Ga0070717_10003006_pt1 | contig 12007 bp, 11 predicted proteins | sample LARL113metaG_FD_71366 | JGI IMG/M metagenome (GOLD analysis project Ga0070717, IMG submission 71366) | Corn, switchgrass and miscanthus rhizosphere microbial communities from Kellogg Biological Station, Michigan, USA - LAR L11-3 metaG | ecosystem: Host-associated > Plants > Roots > Rhizosphere ...
GCATCAAGCACAGAAAATCGTGCCAACATGCCCCGGCCCGAGAAGCCAACCCAATAGGGAACGTAAATTTCTCCAGGAATCAACGCAGCGGAGACGCGCAGGTCACGAACACGAAAAAACCCGGTACTGAAAATCAAGCGCCGCACTTTGCCCAGCAAAATCTCTTGTGATCGCTGCTCATCGGGATTTGCCGGAACGCAGTTGCGCGTTTCCAGGAAGACCACTTCGGCCGGCCCGGGCAATTGCTCGAAGTGATAAAGATCGAGCGAGCCACTGACCGCATCCAGACCGAACACGCGTTGATCGACTTTGCCACGGTTGTAGATTTCTGCGCGAAAAAGCTGGAAGGGAATGTAGAAGTCTGCTACCGACCGCAGCGGGCCGAAAACCAGCGCCCGCATGGAATTGAATGCGCCGCGGGAAAATTCCTCTACGGCTGCGTCACGGGTGACGTTCGGTCTCAAACTGCGGATGCGCGGCATCTACCGAAAATGAATCCAGAGCCCAACCACCGTGGCCACCAATCCCAGGCTAAACGCGATGTTGATTCTGTGCTCGAGCGTCGTTTCTGCGGGTGGCTTGTAGGTCGCCGATGGCGTCAGGGGCGTGACGTCCATCTTTTCATCTACAGTGGCAAATGTGAGCCCAGCCAATTTCTTGCGCTCCGGCGCTGGGGTCATCAGGCTTACTCCGACCAGCACTGCGCAGCAGATTACAAACATCAAAATGGCGTAATGCAGAAAATTCATGTCCACTAAACCGCGGAGGAATGCGTTGTCAAATGCGTGTCCGCCGGCAGCGCGGTCCATCAGTTCGAAAATGAAGCGAGCCGCGCCCAGCACAAAGCCCGTCAGCAGCGACGTGATGGCCCCTTGCGCGTTCAGCCGGGGCCAGAGGATTCCCAAAATAAAGCAGGCCGCGATTGGTGGGCTGATGTAGCCCTGCACGCTTTGCAGGTAAATATAAAGCTGACTGCTAATCAGATGGATGAACGGCACCCAAGCCAATCCCAGAATCACCATAAAGCCGGTCATCACCCGGCCGAAGCCCACGAGCTGCAACTCGGTTGCGTCCGGCTTGATCTTCTTATAGAAATCCAACGTGACTAGCGTCGAAGCCGAATTGAACACGGAACTCATCGCTCCCATCAGCGCGGCCAGCAACGCGGCAATCATAACTCCGACCAATCCGGTGGGAAGCAAATTGATGATCATGGTGGGATAAGCAATATCGCCGTTTAATACTTCGCCATTCGGGCCAAACTTGAATAAGTCGCGATAGAGCGCGACTGCAATGAGGCCTGGCAAGACCAGCATGAACACCGGCAGGATTTTCAGGAATCCGGCGAAAATGGTTGCTGCCTTGGCGTGGCCCTCATCTTTGGCCGAAAGCACACGCTGCACGATCACTTGATCGGTGCACCAGTACCAAATCCCAAGGATGGGCGCGCCGAAAAAGATTCCAGTCCAGGGAAAATCGGGGTCGCTCACCGGCTTGATCATGTGGAAGTAGCTGGCCGGTACGCCAGCGCGCAGACCAGCGAATCCTCCGACGCGATGCAGACCTATAGTGGTCAGAATTACCGCGCCAGCAATCAGGATCAGCGTCTGAACCAAGTCGGTGTAGATCACTGCCGCGAGTCCACCAGCGATCGTATAAATTCCGGTCGCGACGACCAGAATCACCGCAGCAGTCAGCGGACTCCATCCCACCACCCGCTCCAGCACGATGGCGGCGGCGTACAGATGAACCGAAATCTTTGTGAATACGTAAGCCAGAATCGAGATCGCCGCCAGATACACCGCGCATGAACGGCTGAATCGCCGCTCCAAGAATTCCGGCATAGTGAAGACATTTGAGCGCAGATAAAACGGAACAAATACCCAGCCTAGAATGAGCAGGATCAAACAGGCCAGCCACTCGAAATGCCCGACCGCCAGTCCCGAGGTGGCGCCTGATCCTGCCAGTCCGATGAAATGTTCAGTCGAGATGTTGGAGACGAACAGCGATGCGCCGATGGCAAACCAGCCCACGTTGCGGCTGGCCAGAAAGTAATCGGTCGAAGTCCGTTCCTTGCGCGCGAAGTAGAATCCGATGGCAAAAATCACCACAAAGTAAACCGCAATGACGGCGATATCGACGCCAGTCAAAGCCTTGTGGGTGAGATGCACCGCAGTCTGGACCATAGCCCTCCTATCGACCGCCCAATGTGCGCTGCAAATTCGATTCGGCAGACTGTACCGTAGTTATCGCATGTCACGCAATGTAGAACTCGGAACGGACGGCCGGGAACTGAGAAGCTCGCCGGTTTGTCCTCAGCTTCGAGAGATCCGATCTGCTTCAAAATGCCTCGTAACTACTCGGCCTCTTCGCCGTTATTTCTGCAGGAGGACGTCAAATTTGTGATCTTAGTCCAAACGTGCAAGACGATTGTCCGGTTTACCTGAGCAATGAGCGTATGATCGAGGCATGGACAATAAGTACATTTCTGAGCGGGTGGGCAGCATCCGGCAGGAGATTGACCAATTGCGGAATTTGAACGCGAAATACTGGGCTCGCAACGAACACGCGGTAACAGAAAAATCAGCGCACCAGAATCGCGAGCTTCGCCTCAGCCAGATCAAACAAGAACTGGCCATCATGCTGAAGGGCTGCGGATTGCAGCTTCCAACGCCCTAGATCCCAGGAGGCTCCCTAATCAAAAAGAGGGCAGCCGCGTTGGCCGCCCCCTTGCGCACGAAGTTGGAATTACGCAGGCCGGACGTTCTCAGCCTGCCAGCCCTTCGGTCCCTTGGTGACATCGAACTGCACTGTCTGGCCTTCTTGCAGGCTGCGGAAGCCGCCCGCTTGGATTGCCGAAAAATGCACGAACACATCTTCGCCGGTCTGACGGCTAATAAAGCCGTAGCCCTTGGCGTCATTGAACCACTTTACTGTTCCTGTTTCCATGTTTGTACTGTTCTACCTTTCGTTTTTTTCTACGTTTGAAGGAGTCGGAGGTACTGTGCAGGGGACTAGCTGTTTAGGCGAGAGCTGCTCATAAACCGATTCGGTCTTACGCACTCTTATGCTACGCCGCAATGGCAAGATGAGCAAGCGGCACGTTATTTCGGGAATGTCAGTTTGGCCGCTTGCTGGAAAAATACACCCATGCAAAACCGACGACCAGTCCCGAAACTAAGATTACCAGTGCATCCCCCCTGCCACACCTCCCAAAACAAAGCCTCCACCTCCTCCCTCTCCCCCGTCCTGAAAGAGCGTAAATGGTGTCCCATAGGGAAAGAAGCAGTCCCAACATGTGACGGGTCGCAGGAAGTTGAACAGATTCGCCACACCGAATATCCCAGCAGCGGCGAGCATACTGACAGCGTATTTGCTGCGAGGGGTCATTCTCCGAGAAGCACAATTTCGGCTAATTTGAAACTGAGACACTACCGTTATTTCGGGAATGACAGTGTAACAGCGGACTTGTACTGCGTCTGAGACTTCGCTTTGGGCGTGACCTTGCCGGGGCAATTCGCTGTTCCCGCCGTCGTCTTTTCTTGCGAACTTTGCGCCGACGCGGCGCATGCCGGCTGGCCTCCCTTCACTGAGACGATAAGTGAACTGCCGCCGGGAGCCCCGGTGGGCGTGGTTCCGGAATTCGTCTGAGCGCTCAACTGCCTACTTGCCTGTGATCCGTGCGCTTGCACCTGCGCAGGCGCAACTTGTTGTATTCGTCCGGCAAGTTGGTTGCTCCCCTGATTTAACGCCCGGCCCAGAATCGACCCAGCCTTTGCCGTGGATGCGCTGGAAGCGGCGTGGGCGAGAGCAGCTTCCGCAGCGGCCTGGGCGTGCGCAGAAATAGAAAAGATTCCAAGAACCGCAGCGAGTCCGAGCAGCGTGCGCGAGTTCATAGGCCACCCTTCCGGTCTCAGGAAGCGTAACCCTAAGCTGCCGGTGGGTCAATGGCAAACCATCCCTGCAGGGCGTGGGCAGAACACCCGCCTGCCTCGCCAAATTTACAAGCGAAACGGCGACATGATGGCCAAAAACCATCCCGCGATGCTTGTTGCCACGAAAAAGTTGCATTTTCCATTAGCCTGGATGTAAGATGCACATTGAACGCGACAGTAAGCGTTCGATCACGTCGCAGTACCGCCCTTTCTTCCACAGGTTCATAGAAGCCAACAGAATGTATGAGGTGAACCAGTCCGCCTCGTTCCCGGTTCCGGAGGAGCCCCTATGGCGTGGTATGCATATTGCATCACTGAGCAACAGACCCTAAGCAACGGTACGCGGTCCCGGCGCCCTTTCCTGCTGGAAGGGATTCAAGGAGTGAACGGCAGCGCCGTTTTTGGCTATCCCAGCGGAGAATTCAGCGTAGTTGTAAGCGAGTACGAGCGCAACGGCTCACCGCTCGGGGACAAGCACGTTTTGGAGCATGCGCGGGTGGTTAGCGTGTGCTTCCGCAGCGGAACTGTCCTGCCCTTTCGCTTCGGAACAATTTTCGATTCCGACGAAGCTCTTCGGCAGGCTGTTCGGGCCAACCGACGAACCTTTGGGCAATCGGTGGCTCGCCTGAAGGGCAAAGCCGAGATGCACCTCAAGCTGATGGTGCGGGACGGATCACTACGAGCGGCTCTGGAAAATGTCGTACTGCCGGATACAGTGGGCGGGGAGTACTTGGTCAAGCTGAGGGAGAAGGCATCGCGTGATCGCGAGCGCCAAACCAAGGCAAGGGCCCTGTCCGTCCAAGTACATAAAATGTTCAATCCGCTTGAGGAAGAGATTAGCTGCAAGCGTGTGGATGCCAGCGGCATGCTGATCGATATTGCTCACTTGATTGAGTCGAAATCCGTCGAGAAGTACCAAAATCGCTACAGCAGCGCCGCTAAGCAGTTGAAGAATTGCGAAATTTCCGTTAGTGGGCCCTGGCCGCCGTATCATTTTTTGCCGGGGAAACTGAGGACGGTGGCGGGGAACTCGTAGAGCCCCAGGAAATCGAGGTTCGGCGTCAGACTCGGTCCTTCATTTACGGAAGGCGAGGACGTCTACATTGCGAGAATTATCAGCTAACACTAATAACGGTCTTATCCGCCCTGCTTCAACTCAACCAGCACTTGCCGTGCGATCTCTTTTAATGTCTCAAAAACCCCCCCGCCCTGGAAAGCGATAGCCTCTAGCACCGGCTCGTTCTTGCGTCGGAGCTGTTGGGCGAGGTTATCAACGGGCAGCACGTTTGGCAGGTCTCGTTTGTTCAGTTGCAGGACGTACGGAATCTTCCTGAAGTCGTAGCCGTGCTCCTTGAGGTTCGCCATGAGATTTTCGAGCGCCTCGACGTTGGCGTCCATCCGCTCTTCCTGCGAGTCGGCTACGAAGACGATACCGTCTACACCACGGAGAATCAGTTTGCGGCTGGCATCGTAGAAAACCTGGCCGGGAACCGTGTAGAGGTGAATACGAGTCTTGAAGCCGCGGACCGAGCCGAGATCCAGAGGCAGGAAATCGAAGAACAGCGTACGCTCAGTCTCGGTGGCCAGCGAGATCATCTTGCCTTTCTGCTGCTCGGCCGTTTTCTGATAGATGTACTGCAGATTTGTCGTCTTGCCGCCCAAACCGGCGCCATAGTAGACGATCTTGCAATTGATCTCGCGGGCGGCAAAGTTGATAAAACTCAAGACGTTCCTCAACGCGCACGGCAGACGTTCACCTGCGAACGTTTCCGCATCAGGATTTTGGCTTGTTGCTGCTGGTTTTATATCACACGGTGCGGCATCACCGGCAGGTTACTCTGGTTACTAGGAAGCGGCGCTTGTGTAGGGGCAGGTGTCCTCACCTGCCCAGCCGAGCTAGGAAACGTTGCAGAGGCGTACAGGTGTTTTCCACGAAACGAAGGATCCGTCCCGCGTAGGGGCAGGTGTCCTCACCTGCCCAGCAGAGCTAGGAAACCTTGCAGAAGCGTACAGGTATTTCTCCACGAAACGAAGGATCCGTCCCGCGTAGGGGCAGGTGTCCCACCTGCCCAGCCGAGCTAGGAAACGTTGCAGAGGCGTACAGGTATTTCTCCACGAAACGAAAGATCCGTCCCGCGTAGGGGCAGGTCTTCTCACCTGCCCAGCCGAGCGCAGCTCGACCCTACCACCGGAGCTACCCACAACCAGCGATATTCCTGTGGTGATTGCGCCAGTCCTTCCTAACAGGATTCATCCAATATATACGCGATCTTTTCCTCCAGCTTTTCCGATATTCGCAACACCCGATCAAATGATTCTTCTTGCCAGACTCGACCGGCCCTGCCCAGCTCACGGTTTATTAAATGTGCGGAAGTGCCTTTGATCGCCTTTGTGATTCGCGCAAGTGAGAACACCCAGTCCACTGATTCGCTCGCATGCACGTCTCCATTACGATAAGACGGGCCCAGGCAGGCAATATCCATCGTTGATGCGTGCAGAACGAGAACGTCAAGAAATGTGGCTTGTTGTCACGCTGAAGGTGAGGTAGGTTGCGGCGGTAAAAAGATTTCGGCACCGTAGTCGAATGAATTCTACCGCCGTGCTTCGCCCGGCTGTCCAGACGAGGACGTCTGGGCCTACGTATGTTGTGCCGAAATAGGAATAATGCAAAGCTACTTCTTCACCTTGCCAGCCCGACCGGATAATACCCTTCCTTCGCCACCACCGTCAGATCAGGTCTGGCCACTTTGACTTCGATTTCGCGGTGTGCGCTGCTGGGAGTGGCACGGGTTACATATCCGAGTGTGTATTGGTTTCTGGCATCGCCGATCAATTGCGAGTATGTGCTCTCGATTGCCTGGCGCGAAAAGCCGTTGAAGATTTCGCCACCGGTAGCATTGGCATATTTCGGAAGAATGTCACTGTAGCCCAGTTTCGGAAGATGCAGTCTTTGCAGACGGCCATAGATCGGCGCGGCGGAGCTTTCCACAGCCACCCCATACACCATGATGTTGTAAGAAAGCAGAACTTTCAGCGTATCGCTATAGCTGGCGATGCTGCGCGATTCACGACCGTCACTGATAATGAAAATCACCTTCCGCCGTGTCCGATCACGTCTGCTCAAATCCACCGCCGCCGCCAGGATGGCATCGTTCAGTACGTGCGATTCTTTGGGCGGCGTAATCACGCGCGGTGTGCTCGGATCTATGGGGACATTGTTCACCGTCGGCCCCTGTGGCCCTAAAGGCCCGCCAGTCACAGGCGGACCATTGTTGCGGCCGCTAACGGTCTTCAATTCGTTCAAAGTTGCCGTCAACTGTTTGCCCGCGGCGGAGAAATCTGACACTTTGGAGACGGCGCTGCTGTATGTGTAGATCGAAACCTCATCGAACTGGCTGAACGCTCCTTCCAGCGCAGGAAACGTTTGTTTTACCTTCTCCAGCGCAACGTCGGGCAAGCCCGTATCGAAGATCACCGCCGCAGAAAGCGCAAAGGGATCGGTAGTGAAGAAATTCAGCTTTTGCTTTTTCCCGTCTTCATAAACCGAAAAATCCCTGGGCAAAAGACCATTGACCAGGCGCCCTGAACCGTCCTTTACCATCACCGGAACCAGCACCTGGTTAACATTGGTGACGATTTTGTAAAGATCATCGGTCGCCCCGCCTGCCCCCTGTGTTGCGCCTCCTTCAGGCACTGTCGTGATATTCATCGGAGGTCGTGGTGGTGGCGCTTCGGCAGCCGGAGCAGGGGCATTTTCAGGATTTGCCTCGCCGGGCGGCGTTTGGTTGGGCGGGGCCGGCTTGCTCTCGGGCGCAGCATTGGGGAACGGCTGGGGTGGATGGACCGTTGAAGGGGCGTCGGGAATCTCTTGCTTCTGGTCAGGTTGCTGCGCCGGTGCCACAGGGACCAGGGCGAACGCCAGTATAGCCAGCCAGCCAGCCCTCGCCCGTCTGCACATCATCGGAAACACAGCCATCTCCCGTCGGCAACTTCCCCTATTTCGGATGCTGAGACTTTAAATTTTGTGCATCTAACCTTGTGGAATAGACTAACAAAAAGCCCCAGAGAATATCTCATATGCTGAGACCCCATATTTTTCCGGCGTTTGCGCCGCTGCTTCTGTCATTCCTTTTTGTCCCCGGAGCCTTGCTGGCGCAAGACCCTCCCAAGCTCTCCTCTCCGGATCAGGACCAGAGTCAGCCGAGCGACGAACGGCCCACGACTTCGCTAAAAATCAACGTAAATGTCGTTCAACTCTTCTTCAACGTTAAGGATAAAAGGGGTGGGCTCATCCCGAATCTGACCAAGAATGACCTTCAGGTGTCAGAAGATGGCAAACCGCAAACCATCAAGTACTTTGCGGCTGAATCCAATCTGCCGTTGACATTGGGGATTCTGATTGACTCGAGCGGCAGCCAGCAGCGCGTCCTCGATATGGAGAAAGAAGTTGGCGGCGACTTCCTCACTCAGATTCTTCGAGAGAAGGATCTCGCGTTTGTGATCAGCTTTGACGTAAACGTAGACCTGCTGCAGGACTTTACGAATTCCGTGCATTCCCTAAAAACCGCCCTGAATACCGCAAAGATTAATACTGGAGGCGGCGCAGGAACTATTCCGGGACTGGGCGGTGGGCCGATCCCGTCTTCTACGATTCCCCGTGGAACACTGCTTTACGATGCCATTTACCTCGCCGCCCACGACGAACTGGCGCAGCAGGTTGGACGCAAAGCCATGATTATTCTTACCGACGGCGAAGATCAGGGCAGCCAGTTGAAGATCCAAGACGCCGTTGAAGCGGCGCAAAAATCCGATAGCATCGTCTACGTGCTCCTGTGCGCCGACCGCGGCTTCTACGGTTTCGGCGGCTACTCCGGCGAAGGCCAAATGAAAAAGCTGACGCAGGAAACCGGCGGTCGGGTAATTGAGGTAGGCAACAAGATGGACAAGCTCAAGCAGGCGTTCGACCAGGTGGCGCAGGAGCTGCGCAGCCAGTACAACGTGGGCTACACACCAACAAACGCTGCCCTTGACGGTACCTTCCGCAAAGTCGAAATTCACGCCAACAGCAAAGACTATAAAATTCAGGCGCGCACGGGATATTACGCGACACCGCGAAAAGACTGACGCGCTGCCAAGACACCGGTAACTACTCTAATCGGCACGCGCGGCTGCCCAGATGCGGTAGTGCCGTAGATCACGCGATCTTCTTTGCGCGTCGCCCGGCCTGAGCATCTTCGTACAGCGCCTCGTAGCCTGCCACCATCCGCTCCAACGAGAAATTCTCCTGCACGTATAGCCGGAGATCAAGAGCATTCATCGGATGAGTTTGAAGGTTGTTAACGCGTTTTGCGAGCTGTGAGACGGAGCGGCAGACATATCCGGAGACTCCGTCACGCACGATCTCCGGCACAGAGTCGCCGGGCAGCGCCAACACCGGAGTACCACAGGCCATGGCTTCGACCATCACCAGGCCGAATGGTTCGTTCCACTTGATAGGAAACAGCATGGCCATGGAATTTCCCAGCAGCTCATTCTTGGCATTGAGGTCTGCCAGGCCAATGTATTCGATAAAGTTTCCGTCCAGGTGCGGCTTGATTTTGGCTTCGAAATATTCGCGGTACCTAGGCTGGATGTCGCCTGCAATCTTCAGCGGAATGCCTGACCGCTTTGCAACCTCGATCGCCAGATGCGTTCCCTTAATAGGAGCAATCCGGCCGATGAAACTCAAGTACGGATGCTTGGTCTCAACCAGACGGTACTGAGAGAGATCGATACCGTGATGAATGGTGCGCAGAAGAGGCATCGTCTCCTGCCGGCATTGGAATTCGCTGATGCACACATAATGCACGTCGGGGTAGTGCGCGTAGAATTCGCTCAGTTTCGGATCGTGAGCGCCGTGAAGCGTGCAGACCATGGGAGCTTCAACAAAACGCGAGCAGGCTAAACCCTGGGCCGATTGCAGATGAATAACGTCGCAGGTTTGCGCCGCGTCCCGCACTGCCCACGATGTGTGATGCAACTCCTTCAGCCACGTATAGCGGTCCTGCTTGATTGGCCATTGTGAGCGCTCGTAGACGTGACGACGCTCGACATTAACGTCCGATTCTCCGTTTGTGTAAGCGACAACTTCGATCCCGGTTTTCTGAAGCCCTTCAGCCAATTGAGCAATAAAGAGCTCGGTCCCACCGTAATCGGCAGGCGGGACCGCGATGAAGGGCGGCGCTATGAGGGCGATTTTCAATGTAGCAGTTCAGGCATCAGGCGCGGCCTTATGATGCCCGGTAGCGCGAGACTGTTTGCTTGTCCAGCAATTAGGCTTCGCAATAGGCTGCTGAGAGTTTCTATATCTCGGAATCCAGGTCAAACACGTCAGATCACCACCGCCTCTTTGTACTCTCCAAACACGCGCCGAAGCGTATCAGAAATTTCGCCAACGGTAGCGCAGGCTTCCACGGCCTGGAGGATGCGTGGCGTTAGGTTTGCGCCCGAGAGGGCTGCTTCTTCGACTGATTTGAGCGCAGCTTCCCAGGGCTGCTGACCGCGGCGGGCCCGCAACGCGCGTACACGCTCCACCTGTTTGCGTTCGAGAGTCTCGTCGGCTTGGAAGGTGGGAATTGGTTTTTCCTCATCAACGGTAAACTTATTTACGCCCACGACAGTAGCCTCACCACGGTCCACTTGCTGCTGATATTCGTAGGCGGCGTTCTGGATTTCCTGCTGCACATAGCCGCGCTCGAGGGCACGGATCATCCCGCCGAGCGCGTCAATTTTTTCAAGATAGGCAGCCGCACGAGTTTCGATTTCGTTAGTAAGAGTCTCCACAAAATACGAGCCGGCCAAAGGATCGACCGTCTGCGGCGCGCCGGATTCGTAGGCGATGATCTGCTGAGTGCGCAGCGCGATGCGTGCGGCCTGCTCGGTCGGCAACGCCAGCGCCTCGTCATACGAATTTGTATGCAACGATTGTGTGCCGCCGAGCACGGCGGCCATAGCCTGAATCGCAGTGCGAACAATGTTATTTTCTGGCTGTTGAGCGGTAAGCGTCGAGCCCGCAGTCTGCGTATGAAAGCGAAGCATCCAGGATCGTGGATTCTTCGCCTTGAACTGATCTCGCATAATTCGCGCCCACATGCGCCGCGCGGCACGAAATTTGGCGACCTCTTCCAAGAAATTATTGTGAGCGTTAAAGAAAAAGGAAAGCCGGGGAGCGAAGTTGTCGACGTCAAGCCCTGCATCGAGCGCAGCCTTCACGTAAGCAATGCCATTGCCTAAGGTGAAGGCTATTTCCTGTACTGCCGTCGATCCGGCCTCGCGCATGTGATAGCCAGAAATTGAAATTGGATTCCACTCCGGAAGGTTTTCGCTTGCCCACGCAAACATGTCGGTGATGATGCGCATTGCTTGAGCCGGAGGAAAAATGTAAGTACCGCGCGCGATGTATTCCTTTAAGACGTCGTTCTGCACGGTGCCGGAGAGCCGGCGGAGATCAGCGCCTTGGCGCCGGGCCACGGCCACATAAAACGCCAGCAAAATTGAAGCGGTGGCATTGATGGTCATCGAGGTCGAGATCTTTGTCAGATCAATGCCATCAAAAAGCCGCTGCACATCTTCGATGGAATCAATCGCCACCCCTACTTTGCCGACTTCGCCCAATGCAAGCGGGCTATCGGAGTCGAGGCCGATTTGCGTGGGAAGATCGAATGCGACCGACAGACCTGTGGTGCCGTGGGCCAGGAGATACTTATAACGTTTATTGGACTCTTCAGCATCACCCATACCGGCGTACTGACGCATGGTCCAGATCCGGCCGCGATACATTGTCGGCTGGATGCCGCGAGTGAATGGGTACTGGCCGGGATAGCCCACTCGGGTTTCGAGATCGTTGCTATCCAGATCGCCAGGAGTGTAGAGTGGCCGAACCGGAATTTTCGACGAAGTCTGCGGATCAGCGGGTTTAGTTTTCTCAGCCATCCAGCCAAATCAAAAGATCACTTCTTCTTCTGCACTCTCCAAAAAGAGCTCACCCCGAACCAGGCGAACGTCACTGTGAACGCGATCGCAAGCAGCACTCT
>Ga0070717_10003007_pt1 | contig 12007 bp, 9 predicted proteins | sample LARL113metaG_FD_71366 | JGI IMG/M metagenome (GOLD analysis project Ga0070717, IMG submission 71366) | Corn, switchgrass and miscanthus rhizosphere microbial communities from Kellogg Biological Station, Michigan, USA - LAR L11-3 metaG | ecosystem: Host-associated > Plants > Roots > Rhizosphere ...
AAAGACCGATCGTCCAACCCGGTACATCCGAACCAGGACACCGTGGGAGGAATGGTCACACTTCTCAGGTAGGACGCGCTGACCGGCCGGAGGGTTGACGCGGTCGCGCGGCTATTCGCGGACGAACTCGCGGATCACCCGGGCGAACGCGGCGGGCTGGTCGCGCATGATGAGCGTGTAGCTGTCCGGTATCTCGACGAGCCTGGCGGCGGGGAGCAGGTCGGCCAGGCGCCGGCCGTGTTCGGGCCCCTGGACGCGGTCTTCCGGGGTCCACACGACCAGAGCGGGGCGGTCGAAGCAGGCCAGCCGCCCGCAGACCCGCAGCATCTGCTGGCGGCGCGCGCCGGCGGCATACTTGCGCAGGTCACGGCGCACGCCTCGGCGGGTCTGCAGCGGCTCGAGGCAGCGGTCGACCAGCCCGGCCGGCAGCGGCCGCTTGCTCATCCAGCCGAGCGTGACCGGCAGCCGGCGCACCGCGTGCAGCCGCATCGCCTGGGCCGCGAGCGGGATCCCGCCGGGGATCATGGCGACGAGCCGGAGGTTCTTGCCCGGCAGGCCGGGCGGGTAGTTCTCGAACGCCTCACAAGAAGAGATCACCAGGCGGGCGACTCGCCGGGGCCGACTACCCGCCAGCGCCAGTGCGGCTGCGTGATCGTTCTGTACCAGCGTCACGTCGCGGAGATCGAGGCGCTCAACCAGCTCACCGACCATCCGGCCGAAGCCGTTCAGCGACAGGTCCGCGTCGGCGCGCATCGGGCGGCGGTGTGCGCCGAGGGGCAGGGTGGGCACGATGCACCGGTGATCGCGGCCCAGGTCGGCCACGACGGGATCCCACACCGACCCGTCCAGCAATACCCCGCCGAGCAAGACGACCACCGGGCCGTCGGTGCCGGTGTCTGCGTAGTCGACCGTCCCGGCCGTCAGCTGCACCGCAGGCATCGGAACCCCCACTAGATAGATCGATCTAGCAATTAGCACGCTAACATGAGCGGCATGGCTTCCGACACCAGGGTCCGGATCGTGCAGCGCAGCGCCGAGCTGTTCCGGCGCCAGGGCTACACGGGCACGGGCGTCAAGCAGATCGTCGCCGAGGCCGGCGCACCGTTCGGGTCGGTGTACCACTTCTTCCCCGGCGGCAAGGAACAGCTCGGCGCGGAAGTCATCCGCTGGTCCGGGGCGATCTACGGGCAGCTGATCGACGCGTTCTTCGAGCCGGGCGCCGACCCGGCGGCAGCGGCCGGCGCCTTCTTCGCCGCCGCCGCCGACACGCTGGAAGAGACCGGCTACGCCGACGCGTGCCCCATCGCCACGGTGGCGCTGGAGGTATCCAGCACCAGCGAGCCGATGCGCGAGGCGTGCGCGGAGGTGTTCGACGGCTGGATCCAGGACGCGGCCGGCCGCCTCGCCGCCAGCGGGATCCCGCCCGACCGGGCCAGGTCGCTCGCGATCACCATGCTCTCTTCCCTGGAAGGCGCGTTCGTGCTGGCCCGCGCGCTGCGCAGCACGGAGCCGCTGCACATGGCGGGCGCCGCGGCCGCAGCCGCGGTCCGCGAGGCCATGCGGGGGGCGGACCATGCGCCCTGACCCGTCCGAGGGCAGACTGGCGGCATGACGCACGCTGGCAGCCCGTGGCGGGTGGCGGTGGTGGGCGGCGGCATCGCCGGGCTGGCGGCCGCCTACTTCCTGCGGGACGCCGCTTCGGTCACCGTGTTCGAGGGCTCTGCCCGGCTGGGTGGCAAGCTGGCGGTCTCCGAGGTGGCCGGGATCGCGGCCGACGAGGGCGCGGAGGCCCTGCTGGCCCGGCGGCCCGAGGGCATCGACCTGATCCGTGCGGTGGGGCTCGCCGCCCAGATCGTCACCCCGGGCACCACGTCGGCGCGCATCTGGACCCGCGGCGCGTTCCGCGAACTGCCGGAACGGCAGCTGATGGGAGTGCCGTCCGACTTCGGCGCGCTGGCCCGCGCGGACGTGCTTTCGCCGGCCGGGCTGGCCCGGGCCAGGCTCGACGCGGAGCTGCCCGCCACGCCGATCGACGGCGACCTGCCCGTGGCGGCGGCGATCTCGGCGAGGTTCGGGCCGGAGGTCGTGGACCGGCTGGTGGATCCGCTGCTCGGCGGGGTGTACGCGGGCCGCAGCGAGGAGCTGTCGTTCGAGGCGACGCTGCCCGGGCTGGCCGCGGCGGCCCGGCAGCACCGGTCGCTGGCCGAGGCCGCGGGCACCCTGCTGCCGCCGCCGTCCAGCAGCCCGAGTGCTGTCTTCGTCACGCTGGCCGGCGGGCTCGGCACGCTGCCCCCCGCCCTGGCCGCGGCGTCCGGGGCGCACCTGCGCACCGGGTCCATGGTCCGCGGGCTTTCTCGCATACCGAACGGCTGGCGCCTGGTCATCGGAGCGGCCAGCCAGCCCGAGACCGTGCATGCCGATGCGGTCATCCTGGCCGTGCCCGCCCGGCCGGCCAGCAGGCTGCTGGCCCCGGTGGCGGCCGGCGCAGCGGCGGCGCTCGGCGAGATCCGCTATGCGAGCATGGCGATCGTCACACTGGCCTACCCGCGGCCGGCGTTCGCCGTACCGCTGGCCGGCAGCGGCTACCTGGTGCCCGCCGTGGACGGGCGCGCGGTCAAGGCGGTCACCTTCAGCACCGTCAAGTGGCCGCACCTGCTGCCGGGCCTACATGAGGACGGCCTGCACGTCGTCCGGTGCTCGGTCGGCAGGATCGGCGAGGAGGCGATCCTGCAGCGGGACGACGCCGAACTGGCCGCGCTGGCCGCGGGGGAGTTCGCTGCCGCCACCGGGGTCAGCGGTCCGCCCGCCGACGCCAGGGTGACCCGGTGGGGCGGGGGGCTGCCCCAGTACAGCGTCGGGCACCTGGACCGGGTGGCGCGGATCCGGGCCTCGGTCGCCGCCCAGCCAGGCCTGGCCGTGTGCGGCGCGGCCTACGATGGCCTGGGCATCCCGGCCTGCATCGCCACCGCGCGGACGGCTGCCGACCAAGTGCTCAAGCACCTCGCGAATCGCGGCGGGGGCCATGACGGGACCACGGCCGCCGATGGCGGACAATGAGAACATGAGCGGCGATGACCAGGAGAAGCCGAAGGCGCGCGACCTGAACGAACTGATCCGCTACACGATGTGGTCGGTGTTCCGGGTCCGGGGCCCGGGCGTGCTGGACGCGGCGGGGGAGCAAGTCGCCCGCGCCCGTGACGGCCTGGCTGCCGAGGTCAGCGAGCTGTGCCAGCAGGCGGAGGGCAAGGGCGTGGTCACCCGCGGCTGCTACGACGTGCAGGGGCTGCGCGCCGACGCCGACTACATGTTCTGGTGGATCGCGCCGTCGGCCGATGATCTGCAGGAGATGTACGCGCGGTTCCGTCGGACCGGGCTGGGCCGGGCCAGCGAGCCGGTGTGGTCGGTGATGGCGCTGCACCGGCCGGCCGAGTTCAACAAGAGCCACGTCCCGGCCTTCCTGGCCGGGGAAGAGCCGCGGGGCTACGTGTGCGTGTACCCGTATGTGCGCTCGTACGAGTGGTACCTGCTCGAAGACGCCGAGCGCCGGGCGATGCTGGCCGAGCACGGGATGATGGCCCGCGAGTACCCGGACGTCCGGGCCAACACCGTGGCCAGCTTCGCGCTGAACGACTACGAGTGGATCCTCGCGTTCGAGGCCGACGAGCTACCCCAGATCGTGGACCTGATGCGCCACCTGCGCGGCGCCCGGGCCCGGCTGCACACCCGGGCCGAGATCCCGTTCTACACCGGCCGCCGCAAGCCGGTCAGCGAGCTGGTCGCCGCGCTGCCGTAGCCCGCGGGTCTCAGAGCCCCGGCAGATTGACCACGATGGCTTCCTGCGTGGACCGGGCGACGACCAGCACGGCCTCGGCGTCCGGCGACGGGTTCTCCTCCCGGTGCGGCACGTGCGGCGGCACCCAGACGAAGTCACCCGGCCCGGTCTGCAGCCGGACGATCTGCCCGGACTCCTGGTCGCGGAACGCGAACGCCGGCGTGCCCGAGACCACGTAGATGCCGGTCTCGCTGTCGCCGTGATGATGGTCAGCGGACCGGCCGCCGGGGGCCATGACCGTCCGTCCCATCCACAGCTGCCCGGCGCCCACCTGGGCACCGGAGATCGCCGCGCTGCGCTGCATGCCGCTGCTCTGCGCGGTGTTGCCGGACAGGTCGCCGGGCGTGATCAGCCGCAGCGTGGCCGTCACGGGCTGGCCGTGTGCCGTTCGGAAATAGCCTGCTCGTCCGGGCCCTGCCCGGCAGGTTCCAGGGAAAGGGACACCGAGTTGATGCACCAGCGCTGGTCGGTGGGCACCGGGTAACCCTCGCCCTCGAATACGTGCCCGAGGTGGGAGTCGCAGCGGGCGCAGCGTACCTCGGTGCGCCGCATGCCCATCGACCGGTCCTCGATCAGCACGACTGCGTCGTCCGCGGTCGGCTGGTAGAAGCTGGGCCAGCCGCAGTGCGACTCGAATTTCGCGTCCGACCGGAACAGCTCCCCGCCGCAGGCCCGGCAGCGGTACACGCCCTCGGTCTTGGCGTCGGTGTACTCGCCCGTCCACGGCGCCTCGGTCCCGGCCTGGCGCAGTACCCGGTACTCCTGCGGGCTGAGTTGCTCCCGCCACTCTGTTTCGGTCTTGGTGACCTTGTCCATGCTGGTGAGACTACCCGCGAGCCCGCAGTGCCCTCGCCTCAGAACGAGACGTCGTAGCCGGGGGCGGGATCGGTCGCGGGTGCCGTCACGGGCCGCACCTCGATGTGCTCGACCCGGCCCGCCGCCCGGACGTCATCGACCGCCCCGGCCAGCAGCGCCAGGTGATCGCGGCGAGCCGTGACCACGAGCGCACGGACCGGCGTCCGCATGGACATCCTGGCCTCCGTCTTGGCCTTCCTGACCGCGGCGATGGCGGCCGACGCGGCGTCCAGCACGCCCGGGTCCGCCCCGCCCGCCAGGGCGCGCAGCGGCTCGGGGTCCGGCCAGGCGGCCCGGTGCACGGATCCGTCCTGCCACCACGACCAGGCCTCCTCGCTCGCGAACGGCAGGAACGGCGCGAACAGCCGCAGCAGCACCGACAGCCCGTCGCGCAGCGCGGCGCCGGCCGACGCCGCCCCGGCCGGGCCGCGCTCGCCGTACGCGCGCGCCTTCACCAACTCGAGGTAGTCGTCGCAGAAGGACCAGAAGAATTCCTCGGCCCGCTCCAGGGCCCGGGCGTGATCGTATCTGCCGAACGCATTCGTGCAGTCGGTCACGACATCGGCCAGCCTGCCCAGCATGGCCTGGTCCAGCGGATCGGTCACGTCCTGGCCCGCCCGGGGCTGGCCCTCGGCTGCGATGCCGAGCACGAACCGGGTCGCGTTCAGGATTTTGATCGCCAGCCGCCTGCCGATCCGCAGCTGGCCCGGGTCGTAGGTCACGTCCGATCCAAGGCGGCTGCTGGCCGCCCAGTACCTGACCGCGTCCGAGCCGAACTCGTCCAGCACCGCGGCCGGGGTCACGACGTTGCCCTTGGACTTGGACATCTTCTTGCGGTCCGGGTCCAGGACCCAGCCGGAGATCGCGGCGTGCCGCCAGGGCAGCGTGCCGTGTTCGAGGTGCGAGCGGAGCACCTGGTAGAACAGCCAGGTGCGGATGATCTCGTGCGCCTGCGGGTGCAGGTCCATCGGGAACACCCGGCCGAACAGGTCGTCGTCGATGCTCCACCGGCCGGCGATGTGCGGGGTGAGCGAGGACGTGGCCCAGGTATCCATGACGTCCGGATCGGCGGCGAACCCGCCGGGCCGGCCGCGCTGGCTCTCGTTGTAGCCGGGAGGCGCCGCCGCGGCCGGGTCCACCGGGAGGGTGTCATCGGCCGCCGCGATCGGCACTTCGTGCCGGGGCTGGCCATCGTCGTCGAGCGGATACCACACCGGGATCGGCACGCCGAAGAACCGTTGCCTGCTGACCAGCCAGTCGCCGGTCAGGCCTTCCACCCAGTTCTGGTAGCGCGCCCGCATGAACGGCGGGTGCCAGGCCAGCTCGCGGCCGCGTTCGGTCAGGACCGCGCGGAGCTCCTCGTCGCGGCCGCCGCTGCGCAGGAACCACTGCCGGGTGGTGATGATCTCCAGCGGCTTGTTGCCGCGTTCGTAGAACCGCACCTCGTGCGTGATCGGCTCGGGCTCGCCGACCAGGCTGCCGTCGTCCCGTAGCAGGTCCCCCGCCTGGTCCCTGGCCGCGACCGGGGTGAGCCCGGCCAGCTTGGCGTACGCCGTGCGACCGGCGGGCTCGGCCAGGCCGGGCGGCGGGTCGGGCAGCAGCCGGCCGTCCGGGCCGATCACCGGCCGGGTGGGCAGCCGCAGGTCGCGCCACCAGGTGATGTCGGCGGCGTCGCCGAAGGTGCACACCATGACGACGCCCGTGCCCTTGTCCGGGTCGGCGAGCGGGTGCGCGAGCACCGGCACCTCGGCGCCGAACACCGGCGTGCGCACGGACGCCCCGGCCAGCGCCGCGTGCCGCTCGTCGGCCGGGTGCACGACGAGCGCCACGCAGGCGGGCAGCAGTTCGGGCCGGGTGGTGGCCACGATCACCGGCTCACCGCCGTCCCGGGCGAACGCGATCCGGTACCAGGCGCCGCGGACCTGCCTGTCCTCCAGGTCGGCCTGCGCCACCGCGGTGCGGAACGTCACGTCCCACAGCGTCGGGCCCTCGGCCAGGTAGGCCTCGCCGCGGGCCAGGTTGTGCAGGAAAGCGCGCTGCGATATCGCCCGCGCGTCGTCGCCGATCGTGCGGTACTTCGTGGACCAGTCGACGGACAGGCCGAGCCGGCGCCAGATGTCCTCGAAGGCCCGCTCGTCCAGTTCGGTGAGCTGCTGGCACAGCTCGATGAAGTTACGCCGGGAGACCGGGATCTCGCGGCCGCCGGGCTTTTCCGGCGGGCTGAAGTCCGGGTCGTACGGCAGGGACGGGTCGCACCGGACGCCGTAGTAATTCTGCACCCGGCGTTCGGTGGGCAGCCCGTTGTCGTCCCAGCCGACCGGGTAGAACACGGCCTGGCCGCGCATCCGCTGGAACCTGGCCACCGTATCGGTGTGCGTGAACGAGCAGACGTGCCCGATGTGCAGGGATCCGCTGACCGTCAGCGGGGGAGTGTCGATCGCGTAGACGCCACCGCTCTGGGTTTCAGGTCGGCGCTGTGCCGTCCGGTCAAACTTGTACTACGGACTGCGCTTCCCAGCGGCGCGACCACTTGTCTTCGAGGCCGTCGAGTGCGGCCCTGGCGCTGGAAGTCATGCCTCATCGTAGCGCAGCGGCCGCGGGTGCTTGCTCTACCGTGGTCGCATGCCGAAGCGGGCGGAAGCACTGGAGATCGACGTCGGCGGCCGGGCGGTCCGGGTCAGCAACCCGGGCAAGCTCATGTTCCCGGGGGCCGGCGTGACCAAGGAAGACCTGGTCCGTTACTACATCGCGGTCGGCGCGGGGATGCTGGCCGCGGTGCGCGACAGGCCGCTCACACTGCGCCGGTACCCCGACGGCGTCGACGGCGAGTCCTTCTTCCAGAAGCGGGTGCCGAAGGGCGCTCCCGACTGGCTGCAGACCGTGCAGATCCGCTTCCCGAGCGGCCGCGCGGCCGACGAGGTCTGTCCGACCGAGGTCGCCGTGCTCGCCTGGGCGGCCAACCTCGGGACGCTGGAGTTTCACCCGTGGCCGGTGAGCCGGACCGATGTCGAGCACCCTGACCAGCTGCGCGTCGATTTCGACCCGCAGCCGGGAACCTCGTTCCGCGACGCGGCCACGGTGGCACGAGCGGCTCGCGAGCTGCTCGCTGAGCTCGGCATGACCGGGTTCGTCAAGACCTCCGGCGGGCGCGGCGTGCACCTGGGCGTGCGGATCGCGCCCGAATGGGACTTCATCCAGGTCCGGCGCGCGGTGATCGCGCTCGGCCGCGAGCTGGAACGGCGGCTGCCCGCGCTGGTCACGACCTCGTGGTGGAAGGAAGAGCGCGGGGAGCGGATATTCATCGACTACAACCAGGCGGCCAGGGACCGGACGATCGTGGCCGCCTACTCGGCTCGCGCCGTCCCGGAGGCGACCGTCTCCGCCCCGGTGACCTGGGAAGAGCTTGACCAGGTGGAACCGGGGGACTTCACCGTGGCGACGATGCCCGCGCGGTACGCGGCCGTCGCCGATCCGCACGCCGGGCTCAACGGGCCGGACGCGGAGGCGTTCCGCCTCGACCTGCTACTCGAGATGTCGGCCGCCGACGAGCGGGACCGGGATCTGGGCGACCTCCCGTACCCTCCCGACTACCCGAAGATGCCGGGCGAGCCGCCCCGGGTCCAGCCCTCCCGCAAGAACCCGCTGAACTGGTGAAACGGCATGGTGCCGGGTCATAATGACCCGGCCCCCCGGCCGCTACGCGGCGGGCGAGGTCTCGCCGAAACCGAAGAGATCGCCTAGGCCGTGGCTGACCATGGCCATCATGCGCTGCACGGTCTCTGGTGGCAGCAGAGCCGTCACTATCAGGGTGAACATCACCCCGTAAAACATCAGCAGCCAGTCTTTCCGCCCGACGCGGCGCGCGGCCGCTGCGACTTCATCAAGCCTGACTTCGACTTCGGAGATCTCCTCGTCTGACAGCGGGTACCGGTCGGCCAGGTAATCCTTGATCTCGCGCAGTTGCCCAGCGATTCGCGACTGCTCCGCAGCGCTGAATGGCGCATTGTTCGCGGATTCGTATTCGTCGCCGGAGAGAAACTTCTTCTCACGGCGAAGCTCGGCCCAGAGGTCCGGGACCTTCATGAACTCCTCGACGCTCTCGGCCCAGACGGTCGCCGAATTTACCACGGCGGGCCAGGTCGGTTCGAAAAACTGCTCAGCAGGCTCGTCTCCGATGCTTTTCCTGACCGTGTATCCCTCATACTTGTGCAATTGCGCGCTGAAAATGGAGCCGGTCGGGTTGTGGGTCAGCCTGACGTCCTGCTCGTCATCGGCGAAGTCGCAGCGGGCGGGATCGAGGCCAGCGGTCACGATCTGGTCGTAGAGGGCGTTTCGCTGCTTCTTCGTGAGCGCTCGCATGGTCAGCCCCGTCTCGCTGGTACGTCTGGTATCAAGCTACCCAGGCCGCCACGCCAGGACGCGGACGCGGGGGACCTGTCAGCAGAACTATTTACTGAGTAGTAATCTTGGCCTTGGCCCCCAAGAGCCCCCGGGCCGGGCCACTCCCCCCCAGGCTCGGCCCGGGCACAAAGGCCAAGCCCGCGTAATGGAACCGTAAGGTTCTGGTGCCAGAGGGGCGCACCGCGGGCTGGCGCGTAGTGGGGGAATGTCCGAGCCGGATGAGATAATCGTGGTCATGCAGCAGGACACATGCGGACCCATGGTTGGCCGTGCCATGGAGCTTGCCCGGCTGCTGGGCCTGCTCGATTCGGTGGCCGGGGGAGAAGCAGCGGTCGCCCTGGTCAGCGGGGATGCGGGAGTCGGCAAGACGAGGCTGGTGACCGAGCTGGTGGGGCGGGCCAGGGAGCGTGGCTTCTGCGTGCTGGCCGGGCGCTGCGCCGAGCTCGGCGACAGCGTGCCGTACCTGCCGCTCGCCGACGCGCTGCGCAGCGTCACCGGCGAGGCCGCGGCGCGAGTGGCCGAGCTGGTCGCGGACCGGCCGGTGCTCGGCCGCCTGCTGCCCGATCACGGGCCAGGCACCCCGACCGCCGGTGACGGCTGGGAGCTGGCCCGCCAGCAGCTGTTCGGGGCGGTGCTCGGCCTGCTCACCGAGCTGGCGGAGACGAACCCGGTGCTGCTCGTCCTCGAGGACCTGCACTGGGCCGACCGGTCCACGCGTGACCTGGTCACGTTCCTGTCCCGGGTGCTGCACCGCGAGCGGGTGGCCGTGCTCGGCAGCTACCGCACCGATGACCTGCACCGTCGGCACCCGCTGCGTCCGGTGGTCGCGGAGCTGCTCAGGCTGCCGCACGTCACCCCGGTCGACCTCGGCCCGCTGGACCCGGCGTCGCTCGCGGCGCACATCGCCACGGTCGCGGAGCTGAGCGGTCGGCGGGGCGTGCTCGATGCCACGGAGCTGATCAGGATCGTGGACCGGGCCGAAGGCAACGCCTACTACGCCGAGGAGCTGCTGGCCGCGTCGGAGGGCGACGAGGAGCTGCCGGCCGGCTTGGCCGCGGTCCTCATGACCCGGGTGGAGCAGCTGTCGGGCGCCGCCCAGCAGGCGCTGCGCGCCGCCGCGGTCAGCGGCCGCCGGGTGGACGACGAGCTGGTGATGGCCGCGTCGGGACTGTCGGCTCCGGAGTACGAGGAGGCCATCCGCGAGGCGGTGGCCCACCAGTTGCTGGCCCTCGACGGCCAGGAAGGGTACATGTTCCGGCACGCGCTGCTCAGGGAGGCGATCTACGCCGACCTGCTGCCCGGCGAGCGGACCAGGCTGCACGCGACGCTGGCCAGCCTGCTGTCCGATGAGGAGCGTCTGGACTCTGTGCCAGGGTCGGCCGCAGAGCTGGCTCACCACTGCCTGGCCAGCCACGACATCAGCGGGGCGTTCGCCGCGTCGGTCCGGGCCGGGAAGGAGGCCGAGCGGCTGGCGGCGCCGGCCGAGGCGCACCGGCACTACGACCAGGCGCTGGCCCTGTGGGACCGGGTGGACGAGCCGGAGAAGCTGGGCGGGATGGACCGCGTCCGGCTGGCCCTGCGGTCCGCGACCAACGCCGCCGCTGGCGGCGACATCCCGCGGGCCGTGGCCCAGCTCCGCCGGGTCAGCAAGGCGCTCGGCGAGATTGAGGTCGATCCGGACCTGGTCTGCCGGGTCAACGAGCGGCTCGCGTTCTACCTGCTGCAGCTGGAGATGGAAATCGAGGCCGCCGCGGCCGCCCGGGCGGCCATCGACGCCCTGCCGCCGGAGCCGCCGACCTGGGAGCGGGCGCGGGCCATGGCCACTTACGCCAATGTGCTGCTGCTGTTCTCCGACAACGAGCGGACCCGCGAGCAGGCCGAGTGCGCACTGCAGGCGGCCAGGGCGGCCGAGGCTCCGTGGGTCGAGGCCGATGCCCTGGTGACACTGGGCCAGGTCAGCGAGCGGATCGGGCACATCGAGGAGATGCTCGAGCAATTCGCCGCCGCGCACCGGCAGGCGGGGCAGGCCGGAGTGCTCGGCGTGGAACTGCGGGCCGCTTTCCAGCTGGCCCGGGTGCTGCTGGAGCGGGGCGACCTGACCGAGTCGGCGCTGATCGCGCACCAGGGATTCAGCCGGGCGGAGAAGGCGGGCCTCGCCCGCGCGCCGTACGGCACCGACCTGCAGTACCTGCATTACCTCGCGCACTACGGCGATGGCGACTGGAATCACGCGCAGGAGCTCGCCGACGGGTTCAGCGTCCGGCCTGCGACCAACCCGGAGGCCGAGCTTTCCGCGATGGCGCTGTTCATCGACGTGGCCAGGGGACACGACGACGTGATCGCCGAGCGCCGCAGGTGGCTGGAGCCGTTCTGGCCGCAGGCCGAGTTCGCCGAGTACACCGGCCGCGGGCTGCTCGCCGAGCACGCGCTCTGGCAAGGCGACGCCGAGACCGCGCTGGCGGAGATCGACGCGGCGCTCAAGGCCGAGGCGGACGAGTCAGAGGATTACGGGCCGCCGGTCATCCGGCTGGCCGCGATCGGGCTGAGCGCCCGGGCCGACCGGGCCGTGCGCGCTCGGGGGACCGGTGACGAGGACGCCGCGCAGACCGAGGTCGCCGCGGCCGCCGAGCTCATCGAGGTCGCCCGGGTGGGAGCGGAGAACCGGCGCAGGCCCAAGGCGATCCTCGGGGTGGAGGGCCGGGCCTGGCTGGCCCGGGCCGAGGCGGAGTGGCGCCGCGCCACCGGCGACAACTCGGCGCAGGCGTGGGAGATCGTGGTTGACACCTTCGACCCGGATTTCGTGTACGACGCCGCGCGAGCCAGGTGGCGCCTGGCCGAGGCACTCGCCGAGGCCGGGCGGCGCGACGATGCGCAGCGCGAATGGGACAAGGCGGCGCGAGTCGCCGGCCAGCTCGGCGC
>Ga0070717_10003008_pt1 | contig 12007 bp, 9 predicted proteins | sample LARL113metaG_FD_71366 | JGI IMG/M metagenome (GOLD analysis project Ga0070717, IMG submission 71366) | Corn, switchgrass and miscanthus rhizosphere microbial communities from Kellogg Biological Station, Michigan, USA - LAR L11-3 metaG | ecosystem: Host-associated > Plants > Roots > Rhizosphere ...
CCGGAGTCGCATTCTTCTGCTGCGCAAAACTGCCGACCAGATCTACGAGTGCCTGGTTCGCCTTGCGATTCTCCTCATTGAAACGTGGCACAGTGTTGCGGAAGTCGCCCGCATCAAACTTTGTTTCTTCAGTGATTTTGCCCGTGAGAAATCCCTTGCCGAGCGGACTGAACGGTACGAAGCCGATTCCGAGCTCTTCCAGGGTGGGCAGGATCTCTTGTTCCGGCTCTCTCCACCACAAGGAGTATTCGCTTTGCAATGCGGAGACGGGCTGCACGGCATGTGCGCGACGAATCGTCCGCACGCCTGCCTCAGACAGGCCGAAGTGCTTCACTTTGCCCTGCTGGATCAGGTCTTTCACCGCCCCAGCCACGTCCTCAATTGGCACGTTCGGATCGACGCGATGTTGATAGAAAAGGTCGATCACGTCGGTTCTGAGGCGTTTCAGCGATTCATCGGCCACTTGCTTGATGTGCTCGGGGCGGCTGTCCAACCCCGCGCCTTTTCCGTTTTCATCGATCTTGAAGCCAAATTTTGTAGCGATGATGACCTGGTCGCGGAACGGCTCGAGAGCTTCGCCGACAAGTTCTTCATTCGTGTAGGCACCATAGATCTCAGCCGTATCGAAGAATGTTACGCCGCGTTCCACGGCGGCACGGATGAGCGAGATTCCCTCATTCTTATCGGTGACCGTGCCGTATCCAAAGCTCAACCCCATGCAGCCGAGTCCCAGGGCTGATACCTCAAGTCCGCTCTTTCCTAATTCTCTCTTTTTCATGATTGTTCCTACTCCTTCTGAAGCCGCGGGAAATTTCACTTCAGTATTCTTACTGTCTTTAGCCAATTCTCGACTCCTTTTCGTGCTTCTTCTGCCTTGGCATCGTTGATAGCGAGGTCGTGTCCATCAACTCCGATCCGCCCCTCGTGCTGAAGCCCTGCAGGATCGAGCTTTGCGGACATAGTTCCTTGACGGTCTCGAAACTGTTGCCGACGCCGTAGCCCCCGTTGGTGTTGAATGGGATGACCGTTTTTCCCTTCAAGTTGAATTTGTGGAGGAAACTCTTGACGGGCGGCGGCAGTTCCATTCCCCAGGTTGGGAAACCTAGAAAAACAAAATCGTATTGTTCAATCTGGTCGATTTTTGTCTTCAACGGCGGCAAATAGCCGGTCTCATTCTCGCGGACGACCTGCTGCACGGTCGTCCTATAGTCAGCTGGATAAGGTGTTTCCAATTCCAGAGCGACTAGTGTGCCGCCGATCTTTCGATGAATAATTTCCGCGATGGCTTTAGTGTTGTTGGTTCGTGACAGATAAACAATCAGTGTGTTCTTTTCCGTGGGCACCCGCAGAGAGTTCGCCGCTGCTTGGTGCGCACGCCAAGAAGCAGATGCGAGACAGAGGACTATCGAGATGGTCAACAAGAGAACAGTTATGCGTTTCATCGTCCTGAAGACCTCACCTTTGCCGCTTCATCCTTGTGCATAGCTCGGCGTCACGATCCCTTCGGCGGTTAATTCTTATTGCTATTCATTTTGACCGGCCTAAGCAGATGCGAGAACGTGAGTTGGGCGAGCCGCCACTTGCCGTTTTCCTTGATATAAATCTCAGTCACCATAAAGGGATTGGTGACTTCATGCTCACCTACTGCTGCCTGCAAATCGATGTCCTCTAGCAGGATGGCTGTGTTACCAAATATGCGAGCGTCAACTGCGTAAACTACAGCTTTTTTGTACCAGATGCCACCGCTCTTGATTGTGGCCAGTTCCTGGGTTTTTCCCCAGGTCCCTCCCATGTGAGTGAACATGGCTTTGTCATCAAATAGTGTCTCTAAGGAATCGACCTTCTTGTCTGCCATCCAATCCCATTTCCTGTTTGAGAGGTTGATGACTTCTTGTTGCTCGGGTGTGGGACTTGCAGAAGTTTTGATCGTTTGCGTTGGTGGCGCTGGCGATTGCTGTGCGTAAGACGATGGCGCAATCAGTGTTGATAAAAACAGACCTAACATTAAGGTCTTCATAGCTCTGCCTCGATATGTGTGGTTGACCCGTGGAGGAACTTGAAGTAGCGTGGCTGATCGTTCAAAGAAAGCCCGGCGATTGAGGCTGCCCTTTGTGCTGTCGTCATGAGAGTTCCGCATATGCTGAAGCCTTTCGTCGGGCATCCGGCTGGCTGTGCCGAGTCCCAATATTCCCAACATTAGCCCTCCTCTGATCGACGCGCTCTGCCAGACGCGCCAATATGACTTCAAATCACGCCAATCTTTAAATGGCGTGTTCTGCTGGCATTCTGGCGCGTTCTGAATGGCGCACAAATCGAAACTCCGATACGCTTCTAGCTGGAGGACCTTGTCATGCAGAAGCGTTTTCGGGTTCCGGGCCGTCTGGCCCTCAGGTTGAAGGACAACGGCGTCTCAGTTGCCGCGGTGCTGCGCAAGGCCGGCCTTCCCCGAGATCTGTTCGAGCAGGCGCGCGTTCTCGTCTCTACCGAAGAACTCTTTGCGATCTGGCATGCGATCGAGGTAGTGAGTTCCGATCCGCTCATCGGTGTCAAACTCGGCGTCGAGACAAAGACAGAACGCTTTCACCCGATGGCTATTGCGGCTCTCTCAACTCAGAATCTCGTGACCGCCACCGAGCATCTGGCTCGCGATAAGAAGCTGACCGCGCCAGAAGAAATCGTTAACAAACTCGGCAAAGAGGAGTTCAGTGTTGGGTTTCGGTGGCTTCTTGCTGTCGATGCCGAACCGCAGGTGCTCACTGACTACTGTTTTTCGTGGATGATTTCTCTCGCGCGCCACGGAACCGGAACGCAGCTCAATCCACTCCGAGTGGAGTATGTGCAGCAACGTTCGAATCTGCGTGTGCTTGAGCGTAGGTTTGGCTGCAAGGTTGTAAGCGGCGCCTCGCGCAACACGATCATCTTCCGCGCCTCCGATGCTACCGCACCATTTGTGACACGGAATGTCGAACTGCTCGAATTGCTTGCGCCACAGTTTGAAGAGCAATTGCAACAATACAAGGAAGAGGACAGCTTCATCGAGTTGGTTCGGCGCGCTATCCAGGACCGACTAACCGGACAGCGCCCCTCGATGGATGTAGTCTCCGAGGCGCTTCACATGAGCTCTCGCACGCTGCAGCGGCGCCTGCAGGAATCGGGTTCAAGCTTCCAACGCGTCTTGGACGAAGCCCGCCACCAGATGGCGCGGTATTACCTCTCCAATTCCGTTCTGGAGTTGAATGAGGCCGCTTATTTGCTTGGCTTTGAAGATCCGAACTCGTTCGGCCGCGCTTTTCGCACCTGGGAAGGCGTGCCGCCAAGCGATTGGCGTGAGTCTCATCGCGCAGCCACCGTCAATTGAGACAGGTCGTGCGATTTGATGCAGGAACGATCAGAAATAGCAACTAGGTCACCCTGGTCCACCACTCCACGGACTTGGCCTCGGGATTTCCAAGCGTTACGATTTCGCCAATCAAGGGAGTTAGGATTCGCGGATACGCTTGCCCAGCGATGGAAGTTCCAATCACGATTTCTTCGGCCGCTTGTAGAACGGGAGCGGCACTTGCTTCGCGCGCACCTGGTTGGCGCGGACCTGCACCAGTACATCGCTTCCATTGGCAGCCACTTCCGCCGGCACCAGCGCCATGGCGATGTTGGTCTTGAGGAACGGCGCGGGCGATCCCGACGTAACCGTCCCTATCTCGCGGCCCTCGAGATCAAGCACTGGGTAGCCGTCTCGGGCAATGCCGCGATCGACCATCTCCAGCCCGATGATCTTCCGCTTGGGGCCGCCCGACTCCTGCACCGCGACCAAAGCCTCGCGACCGATGAACGAGGGCTTGTCGAGTTTCAGAAAATGGGTCAGGCCCGCTTCGAGGACGTTGATGTCTTCGGAAATCTCATGGCCGTAGAGGCTCATGCCCGCTTCGAGGCGGAGCGTGTTGCGCGCGCCCAGGCCGCAGGGCCGGATGCCAAACTCGGCGCCCGCTTCCATCAGCGCGTTCCACATCTTCACCGTGGTGGCTTCGTCGGAAGGGGTGTAGACCTCGAATCCGTCCTCGCCCGAATATCCCGTGCGCGCGATCAGCACATTGGGAATGCCCGCCACCGTCCCCCACGTGAACCAATAATTTTTGATCGCCGCCAGGTCCACCTTGGTGAGTTTCTGCAGCGTCTCCAATGCGCGCGGCCCCTGCACGGCCAGCTGCGAGTAATAGGGCGAGTAGTCGCTGATGTGCACCCCCGGCATGGTTCCCGCATGCTTGCGGATCCAGGCGTAGTCCTTCTCCGTGGTGCCGGCGTTCACCACCATCAGGTAATCGTTCTCACTCAGGCGGTGGACGAGGATGTCGTCGACGAACGTGCCTTGCGGCGTGAGCAACGCGGAGTAGTGCGCCTGCCCATCCTTGAGCCGCGAAGCGTCGTTCATGCTGAGGTGCTGCACGGCCGCCAGCGCGCCGCGTCCGCGGAACTGGATTTCGCCCATGTGGCTGACATCAAACAGCCCCACACCGGTGCGCACCGCCAAATGCTCGGCGATGAGGCCGCCACCGGGGCAGGGATACTCAACCGGCATGTCCCAGCCGCCGAAATCCACCATTTTGGCCTTCAAGGCGCGATGGGTAGCGTTCAGGGCAGTCTTCTTGAGGGCGGGCGGCGCGGCGGAAGTAGTCATGGCGGATCCTTTAAGCACCCAGTGCTGTACCCCGTTTACGATAGGGATTGGGCCGCTGCGGGGTCAAACGCTGGCACGGGTGCAAGGCGAGTTGAACTGGCGCAGGATCATTCCGTGGGTGCTGGTGGCGTTCCGAGGACATGAGGAGGCTCGTTGGACCAGGTTCGCGGAATTGTGATGATCGGCCTCGGCATTTTCGTGCTCTACCGGGGCTGGGTGATGCCCCCTGGACAGAAGGCCTGGTTTGCCTGGCTGCTGGGTGTTTTGGCGATCGCCCTGGGAGCCTGGCGGATCCGCCGCAAACCGCCCCGGCCATTGGTGTAGAGGGCTGTCCGGACCATTCAACCTCGGTCGCTTGCCTTCCGGCTCCTGAAAGGGCGGACCACGGAACAGAATCGTGCCAATCCTCGTAATGATCAGGGGAGATTCCGGCCTCGGGACCGGGATTGGGGTCTCCTCCCGGCCTGGATGCCGCAGCCAGAAGGGGAGCTCATCCGTCCATAGGAATGCACGGGTTAACCCAGGACGCGCCGGCGCGGAGCCATGTCAGGCGCGCCAGAAGAAAGCATACGCATGCAACTGATTGAGGCATTTCGACTTGCGCTGCAATCCCTGTGGGGAAACAAGCTCCGCTCCATTCTCACGCTGATCGGCGTGGTGATGGGGGTGGGCGCGCTGATTACTGTGATCACGCTGGTAAACGGTACCAACCATTACGTGGAAACGAAGCTGACCAGCTACGGCGCCGACGTGTTTACCATATCCCGCGAGTCGAGTGTCATCCTCACGCCGGAAGAGTATTTCAAATACCAGAAGCGCAAGATTCTGCACTACGAGGACTACCAGGCCATCCGCGACGGATGCACTGAGTGCAGTGAAGTGGGCGCGATGCTGTTCAAAGAGACGAAGGTGGTTGCGAATGGCAAATCGAGCAACAACACCGGCGTGCGCGGCTACTCCTGGACCATGCTGTCGCTCAACAACGTCGATCTGGCACTTGGCCGGGGCTTTACTCCCGCCGACGAAGAGCATGCTACCAAGAACGTGATCGTGGGGTATGACATCGTCGACAACCTGCTGCCCCAGGGGGACCCCCTTGGCAAGGAGATCAAGGTGGACGGGATTCCGTACACGATCATTGGGGTAGGCGATCGGCAGGGTAAGACGCTGGGCGAGTCGCAGGACAACTGGGTAGCCATTCCCATTACCGCCTACCAGCAGGTGAATGGCTACAACGACTCGGTGGATATCTATGCGCGCGCAGCCGGCGACGCGCAGGTGCTGGAACGCGCCAAAGACCAGGTTCGGGCGATGATGCGGGTGCGGCGCCATAATCGAGCCGGCGAGCCGGACGATTTCGAAGTGAACACCAATGACACGTTTCTGGATCTTTGGAAGCAGATCAGTTCGCTGTTCGAAAGCGTGACTCTGGGACTGGCGTCGATCTCCCTGGTGGTGGGCGGCGTGGTGATCATGAACATCATGCTGGTGGCGGTTACGGAACGCACGCGGGAGATCGGGGTTCGCAAAGCGCTGGGCGCCAAGCAGCGGGATGTGCTGATGCAATTCCTGATCGAGAGCGGGTTAATGTCGCTGGTGGGCGGCGCCATCGGGGTGGTTGGCGGAGTGCTGTTGGGCAAGGTGATCACTCTCATCTCCGGCTGGCCTGCGACGGTGCCAATCTGGGCGATTCTTCTGGGTCTGTTCCTGGCCACGGGCGTGGGGGTCTTTTTCGGCGTTTACCCAGCGAGCAAAGCGGCAAGATTGGATCCAGTGGTGGCGCTGCGGTCTGAGCTGTAGAAAGCAGCTACTAGCTACTAGCTGCTAGCTCATCGAGTGGGTGCGAGGGATTTGGGTTATTGGCGATCCGGCGTAGCAGGTCGCATCACGGCTTCTAGCTAGAGGCTAGAAGCTAGCAGCTAGGAGCTGTACTTATGGCGCAAGGACAAACACGCGAATCGGTCAGGATGGCGCTTTCCACGCTGCGCACCAATAAGCTGCGCTCGGGATTGACCATCCTCGGCATCGTCATCGGCGTGACTACCGTGATTACGATCTCTTCGGTGATCAGCGGTCTCAACAACCGCGTCACCGACTGGGTCAGTTCGCTGGGGTCGAACGTCTTCTGGGTATTTCATATGCCAGTCATCGGCGTGCGGCCCACCACCGAGATGCTGGCGCGCAGAAAGCTGACGATTGAGGAAGTGTATTCGCTGCGTACCCTCCCGCACGTGGTGGCTGCCGATGGCGGCTTTCAGCACGTGGGGCAGTTCCGGGTGGGCGCCGTGAGCGTGAAGTACAACGGCAAGAAGGTTGCGGGCACGCGCCTCCAGGGTTCGACCACGCAGATCGCGCAGGTCACCGACCTGACTTTCCTTCAGGGGCGCCTGTACACCGATGAAGAGAACCAGCGTGCCAGTCATGTATGCGTGCTCGGCCACGATACCTGGGAACAACTCTTCGGAGATCAAAACGCCATTGGCAAAGAGGTCACCATCGAGACCGGCATGTACACGGTGATTGGTGTCCTGGACAAGCTGAAGCAGCCCTTCGGGGGCGGCAAAAACCCCGAAGACAATAAGGTCATCTTTCCGCTGAGCACCTTCCACAATCTTCATCCGGAAGACAAAGACCTGTGGGTGAGCGTGAAGTATGACGACCCCAAAAACAAATCTCTCGTCGAGGAAGAGATTCGCGAGCGGCTGCGCATTATGCGCAAGGTGAGGGTGGACAAACCGGATGACTTTGAAATCTTCGGACCTGACTCTCTGGCCAAGCTCTGGGCGCAGCTTACAGGCGGGCTGGTGCTCTTCATGATCGCCGTTTCGAGCGTTGGCTTGATGGTGGGCGGCGTGGGCGTGATGAACATCATGCTGGTTTCCGTCACCGAGCGCACGCGCGAAATCGGCGTCCGCAAGGCCATTGGCGCCACCAAGCGCACCATCCTCACCCAATTCACCACCGAGGCCGTTACGTTGTGCGCGGTGGGCGGCGTGATCGGCATTGTGGTGGGCGCCGTTCTCACCTACATCATTTACTTCCTCCCCATCGGGCTTCCGGCGACACTCTCCACCACCTGGGTCCTCATCGGCTTCAGTGTCTCCTGCACCATCGGCCTGCTATTCGGGATTTATCCCGCCTGGAAAGCGGCCAACCTGGATCCAATCGAGGCGTTGCGATACGAATAAGGCAGGGAATAGGGATTAGGGAATAGAAAAGCAGTGCGCGAGGCACCGCTGATGCTGGTTCAAAAGCACGCATTCGCCCGAGCCCGTTCTAATCCCTAAATCCCTATTACCTCGAGTTTCCGTTCCCTCCTTTTCCCTTTTCCAGATACAATTGTGATTCTTCCGGGACCCGTTAATCACTTGCAGGGCGCCGACTCCTGAAGGGAGAACCGACACGTGCAGCTAATCGAGGCGTTCCGACTGGCCCTGCAATCGCTGTGGTCGAACAAGCTCCGCTCCATCCTCACGCTGCTTGGCGTGATTATCGGCGTTGGGTCAGTGATCATGGTGGTTACCCTGACGAACGGGGCCAAGGAGTTTGTTACCACAAAGATCAACACCTACGGGGCGGCGACCATCACTGTGAGCAAGATGCCGCAATACTTCATCACCCGTGAGGAATTCGTCGAATTCCAGAGGCGCAAAGACGTTACCTTCGACGATTACAAGGCCATACTCGTGAATTGCCACTCTTGCCAGTCGGTCGGCGGGCAGCGCACCCGCACCGGCAGAGTAGTCTTCTCCACCCGGTCCACCACCGATTCCGACATCCGCGGATGGACCTGGACCATGCCCGCCATCTCAAACTTGAACATCGACCAGGGCCGTTCGTTCACCCCGACCGAAGACGATCATTCCGCGCGCGTGGCCATTGTGGGGGCCGACATCGTGGACAACGTGCTGGGATCGGGCTACCCGCTGGGCAAGGAAATTCGCGTCGACGGCGCGCCCTACACCGTCATCGGGGTCGGCGAACGCCAGGGCAAAATGCTGGGTATGAGCATGGATAACTGGGTGGCCATCCCGCTCACTGCATTCCTGCGGGCCTACGGCTCTAACGCCAGCATGATCATCTATGTGGATGCCGGCGCCGGTGGCGAAGTAATGGAAGCCACCTCCGACGAACTGCGCAGCATCATGCGCGCGCGCCGCCACCTGGCGCCCAATGTACCCGATTCATTCACCATCGCTTCGAGCGCCACGTTTCAAGATCTGCTCGGCAACATCCTTAACAATTTCGGCGCCGTGGTGGCTGCCATCGCGTCCATTTCGCTGGTCGTGGGCGGTATCGTGATCATGAACATCATGCTGGTCGCGGTCACCGAACGCACCCGCGAAATCGGCATACGCAAAGCGCTCGGCGCCCGCCGCGCCGATATCCTCCTCCAGTTCCTCATCGAATCGGCCACCCTCGCCTTGACCGGGGGCGCCATCGGCGTGCTGTCCGGCGTCACCCTTGCCAAAGTCATCACCCTGCTCATCAGCTTCCCCTCCGACGTGCAGCTCTGGTCCATCCTGGTCAGCCTGGTGGTCTCGGCTTCGGTCGGCTTATTCTTCGGCATTTATCCCGCTTATCGAGCATCCCAGCTCGACCCCATCGTCGCCCTGCGAGCGGAGCTCTAGCCATGGCCATGCATAACGCCAGAGAGTCGGTTCAGATGGCCATGGAAACCCTGCGCAAGAACAAGCTGCGCTCCGGCCTCACCATCCTCGGCATCGCCATCGGAATCTCCACCGTCATTCTCATTTCCTCGGCCATTAACGGGCTGAATACCAACATCAACAGCTTCATCGCCACCCTCGGCAGCAATACGCTGTGGATCTTCCAGTATGAATTCTTTGCCGGCCGCCCCACCACGGAGATGCTCAACCGCAAGAAATTGACCGTGGAAGACGCCATGGCCCTGCGCGAGCTTTCCCACGTGGTCACCGTCGATGCGCGCCAGAGTTCGCAGAACTTCCAGACCGGCATAAGCCCGATCTCCATCAAGGTAGGGAGCAGAAGCATCCAGAATACGTCGCTCATCGGCTCCACCACCGCTTTCAAAGACGTGATGGACGTGAAGGTGACCGAAGGACGCATGTGGAACGAGGCAGAGCAGGAACGCTTCCCGGATATCGTTGTCCTCGGCCATGATTCTGCCGAAGACTTGTTCCCGGATGGCTTTCCCGTGGGCCAGGATGTAGACGTCGAAGGGCATATCATGACCGTCATCGGAGTCCTCGACCGGTTTCCCGCCCCGTTCGGTACTGGCCGTAACCCCAACGACAATGCCGCGCTGTTTCCCATCACCACCTTTCACAAGATTCACCCCGAGATCAAGGATGTCTTCGTCCAGGTGAAGTACGATGATCCCTCCAACAAGTCCCTGGTCATCGAAGAAGTGCGCGAACGGCTGCGCATCCGCCGCAAGGTCCGCGCCGATCAGGACGACAACTTCGCCATCTTCGGGCCGGATTCGTTGACCCGCCTGTGGAATCAACTCACCGGCGGCCTGTTTCTGTTTATGGTTGCCGTGTCGTCGGTGGGGCTGATGGTGGGCGGCGTGGGCGTGATGAATATCATGCTGGTCTCAGTGACCGAACGAACCCGCGAGATCGGCATTCGCAAGGCGATCGGCGCCACCCGCAAGAACATCCTTCTCCAGTTCACCGTGGAAGCGGTAACGCTCTGCGCCGTGGGCGGCATGCTCGGCATCGCTGCCGGCTCGCTGTTTACGCTGATTCTGCACTTTGCCGTCTCGTTTCTTCATGCCGCGGTTTCCGGCACATGGGTCGCCATCGCCTTTACAGTCGCGTGTATCATCGGCCTGGTTTTCGGGATTTATCCCGCGTGGAAAGCGGCGAACCTGGATCCCATCGAAGCTCTGCGGTATGAGTGAGACAGGGATTAGGGATTAGGGATTAGGGATTAAAGGCTACACACGCATTGCAGAGCCGGCGTGATTATCTGCGCCGTAATTTGGCGCCGATTGTTTGGCGTTCGTGGCTCGAATTACGGATCCCGAACCGCAGATCCTTCGACTGCGTTGATCGCGCAAAAATGCGCGATCAACTCTGCTCAGGATGACAAACGTATTTCTAATTCCTAATGCCTACTCTCTTCACTGCTCGCTGATTTCATACGTCAGCCCGAACCGCCCGATCTGCACCAGGGCCTTGTCGGATGGAGGCCAGATGTGCAAGCTTTCCACCCGCGTCTGGCCTGCGATTCGATGCGCTTCTGCGACCCCGACCAGCACACCCGTTGATGCGATATGAAAGCGCACCCGGAGCGCATCGCCTGATTTGGCGCGGTCCCATCCAAACGCATAGTCGCCCGGCTTCAGCAAAACCCCGCCAATCTTCACCGGAACCTGCACGATCAGGTAATGCGAATACTTTCCATCGGCCGAGTAGCCTGCCGTCAGCAGCACGACTCCCGCAATAAAGCGGCCTTGCGTGTTCACAATCCCCGACGCGGTGCGCATCTCGGTTTCGATGTGTTCCTTCTCCACTGGCGCGCGTGCCGGCAGCAGGGACGCGAGTTCCGCATCGCTGGCCTGCCGCCACGATCCCTTTTGCGCAAGGGCAGTAGCAGAGAGAAGGAGAATTGCAAAAAGGATGCAGACCGCGCGGAGTGCCGTTCGCCCGAGAATCGCCGCGGGGGCTAAAGCCCCATTCATTGTGCAGAGGTTAACGTACGGGCTAAAGCCCGTACCCTTCATCTGTCGAGTTTTTCTGCAGCCTCTAAAATCGTGCCCTGACGCGACGCCGGATTCCAATAATTCAAAAATTCTCATCTGGCTTCCTGTTCCCTGCCTTTACGCCTTCGGCTTTCGGAGCGATTCGAGCGTAACAAGCCCGCGCTGGAGGGCCGCGGTGGCGGCCTGGGTACGGTCGGTCACGCCCAGTTTGCCCAGCAGGCTGTTGATATGCGTCTTCACCGTGGCCTCTGAGATATCCAACTCGGTTGCAATCTCTTTGTTGCTCTTCCCGTGCACGATCTGCTCCAGCACATCGAATTCGCGCGGCGTCAGCTCTTCGGTCCCCATGCGCTCCGCCAGGCGCTGCGCGATGGCGGGGGGAATGTGCGATTTTCCCGCATGCACGGCGCGAATGGTCGCGATCAGCTCATCCGTGGTCATGCCCTTCAGCAGGTAGGCGCGCGCTCCTGCCTGCAATGCGCGATAGATATCCTCGTCGCCGTCGTAGGTGGTGAGCACGATGAAGCGCGCGTGCGGCGTCTCCATGCGAATGCGCTGAATGACCTCAACCCCGCTCAGCCGGGGGAGGCGCAGATCGATGAGCGTGATGTCCGGCTGGTGCTTGCGAAACTGAGCGATGG
>Ga0070717_10003009_pt1 | contig 12003 bp, 14 predicted proteins | sample LARL113metaG_FD_71366 | JGI IMG/M metagenome (GOLD analysis project Ga0070717, IMG submission 71366) | Corn, switchgrass and miscanthus rhizosphere microbial communities from Kellogg Biological Station, Michigan, USA - LAR L11-3 metaG | ecosystem: Host-associated > Plants > Roots > Rhizosphere ...
GAAGACACGCAACTGCGGGCGCGCGTGCCCAAGATGCGCATCGTGGTCGATGCGGGACACGGTGGTTGGGATCTGGGAACCGTGGGGCGTCGCGGTTTGCTGGAAAAAGATCTGGTCCTCGAAATCGCCCAGCGCCTGGGCAAACTGCTCGAAAGCCGGCTGGGAATGGAAGTGATCTACACGCGGCAGGATGACAACTACATTCCTCTCGACGAGCGCGCCAGCATTGCCAATCAGGCGCAGGCGGATTTGTTTGTTTCGGTGCACGCCAACTACAGCGATCTGCCTTCGGCGCGCGGCGTGGAAACGTATTACACGAACTTCTTTTCGGCGCCGGGAGCCAAAGACGTTGACGCGCACGCCAGCGTCGTTGGCGTCAAGAGTCCTGTGACCGCCTCGCTTTCTGCGGCCGACTTACACGAGCGGATCGAGCAATCGCGGCACCTGGCGGCGAGTGTGCAGCGTTCGCTCTACGGCACGCTCTCCATGCAAAATCCCGGCCTGCGCGACCGCGGCATCAAAGAAGCCGGGTTCGTAGTGCTAACGGAAAGCGCGATGCCGGGAATTCTGGCGGAAGTTTCTTTCGTTAGCAGTCCCACCGACGAACAGAAGCTTCGCAGCGACGGCTACCGCGAACAGATCGCCGAAGCTCTCTATCGCGGCATCGCACGCTACGCAGCCAGTTCCCACAGTGTGAAAGTCGCCAGCGCGAAGAAATAGTTCTCAGTTTCTGGTTTCGAGTTTCCAGTTTCGAGTACCAGAGGACCGACAACACGCGGGAAGGGCGCGACTTTCCCGTCGGGTCGATTTAGCCTTACAGAATCAACCCCAGTGTTAGCCGCTGAGAGCCGCTTCCTAGCTTTCTGTGGAACGCCTGTGAATTGTTCTCGGAACTAAATTTCTTGACGACGTTCCCGAAATCGGAACGGTTCTGGTTCGAGGGGACCCTCCCCTCCGGTCTGTTGGAATCATCGAGTTAGCGTGAAATCGACAACTAATCTGTGGGGCACTATCGCTTGGCGGCAAAATCTTGATTTCGAAGAACTAAGAGGTCGAACTCGTGGGAAGAATTCCCAAGGCGGGACGAATGTGATCTCTGCGCACCGTCACGGCCTCGAGCATGATTGCGCAATTGCGATGGCAGCGGCAAGGTCAGATGTCACACGCGGGCTGTGAATAACGGCTCGAACGAGCCTTTTTGCGGGGACTCTCCGGTCGCCCAAGAGTCAGTCCGAAAGAGCATAAGTCTCTCGCGCACGCCTTGAGTGGTCTAAATATGTCGTCCACAGAAGGTGTTGGCTCCAAGCGATTTGCATCAGTCGCGGGGGGTTAACTACGCCGGTTTTCCGATTGAAACGGATTCACGATCCTGACTCCATCAATCTCGCGCCCTGGCTGCATATCCTCCGAGTACAGAACCGAGCATCCGGCCTGCTTGGCAGAGCGAACGATCAGGGCATCCCAAAAATTGATTGTGTGAAGGCGGTGCAGGTCGATCGCTGCCAGAACATCCGACAGTTCAGGGGACGCAACGTCGAACTCAGCCATCAGTTCAATTTTGCGGCGCGCTCGTACCGCATCCACTTTCAGCTTGCGAATGACGGTGACAAAGTATTCCTGAAGGACTTGCAGGGACACAACTCCGGTCCCGGCCCGGCGATGTTCTGCCAAGAGTTCCAGGGCGCGGCGTTGCTTCGCGGGCGCTGCCTTGTCATCGGTGTAAACCAGAACGTTGGTATCAAAAAAACTACGAGCGCTCATGGATCTCGTCCCGATTGAAGCGCCAGCCATGGGAATTGCCGGTTCCAGAGAGACGGTTGAACTCCTCAATACTGCGTTCAGGGTCGCCGCCGGCAAGGGCCTGCAAATGATCGCGGATGAGCTGATTGAGGCTCTTTCCCAACGCCTGCGCCTTCTTGCGGGCGCGGGCTACGAGTTGGTCGTCGATTGAGAGGGTGAGGTTCACTAACACAGTATACGTGCGCACATATTATGTGTCAACACCTGCAACGCGCGTGGTTCCCGTATAGCAATTACTGTTCGTCGGTTGGGCCGCCGTTCCTTTCCGCACAAAATTCATGAAGTTCGATTGCGCCAGGCGCGAGCGGTGGATTTCGCCTCCGACGCCAAAAAAAGGCAGAAGCTCATGATGAGCGGACGCCATTTTTCTGGGTCGATATGAGGGCGTGAGTCGTCTCCGATGAGCAGCGACTGCTGGACGTGCAGCCTGACAATGTGGATCTCAAACGCGTTCGCAGAGACGTTTTTTCCGAAGGGAGGCCATTCGTGGACGATGCCCTCCATCTGCACAGGGCACTCCGCGATTCGCGGGGGCGCCACATCAAGGGATGGCATCTCCGAAAAATCCGGCGACGCCTAATTTGTCGGGCTCGTAACGATAGCCCCAGGTTATTTTCTTTTCGGGCACCGGTTCTTACCGGTGGTCAGAGCAAGCCGGTCCACGTGCCTGACCTGCTCCTGGGATGGCAGATTGATGACGCACTCGCGCGTGCGAATCAGGTTGTCCGATGTCTTGCCCATGGAGCCGAGGCCGGGCATGCAACTCCATCCCAGCCACCACGCGGAGGACATGGGCGCGATGTTGGGCGAGTCGTCCTCGTTCAAAGTAGAGATCAACGCCACCGCCGTGCCGAAATAGAGGATTGTAGGTTCAATGATCCTATGCATGAGGCAAATATGCCGCGACCGGGCGAGGCAATCTATCCGCTTCTTGCACCCGAACCGAACGCCCAATCTTGAACGGTGGTCGAGCCACGGAATGCTCTTTACAGTTTCTGCCGGAATTTGAGAGACTCATCCGTGGAAACGCAATCCCGGCACAACCTAACTTCTCCCGGCCAGAGCATCGTAATTCTTGACTTTGGCGCGCAGTATACCCAACTCATCGCGCGCCGCATCCGGGAACAAAACGTGTTCTCGGTCGCGCTGCCCTGCACGGCCCAGCTTGACGAGGTCCGGAGCTACGCGCCCGCCGGCATCGTGCTTTCGGGAGCGCCCTGGTCGGTCTACGACAAGGATGCTCCGCCTGCCGACGCGCGCGTTTTCGAACTGGGTGTACCCGTGCTCGGCATCTGCTATGGATTGCAATTCATGGTGCACACCCTCGGCGGCAAGGTGCGCCCCGCCGATAAGCGGGAGTACGGTCCGGCCGAAGTCGACATCGTCTCGGACTCGATTCTTTTTCAGGGACTCGCGAAAAAGCTTGCCGTCTGGATGTCGCACGGCGACGAAGCGCTCGAATTGCCGCCCGGCTTCGAGTTGATGGCTAAGACTCATTACGCCGTGGCCGGCATTCAGAACACGGCGAAACAATTGTACGCGGTGCAGTTCCATCCTGAAGTTCACCATACGCCGCAAGGGACGCAGATTCTGAAGAACTTCATCTTTCAGATTTGCGGTGCTAGGCCCACATGGACTCCGCAGCGGTTTATCGAGTCGACGGTCGAGCAAGTGAAACAGCAAGTGGGTAGCGGACGCGCCATCTGCGCGCTTTCCGGCGGCGTGGATTCGTCGGTGGCGGCGGTGCTGGTCGACCGCGCCCTGCGCGACGCGAAGGGAAAATCGCGGCTGACTTGCATCTTTGTGAACAACGGCGTGCTGCGCAAAAACGAATTCCAGAAGGTTCAGAAAACGCTGCGCGATAAACTCGGACTTCAACTCGATGCGGTCGATGCCACCGACCGTTTCCTGGGTAAGCTGGCGGGCGTGAGCGATCCGGAGAAAAAGCGCAAGATCATCGGCAACGAATTCATCAAGGTGTTTGAGAAAGAAGCGCGCCGCATCGAGAAGGCCGAGGGCAAGGTCAAGTGGCTGGTGCAGGGCACGCTCTATCCCGATGTGATCGAGTCGCGCTCCGTGCGCGGGCCGTCGCAGGTGATCAAGTCGCATCACAATGTCGGCGGCCTACCAGAAAAAATGAAGCTCAAGCTGATCGAGCCGCTGAAAGATCTGTTCAAAGACGAAGTCCGCAAGATTGGCCACGATCTTGGAATGCCCGAAGAAATTCTGCAACGGCAGCCCTTCCCCGGCCCGGGCCTTGCGGTGCGCGTGCTAGGCGAAGTCACACCTGAGCGCCTCGCGTTGCTGCGCGAGTGCGATGACATCGTGGTCAGCGAAATCAAAGAGGCCGGCCTGTATACGAAAATCTGGCAGTCGTTCGCTGTGCTCCTGCCGGCGATGTCGGTGGGAGTGATGGGCGACATGCGCACCTACGCCTACACCTGCGCCATCCGTGCCGTCAGCTCCGAAGACGGCATGACCGCCGACTGGTTCCCGCTGCCCTCCGAAGTGCTGAAGACCATCTCGTCGCGGATTGTGAATGAAGTGAAGGGTGTGAATCGCGTGGTGTATGACATCACGTCGAAGCCGCCGGGGACAATTGAGTGGGAATGACACTTCTAGCTTCTAGCTCCTAGCTTCTAGGTAAACCAAGAATCACTTGGGGACGGCCGCCCTCGGCTGTCCGCCGAGCGAAGCGCGGCAAGGTATGGCGAGCAACTCTGCGAGCGAAAACTCATTTATCCCGGTGCACGGTCTCCATCGCGAAGGCGGGCAGGCAGACGGCGATGTACTCGGCGCCGCCTTCTTGCGGCGTCGAGTAACGCACCCACTCGCCGGCGTGGGCAACGACGGCCTGACCAGCGTTGACGTCGAGCGAGCCGCCCTCGTGCTCGACGCGCAGCGTTCCTTTCAGGACGATGGTGAACTCGTCGAACTCGGGCGTCTGGCCGGGCTCGAGCCAGCCTTGCGGGCTGCGCATATGGGCGACGCTGGCGGCGGAGGTCTTGGAGTTGACGCGGCCGATGTATTCGTCGATGAGTTTGGGCTTGTTGCCGGCGGCTTGAATTCGCGTGGGCTGAGGGATGAGTGTGGGCATCGGGTCGGGGGTTCCGGTCTCGGGCCGAGTTCACTTCAAGAGTACAACAAAGCTTTTGCCCGCGGAGGTCGCGGAGGAAGACGAAGATCGCTGAGAATGCTAGATCACGGTGTGAAGATTATTCGGTGGATCGGTCGTCATCCACATTCGGTATACATTTTCGTCACACTCGTTCGCCAGACACGTCGAAAGAAAATCGTGGAGAACGGGAAGACTTCGTCTCCGATTTTCCAGGTGTCTTACGGGCAAGGATACGCTGTGTCGGGAGTCGACGGCGACACGGGGTGCCTGGCCGTCGGTTGCAGCGCTACCGGACGTTGTGCGGAGTCTCTGACGGCATTGGCGGTCTGGCTTTGCGGCAGGGACAAAGATTGTGGCAGCACCATCTCGACTGGTGTTCCAACGTCGAGAAAAAAGCCGTGAGAGTTTGCAAGGAGAACGAGTGATGCTACTACACCTACGGCACCGCCGACGGCAGCGCCAATCACAGTGCTCTCGCCTTTGTTGGGCGGAACGCTCAAGCTGGACGAAAGACATCCTGGCGGCGGTCCACTACAGCCCGGTGGAAGGCTGCTGGTGATGGTACTGCTTTGCGAACTGGCGACGGAATGGCCGATCAACGCGCCTAGTCCCGCACCGGCAGCAGGCAGCGCGGCCAAACCGATCGTCCGCCTCGAGCCCGGATCCTTCAGGGCATAGCCCTCGTCGCTTTCCAGGGTGATTGGGGCGGAGACCGTGGCGACATAGCCATCCGGGAAAGTTATCGACAGGGATTGAAGATGAAGTTGAGCGCGTCCTTTTTTCTGTTGCAGCTTGTCGACCGTGCCTTGCACAAATGTGCCGTGCGGAATCACCACCCGGTTGCCGAAGTCGACGGGAGAAGTGATTTGCGCATAGATGTCGTCCCCGCGGCGCATTGATCTGCTCTGGACATCGTGCGTGAGCACCAGAGCAATTCTGGTTCCGGGGGGAAGGGTCACCGTGGATGATTCAGTTGTGTGCGCAGTTTGCGCAGTCGCTGACATGTTTGGCGGTAAGAGCGGCGGTTGCGGCTGAGCTTGAACTTGCGCCATGCCGGCGGCGGCCAGAAGAAGAGCTGTAACGGCGAGAATTCTCTTTGCTTTTGTCCCGGCTAGAGTGGGAAAGGTCGAAACAGGGTAACCACCGGTGTGTACCATGTGCTACCTGCTGTCGAAAGCCCGTGACGCGAAGCCTTCGATCTTGAGAACCTTGGCAGAGGATCCGTTCCCACTTGCTTAGACCTTCGGGCTATCAGAAAGTGATGCCTGTGGGGGTAACTGTTTGCAAAAGAAGGTTGGGATTTGTAAAGCAGGTGCGGAGGCGGACCTCACTTGTTATGTCTCGGCCGGCGGCGGCGCGAACGATGGTTAGAGAGCAATGTCGCTACGAATCTTTTTCGGCAATCCAGCGCGAGACTGCAGTAACCATCTTCCGCGGGGCGAAGCGCACGGACTGGGCCACAACCCAATTGTGCGCGCCCGAGATGGCAACGGGGCGCCCCTGCATTAGGGCGCGATAGCCGTCGCGGGCAACCTTTTCAGCGTTCATCGCTCCGAGTTGCTTGAAGAGCCGAGAATTTTCCGTGCCCGCGCGTTTGGCGAAGCCGGTGTGTGTCGCTCCGGGACAGAAACAAGTGACAGTGACGCCAGAGTTGCGAAGTTCATTGGCAATTGCCTCGGAGAAGGAAAGGACGTAAGCCTTGCTGGCGTAGTAGACGGCCATCAGCGGTCCGGGCTGAAAGGCCGCGGTGGAGGCGACGTTCATGATCCGGCCGGCGCGGCGTTGCAGCATGAGAGGCAGGAAGAGGCGCGTGAGTTGCGTGAGGGCGGTGATGTTGAGGTTGATCTGGCCGAGGATTTCCTCTTCAGGCATTTGCGCAAATTCCCCGTAAGCGCCGTAGCCGGCGTTGCTAATGAGGATGTCGATGGGAGTCCCCTCAAGTTGACCGAACAGGAACTTTGGCGCGGGCGGAGTGCCGAGATCGAGGGGAATGGTCTTCACGGTGACGCCGTGCGCTTGCAGTTCGGCGGCGACTTGCGCGAGTTTGTCCGCGCTGCGCGCGACCAGCACCAGGTTGTGATGGTCACGGGCGAAGAGTTTGGCGAGTTCGTATCCGATGCCGCCGGAGGCGCCGGTGATGAGGACGGTGGACATGGGGAGTATTTTAGCGGGGAATGTTTCTTGCGGTTAAAGGCAAAAGGCAGAGGTCAGAAGAGTCAAAAACTGAAAGTCAAAATCCCCACTCTAACGTCGCAAATACCGCGACGTTAGAGTGGGGCACCCGGTTTATCTTGTCACGCGCGCTATTATGCATCGGTTAGGCGTGAACCAACTCCACGCCGTAGATCGAGTACCACGGAGCCGCGGCTTTCAGCTTGTCGTTGACGTTGTTGATGTTCTTCACGCCTTCGGTTTCCAGCCACGTTCGGAAGGCGGCTGCGCCCTGCTTGGCGTAGATGGGAATTCCGTCTTTCCAGGTCGCGCGACCGCACAGAACGCCGTTGAACTTCACGCCGGATTCTCCCGCCAGTTCGAGCGTCTCGGCGAATTCCGCATTGCTGACGCCAGCCGACAGATAAATGAACGGCTTGGTGGCGACGCTGGCAGCTTTGTGGAACAGGTCGATGGCTTCTTTCTTGGTGTAGGCCTTTTGTCCGCCGAACGACTTGGTACCTTCGACGAACTTCATGTTTACCGGCACTTCGACCTTCAGCACGTCGACGCCATAGCGGTCTTTGCTGAACTCGCGCATGCTTTCGGTAACGATCTGCGGCTTCTTCTTTGCGTACTCGAGACCTTTCTCGTCGGCGCCCTCTTCGTAGCCGACGAACTCAAGGAAGTACGGGATGTCGTTGGCGCGGCATTCGTCGCCGATGCGCTCGACCCAGGCATGCTTCTTGTCGTTAACATCCTTGGGATCGAAGGGCGTGTAGTAGAGCAGAATCTTGACACAGTCAGCGCCCGCTTCCTTCAGGCGGCGGGCCGACCAGTGATCGAGCAGGTCGCCGAGGCGGCCGGGACCAGTCTTGTCGTAACCCGTCTTCTCATAGGCGAGCAAGAGGCCGGCGTTCTTGGCGCGGCGCTTCGAGGCGGGTAGTCCCCACTCGGGATCGAGCAGGATGGCCGAGGCATGCGGGGTGAGAACTTCGGTGACCAGCATCTTGAATTCTTCCATCATGGCGTCGGTGACTTCGCCGCCTTTTTCCTTGGCCAGTGATTTTTGCAGGGAACCGCGCTGGTCCATGGCAGCGGCGGCGATAACGCCACGTTCGGTGGAGACCTTTTTGAGACCGTTAAGTTTGCCCGAGCTGAGCTTCATAGATTCCTCCAGAACTGCAGATTGAAGATGAGTGCGTGGAACTGACAATTGTAAACCAGTGGGAGGGAGAATCGGCGCCGGAGTTGCAACAGAAAGAGTCAGGTTCCGCTTTAGGGCGGCTCGCCCGCCAGATGTGTTCGCTTGACGAAATGTCTCAAAGTAGGTAATATAACTACTTCAGGATCAAATATGGAGAAGGCCATCTCAGCCGCGGACGCGAACCGGAAATTCTCGCACGTTTTGCGAGAGGTCAAAGAGGGACAAAGCTACGTGGTGACCAGCCATGGAAGAGCTGTTGCGCGCATCGCGCCCTTTAAAGAGAAGCGCACTGCGGCAACCCATGCGCGAGCTTTTCTGCTGGACCGTTTGCGATCCGAGCGCGTGGTTAAGATCGGACGTTGGAAACGCGACGAGTTATACGAGTAGCCAAGGCGCCAGCTTGGGTTCCGGCATCTCATGAGAATTGCGCTCGATACCAACATTCTTGCGTATGCCGAGGGCGTGAACGGCGCTTCTAAGAAGAAGGTCGCTCTCGAGGTGATCGGGAAGCTGCCGGTGGAAACAACCTTCTTGCCCGTACAAGCGCTTGGAGAGCTGTTCCACGTATTAGTCCGGAAAGCGGGGCGTTCGCCGGAGCGGGCGAGGACTGCGATTTTGAGCTGGCAAGACGCGTTCCCTCTAATTGAGACATCGCCGGCGGTCCTGCTCGCCGCGATTGAACTAGCCGCTCACCACCGTCTCGGAATCTGGGACGCGCTAATTCTTGCGGGGGCTGCTGCGGCCGGTTGCCGCTTGCTTCTCTCGGAAGATATGCAGTCGGGCTTTACCTGGAGCGGCGTGACAACGACCGACCCGTTCTCCACAGCGAGGCATGAACTGTTGGAGGCGTGGCTCGGCTCTTAGTCTCTACGTCGTCTAGTTCTGCACCTTCAGTCCGCGCACTTGCCGGAATTCCTTTTCGTTGTTTGTCACCAGAGTCTGTCCCGATGCCAGGGCATGGGCGGCGACCCAGAGGTCGTTGTCACCGATCATCTAGCCTTTTTGTTCCAAGCCGCCGCGAATCGCTCCGTAGGTTTCGGCCGCACTCTCCGGCAAGGCGAGCGCGGGCAGGAGGTGGACGAGTTCGCGCAGGCGCTCAAGTACCGCCGTTCGTTGCGCGCTTTTCTCTCCGCAAAAGATTGAAATAATAAATACATAGGGACGGACGAATGCATGCGTCCCATTGCGGTATGGTGGTATAGTGGTATGCCTGCTTCAATTTGCGTCGGGAGCGGAAAATCAACTATCCAACTAGTGCGGGCGCGGCTAGCTCTGTCGATAGCGCGTCCCGGCTCAGAACAGGTGCTTGTCATCATGGCGATTGCAACCGTTAATCCCACTACAGGGGAAGTAGTCAAAACTTTTCAGCCGCTCTCGGAAGCCGAGATCGAGAAGAAGTTGCAGCTTGCAGGGAACGCCTTCAACGCCGAGCGAAAAACTCCGTTTGCAGTGCGGGCCAAGCGCATGCTGAAGGCGGCCGAGATTTTGGAGCGCGACAAGGACAAGTTCGCTCACCTGATGACGCTGGAGATGGGTAAGCCCTACAAGGCTGCCGTGGCGGAAGCGGTCAAGTGCACCACGGCCTGCCGGTATTATGCGGAGAATGCCGAGCGGTTTCTCGCCGATGAGATTGTCGAGACTGGAGCCAAAAAGAGCTTCATCCGTTATCTTCCCATCGGCCCCGTTCTGGCGGTGATGCCGTGGAATTTTCCTTTCTGGCAGGTAATCCGATTTGCCGCCCCGGCGCTGATGGCCGGTAACGTTGGGCTGTTGAAGCACGCCTCCAATGTGCCGCAATGCGCATTGGCGATCGAGGGCATTTTCCTGGAGGCAGGCTTTCCCGAGGGCGTCTTCCAAACTCTTCTTATCGGTTCGCAGCAGGTGGACGCGCTCCTGAATGATCCGCGCGTGGTCGCGGCGACGCTGACCGGGAGCGAGCAGGCCGGAATCCAGGTTGGGGTTGGAGCGGCGAAGCGGGTCAAGAAAGTCGTTCTCGAATTGGGCGGCAGCGACCCGTTCATCGTGATGCCGAGCGCCGATCTTGACGCCGCAGTAGCGACGGCGGTGGAGGCGCGCATCGTCAACAACGGCCAGTCCTGCGTTGCGGCCAAGCGTTTCATCGTTGCCGAGCCAATCGCGGCCGAGTTTGAGCGCAAGTTTGTGGCGCGCATGGAGAGCCTGCGGGTGGGCGATCCCTTCGACGAGAAAACGGAACTTGGGCCACTCTCTACGGCCGATGCAGTGACGTCGCTCGATGCCGACGTGGAGAAGACAGTGAAGGCGGGAGCGAAGGTGCTGACCGGTGGGCATCCTTTGAAGCGCCCGGGAAATTACTATGCGCCCACCGTTTTAACTAACATTCCGAAAGATTCACCCGCGTATGGCGAGGAGTTCTTTGGTCCGGTGGCGTCGATCTTCCGGGCGAAGGATCAGGATGAGGCGATCCGCATCGCCAACGACGTGCGCTTCGGCCTGGGCGCGAGCGCATGGACCAATGATGAGAAAGAGCGCGAGCGCTTCGTAAACGAACTCGATGCGGGCATGGTGTTCATCAACAAGATGGTCGCCTCCGATCCGCGCATTCCTTTCGGCGGCGTAAAACATTCCGGCTATGGCCGCGAGCTGGGAGCCCTCGGCATTCGCGAGTTCGTGAACGCGAAGACGGTGTGGGTGGCTTAGAGGCAGTGGCCGGTGGTCAGGTAAGCGTGCGGCGGCGGAATTGACCCAACTCCTCATCGGCTGAGCCGAAAACTGATTGTCGCCTTGCGGCCCGACTGACGTCGGGCCCTCCAAAACCGCTCTATTGTCTCAGCGTGAGGGCGCTCAGCACGGCTTGCTGCTTGGCGATCAGCGATTGCACGCCTTGGCGCGCGTAGGCGATCATCTTCGCGAGTTGTGGTTCGTCGAAGACCTGGTGCTCGGCGGTCGCCTGCACTTCCACCAGTTTGTGTCCCGCGGTCATGACGAAGTTCATGTCGACATCGGCGCGCGAGTCCTCTTCGTAAGCGAGGTCGAGCAGGATTTCTCCATCCACAATTCCCACGCTTACGGCCGCGACAAAATCTTTGAGCGGGACTGAAGTCAGTGTCCCGGCATCCACCAGCTTTTCCAGGGCGAGGCCCAGGGCCACGAATGCTCCGGTGATAGAGGCGGTGCGCGTGCCGCCGTCGGCCTGGATGACATCGCAGTCGATCCAGATGGTGCGTTCGCCCAGCCGCGTGAGATCCGTCACCGCGCGCAACGACCTCCCGATAAGACGCTGGATTTCGTGAGTGCGCCCACTCTGCCGTCCTTTGGAAACTTCGCGCGGCGTCCGCGTCAGGGTGGAGCGCGGAAGCATGGAGTATTCGCTCGAAATCCATCCTTTGCCCGTGTTGCGCATGAACTGCGGGACACTCTCTTCGATGGAGGCGGTGCAGATGACACGCGTGTTGCCGAGTTCAATCAGCACAGACCCTTCCGCGGTAGAGATAAAGTCCGGCGTCAGAACGACAGGTCGGAGCTGATCGGGAGCACGATTATCAGAGCGATAAAACATGCAGGGATTGTAAATGATGGCTTTCGGCTCTCGGCTTTCGGCTTCCGGAGTTCGATTTGCCGAACTTAACCGATCTTTCGCAGTTGGGCCCATCTGAGCTGGTTAAGTGCTTTGGAATCAGTTGAGGCTATCGAAAGGTCTTCACCACAAACGAGCCCACTATCGGAATGTCTGTACCTCGATTTCGTC
>Ga0070717_10003010_pt1 | contig 12003 bp, 7 predicted proteins | sample LARL113metaG_FD_71366 | JGI IMG/M metagenome (GOLD analysis project Ga0070717, IMG submission 71366) | Corn, switchgrass and miscanthus rhizosphere microbial communities from Kellogg Biological Station, Michigan, USA - LAR L11-3 metaG | ecosystem: Host-associated > Plants > Roots > Rhizosphere ...
ATCTCGGATGGAGAGGTTTGGCGGCGCGCCTACCGTGTACACAATTCGGTTGCCCTCCGCAGACCACACCGGACCGAAATCGCCGTCTGCCATCTTGCTCAGGACCCCTCTCGCGAGGTCCATCTGCCAGACCGCGTTGTCCTGTAGCACAGCCACGTGCCGGCCATCGGGTGAGATTCGCAGACCGGTGTAGCGTCCTGTTTCGCCGACGGACTCCGCCCGGTTCCGTTCGCGTGTGATCCAGGTGAGTTGGAACTGGTCCGTGCCCTCAGTACCGTAGATTATGGTTCCGGGCGCCGCTGCGGCATTGATCAGCCGCGTTCCGCCTCGATGCGCCGTAAGCCCCTTGGCCACAAACCGCGATTCGCCGGACAACTGAAGTCGCTTCGTGTCGAACGCCTGCTCCACCAATGTCCCGTCTTCACGCAAGCACAACAGACCATCAGGATTGCCCCTCGCTCCCCGCACGAAGATGGCTTCGGTGCGCGAACTCAGCTATTCTTACGCGTTCGTCGAAAAGGTGCTGGGAATCCCGAACAATCGGAGCAATATCGCGGCCGAAGCCGACTATGTCGTGAAGAAGAAGCTGGTCCTCCGCGGTCTCGTGGGATGGCAAATTACGCACGGGGGCCTGCGTTTCGGGTCCATGCCTCCGGCGGTTCCCGTTTTTCCCGGAGATGTGGACACTCCCGAGAAACTGTTTCAGCACGATCGACTGCTTCGCGACAACAACTTCAAAGCCGGGGGCGGAGTGGCTTACTCGTTTCAGAGCGTGGACCTTTTCGCCTCCTATCTGGCCTATATCAGCGGCACCGATTCCCATGCTGGAAACGCTTTGACGATCGGCTTCAGCGTGCCCTTCAGGCTCGGACCGTCGCGCCACTGAGCAGCTTGGAGTCAACGCACCGATCGGGGAGTCACGCTGAACTCGAACAACGAGTTCTGAGTTCCGGTGCAAATACAGAGAAATCGTCCGTTGGGTGAAGGCGCGTACGGATAGCCGGTGTAGCCGCCACTCAGCGGATTGGTTCCGGGGCAGATTCGAAACAGGGGAACGGGCACCGGGCTCCCCGCCTGCAGTTGATTCGCCGGGACAGCAAAGATCTGCATATCCGGACTGAGGAAGAATAATTCGCTCCCGTCGCGGCTCCAGGACGAAAAGTTGCCACCTTCACGAGAGACCTGAATGGCGCTGCCCTCGAGCATCCCCGATTCCTGGTTGAAGCGGCCGGCAAATACTTCGCTGTGCCCGGATACGCTGGAGGTGTAACTCAGCCAGTTACCTTTCGGAGAGAAGCGCGGCAGATGCTCCAAACCGGCGCTCTTGCTGAATTCCACGGGAGGCGAACTGCCATTGAGACGAACCAGCAGGACACTGGTGTTCGGAGGGGCATGTCCGCTGAGTGCTCCCCAACGTCCGTCGGATGAGACATCGGTCATATCGACTTGGCCGGCAGGGCGGTTCAGCGGCACTTTGGCCTCGCCGTCCGGGGTGAGTGCCGATTTGCGGAAGAACTCCATATCGGTACCGCCGGAACGGTCGGAGCTGAAGACGATTTCGCGGTTATCCGGCATCCAGATGCCGGTCATGTCGTTGGCCGGGTTCGTAGTCAGACGCATCATCGTGCCCGAGCGGAGATCGATAGACCAAAGATCCCGGTTTCCGCGATCCCCGTCCGGACGGTCGACAATGGCATGGGTCCCATCGGGCGAGATGCGGGGAGCATAATAGGTTCCCTCCGGTCCGACTGTTCCGGCCGGGTCGCCGCGCCGGGTGAACCATGAGAGCTGGCTGCCGGAGGATGACGCCGGGTGGATGACCATCACGTCTCCTTCAGCCGAGGCCGAGAAGCCAGCCACCGCACTGATGGGACTCTGGGCTACACCGCCGCGAAGAGCGACGGCTGGTCCGGTGAGGCGTTCGCCGTTGAACGGTTGCCGGAACAGGGTCTGCTCGCGGACAAACAAGAGCGCTCCTGGTATCGGCAGAACCTGTGACTCGACATAAGTCAAGAGAGCCGCCGGGCTGGAATCAAGCGAGCCAAAGTAGACCGCATTGTTTCTGGCTTCAGTCGACCTCGCGGTGAACAGATAATGGCGCCCGTCGGGAAGGAACTGCGGCCAGCGATGCGAGTTTTCTTTGCGGGTTCCGTCGAGTTTGGTAATGGCCTCGGTTCCGCCGCCCGCAGACCGGATGCGGTAAAGGGGCGAGCGGTTAAACGGGGCGAAAATGATATCGCCGGCCGCATTCCAGGTAGCGCAGTAGAGACCCGGCACCTCGGCCACGGACTCTACGGGACCGCCTCCTGGCTGAATCCGGCGGATTCTCCCTCCCGCGAAAAACCCGATCCACCGGCTGTCCGCTGACCAGAACACCGTATCGGCTCCTTCCGTCCTATCGAGCCAGCGCCCCTGCGATTCGTTGATCGGACGGACCCAGATCTGTCGTGCGCCCGACGACCGCTGCAACGAAGTTGCAAAGAAACGGCCATCCGGTGACACGGCAAACGTGTTGGCCGTGTCCACCTGGCCGTTTGGTGCTTCGGTAAAGCGGATTGGTTCACCAGGAGCGCGCACCGACAACCTCCAGGCGAGCAGTGCGATCGTGAAGACGGCGAGCACGGTAAGCGCCAGAGCCGAAATCCACTTCACCCTGGACACCGGTGAAGGCGTCGGCACCGGCGCTTGCTTCCACTCGAGAATGGCCGCGATATCGGCTGCAGATTGCCATCGATCGTCCGGAATTGCTTCGAGACATTTGGTAATCACCTGGCCTGGAAACGAAGCCGCGTCGGTCACGGAATCTGGATAGGGCTTGCCGGTTGTCATTTCGCACAGAATCAGGCCTAGAGCGTATATGTCGGTGCGCGCGTCACAAAGCTGCCCTTGGCGTTGCTCCGGCGCCATGTAAGCGGGCGTTCCCATTACGACGCCACTGGCCGCAACCGTTTCATGCATAGAGGACTTGGCCAGTCCGAAATCCAGCACCTTCGGACCGGTTCTGGTGAGGATGATATTGCCGGGTTTGAGGTCCCGGTGGACGATGCTCCGGGCGTGCGCCGCCGCCAGCGCCGCCGCGATTTGCGATCCGATCTTCAGGCATTCCGCAACCGGTAGGCGGCCTTTCTGGATGCGTGAGGCGAGTGTCTCACCTTCGCACAACTCCATGACGAGGTAATCCGGCCCCACATCGTAAAGCGTGCAAATATTCGGGTGATTCAGTGACGCGATAACGCGGGCTTCGCGCTCGAAGTGTTCACTGAAGGCCGTTTTCGAGGCCTTGATGGCGACCGGCCGGCCCAGTCGGGTGTCGAGCGCGCGAAATACCTCGCCCATTCCGCCGGCTCCGATCCGTTTTTCGATCTGGTAAGGCCCGAGTTTCGTCCCCGCGGTGAGTGCGCGCGTCATCCCCGGTTCTACGATGCGCGTCGATTCCTGCGCCAGCCGGGCCGTAATTTCGCGGCGAAGTTTCTCGCTGGGACAGGCTTTTTCTAGAAACGACGCGCGCTCGGCAGGTTCCTTTTTCAGCGCCGAGTCGACGATGGCCTCGATTTGTTGCCAGTCGTCGCACTCATGAGGTTCGCCTGCCATTTCCGTCGATTCTAACGCATCGAGAAGGCGTGATCGACGAAACGCCAGGCTTTGCCCGCTATCTCAGCGTCACCAGTCCCGGTGCAGTGAGGAGTCCCGCGTGCTTGAGGTACTTTGAGGCAGAGCTGCTGGTATTTCCCAAAACGACACGCGGCTCGCAGTGCCAATCGGGGCGGGGTTCGCATGAAGGCTCTGGCCGTCCCAAAGATCAACATGCCCGGTGGCCTTGCCCTCGGCATGGTGATCGTAATCGAATACGATAATTCCCTGCCGCCCCGCGAGCAATTGGCGGACTTGCGTATTCCGTATGCGCATTGTTGGCTGGCCGAAGCGCTGGCCGAGGTAATCACGCATTTCATGGACACGCATTGCATAGTTCCGGCCATCAGCTCCGCGAACCGTATGGAGGCCCGGCGGGTCGTGGGGAATCGGTACGCCGGCATTGTTCAGAGCTCTGCTTAGGCGAATCACGCATGTGTTCTCATATTTAGGGTTGTTAACCTGCCCGCCGATCATCCTCTTGACTGCCGGTACATCCGTCCCGTGACCCGGATGGTTTGCCTTCAGAGTGGCGAAATTCAGTCCGGTTAAAGCCGTGCCTGCGGGGGCGGACGGTGCTGGCGGCGCGTGTTGGATCGTGCCCGCGTGCGTTCCGTGCCGCAGGTATGCAATAGCGACGTAGCCGCCATCGCTCAATCGAGCCCATCCGTTTGACGTGGAAACGACCTCGGCCGGCGCCCCATGGCTTAGATTTCGAACGACGGGGAAATTCGGTCCCGCGCCCGAACGAACATGTAGACTATGGCCCTTGGTGTGTACGGTGTAGCGCATTTCGGTCACCTCAATCCTTCCGGGATCTCCACAGGAGACCTCCTCAACGCCCATCTGGAATGCACGGGGGGAACCAGATCTGCCGCTCTTTATTTGCAGTTAGTTGCGCGATTGCCGGATCTCGGAAGACCATCAGTTCGATAGCTCCCGCTATCCATCCGATATAATTCGAAAGCCGCTGGCGCACGCGAGCGCCTTCCCGGTCCAGTTCGATGGCATCCGAGCGACAGGCACAGATCGAGCATCGTGAGCGAGGTTCTTCGCCGCTCGCCAGCAGAGCGCGAAGGCTTCCTCGCTCAGGCTTGCGGAGCCGATCTCGATCTGCTGAACAAAGTACGTCAACGAATCGATCAGCCTGACCTGCTTGCAGCCAACACGTTGATCGAGGCCCCACGCCCGTCAGTCACCCCGGGGGCATGAGTTGGACGAATGATAGCAACCATCGGGAGACGTCAACTTCTCAAAATCCGGATGCCGGCAACCTCGCGATCAGTTCGCACCAAGGCTGGTACTACCTGTGGACGCACCAATTCGACCAGGCAGTGGGGCCACTGCTAAAGACACTCGAGATGGAGCCGAACTTTTCAGTAACGCACTCGTACCTCGGCCTCCGTGGTGATCGTAATCGAATACGATGATTCCCCGCCGCCCGGCAAGCAATTGGCAGACTTGATGAGTATTCCGGAGGCGCATCGTTGGCTGGCCGAAGTAGTCACGCATTTCATGGACACGCATTGCATAATCGCCTGCTGCCACACGTATCGAGGACAAAACTCCGCTCGCAAAATCGAGGGTGAATGCTTATTGCCCCGTCAACACGGCCATCGGCTGCCAGCCGGTGTTGTTGCCCTCCGATCGATCGCGGGCTCCGATATAGACAATGTGGCTCCCGGTAAAGCCGGCCGAGAATGTGATATTCAGATTCAGGGTCGCTGTGTTTCCCGAACTCGTTGCGGAGGAACTCGGACTGACCGTGCACTGACTATTCTGAATCGGCAGACCGCCTGCGTTCAGTACCATGCCCTGATACGGACCGCCCGCCTGACCGGCATCGTTCACCAACAGCAGAGCGTTGGCAGCCGGCACATAGGCAATGTAGCAGGCCTGGCGCCCATCTAGCGCGCTGTTGATAAGGACATCGACAACGCCCAGGTCGCCGGCTCCTTTCGTGTCGGATATGGTGACGTTCACGGATTGTGGCTGCGCGTTAACCGTACCCACCGCTATGCTTCCTGAGGGCGTGAACGGAACCTGCCACACGCCCATCGGTCTCCAGCCGGTGTTGTTCTGCGCCTGATCCCGCGCCGCCAGATAGACGATATTGTTCCCGGCGAGAACGGTCGTAAATGTGATGTTGAGCGAGAGTGCCAGAGTCTGCCCAGTCGTGGATGCCCCGGACAGGGTAACGCTGCACTGGCTGTTCTGCGTGCCAGGCGCAAACGGCCCTCCCGCATCGCCATCGTCATTGACGAGCAGGAGAGACTTCGATTGCACGACATATGCAAGATAACACGCCTTGTGTGCATCCAATGCGCTCTTGATCAGGATGTTGACGACCGAAAGATCCTGCACGCCCGCTGGATCGGTAAAGCTGAACGTGAACAACTGTGAACTGCCGACCCCGGACGCCGGATTCGGTGGAACGAGAGTGAGTTGCGCCTTGGAGACTGCAATCGTGTTTGACGTGCCCTTCAATGCTGCATTGCCCGCATCGGCAACCGAGATGGTCTGAGAACCGGCGGTCGCCAGGGCCACGCTGAACGTGCCCTTTCCGCCGGACAGAGGTGCATCGGTGGGCAATACTGCGGCGGGGTCGGTACTGGTGAAATGCACCGTGCCTGAATAAGCCGTTACGGTATTGTTATTTGCATCCAGGGCAGTGAGGGTCACCGCGATGGGTGTGCCGGCCGCAGCCGTGGAGGGCGCGGTTACAGAGAAGTGAGTAGGCGGCGGCGGTCCCGAGCTGAAATTCGCCTTGAGGCTCAACGGTCCGGTCATCGTGACCGTAAGCGGATTCGATGCTGACGTCATGTCGCCGGTCCAACCGACGAAGCTATAGCCGACAGCAGCTGCTGCCGTCAGCACCACTTGGGCGCCCGCATTAATAAACGTTCCACTCGGGCTGGCAGTTACACTACCACTCCCGGCCGGCGATACACTGGTCAAGAGCTGATACTGGGTCGTGAATTTGGCCGTATAGGTGACGTTCACCGTCGGTGCCGTGACAGTGCGGGGATTCGTCGTGTCACCATCGCTCCAGCCGGTGAAAACAGCCTGTGTCTTGCCATCCAGGGAGTTGTTCTGCGGCGTGGGCACGGAAATAGTGTGGGTGCTTCCAGCCGTCCAGCTATTGTAAGTCTGAGGCGCGGGCAACGGCGTGGCTTTATCCGCAACCACCTTGAGTCCCGGCGGGTCGGTGGTAAGCGTGAGCGTTGGCTTCGTGGTCACCAGGACGCTCGTACTACTGTTACTGGCCCCGAGATCTTCACTCGCCTCGTCGCTGCTGCTATTGATGGTCACATCCAGGATCGTTCCGTCACCTACGTTTTGGTCCACCTTCGCGACGATGGTGCCACTGTCGGTTGCTCCCGGGGGTAACTGCGGGATGATCGTTTGGATCTCGTGGCCCGATCCGCCGCATGCAGAGCCCAGGAAAGTACAACTGACTAACGTGAGACCAGTTGGCAGGTTCCCCTGGACGACAACATTCGTCGCTGCCTGATTGGATGTGTCGTTTTGGACGGCGAAATTGATGCTCACCTGGTTTCCGGGCGAGAAGGCCTGTGAGGTACCGATCAGACTTCCGGATTGCGGAGCGCTCGATCCCGGCGTTTTGATCCCGCTAGTCATGCGCAGGTTGACCAGCGCAGGTGAGGCAGTTAAGTCGCGATAGCGCGGCACCGGAGCGGTAGTGCTCGCGATGGTGACATCACTCAGCGGGGCCAGTGTGCCTCTAATCGTGATCGCATTCAGGTCGTCCACCGTCGCGCCGACAAAGAGCAGCGGGAAGGTCCAGGTTTCCACAGTCAGCGGATCCGCGGCCAGCACCAGCCAGGTGGCTGTTGCGCATCCATTGGCGACCGTAAGCTGCTGATACGTTCCACCGGCGAACGCTGTTCCCGCTTGAGCACTTCCACCCAAGCCGTTCGCATCGGCATTGTAGAACTGCGCGCGTGCGGCGCCTTCACTCGGGAAAATCGGAGCGTACACCTGGACGTTAGAGGGAATGCTGCACGCAGCGGCCCGCAAGCGGGTAACGCTCGCCGTGAAGGAGGGAGCCAGCGATTCCTGAAACTTCACCGGCATGATTGCCTGCCCGCCTGACGGCGCGGCCGCCTGAAGACGCGTGAAGACTAGTGCCGGAGCCGCCTGCGCCATCGTCTGCATGGCTCCCGTAACAGGCACATCCCCAAGAAACGAAATGCTCACCTGTCCAGTAATCGCGGCCGGCGGGTTGCCCGGTGCCGCCAGCAAACTGGCATCCGCGCGCAGCTTGCTGATTTGAACGGCCGCACTACTGCTCAGCGAAGGCAGCGAGACACCCAGCCAGCGAATCACGTTATATCCGGTGATCAAGCCGGGCTGCGATGTTCCATTCCCGGTCAAGACGGCGTCACTCACGCCATTGGTCAGGTGGTTGCTGACATTGGTATTCAGAGTGAGCGTGATGTCCACGTTCACATTACCAGTGGGGATGTTGATGCAGTTCAACAAGATATCGCCGAGTAGTTCCGTGCGCCCTTCGAGGGCTACCTGCGTTGGGGTAGGCACGCTGGCAGCGCAGGTGAGCGATGGCGTGGTGCCATCTTCGGTCACGATGAAGGATAGATTCGCCACCGTAAGTGTATAGTTCACTGACGATGTCGAGGAGTTGGGCGCGGCGTTGAAAGCGAGCGCGCCGTCTCCCGTGCCAGTGTTGCCCGAGGGAAAGGTCACCGAGGGCGAATTACTGGTGGCGGTCCAGGGGCAGCCTGGCGGTGCATGAACCGGTACCGAGCCGCTACCGCCTCCGGATCCGAATGCCTGGCTTGAGGACGACAACGTATAGACACAAACTCCGCCTTGAGTCACCTTGAAGGTCTGCTGGCCTACACTGATCGTGCCATCGCGGGTAGTCGTGCCTGCATTCGTAGCCACGCTGTAATTGAGGGTTCCGCTGCCGGTCATTCCTGGGCTGCCGGGGAAAGTGATCCAAGGGACATTGGCGGTTGCGGTCCACATGCAGTCGCTGCGCGTGGCGTTCACCTGGACGCTGCCCGCTGCGCCGGAAGCCCCGAACGTGGCGCTTGGAGGCGTGAACGTGAACGAGCAGGGAACGGCCGGCGGCGTCACCGTAAACAGTACGCCGGTCGACGAGGTGGTCGCACCGGAGGCGACCGTGACGGTCACGGTTCCGGCGCTCGCGATGAGACTGGCCGGTACGGTGGCGGTCAACTGCCCGGCGTTCACGAATGTAGTCGTGAGGGCGGTGCCGTTCCATTGAACAGTGGCTCCGGACGGGAATCCGGCGCCATTGATCGTCAAAGTGAAACCTGACGACCCAGCGGGCGCCGTACCAGGAGAAATGGACGAAATCGTGAAAGCGGTGGTAATGGCCGCATTGACGGCGGAGGATGTGCTGTTTTGGTAGTATCCGTCGCCTGAGTAAGAAGCCGTTACACTATGCGTGCCGATGGCGAGTGAGTTAGTCGAAAAATTTGCAGTGCCGTTGTTGAGAGATGCGGTACCCAAAGACGAAGATACGCCCAGGAAGTTGTCCTGAAAGGTCACCGATCCTCCCGGCGCCGGCGATTGTGATGAGTTCGGCGTTACCGTGGCGGTAAAGCTGATCGTCTGTCCCTGGATGGCACCGCCGGGATTGGCGAGTGAAGTCGATGTCTGAATTTTCTGAACGACCTGGCTGACACCTCCGGAACTCGATCCGTATCTCGAGTCGCCGCTGTAGTTCGCGCTGAGCCCATGGGTCCCGGGGCCCAGAGAACTGACCGTGATCGAGGCGGATCCGTTGGAGACGTTCACAACTCCGTAATTCGCGGCCCCGTCGTTGAAGGAGATGGTTCCGGTGGCGTCGGACGGGGAAACGGTCGCCGAAAGGGTCACCTGCTGGCCGAAGGTCGAAGGATTCGGCGAACTGGTGAGGCTCGTGGAAGAGTTCAGACTGTTCACCTGCTGATTCGTGATGCCGGAGCCGCTTGCGAGGTAATGAATATCGCCGCCATAGGAAGCGGTGAGTGAATGGCCTCCGGGTGACAGACTGGAAGAGGTGATACTCGCGGTACCATTCGTCACAGTCGCGCTTCCGATCGTACCGCCTCCATCCTGGAAGGTCACAGTTCCGGTAGCGACCGCGGGGATTACGCTTGCGGTGATCGTCACGGTGTCCCCAAGTGTCGAAGGATTGGGCGAGGACGTGATGCTGGTGGACGTCGGGGCTTTGTTGACGGTGAGAGAGAAGTTGCAGCTGCTCCCAGAGTCGAGTGCATCGCCGTTATAAGTCGCTATGAACGAGTGGGGGCCGACCGTGAAAGCGTTAGTGCTGAAAGTGGCCGTTCCGCCTGACAGGCTGGGCGACGCGAGGGTAGATGCTCCCTCAGAGAAGGTGACGGCTCCGGTCGCGGTCGGAGGCGATACGGTTGCTTTGAGGGTCACCGTTTGGCCCCAGATGGAAGGGTTCGGAGTAGCGGAGCAACTCGTTGTCGAGGAGCCGGCCTGGGTGATCGGGAATGTGGAGGAGGACGACGGATCTGAGAAGAGGCTGATGGAGGTTGACCTCGCCGTTCCGGAGTTGGCGTCAACCGTGTACGGCACCGTCGCGGGCAGTACCTCGGGAAACGCTGAAAAGCTGACGGCCCCGACGGTGACCCAACTCGCAGGGCCATTCAGCTCGGCCCAGCAGCCCGCCGGGGAACTGTTCAGCGTTGTTGAGTTGCTGCCTCCACCAGCGGAGTAGGTCGCTGACGGCGGGGAAAACGAAAATGTGCAGTTACTTGAATTCTGGGCGATGTTTGCATTCACTATGACGCCGTCGGTTATCGATCCAGTTCGAGGCGAGGTAGTCGAATTCGCAACCACGGTATATGGGATGACTACGTCCGAACCGGTCCACGTGCCCGACGTCGGACCTTGAAGAGTTATCCATGAGTCAGCCGAGATACTGTACGTACATCCTGCTGGTCCCGTGTAAGTGATGGTAAGGGCGTAGCTCCCCCCTGACGGGCCGAAATTGCCGAACCACGAGTATATGGAGAAAGATGAGCAAGCCGCCCCTTGGGCGGCCGACCAAGGAAAGACCGCGAACACCAAAAGCACTAAGCCGAATCGCGAGATTGCTTGTCTTATGGGGACCATAGTACTAGACCTACTGAGAGAATTGGACCTGCTTCGGAGGAGAGTCATCGTATCTGCTCCAATGCGCCTAACTCTATATAGCGCAATACGAAGTACATTGGGACAAAAAAGTGACTCAAGTTTAGAAAAACTCGCCGGACGATTTGCTCCTGAGGTTCTTTTGAACAGATGCGAGGATATTGCACAATCGACTCAAGAAAGGGAGGAAACCTTTGTCCCCCGACACCCATCGTGCGGTGGTGGCGAATCGCAAGTACCTGCCGAATCGGCGGTGCTGATCGCGGACTAGAGGATCCGCTACAAGTGGCCACTGAATCGTCCACGGTCCCAGAGCCTGCCAGTCAGCGTTGTTGCCGTCCGACCCGCCGCGAAGATTACGTGCGTGGAAAACGGCACAACAATCTTCAGAACCTTGTCACTGATATTTGCGGGGCAGGACAAAAAAGGCCCGGGCCTTGGGGCGCCAGGGCGAACTCTTGTTACTGGCGAGCGGCGACGTTTTTCGCCTTAGCCGGTCCGCTACAATTTCAGCGTAAGCCGCTCCATGCGCCATTTGATGCCCATCGTAACGCCGCGTCTGGTCTTGCGTCCGCCAACTCTTAGCGATTTGGATGCGATCCAGGCCGCCAAGGAAGACGCTTGGCCCAATTTGCAACGTTGGATGGCGTGGGCGTTCGACGATCAACGGTCGCGGCAAGCGATGGAAGACTCGATTCGGCGAACGATGGATTACGAGAATCAGCTGGGAATCGCGTTAGCCGGATTCGATAGGTTCAATGGCGAATTCGTCGTCCGCACCGCACTCGACCTCACCGACGAGCCAGATGTCTATGAGACGGGATACTGGGTGGCGCCTAAATACGCCGGACAGGGCATGGCTAGCGAGGCTGCAAATGCGGCTATTCGCTACGCGTTCGGCCACCTTGGCGCGAAGGCCATCAGCATCGGGTACTTCGACGGAAACGCGCCTAGCCGGCGCATTGTCGAGAAGCTGGGGTTCCAGAAGACAGGGGTTGCCCACCAAGCCGCGACACGTTGTCTCGACGGCGCGAAGCTCGACCGTCATGAATACATATTGACGACTCCCGATGCACTTCCCGCACTTGACGTTTCATGGGGTTGAAGGGCAAGCCCAAAACTATACAGCGTGAGTAGGCCATGCGTGGGGGCCTATTCCCGGGCTAGCCCGACTTTCGCACTTGGAGGGCATTTTCTGTCTTCGCGCCAGAAAAT